>Ga0075029_100001025_pt1 | contig 16014 bp, 17 predicted proteins | sample LitLauG_LLR_2013_FD_71391 | JGI IMG/M metagenome (GOLD analysis project Ga0075029, IMG submission 71391) | Freshwater sediment microbial communities from North America - Little Laurel Run_MetaG_LLR_2013 | ecosystem: Environmental > Aquatic > Freshwater > Creek > Sediment | place: USA...
CGCACGCGCTGGCGTTCGCCCGGAGCATCCGCGCTCGCTTGCGGCAGGAGGCAATCCCCGTCGCGCCGTGCTGAGCCGGAACCGAACGCCCGTTCGGCAGGCCGCTCGAGCTCGAGAAGCTCAGTGCCGCGCGTGTTCCAGCGCCTCGGTGACACGGCGCGCCAGGTCCTGCCCCGCAAAGGAAGTCAGGTCGCGCACGATGGTCGCGCTCAGGACCCGCTTGGCGCCGTGTCCCAGGTGCGACTTCAGCTCCCCGAGGAACGGATCGGAGGCGATCAGCACCAACCCCGAGCAGCGCCCCTGCGTGACCGCGTCCTCCAGGTAGCGCGACACCTCGAGCGCAAAGACCGCGTGCTCTTTCTCGCGCGGCTCGGTGCGCGGCTGGAACGCTGTCCGCAAGCCCCCGCGGTCGCCGTGCGCCTTCTGCGCGTGGCCTTCCCGGTCGGAGGCCAGTTCACTTCCTTTTTCGCGGCTCTGGGGATGCACCAGATCCGCCAGTTCGTCCAGCCGGCCGCCCTCCGGTTCACGCTCGAGGATTCGCGCCCGCGAGGCGTTCGCCAAAACGATCCATGTGTCTTTCATTCCGAAGCTCCAGTAGTCCAACAACACAGAATAATCCGATTGGCCGCGCAGAGCAGTCGAGCCGCACGGGTCGCATTGACCTTGCGCATCATCCGAGTCGGCAACCGAGCGTCAAACGTCAGGCCGACTCACCGGACCTCGCTTCGGCGCCTGGCGCGCCAGTTGCCGATCGCCCAGGCAGCCGTGCCCGCGATGACGAGTCCGCCGAACACCCAATGTTCGACGTCGTGCAGCGACCCGAGCAGCCGCTGCAGCGCCGCGCCGAACACCCAGCCTGCGCCGGCCACGACGATCGCCCAGATTACCGCACTGATCCCGTTGAACGCCGCGAAGCGCCAGGCGCCGACCTTCGAGCTGCCGATCAGGATCGGCCCGGCGATCCTCAGTCCGTAGGCGAATCGCACCAGGAGGATGACCCAGTCGCAATAGCGCTCGATCAGTCGTTGCACGCGCGCCGCGTGGCGCCCGATCGACGGCCAGCGCGTGAGGGCCTGCGGACCGAACACCCGCCCGATCCAGAAGTAGGTCTGATCGCCGGCCCAACCGCTCACGGCGGCAATTCCGACCACGGTGGCGAAGTCCAGGTCGCCCAGGCGGCAGGCGAATCCGGCGAGCACGAGGACGGTTTCTCCCTCGAGAAAGCAGAACACCGCTACGGCCCAGTAGCCGTACTGGTGGATCAGGTGGTCAATGTTCATCCGCAAACCGCACGGCTTCTCCCAGCGTCGATCCAGATTCTCCTTGCGCGTCGCTGCAAGGCAGCCGCTCGCGCGCCTCATTCAGCGATGCGGAGGTACCGCAGAAATCCTTGTCGTCTTCGGCCGCCGCATCGCGAACCTCTCCTTTTTGCATCGTAGGGCGCAGCACAGGTTGTCGCAATAGGCCGCGATTGACGTGGCGCAGAGTCAAGCGCCGCCATGCAAACAGGCGCGTCACGCCATCGAGGCGGTCAGTCGGCCAAGCTCGGTAAGATCGGCCATGGCCTGCACGATCGCGTCCTTCTCCAACAGCTATGCCCGTCTGCCGGAGCGTTTCTTTGCCCGGGTCGATCCGACGCCGGTGGCCAAGCCACGCCTGGTGGCGCTGAATCGGCCGCTCGCGCAGGACCTGGGCCTGGACATCGATGCGCTCGAAGGCGACGCGCTCGCGCAGATCCTCGCCGGCAACGTCATTCCCGGCGGTGCCGAGCCGATCTGTATGGCCTACGCGGGGCACCAGTTCGGCAGTTTCGTTCCGCAGCTGGGCGATGGGCGCGCCATCCTGATGGGCGAGGTGTTCGACCGCACCGGCGTTCGGCGCGACATCCAGCTCAAGGGCGCAGGACGCACGCCCTTTTCGCGCCGTGGCGACGGCCGCGCCGCGCTGGGGCCGGTGCTGCGCGAATATATTGTCAGCGAAGCGATGCACGCGCTGGGCATCCCTGCCACGCGCGCCCTGGCGGCGGTCACCACCGGCGAGCACGTGTTTCGGGAAACCCCCTTGCCCGGGGCCATCTTCACTCGCGTGGCCGCGAGCCACGTCCGGGTGGGCACCTTCGAGTACTTCGCCGTGCGCGGGGATGACGAGGCGATCCGGCGGCTGACGGACTACGTCCTGGATCGGCACTACCCCGAGGCGAAGGACGCGGAGCGCCCCGGCCTGGCGCTACTGCAGGCCGTCGCGCGGCGGCAGGCAGCTCTCGTGGCGCGCTGGATGCAGGTCGGTTTCGTCCACGGCGTGATGAACACCGACAACATGGCGATCTCAGGCGAGACGATCGACTTCGGGCCCTGCGCCTTCATCGAGGCGTATGACCCGGGCGCCGTGTTCAGTTCGATCGACGACTTCGGCCGTTACGCCTTCGGCAACCAGGCTCGCGCCGCGCAATGGAACATCGCCCGGCTCGCCGAAGCGCTGCTTGCGCTGATCGATCCCGACCAGAAACGCGCCATCGAGCTCGCCCAGGCGGTGATCACCGAGTTTCCCGCCTGGTACGAGAACGAGTGGATCGGCGCAATGCGCGACAAGCTCGGCCTGAGCCTTGCACAGGACGGCGACCGGGAGCTGATCCGGGAACTGCTCGATGCCATGCATGCAAACCAGGCCGACTTCACGTTGACCTTCCGGCGGATGTGCGACGCCGCGGCCGATGGGGACGATGCGGCGCCGCGCGCGCTGTTCGCCGACCCCGGTGCCTATGATCGATGGGCCGTGCTCTGGCGCAATCGCCTCCAGTGCGAACCGGGTTCGCCCGCGCAACGCGCACAGGCGATGCGCCGGGTGAACCCGGCCTTCATCCCCCGCAACCACCGCGTGGAACAGGCACTGCGCGCGGCCATCGAGCGCGACGACTTCGCGCCCTTTTCGGAACTGCTCGAAGTTCTCTCGCGGCCCTACGAGGAGCAGGGCGCGCATCTGGCGTACGCCGCGCCGGCGCGGGCCGACGAGCGCGTCCTTCAGACGTTTTGCGGGACCTGAAGGGGACCACGGAAGGCGCGGGCACGGCGCAGTGCAACGTTAGCGGCCGGTGTGAACCCGCCCGGTCACGCTCATGTAAAGGAAGAACAGCCCGCCCGCGGCAAACGCCCAGCCGATGAGTCTGAGCAACGCGATCCCGCTGGTGCCACCGGGCTCCAGCACCGAATCGGAGGGGTCTGCCGGATCGTAATAGACGGTGACCGCCGCACCGTCGGGATACCGGGCGACGATGTCCTGCGCGCGTCCCGCCGCCGAGGAGGAGTAGTCCATGAGTGTGATCCTGGAGGAGGAGTAGTCCCGTCCTTTCACTTTGTAGCGGTAGGCCAGGTCGGCCTTGTACATGGCCGCGTTGGTCGAGTTCGAGGTCTGCTGCGTGGACAGGAGCACGGCCGAGTGAGAGATCGCGCCCTCGGTGGAAGGCCACGACAGGCTCCGACGCGCCTTGGCGGTGATGCTGCGGGCGTAGAAAAGGATGCCTGCGCCGATCGAGATGAACACGATGCTGAACAGGCTGGGCCCGACGATATTCATTGCGACCCCGATCTCACGTTTTTTGCGAACAGCCGTGCCAGCAAACGACGGCCATGGTGACACCAAACCAATCGGAGCAGGCTGGGCCTGCGAAGAACGGGTTGTGACCGCGCTCGCTCCGTCACCACTGCCCGCTTCCGAGACCCTGAATCCTACGACCGGTTTCGGATCTCGTAAATCTGCGGCTGGACGGCAAGTGTCGACCCCAAGCGGAATTCCGATCCGAACAAAAGCGGACCTCGCTCGCGAAGGAATGCGGACATCCGAGTTTTCGCAAGATTAAGACACCATCCTCGCATCCGAATGCGTCCGTTCTCGATACCGGCGAGAAATGACGACGATCAACAGGGAGGGCACCCACGGCAGGAGGACGACCGGACTGTATGTCGTCAAGATCATGCTCAATGAATATGCGCCCGCGCGAGTCGCCAAATATGCATTCACGGTCACAATCCCAATCGTCAAACCGACCGCAACATATCCGCCCAGGAGGCCGCAAACGAGGAATAGGATTCTCCTTGCGAGCCGCTTCTGCCACATATATGCACACGCGATGCTCGTCACCGCGGGCATCGTGAGCGCAGCGAGCATCCAGAATGGCGCTGTCATCGCTGAGTTGTCACCCGCTTCTCCGAGCACGTTCGACCCTAAGGTTTGAAATTCGCAGCAGCCGAGTCATGAGCCCGTTCTTACTCGTCGAACTAAATAGAATGCTGCAATTGCAAAGAACACTCCCGAATAGACCGGCGACATTTTTTTGCTTCGAGGATATGAAAGAAATTCGGAGATGAACGAAAAACCTCGAGAGATAAGAAGCCGGTCCGCCAATCGATAGGCACAGGCAAACAAGAATCCCATGTAGAAAGAGGACAGAAAGAACAACGTGTCCCTTGGAAACGCCTGCGTTGGATCCTTGGTCACAAGATAGATCAAGAGTGCAAACAGCCCAACGCTGACGCCACCATCTATCAACACTCGCATCGCAGAACTTCAAATTCCGAAAGCTGAAATGCCGATCATGACATTGCCATCGTCTCTATGGCCAGGTGCTAGGCAGATGCAAAGTGCGATCATGATCAATTGCGCCAGCGTCGCTCTCGAAAATATTCGTAAGTGAACAGGATGAAACCGGCGGAAAAAAACCACCGCACCTGCGACCAAAAGCGAACTCCAGAAGATCGACCATCTAAACGAAAATGCATTTGGAACGCCGGGGAGAAGCAGGAGGCAGACGAATCCTCCGGCCATCATTTCCAAGGCGAGTCTTCGCAAGGACATACTCTGGACCCTAAGCTAGGAGTTGGCACCGACGCTGTTTCAAGCATTGAATGTCCGGTATTGAGCACCCTGTCCCGATGCCCGCTTCTGGCCGACCACGGACGAAGCCTGATCGCCTGACACAAGACTTTACCTCCCGCCGGAAGTCTACTTCCACAAACCGGACTGCCCCAGAGTCTCTACGCGACCCTGAGCGGCTGTCGAGCGTCCTCCAAAGCAGACCCGACAAGCGAAGAAGCGGTCATTGCCGGGCGTGGACTATTTTCGATTGAGCAGGTCGTCTTCTGTGCATCGAATCGCATCTAGGACCTCGATCCGGAAGCATCGAAATGAAGCGCTCAGCCCAAATCCACGTTCCAACTTCACTTCAAGATGAGGCGGCAAAGGCCTGCCGTCCGTGAAAGTGCCACGCTCCTTCTCCTCGATGGAAAACCCGACGATCTGATTGCAGTGATTGAAATCATCGAGCTTGACGTCGCTCACGTCGTGAAATCGCAGTTTGGCAAGGACGTCATTTCCCCCATTATTTGCCCCTGGCTGCGTTGCCTCCAAAATTCGCACCGAGAGCGTAAGCACCGGAAATACATTCCGTTCGTCCCAGTCACCGGGCCAAACGCGTCCACGCCATAAGTGAAGGTCGACTACTTCGGCATCATGGAAGGACGGCCACGCACCGAAAATCGAGATTAGTTTTTTGGCTCCGGAAACGTGTGATTCGCTACCCATTGCGATGGACCGACTGGGCGACCTTCTTTGGCCAAAAGGAGCATCCGCCTACAAGGATGCCCGGGGAATGGGTGGTACTCCGAGCTTGCGGGCAACGGTCCGAGCAAGCACGACTGAAACGTACTTTCCACTTCTACCGAATTGGCACAAGTACATATTGACCAGGCCATCCATCGGAATCAGTAGAACGATGTCACGTGCTGAAAAGCGAGGAGGCCATCCTTCCTTTCCTAGCCGCGCGAGTACCTGCTTCAACCCGCCGCTGGTCATTAAGCGGCGCATTGCCGACCTTGGATCGTCGGCAGTAACCTGGGTGCTGTACCGAGTATCGCCAACTTCCACGAAGAGTGACCAGAGTGCCATTTCTCTAGCAAGGACCTATCGAGATAGATCGCGCCCGCTCTCCAAGAACAGATGTTCCGCAGGCCACTCGGAGCGGTACTGTAGTCGTCCGCTTTCAGCGAATTTCGTTGTCGAGGCAGGGGACCGCTCATGGCCGATTCCGCCAGCCGGCGAAGTCCGCTTCGCCATGTTGCCAAAGGGCGGTCCCAGGCGCAATGCTGACCTTCGAGGCCCCGATGACCGCTTCGATCTTCACTGCCGACGCTCGGGCAGATCGCCGTAAGCAGCCGCATTTCTTCCATCACGACCCGAAGCGGTACTTCAGACAGGCGCAAACCGGACGCTCAGAGTGCCTCGGCTGGAAGCCCGAATGCTGCGAAGGCCCAACCTTCCGGCTGGGCCCTCTCAACAGATCGGCTCAGGCTGCCAGTTCCGTCAGCGACTGCCGATTAATCGGGACAGGTGCCCCGCGACCGCCGGGTCGAACGAGACCCACGAGGCGAGTGCGGCGAGGCTTAGCAGCAGCGCCAACCATGCTTTCAAGCGCAACGATCCCCAGGCCTTGCGTGCCGCCGGCGGTGCCTGGTCGGCGGCCTCGATGTCGAGCGCCCTGCACACCAGGGTCGGAGGTGGCGGACTCGCCGCGCGCACACGCTCGCTCTCGGCGCGCGCCCGTTCGAGCTCGGCATGCAGCTCGGCAGGAATCGAGTAACGACTGAGTTCGGTGCGCAGCGCCTCGAGGGTCATCTGCACCTGCTGCGACGACCTGCCTTCGGCCAGCCGGGCAGCCAGCCGGAAGCGCTCGTGGCGTTTGCCGATCCGAAACGCCGACAACGGATCCATCGTCGCCGCCGCGCCCTGCAGCCACCATTCGAGCAAGTGGCCGACCTGCGAGGCGTATCGCATCACGCCCAAGGCATCGCGGTCGACCGTCAACGCGACCCGCGTTGCGTCACTGCGCTCGGCGTCGGGAGCGTACCTGGATCCGTCCATGGCGCTCTAACGATTTCCTTGCGCGCCGGTCACTGCTCGTTCTTGAATGGGGTGGCTCTCGCGATCCAGCGTCCGAAGCAGCAAAGCTGCGCCGACTAACCCGGACACGACCGTGAGTGCAGTCAGCAAGTGGGCCTTCCAGCCAGCCAGCGGGGGCATGCCTTCAGAAGTGACTTTCATCCGCAACTCCTGAAATTCGAGAGTTGAACCGAACGGGACCTCATGGGACGACACGACCGCAGACCTCCGATTGAGGAGGCGTTGGCGACCGACGCCTTGTTAGTACTATCGTCATCCGGACGGACGACTTTAGCCTAGCAACCTGGACAGATCGTTTTCACTGCGGCCTGTCGTGAGGTCTTGGCCTGGGGAAAACCAAAGCGGCTGATCGAACTCGTACCGGATTCTTCGAGACTCGCAGCAAGCTGCCCGGCTTCCGAGACTTTGAATCCTACGACCGGTTCCGGGCCTCGTAAATCTGCGGCTGGATGGCAAGCGTCGGGACCCCAAGTTTCGTACAGCGCTGCCGATAATCCGTTATAAGTACGCGGCCGACGTCCAGACCCGGAGGGCAGGGCATGACTACGACAACGGCACCCAGCGGCCAGCGGGGATTCACCCTGGCCGAGCTGATCATCGTGATCCTGATCATCGGCGTCCTGTCGACGCTTGCGCTGTCGCGCTTCACCAACAGGGGATCGGACGCGCGTACGGCCAAGGCGCAATCGATCATGGACGCGGTGCGGTTGGCCTCGCAGGCCGTGCGCGCCGTAGCGGAGCGGGACAAGCAGACCGGCCCCACCGACACTGTCACGATGGACGGCATCTCGATCGCAACCGCGTACGGCTATCCGCAGGCGATACAGACCGGCAACGGAGCCACCGGGATTGTCGACGTGGCCGGGATGGATACATCGGGCAAGAATAATGACGGCATCACCCTGGCCGGCGGCGGCACCAATCCCCTCGTCATCGAGGTGAACGGCGCAGCCACGCCTGCCAAGTGCTCGGTCTCGTATACGACGCCAGCCTCTGTCAACGCGACGCCGACCATCACGCTGACCACAACCGGGTGCTGATTTCGCCAGGGCTTCGGCGACGCGACGGGCGCCGCGCTAGCCCGGCGGCAGGAGCTGCGTCGTCTGGTCATCTTGGTCCCCGGTCACGTCCGGCGTACGAGGCAGGAATCGGACGGCTTCGGTGAGCCGGTCAGCCAGGGCAGCGGCCTGATCAGCGTTCAGCCCGGCAGTCAGCGCGGACATCAGGCGTGCTCGATCCGCGCCTGGGTATCGGCCCACAGTGCTCGGAAGGACTTGGCAGCTTCGGCCAATGGCGCGCCAACCGCGCTCAACTCTCCGAGCAATTCGCGCGTTTGTGCGATGCTGAATTCGAGCGAGGCGAGAGCCTGAGCCGCTAGGGCAACAGACTCGCCGTGTTCGCACTGGATCTGTGCCAGGACGGCGCGGATCTGAGCCTTGCGATCTTCGTTCGTCATAGACCTACAACCTTCCAGGTGCGTTCCCAATCTGCGGCCGGACGGCGAGTGTCGACCCTGAGCTGCCTGCTACCGTCAGGAAAAGCAGACGCTCGCCAACGCAGTCTGCAGTCGCGGTAGTGCCTGAGGCTGCCGGCCGCCGGCTACCGCGCCCCAGGATCTCGGGGTCTAGACAAGCGGGGACCCGTGAACGGGATGCCGGTTTCGCCGAGGACCACGCTCCCGTTCGACGTGCGTGCATGAGGCGCATACGCCGGGCGCACGGCGGTGCCCTGTCCGAACCGGATCCCAACCTGCTTGGCAAGTGCGACCTGCTGCTGGTTTTCCAGCCCGGCAGCGATCATCCACTCCGGCGGCACGCCCGCCACCCGTGCCTCGAGCACGAAATCCTGCCAGAACTCGGTTCGCGACGAGTTGGGCGCGAGTAACTTGGCGAAATCGGGCTGCAGGAAGTCGAGCGCCTTCAATTCCATCGTTATGCGCTGGGCAGTGACACGATAACCAACGGGGATGTGCTGCCCGCGCAAATGATCGATGAACGCGCGCAATCGGTAGCGCGAGCGCAGCCGCTCGATCGAGCCGCGCAGTATGACGACCATGCGGTGCGCGACCAGGGCGTGCACCTGGAATGTCTCGACAACCTGCTCCAGGAAGCGCTCGACGGTGCCAAACGAGAGCGTGACGCCGACCTGGTCCGCATGCTCGCGCTCGAGCATGTAGAACGCGTTTTCAAGCGCAGTTGACTGGATGCGCGCGCGTTGCGTGGTCGAAGCCTGAAAGCCCTCGGTCCAGAGATAAACCTCGTCGAACCAGCGCTCGTCGGAGCTCAGCTCGCGGGTCGGCCAGACCGTGGCGCAGACGCTGCCCTCGATCGGACGACTCGGATCCTTGGAGAGCGGTCGGGCAGACCAGCGCCGTGCGGAATCCATCGTTTGACAATCAGCGTCTCGGGAGCGAAACGGTCGAGCACATAATCACCCCTCGGCACCAACAACCCAGCTGCCAGACGTGCACTCCGTCGTACTGCACATCAGGCGCGTTGAGGGCGGGGCGGTCCCAGGCGGTGGTCAATACGGCCTTCGTACCAGCGCCGTCCTCGCCTGTGCGCTCTGAACCGCATTGGCCATGACCTTTTCGCGAAAGACCGGCTCGGCATCGATCAGGGCGGTCACCCACGACGCGGGTATGTCGCGGTACTGGCGCCGATCCGGACGGTAGCTCTCGACGCGCCAGCCGTGGTCCATCAGTCATTTCCACAATTCGTCGCTCATTCCCGCCTGGACGATTATGCGAAGGTTCTCCTGCGCGTTCACCACATAGGATCCGATCCGGGGCTTGGCACTTCTGCGCGGCAGTCGGCGCTGCAGATACTCCCTCACGTTCAAGAACGAGCGCAGGCGGGTACGGAGCAAGCCGATTGGAGTCATGACGGGAACGAACCTGACGAGTCACTTCAACTGCATCCGTCGGGCAAGCGAAATCGGGTTCCGTCGGCTGACCGAGCATTCGCCGCGCCGTGGCTCAGGCGAGAGGTAGCTCCGGTCAGCAGCCGCTTTTGCCCTCGCACTCCTTTTACCGGCTTACGGCGAGTTGGAGCTGATGAAAAAGATACGTCGAAGCCCACTGTCTTGTTGGTTTGCCCTCCGGTTCGTCCCTCAGATTCCATCGGGCCGAGCGAGAAGGCGCGCCGTGGCGTGATCTTGACGTCCGAAGCAGATGGGCCTATCGCGTCGCAAGTTCTGCGTGGCGTTGCCGATAATCTGTCAAAGGCGCGCGGTAGAAGTTCCACCTGAAGGAAAAGCATGTCTAGGACCACACCAGGCGGTGTCCTGCTCGGCTCTGCCCGCTCGCCTTCGATCGTGATCGCTGCCGTCGCGTTGACTCTGCTGCCGGCCGTCGGCCGGTGCGCATTCATGTGCAAACCGCCAGGAGGTTCGACGATCATCCTCGATTACCTGCCGCCCGAGTGCGTAGGCGTCGAAATTCGTGAACTGAATTTGGACGGTTCCCTCAAGCGAATCATCCCGGCTCCGCGGACGCCCGAGCAGATGAGGGCGGAAGAAGAAAAGCGAAAACAGAGTGCTGAGTGCGATAAGCAGAACGAGGCGCAGAAGCGGGAGAATGAAGAGCTGATCAAACGCTATCCGATCGAAGGCGATCTGATAGTTGCTCGCGACCGCGCACTCGCTAACGAGAAGGCTCGACTCGAGCAGCAGAACCAGAGGCTGACCGAACTGAAAGCGGCTCGCGCGCAGTTTGAAAATGAGAAGGCGCGCTATAAGGGGCGCGCGATGCCGGATAGGTTGCAGGCCGATCTCAAAGCCAACGATTCCGATAACGCGGCGGCGGAACATCAAATTGAAGTTCTTAACTCGGAGATGGAGCAAATCGCCAAGAAGTTCGACGCCGACGTGAAGCGTTACCGGGATTTGGTGAATGGCACGGTGAAGATGCCTTGCAGTGCGAGGAATGACTAGCGACAGGCCCACCTCTCCGGTGCGCGCCACGATCTGCCTCAGCCTCGGTTTCGGCCCCGAGGAATATCGCGCGCGCATCGCACTGCCCGCCGCGATGGACCGTCCTTTTTGCGGAGAAATGGACCGAGTTCGCTGAGGACCGAGCGTGGCCGAAAGCGCCGTCGCCCGTTACATTTGAACTGAAAATTCCAATACCCGCTACCGGCGACGCCGAAGGCGTGCTGCCGACCCAAAGTGGAAGAGCGGCGTCACGGAGAACCGGACATCAACTGTCGCGTCGCGCGATCATCTTACGCGCCAGGACATAGCAGCCGATCCACAGTAGGACGAAGAGGATCCACCCCGTTATGAGAATCGGGCTGATCCAAACCATGATCGGTCTGCAAGACATCGATTCCGGAGTACTTCAGAGCGTAGAGGAGCGCGTAGTAGATTGCGACCGCAATCCCAAGAGATGCCACTACGATTCCGATACGCTTCATTCGCTTGCAGATGTCTCAGATAAGCAGCCGCATTTCTTCCATCACGACCCGGAGCCGCCTGTCGCAACCGTCTCCTTCGCGGCTGTTGAAAAGCAAGACCCCGCCACGTGCACCCGAGTTGTACGAGGCAGGCACCGTTCGGGGCGGCCCGTTTGGACCGCCCCGAAGGATGTGCGCGAACGACTTTGTCTTAGGGCTGAGGCGGCAGGCCGTTGGCTTCGCGCAGCCTCTGGACCTCTCGAGCCTGTTCGCCCATGCCCTTCTTGACCGACTCGGGCATCTGTTCCGCCGGGACCACAAGATCACCCGGAATAGGCCAATCCGTCAGAAACTGCGGGTGAAAGTCTTTCGGATAGTACAGATCCGGATTGACCTCAAGGTCACGGATCTCCTGCTGCTGAATGTCCTTGCGGGCCTGACGCGGATGCGGCACGACGAAATCATGCCCGTCGCGCAAATCAAACTGCGGTGCGCGCGTGTTCGGAAAATCCGGCAGGATCCCTTCGCGCACCCAGACCTGATCTGGCGTCACGTTCACGACAATCCCGTCCGGGGCACCGAAGTGATAGGGACCATTCCAGTGCTCGCGTACCTGGGCGATCGTTTCCTGATTGAAGTATGGATCGAACGGCATGTGGGTCGTCATGAACAGTCGAGGCTGAATCTGGTTGGCCAACCATCCTGCGGCGTAGCCCGGCGTATGGTGAGTGTCGATGGTATAGCGCGCGAGAAATGCGGGCACGCCTTGGACGATGGATGCAATACCGACCAGCTCGGTCTCTATCTCCGTGACATAGACGTCGCAGCCTTTCGCGTACTTCAAGTCGAGCATCGACGGCCGACCGTCGCCCGTCCAGACGAAGCAGAGGTTCTTGCCGTCCTTCATCTTCCAGTCCAGCCGGTAGCCCGACGCGCCGTCTTTCGCATGGCTGCGCCGCCAGTGCTTCACGGTCACGCCGTCCTTGTTGTAGATCACGCCGCCGTCGTCCTTGAAGTCGAACTCGACGACGCGGATCTGGTGCCCCGCAGGGAAGACCTCGAAGGCATCCGTGTGCCAGTTCAGCATCTTCAGCATGCCGTCTACCATCCACTTGGTGCCGTACTCCGGCTTAGCGCCGGATGGGCCGTAGACGGTGAGCGGCTCGTGCCAGCGACCGTTCCATCCCCCGAACTCGTACAGGTACGGAAGTGACCCGAAGTGGTCAACGTGCAGGTGGGTGATGAAGACCTTCGTCAGCTCGTTAAGCGCAACTCCAGAGGCAATGTAGTTGGAGATGGCTCCTTCTCCGAGATCGAAGATGAAGTTGTCGCCGTTCCCCAGCTCGACGAAGATGCTAGTGTTCATCTGTCCCGGGCGAATCAGCGGCGCGCTACCCATGAAGATGATGCGCATCTCATTGGGCTGCAGCGGTTCGGTTTTGGGAAACCAGTTGGCCGCCGATTTCAACCAGTGCATCGGCTCGACGCCCTGGAACATCAGGCCTTCCTTCCATAGTTCCTTTTGCCCGGTCGGATTCTTTATCCCTCCGGTGAGAACCTTCATCACGTCTTCCTTGGACGAGTACAGTTTCCCCTTGGTCCGCGGAAGCTGGGTTTTGTTGACCGTTTCAGCGAACATCGTATCGAGAGGGATTTTCATGAGTCCCAGTCGCCTCGCGCACTCGTTGTTGATCGCCGCTGGCTGCGCCGTGCTGTCACTTCAAACCACGCTCGCGCAGGACCGCGTGCTGGTAAATGGCAAGATCTTCACCGCCAATCCGCAACAGCCATACGCTGAAGCCGTATCGATCCGCGGTGGCAAGATCATCGTGGTCGGTAACCGGCGTGAGGTCGACGCCAGCGTTGCCAGCAACGCGCAGGTGGTGGATCTGGGCGGCAAGACACTGCTACCGGGCCTGATCGATAGTCACGTGCATGCGGTTTTAGGCGGAGTGGCATTGTTATCGGCCGATGCCAAAGACGAGATCGCCGACATCGCTGCGCTTGAGGCATTCGTGTCACAGGCCAAGAGCAGCGGCCGCGGCATGAGCGGTGATGTTCTCGTGGTCACCGGCATACCGCTGGCAATCTGGTCTCAGAATGCCGCGCTCAACGCGCGTTTCAATGCTGGCGCCTATGCCAATCAGCCTTTGTACCTGGGCGGAATGGATGGACATACCGGCTGGTCAAATGTCGCGCTGCGCGAGCGCGCCGGACTAAACAAAGCATTTATCAGCACACTTCCTGAGGAACAGCGTAAGTACTACGGCCTGGAGAAGGATCTCACGCCCAACGGATTCGGCGTAGACCGAGGCCTCGAAATTGTGCGGAAGCAGATCCCCAAGCCCGATGCGAGTAAGAATCTGGCCGGTGCGCGTGCCGCGCTGGAGTACCTACACAGTCTGGGCATCACTTCCTGGCTGGATCCAAGGGCCGATGCGTCGATTTTCGAGGCGTATCGCGGCCTCGCCGCTGCCGGCGAACTCACGGCGCACGTCGCGGCACTTCCGGTCGTTAAACCTGATGACCCAGATTCCTTCAAGGCCGCGCTGGCATTGCGCGCTCAGTACGCGAACATTCCCAATCTCACCAGTCCCGGCGTGAAGGTCTATGCCGACGGTGTGGTCGAATATCCGTCGCAAACCGCGGCCATGACAGCCCCCTACGCCAACACCGGAACGCGCGGGGACCTGTTGTTCAAGCCGGAGAACTTTGCCAAGCTGTGCATCGAGGCCGACAAGCAGGGATTGATCGTGCATACGCATGCCATCGGCGACCTGGCGGTCCACGAGGCGCTGAACGGGTATGAAGCCGCGCGCAAAGCCAACGGCAACAGCGGAGTGCCACACACCATCACTCATTTGCAATTCGTGCGTGGCGAGGATGTGGACCGCTTTAAGACGCTCGGTGTCGTGGCCTCCTTTCAACTGCAGTGGGCGGATTCGGGAGTGGAAACTGTGGATCTTGTCAAGCCATACGTCGCGGCTGACATTTACCCTTGGCAGTACCCGGCGCGCTCGATGCTCAATGCAGGCGCGATCATTGCTGGTGCCAGTGACTGGTACGTGTCCACACCGGATGTATTCAAGGCGATCTATCAAGCCGAAACGCGTCGCGGCGAGCAGGGCGTGCTGGACGCGAACCAAGACATGCCGCGCGAAGCCATGCTGTATGCCTATACCATCAACGCTGCGCGCGCGATGAAGCAGGAGGCGAACGTTGGTTCAATCGAGCCGGGAAAGGCAGCGGACTTCGCGCTGGTGGACCGGGACGTGCTTACCGTGTCCACCGAACAGATGCGCGACACTCGGGTCCTTTGGACCATGGTCGCCGGGGAGTGGGTGTATCGCGCTGAGGGGCTCGCTGCGCCGCACTAACTCGCACGCTCGACGGAGCCGGGCGTGGTCCACCGTCGGCTGCTGCTAGGCCAGACTCCGCGGATTTGGTTTAGAACGGGGTCCGGGTTGAGGCACAAAGCACGACACTCTGGGGAAGTGGCTACCCAACGAACGACACGCCGCGGATGGCCGCTTTGCGCAGATCCCTATGTTGCCTGCCGAAGGTCTGGTAATGGCCGATTCCGCCAGCCGGCGAAGTCCGCTTCCCCATGTTGCCAAAGGGCGGTCCCAGGCGCAATGCTGACCTTCGAGGCCCCGATGACCGCTTCGATCTTCACTGCCGACGCTCGGGCAGATCGCCGTAAGCAGCCGCATTTTTTCCATCACGACCCTTAGCCGGCATCCGGAGTTTCCAAGACCGGTCATTCGCGTCCAAGGGTAAACGGCTGCGGGTTTCAGCCAGTCGGACGACACTCGAATGGGCACTCCCGAGACCACCGGACATGAAAAGGGCGGCCACTTTCGTCGCCGCCCCAGTGGAATCTAAGTGCTTCTGTTACGCAGCAGCCACAGCCTGACGCGCCCCAGGCAGGCGCGATTCCATTTCGCAGGCCAGCGTGTGCAACGCGCCCGCGCCCAAGCCTGCGGCCAGGGTCAGCAGAATTGCATAGAGTCCGTGAAGAATTGTCTGCACGCGCTCGGCAGCGTCCGGAACTGCAAGATAGGCGTGGGAAACGACCAGTAGAGTTCCGAGGACGGCGACCGCTGCGATCAACCACTCGAACGACCGGACCGCAAACTTGGGGCGCGCGAAGGAAGCGAGAACATTTGCCATGTGGGCTCCTATAGGTTGGTGTGTCAACAGTGCGTTACTGCATGGGTTGCACTGTACGGAGCCAAACTGAACCGTGGCTGAACCTAGCCCGCATCTTGTCCGCTACGGGCTCGGCATAAGCAACCCTTCAGGATCGAGAGGCCGGCCGGGCAATGCGGCGGGGAGCTGCCTGCCCTCTTCTTCGGATCACGGATCACTGGAGAGAGGCGGCTCGGGGTTGCCGCATTGGGTCACTGCCGATCGAGATCGATGTCGTCTTCAATCAGCAGTGCGTGCACGGCGTCAACGGTGCCACGGCAACTGCCGCGTCGACGCGGCGAGCCTGAACCGAAACTGAACCGATCGCTGTACTCGATTAAGGCTCCGTTCAGTGGGGGTGGGCACAGTGCCGTCCGTGCACAGCGACGACGTTCGTGAAGTCGATCGGATCCGGGACGCCGTGCCTCTTAACCCTGTTAACCAGCATTCAAAGGAGCAAGTAATGAAGGCAGGATTCGTC
>Ga0075029_100001026_pt1 | contig 16011 bp, 16 predicted proteins | sample LitLauG_LLR_2013_FD_71391 | JGI IMG/M metagenome (GOLD analysis project Ga0075029, IMG submission 71391) | Freshwater sediment microbial communities from North America - Little Laurel Run_MetaG_LLR_2013 | ecosystem: Environmental > Aquatic > Freshwater > Creek > Sediment | place: USA...
CGATCGAGGTCAACGCGTTCCAGTCCCACGCCGACGTGCTGATCCAGAAGTCGACGCGCGAGGGCTTCGGCCTGACTGTGACCGAGGCGATCTGGAAGGCGCGGCCCTTCATCGGCGGCGACGTCGGCGGGATCCCGCTGCAGATCCAGGATGGCGTGACCGGCTTCCTGGTCTCGAGCGCGCCGCAGTGCGCGCAGCGCGCGATCGAGATCCTGCGCGACCCCGAGCTCGGCCGCGTGCTCGGCCGGCAGGGCAAGGAGCACGTGCGCAAGCACTTCCTCACGCCGCGCTACCTGCGCGACTACCTGCGCATATTCACCGAGCTGAGCGGGGGATGAGCGAGCCGCCGGCACAGCGCTCGCCGCTCGTGCTGGTGAGCAACCGCGGCCCGGTCACATTCCAGGCCGACGGCGAGGTGGTGCGCGGCACGGGCGGCCTGGTGACCGCGCTCACGGGCCTCGCCTCCCACCGTGAAGCGATCTGGATCGCATCCGCGATGAACGAGCACGACGCGCGCGTCTCCCACGAGCACGGCGGCCGCGCGTTCCCCGTGCGCTCGCCCGCCGGCGGGAACTACAGCGTGCGCCTGGTCGTCAGCGACCCCGGCGCGTATGACCGCTTCTACAACGTGTTCGCGAACCCGATGCTGTGGTTCATCCAGCACTACCTGTGGGACCTCTCCAACGCTCCCGACATCAGGCGCGAGGAGATCGAGGCCTTCGAGTTCGGCTACAACGTCGTCAACGAAGACCTCGCTCGCGCCGTCGTGGAGCAGATCGAGGACTTCGCCGAGCCGGTCGTGATGGTGCACGACTACCACCTCTACACGCTGCCCGACCTCGTGCGCCGCGCGCGGCCCGACGTGTTCCTGCACCATTTCGTCCACATCCCCTGGACGCAGGCAGACGCGTGGCGCGTGCTGCCCACGCGCATCCGCGAAGAGCTCTTCGCGGGCCTGCTCGCGAACGACATCATCGGCTTCCACACGCGCTCCTACAGGACCAACTTCCTGCAGTGCTGCCGCGACCTGCTCGAGCTCGAGGTGGACTTCGAGCGCGGCGTGGTGCTGTTCGGCGAGCGCGAGGTGTGGGTGCGCGCCTACCCGCTGCCGATCGACCACAGGGCCACGCTGCAGCTCGCCGCCAGCGACCGCGTCGCGCATTTCGAGCGCGAGCTGCTCGCGCGCCGCCGCGACTTCCTGATCCTGCGCGTGGACCGCGCGGACCTCTCAAAGAACGTGCTGCGCGGCTTCTCAGCGTTCGACCTGTTCCTCGAGGAGCACCCCGAGTTCAGCGAGCGCATCACCTTCCTCGCGCAGCTGATGCCCTCGCGAACCGACGTGCCGCAGTACGCGGAGTACCTCGAGCGCATCGAGGCGCTCGTCGCGGTCGTCAACCACCGCCACGGCACGCCCGACTGGATGCCCATCCAGCTGAAGCTGCGCGACGACCTCGACGAGGCGATCGCAGCCTACAAGCACTACGACGTGCTGCTCGTCAACGCGATGTTCGACGGCATGAACCTGGTCGCCAAGGAGGGACCGCTCGTCAACGAGCGCAACGGCGTGTCGATCCTCTCCGAGAACACCGGCGCGCATGAGGAGCTCGGCGAATGCGCGCTGTCGGTGAACCCGTTCGACATCCAGGAGCTCGCCAACTCGATCTACGCCGCGCTCACGATGCCCGAGCAGGAGCGCCGGCGCCGCGCCGCGGGCCTCGCGCGCATCGTCACCTCGCGCGACCCCGGCGACTGGATCGACGAGCAGCTCGCCGACATCCGCGCGAAGGCCCACGCCGCCTAGCGCCGCGAGCGCGACACGCGCGCCGGGGCCACACTCGGGGCCGCGCGCGGCCCCCGCGCACGCGCGGCCGCACACTGCAAACCGCGCCCCGCGCAGCGCCGCAAGGCGCGGAGCCGCTACCCTCTTGCCTTCGGCGGGCCCCGACCGACGATCGGCCGGCCGACTGCACATGACCGTAACCGCACCCATATACGACCTCACGCTGCTGCTCGACCCACAGGCCGAGGAAGACGCGCGCGCGAAGGTGCTCGCGGACACGCGCGCGAGCATCGAGGCGCACGGCGAGCTCGTGCGCCACGACGAGTGGGGCGAGCGTGCGCTGACCTACCCGATCAAGAAGCGCAAGAGCGCCGAGTACCACCTGCTGCAGTTCCACACCGGCGAGAACGAGCTCCTCAGCGGCCTCGAGCGCACGCTGCACATCACCGACGGCGTGCTGCGCTTCCGCCTGATCAAGCTGAAGCCCGGCGTGGGCGCGCCGCCCGACATGCGCTCCGGCGCCGCGCCCGTGCGCAGGGCCGACGAGCCCGGCGCTCCCGAGGCGCACGCGCCCGCCGGCGCGGACGCGGCCGCGGAGCACGCGCCACCGGACGCGGCCGCGGAGGCGGTTGCGCCCGCAGAGCCGGCCGCTGCCGCCGAGCACGCCGATCCGGTGGAGCAGAGCGCGCTCGCGGAGCCGACCGCGCCCGAGGCCGCCGCCGCAGAGCACGCCGCGCCCGCGGCCGTTGCGGACACGCCCGAGGCCGTTGCGGACCCGCCCGAGGCTTCAGACGAGCAGGGCGCCGCCGCGGAGGCCCACGCACAGGGCGATCAGCCCGACGGCGAACCCGCAGAGCAGCAGTAGTTTGCCGCGAGCGCAAGCTGCCCTTCGCCACTAATATCTCTGTTCATGGACTGGGTTGAAGCCGAGGACATGACCGACGGGCCGGCGAGCAGGACCGACGTGCTGCGCGCGTCCCCGCCGATGTTCGAGTCGCGCGTGCTCGACTCGCTCTCGCGCGTGCACCCCGCGGTGCCGGTGATCGTCTTCCTGCCAGCGATCGTCGCGCTCGGCGCGTGGGGCCTGACCGACGTGAGCGGCGGCGTGTTCGCAGCGCTGCTCGTCGCGGGCTACGCGCTGTGGACGCTGTTCGAGTACTGGCTGCACCGCCTCGTGTTCCACTTCGAGCCTGACGACGGCATCGGCGCGCGCCTTCACTGGATCATCCACGGCGTCCACCACGACCACCCCAACGACCCGCTGCGCCTGGTGATGCCGCCCGCGGTGAGCGTGCCGCTCGCCGTCGGCATCTTCTGGCTGCTGTACCTGATCTTCGGCTCGAGCTACGCGCCGACGCTCGCGGCGGGCTTCCTCGCGGGCTACCTCGTCTACGACATGACGCACTACTACCTGCACCACTTCCGCCCGCGCGGCAGGCTCGCGCGGATGCTGCGCGAGCGCCACATGCGCCATCACTTCCAGGACGACACGCGCGGCTTCGGCATCAGCGCGCCGTACTGGGACGAGGTCTTCCGCACCTCGCCGCGCGACAGGCGTTCCTCGCAATAAGCGCGTTGGGCGACGCGCAGCGGGGGCGCTCCCGTGCTGGGATCTTGACCCGCCTCTAGACTCGTGGAGGGCTCCCCCGAAGGGGAGCGGTTCGCATCGCGGGGCTCCCCGGGGGAGCCGACGGGCGAGGAAACTACTGGAAAGGGAGACTCAAGCCGTGGCCGCCACAAACATCAACCGGGTCGTGCTCACAGGGAACCTGACCGCTGACCCGGAGCTGCGCTCGCTGCCGAGCGGCATGTCGGTGTGCAGCCTGCGGGTCGCATGCAACACGCGCCGCAAGAACAACAGCACGGGCGAATGGGAGGACAAGCCGAACTATTTCAACGTCACGGTGTGGGGCGCACAGGGCGAGAACGCCGCGCGCTACCTGTCCAAGGGCCGCCCCGTCGCGATCGACGGGCGCCTTGAGTGGCGCGAGTGGGAGGCGCAGGACGGGACCAAGCGCCAGGCAATCGATATCATTGCTGACTCGGTGCAGTTCCTGGGCTCGCGCGACGAGGCCTCCGCAGGCGGAGGGTTCGCCTCGGGTGGCTCGGCGAGAGGTGGCGAGGTCCCCGTCGACGAAGGGGATTTCCAGCCTGCACCCGTCGCCGGCGCGACCGGCGACGACGACATTCCGTTCTAGCAGCGACCAACAAGGCGAGGTACCCGTGCTTCACAACCACAGCGCAGATTCGCGCGAGCGCACCGCAGGAGGGCCTCGCTGATGGCCAAGGCACGCGGTCGCGGCAAGCCGCTGCGCAGGCGCGACAAGCGCGGCGGGCCCGGCAGCGGGCGACGCAAGCCCTGCCAGCACTGTCGCGACAAGGTCGACCAGGTGGACTACAAGGACGTCGTCTCGCTGCGCAAGTTCATCTCCGAGAAGGGCAAGATCCGCTCACGCCGCATAACCGGGTCCTGCAGGCGCCACCAGGTGCAGATCGCGCGCGCGGTCAAGCGCGCGCGAGAGCTCGCCCTGCTGCCCTACGTCAACGAGGGCGGCCGCGACGACAACCCGCGCCGCGAACGCGGCGACCGCGGCGAACGCTAGGGAGGCGGGGAGGATGCCTGAGGCGATCCTGCTGAAGGACGTGGAGACGCTCGGCGAGCAGGGCGCCGTCGTGGAAGTCTCCAAGGGCTACCTGCGCAACTTCCTGATCCCGCGCAAGCTCGCGCAGCCCGCCACCAAGGGCGCGATCGAGACGGTGCGCCAGCGCCAGGCCGCCGCCGAGCGCGCCGCACGCGAGGCCGTCGAGCGCGCTCAGGAAAACGTCAACCTGCTGAACCGCACGGTACTCACGATCCCGCAGCAGGCCGGCGCGGACGGGCGCCTGTTCGGCTCAGTCACCGCGCAGGACATCGCGACCGCGATCCGCGAAGCGCGCGGGCTGCGCCTGGACAAACGCAACGTGCACCTGCCCGAGCCGATCAAGAACGTCGGCACCTACATGGTCGTCGTCGACGTGGTGGACAACGTCACCGCGACGATCAAGACGATGATCGTCGCCAAGAGGTAGCAGCCGCGAGACAGGGCCGTCCGCAGCGCGCGCGAACATGTGTTCGTGAGCGCGGAGATTTCGTCCTACATAGCGGGGAGCGGCGAGCCGCCTGGTCGGCGGCTTCCTAGACTCGCTGCAGACATGGCCGCGAACGCCGCAACACATGCCAACGGCGCCGCGGGAGCGGCGCAGCGCGTGATCACGCCGCCGCACAACCTCGAGGCCGAGCAGTCGGTGCTTGGCTCGATCCTGCTCTCCGACCGCTCGCTGTACGCGCTCGTGATCGAAGAGGGCCTGCTCGCGGAAGACTTCTACCGCGAGCGCCACGCGCTCATCTACCGCGCGATGCTCTCGCTGTATGAGGAGAACGAGCCCGTCGACGTGCTCACGGTCACCGACCGCCTGCGCCAGATGGGCAAGCTCGAGCAGGCGGGCGGGCCGGCGAGCGTCGATGAACTCACGGGCATCGTGCCCGCGGCCGGCCACGCGCGCCGCTACGCGCAGATCGTGCGCGAGAACGCGCTCATGCGCAGGCTGCTCGAGAGCACCTACAGGATCCAGGAGAGCGTCCTTGACCACAGCGCCGCGCCGCGCGAACTGGTGGAGCAGGCGGAGAAGGCGATGCTCGAGGTGGCGCGCGATGACCGCCAGAAAGACTTCCGCAGGATCGAGGAGGTGCTCGACGAGGAGATCGACAAGCTGCACAGGCTGTCCCTCGAAGGCACCTCGCTGACGGGCACGCCGTCGGGCTTCAAGGACCTCGACGCGATCACCGGCGGCTTTCAGCCGGGCAACCTGATCATCGTCGCGGCGCGCCCCGCGATGGGCAAGAGCGCGCTCGTCTGCAACATCGCCGAAAACGCCGCGGTGACCCACGGCAAGGCGGTCGCGCTGTTCTCGCTGGAGATGGCGGAGTCCGAGCTCGCGCAGCGCTTCGTCGCGACGCAGGCGCGCATCAAGGGCGAGGAGCTGCGCAAGGGACGGGTCGCGGAGGAGCGCTGGCCGAAGATCCTGAAGGCGTCGCAGACGCTCTCGAACGCGCCGCTGTGGGTGGACGACTCGAGCGACGTCGGGATGCTCGAGATCCGCGCGAAGGCGCGGCGCCTGCACAGCCACACGCCCGACGGGCTGGGGCTGATCATCATCGACTACCTGCAGCTGATGCGCACCGACAGCCGCTATGACAGCCGCGTGACCGCGGTGGGCGAGCTGAGCCGCGGCCTGAAGATCCTCGCGCGCGAGCTCGAAGTGCCCGTGATCGCGCTGTCGCAGCTCAGCCGCGCGGTGGAACAGCGCCCGGGTGAGAAGATCCCGCAGCTGTCGGACCTGCGCGAGAGCGGCAACCTGGAGCAGGACTCCGACCTGGTGATCTTCATCTACCGCGACGAGTACTACACGCGCGAGGAGACCGAGCGCCCGGGCGAGGCGGACCTGATCATCGCCAAGCACCGCAACGGCGCGGTCGGCAAGGTCGTGCTGACCTTCCAGCCGGAGTACCCGAGGTTCATGAACTACGCGGGCGAGCGCTTCGCGGCATGAGCAGCTGCCCGCTGGGCGTGTGCGACGGCAGCGGCTTCGTCGTGGACGAGGAGACGAATACGGCGAGCGACTGCGCATGCCGCGCCGCGCGCATCGCGAGCGCACGCACGCGCAGCCTCGCCGGGCGCATCCCCAAGCGCTACCGCGGCGTGTCCTTCGAGCGCCCACCGGTGAGCGACATCGCGCGCGTGGCGCCCGAGCACGTGCGGCTCGTGCGCCGCTACGTGGAGGACATCGAGGGCAACCTCGAACGCGGCAGGGGACTGTGGCTGGAGGGCGACGTGGGCACCGGCAAGACGACGCTCGCGATGCTCGTCTCCAAGGCGGCGCTCGACGCGGGGCGCTCGGTGGCGATCTACTCGCTGCCGCGGCTGCTGAGCCTGCTGCGCGAGTCGATGGACTCAGACGCGGGCATGCTCGACTTCCTCGACAGGCTCGGCGCGGTGGACCTGCTGCACATCGACGACCTCGGCGCCGAGAACCGCACGGACTGGGTGCTCGAGCAGCTCTACGCGATCGTGAACGCCCGCTATGAGTCCCAGCGCGCGATCGTCGCGACGACCAACCTGATGCCCGACGAGCTCTCCGAGCGCCTCGGCCCGCGCACGGTCTCGCGGCTGGTGGAGATCTGCGGCGACCCGATCCCGCTGTACGGCCGCGACCGCCGCCGCGAGTTCCGCCCGCTGGGCGAGCAGGCGGACGCGCACAGCGAGGTGGTTGCTCGCGTGGCCGCCCTAGACTGAGGGGAGTCGATGCCCGGCCTGGTCATAGTCGGCGCCCAATGGGGCGATGAGGGCAAGGGCAAGATCACCGATCTGCTTGCCGAGCAGGGCGACGCCGTGGTGCGCTTCCAGGGCGGCAACAACGCGGGCCACACGATCGTGCGCGGCGATCAGGAGTGGAAGCTGCACCTGATCCCGTCGGGCATCCTGCACCCCGGCAAGTGCTGCGTGATCGGCAACGGCGTCGTGATCGACCCACGCGTGCTGATCGACGAGCTCGACGCGCTGCGCGCGCGCGGCGTGGACGTGAGCGGCCTGCGCGTGTCGGCGAACGCGCACCTGATCATGCCCTACCACATGCTGCTCGACTCGGCGGGCGAGACCAAACTGGGGAGTCTGCAGATCGGCACCACGCGCAGGGGAATCGGCCCCTGCTACGCGGACAAGGCCGCGCGGCTGGGGATCCGCGTGCAGGACCTGCTCGACGAGAAGATCCTGAAGAAGAAGATCGTCGCGGCGATGGAGCCCAAGCGCCTGTCGCTGAGGCCCTTCGAGAAGGACCCGTCGCTCGACCTGCACACGATGACCGAGGACTTCCTCACCTTCGGGCATCGCCTCGAGCAGCACATCGCTGACACCTCGAAGCTCATGTGGCAGATGCTCGACGAAGGGCAGCTGGTGATCCTCGAGGGCGCGCAGGGCGCGATGCTCGACATCGACCACGGCACCTATCCGTTCGTCACCTCATCGAACCCGCTCGCGGGCGCTGCGTGCGTGGGCACGGGCATCGGCCCCAAGGCGATCGACGAGATCTGGGGCATCTCAAAGGCGTACACCACGCGCGTCGGAGAGGGGCCCTTCCCGAGCGAGCTCCTCAACGGCGACATGGGCGAGCTCCTGCGCCGGCGCGGCGGCGAGTTCGGCACGACCACGGGGCGCCCACGGCGCACCGGCTGGCTGGACCTGGTCGCGCTGCGCTACGCGGCGCGCCTGAACACGATGACCGCGCTCGTGATCACCAAGCTCGACGTGCTCTCGGGCCTCGATCGCATCGGCGTGTGCACGAGCTACCACGGCGCGGACGGCGCCGAGTTCGAGGACTTCCCCTACCACCAGACAGTGCTGCACCACACCACCGCGAAGCTGACCGAGCTGCCCGGCTGGCAGGAGGACCTCGGCGAGTGCCGCAGCGTCTCCGACCTGCCCGCGGCCGCGCGCGAGTATCTGGCGTTCATCACCGAGCACACGGGCGTGCCGGTCGCGCTTGTGGGCGTCGGGCCGGGGCGCGAGCAGGTCGTCTGGACGGAGGCCTCGGAGCGCACGCTTGTGGCTGCCGGCTCGGATTCCTAAGCTCCACTTATCCTGCTCATAGCCAACGCTAAGCCGCGCCGCTCATCCTTGACGGCCGTGAGCCCGCCCGAGCCCTGCGGCATGCCGCCGCGCCGCGCCGTCCCCGTCCGCGGCGTGTTGCTCGGCCTGTGCGCGGCGCTGCTCGGCCTGTGCGCGGCGTCGTCGCCCGCACCCGCCTCGGCGACGACGGTGAGCGACAACTGGGCCGGCTACGTCGCGCTGCCCGCGAGCGCGGGCGCGAGCAGCGGCTTCCAGAGCGTCTCGGGCTCCTGGACGCAGCCGAGGGTGACGTGCACGAGGGGCCACGAATCGTTCTCCGCGGTGTGGGTCGGGCTCGGCGGCTTTCACGAAAGCAGCAGAGCGCTCGAGCAGATCGGCAGCGAGGCGGACTGCTCGCGAGCGGGCCGCGCGAGCTACATGACGTGGTCGGAGCTGATCCCCGCAGCGCCCGTGATACTGCGGATGCGCACCGCACCGGGCAACGCGATGACCGCGTCTGTCACGGTGCGCGGGCACCACGTCACGATGCGTCTGCGCAACCTCACGACGGGCGCGCGCTACTCGATCACGCGCAAGATCTCCGCAGTGGACACCTCCTCCGCGGACTGGATCGTCGAGGCGCCCTCCACCTGCTTCACCGAACGCAACTGCAGCGCGCTCGCGCTGTCTGACTTCGGCAGCGTCGCCTTCTCGAGCGCGACCGCGAGGATGGGCTCGCACACCGACCAGGTCGCGGGCCCCGGCTGGTCGGTCGTGCAGCTCGAACTGCGCCAGGGCGCGGGCACCAACGGCCCCGCGAGCCGGCGCAACGCGCGCGCGCAACCCGGCGCCGCGGTCGTGGCGGCGACACCGTCGGCGCTGTCCGGCCCGCTCGGCTCGTTCTCGGTCCTCTTCAGCGAACAGCAGCCGCAGAGCGAAGAACCCCCCGAAGAACGGCCCCTCCCCCGCTACTACGCCGCGCTCGGGCGCTCCTGAGCCCGTAGACGAGCAGCCGTAGGCGTGGGCGCGCCTGCGCCTGCGCCCGATGCACGCGGGGATCGCGGCGGACCGCTACGCCAGCGTGAAGGACTGTGTGCTGATCCTCTGCTGGCGTCCTGATCCGCTGATGAGCGTGAGCGTGTACCGCCCCGGCCTGAGCTTGCGCAGCTGCGAGAGGCGCAGCGTGAGGCGGCCACGCGCCCTGCTCGCCTCACCGGCCGCGAACACGACGCCGTGCCGCGAGAGCGTCGCGTGCGTCGTCACCGCCGTCGCGGTGAACTTGGTCGTCCCCGACACCAGCTTCGTGGTGCACTTCTGGACGCTCTTGCCCTTCTGCTTGACGGTCGCGCACGTCACCAGCTCGATCTTGCCGGCCGGCCCTTCGACGCCCTGGGCGCCGGTCGCGCCTTTGGGGCCTTCCGGACCTGTCGCGCCCTTGGGACCCTGTGCGCCCGTGGCGCCTGTGGCACCCGTCGCGCCAGTCGCGCCCTTGGCGCCTTCGGCGCCCGCTTTGAGGAACACGGCGGTCACTTCGATCGCTGCGTGCTTGACTTCGAGTTCGCAGGTCGGCTGCGCGCCCTTGCAGCCGAGCCAGCCCGCGAATTCGTAGCCTTTCGCGGGCGTCGCCGTGAGCGTGACCACGCCTTCTTCGAGTCCCGCGGTGCATTCGGCGCCGCAGTCGATCCCGATCGGTTCGGAGACGACCGTGCCCTGGCCGGACTCGTAGACGGTGAGCTCGACATCGAAGGTCGAGGTCACCGCGCTGCTTTCTTCGATCGTGAAGCTGCACGGGGCCTTGCCCGCACAGCCTGCCGCCGAGCCGCTGCCGCCGCTCCAGCCTTCGAACGTCGAGCCTGTCGCCGCGACGCCCTTGAGCGTGATTTCGCTGCCTTCGGGGTATTCGGTGGAGCAGGTTTTGAACGAGCCGCTCGCGTTGACTTCGCATTCCACTTTCCCGAAGCCCGACCCCGACCCCGAGATTTCAAGGGCGTCCGCAGGGTTCTGTTCGAACGACGCCGTCACGGCGCTGGTTTCTTCCAGGGTGAAGCTGCAGCTGCCTGTTCCGGCGCAGGCGTGGGTCGAGCCTTTCGCCGCGCTCCAGCCTTCGAAGGTCGAGCCGGGTTCGGCGATCGCCGCGATGCTGATTTCGGTGCCTTCGGGGTATTCCGAAAGGCAGATCTCGTGGAAGCCGCTCGCGTTGACTTCGCATTCGACCCCTCCCTGGCCCGATCCGCTCGACGATATGGTCAGGGATACCTGGGGGTTGGCGTCGAACGTCGCCGTCACGGCGCTGCCCATCGTGATCGTGAACGTGCATTCGCCGGTCCCCGCGCATTCTTCGGCCGAGCCGCTGCCGGCGCTCCAGCCTTCGAAGGTCGAGCCGGGTTCGGCGCTCGCCTTGAGCGTGAGCTTGCTGCCTTCGGGATAGTTGGATTCGCAGGCTTTGAAGGAACCGCCTTCGTTGACTTCGCACTCAACGGTGCCGCCGCCCGTGCCGGCGCTCACCCTCACGAGTTCCACTCCGACCGTCGCCCGCGCGGGCCCCGCCGCGAGGCCGAAGCCAACCGTCATGCACGCGAGCGCGAGCAGGGCGAACATGAGCCGGCGCGGCCTCATCGACGCGCCTCCCTCTTGCCGGGCTCCCGCAGAGCAGAGCCCTCCCTGAGCTGCAGGGCGTGGGCTACTGTGGGGCATGGAGATCCTCCTTGGCCGCGGGCGGGCGCTTCGCACGAACTGGACCATGGATCTTGAGAGGCCCACCGGACGGATCGGGCTCCTGCGGAGGGGTTCTTCAGCGCTCGGCGCTCAGGCGCTCCTGTTGCACGTGTTGAGCGCCCCCGGGCGAGCGCCGTTGTGCGAGCCCGTGATCTTCGGGCTGTTGCCGTAGAGCCGGCAGGCGCCGCGGATGCTGAGGTTGTCGGTGAGCGTGCCGCCTCCGCTGTTGCTCTGCACTTCGATGCTCCCGTTGGCGGTGTTCGCGCTCACGCGCAGGCCGGCGCTGTTGTGTTCGAGCACCATCGCGCCACCCGCGCTGACGCCCTCGAGCTTCACGCTCCCGGCGTTGTTTCGCACCCGCACGCTGCCTCCCACGCGCAGGCCGGGGCCGGCGCTGCAGGCGCCGGCACTGCCGACGTCAAGCGGCGCTGACGCTCTCTCGCCGGTGACCAGCAGGTCGCCCCTGACGGTGCTGTCACAGAGCGAGTCGTCGCTCGCGCGGGGGGCTCCGGCGAGCCCTACGAGTTCGAGCGCTCCGCCGATGCTGCCGCCGCCGCCAACCTGAATCGAGGCCCCGCCGTCCACGTGCAGGCTCCCACCGATCACCGCGCCCGCGTCGAGCAGCGCCCCGCCGCGCTGGACGATGACGCTCCCGCTGACGCGGGCGCCGGCGAGCAGCGTGCACGCCGCCCCCGAGGGCACGAGCACTTCGTGGCCATGACCGAGGTAGGCACCGTCGCAGCTCGTCGTGCCGATGCTCAGGGCGAGAACGACGGTGTAGTGGATCGTGGCGGTTTCACGCTGGCCGTCCTTGCTCGTCGCGGTGACGGTGTAGGAGTGTTCTCCGATGCTCGCGGTGTCGAGCACGCCGGCCGCGGAGTGCGCGCCGTTTGAGTCCACGCACGATTCGATGCCGGTGCCGTACGCGCCCTCTGCGCATGAGAACGCGCTCGCGACGAGCGCGTTCTGCGGGTAGACGCCGCCGCTCGCCGGGGCGCTGATCGTCGCGCTGGGCGGCGCCGCGACCGTGTAGCGGATGCTCGCGCTGGCGTGCTGCCCATCCTTGCTCGTGGCAGTGACGGTATAGGCCGCGTGACCGACGGTCGAGGTGTCCAGTGCGCCTTCGCCCGCTTCGCCGCCGACGGCGCCGGCGTGGTTTGAGTCTTCACACGATTGCAGCCCCGTGCCGAGCGTGCCCTCTTCGCAGGCGAACCTCGCCTTCACTTCCTGTTTGGGCGCGTAGACGCCGCCTTCCTGCGGCGAGTCGATCATCGCCTGCGGTGGCGCGGCGACCTTGTAGTGGATCGACGCGCTCGCGCGCTCGCCGCCGTGGCTCGCCGCGCTCACCGTGTATTCGTGTTCACCGACCGTCTCTGAGTAGCGCGCGGAGAACGGGAAGGAGAGGTATGCGCCGGGCATCGATTCGACGAGGCCCGCCCCTTCTGAGTCAAGGCACGATTCCAGGCCCGGGCCGCTGTCGGCTTCGGTGCAGAGGAACGCGAATTCGAGCCTGCCGGCCGCGTACGCGACGCCTTCGAGGGGACGCTCGATGCTCACCAGCGGTGGGCCGATCGTTGTGAGGTGGGGCAGATTCGCGCCGCCGAGCGTCGCGCGCGCCTGCGTTGACGGAGCCACCCACAGCGCGGACACGCCGGCGAGCAGCATGAGTCGGAGGGTCCGAGCAGAGAAACCATTCCACAGCCGCATAAGGAGTCCATCCCCCGGTAACCGCCCCGACGCCGGCTCCCGGGCTGCCGGGCGCCGATGGGCGTGTGCTCGAAAGCTACCAGAGCCCTCGTCACGGGGCGGCTTCGGTTTGTTGACACGCGCGAGCCGCGCCAGAGGACCATACGGGACTGCGTAGCACGATGCGTGCTACAGTCGCTCCGTGGCCCGCTCGGTGCATGTCCGCCTCGACGATTCCTCGGCAGCCGCGCTCGATGTGGTCCGCGCCGACGGCCTGACGGACTCCGAAGCGGTGCGCGCCGCGCTGTGCGAGGCCGCGGCACGCCGGCGCGCCCGCTCCGCGATCCGCGCGGAGGTGCAGCGGGTGGCCGCCGATGAAGGTGATCGCGCAGAGATGCGCTTCATCCGCGAACAGATGGCCGTGCTCGCGCCCGCCGGCGCCTGAGATGGTGCGCGGCGAGGTCTTCCGCCTTCCGTCGAGACGCGGTGCGCGAGGGCACGAGCAAAGCGGTGCGCGTTATGCCGTCGTGGTGCAGGCCGACGAGTTCCTCGATCTGAGCACAACGCTCGTAGCCCCGACCTCCACGGCCGCCCGCGCGACAAGCTTCCGCCCGCCGGTCATCCTCGAAGGACGCGAAACGCGCGTCCTGGTCGAGCAGACGACCGTGGTCGACCCCCAGCGCCTCGGAGCCTCCGCCGGGCGCCTCGACGCGAGCGAGCTTCGCGCGGTCGACGACGCACTCGCGCTCGTCCTCGGCCTGTGAAGGCGCGAGCACGGAAGCTGCTCGCCCGCGCCGCCGCGGCGAGAGCCGTTGCTCAACGGGTTGGTGACTCCTCGCGAAGATCGGCCAGCACGCTCCGAAGCAGTCTCACGGCGTGGTAGCCGATGACCACCGCGATCACGAGCGCGAAGACCGGGTCAAGCCAGAACAGTCCCCCCGTTGCAAGGATCAGCGCTCCGCTGAGGGCGACGCCGAGAGCCGCGGCGGCATCAGCGACGCTGTCGAGCATCACCGACTGCATGCCGAGGTCGTGCTCCACGTCGCCGAGGATCAGCGCGCAGGCGATCATGGCCGCGGCCGCGACGACGCTCACGAGCACGACCGGCAGGCCGTCGATGGACGGCGCTCCCGTGCTGAGGCGGTAGACCGACTCGACGGTCACTGCCATCGTGACGATCAGCAGAAGGCTCGCGTTGACGAGGGCCGCGTAGGAGGTGGCCCTCGGACGCCCGTGCGGGCGGCGACTCATCCGCAGCGCCGCGAGGCTCACGCCCGTGCCGAACGCATCGCCGAGATAGTCCGCGCCAGAGGCCAACACCCCGAGCGATCCCGCTGCCAGACCGACGCCGAGGAGTCCGAGGATCATGACGACGTTGATCACCAGCACGAGGCCGAGTCGTTTCTCCGGCGTCAAGATTGCCCTCGGGACTTGCCAGACGCGTCGTCAGCCTGTCTAAACCAGGTCGGGGGCCTGGGCTGCTCGGGCATGGCGGGGAGTATCGAGCAAGTCGTCCTGCGGACTTCGGTGGCCAAGGTGCAAGCACGCCCCTGCAGCCGCCCTCCGCGAGCGTGCGAGCAACCTGGCCTGCCGCGCGCCGCGCCGCGCGGCGCGGCCTTTCGGGTAGGTTGACTGGCGTGTCCGTAGCAGCGCTCGACGAGCCGCTTGAGCTCCCGTGCGGCCTGGTGCTGGAGAACCGCCTGTGCCGCGCAGCGATGACCGAGGGGATCGCCGGGCCCAGGAACGATCCCAACGAGCGCCACTGCAGGCTCTATAGCGAGAACGCGCGTGGAGGAGCCGGGCTGATCCTGACGGGTAACGCGATGGTCGATCGTCGCCACCTCGAGCGCGCGCGAAACGTCGTCCTGGACGCGGCCACGGACGTGGACGCGCTGGGCCGCTGGGCCGAGAGCGCGTCCGGCGCGCCAACGCTCGTCCAGATCTCCCACCCGGGTCGCCAGGCAACCCGCTTCATCCAGTCCCACCCCCTCGCTCCCTCCGACGGGCCGGCCGTGGCCGCGGCCGGTCTCTGCAGACGCCCGCGCGCCATGACCCTCGCCGAGATCGAAGACGTTCGGGACCGGTTGATCGCTGCCGGCGAGCGTGTCCTCGCCGCGGGCTTCGCCGGTGTCGAGATCCACGCTGCCCACGGCTATCTCCTGGACACCTTCCTCGACCCGGAGCACAACCGCCGCACCGACGCCTATGGCGGCCCGCTCGAGCATCGCGCGCGGCTGCTCTTGGAGATAGTCAGCGGCCTTCGCGCGGTGCTCCCCGAGCGCGCGGCGCTGGCGGTCAAGCTCGACGCCCGCGACGGCGGCGACGACGAGCTCCGGCAGGTCGCCGGCCTACTCGAGAAAGCCGGCGCAGACCTGCTCGAGATCTCCGGCGGCAACTACGAATCGCCGGCGATGCTCGGCCTCGACGCCGAGGGCCGAGAGCTCCAGGGCGAGCACGAGTCCCCGTTCTGGAACAGCGCCGCGGCGGCGTCGGCCGCGACCACGGTGCCCGTGATGCTGACGGGAGGGTTTCGCACCCGCGCGGAGGTCGACCTCGCGCTGTCCTCCGGCGTCTGTGCAATGGTCGGGGTCGGGCGCCCGCTCGCGGTGTGGCCCGATCTCGCGGGCCGGTTCGTCCGCGGTGAGCTCGACACCCTTCAGCGGCCGGCCCCCCGCCTCGGCGGCCCGGCACTGGTCAAGAAGCAGCTCGGCGCGGCGGCGAGCGCAGGCTGGCACCGCATACAGCTCGCCCGATCGGCCGACGGCAAACCGCCGCTCCTGCGCCTCCCGGCGCTCCTTGCCGCGCTCGACTACACCACCGTGGACGCCGTGCAGGCGCTGCTCGCCCGCCCCTCCCGGATGAAACTCGCAGCCGACGCGGCCCGCTAGCGCGCTCGCGGACCCGGCGGCTTCGAGTTCGGCACTTGAACCTCCTTGCCGCGGGCAAGTCAACTGATCCTCGAAAACGGGGGAAGTCCAGGCTGGATAATGGGCCCATGTCGCGCGGTCGCACACCTCACGCTGGGTGGAGTGGCTTGGCCGCAGCCGCGGCTCTCGCGATCAGCGGCTGCGCTGGAGGGCTGCCGCCGGAAGGACCACCACGGGAAACACCGATCAATCTGTCCTGCGTGGAAAGGGACGCTCGCCGCGACCCCTCGGTCGCAGCCATCGAGACCGTAGTACCGTCGAG
>Ga0075029_100001029_pt1 | contig 16001 bp, 22 predicted proteins | sample LitLauG_LLR_2013_FD_71391 | JGI IMG/M metagenome (GOLD analysis project Ga0075029, IMG submission 71391) | Freshwater sediment microbial communities from North America - Little Laurel Run_MetaG_LLR_2013 | ecosystem: Environmental > Aquatic > Freshwater > Creek > Sediment | place: USA...
TAAATTAGAAGATCAGATCTATGAAATTGTTACATGTCAACGGCATCATTAAGACGAGATCATGATTTAATCGAGAAAGTACTAAAGTCAATGTGGTCTACTATTCCCTTACTACAAGAGGGTAAGATCATACCCGAGCCAATTCTAAACCAAGTGATTGACTTTTCAATGAATTTTACAGATGTTTGCCATCATGGAAAAGAAGAAAACTCTCTCTTTCCAGAACTTGAAAAAAAGGGAATGCCTCGAAATTCAGGTCCAATAGCTGTTATGCTCATGGAACATGAGGTGACGCGCAAACTAGCAGCAAGAATGGAAGCCTCATCAAAAACATATCTAAAAGATGGAGATGCAACCCAATTAATAACAGATATGCAAGAATACATCAATCACGTTGTACAACACCTATGGAAGGAAAATAACAGATTATTTGAGATGGCAGAGATGGCTCTTAGAAATGACATAGAACACGTGAATAAGAGTCTGTTAGAGGTTGAGAATATGAAACTCAGGGAGATAGGTAAGACAAGACAAGATTATGAAAAATTTGCTGATGAACTTGCAAAGCAATTTCCATCAAAGGACTAGTTCGGTTTTTACTAATAATACACACCAAAGAACTTTTCTAGTACACATTTGTGAGAAAAATATGAAAACAATAAAACAATATTTTCGCATGCAGATATTGATAGTAAAACCTTGACTGCAAAGACAGGAGATAAAGTCAAGATAGTGTATACAGGAACCCTTGATGATGGAACAGTCTTTGATAGTAATGTTGATCAAGGAAACCCGTTAGAATTTGAAGTTGGAGGAGGCTACACAATAAAAGGATTTGACGAGGCAGTAATAGGGATGAAGGAGGGGGAAGAAAAACAATTCAGCATTTCTCCAGCAGATGCATATGGAGAGCATGACCCAACCCTAATTCAAAAAGTACCAAGGGAGATTTTTCCACCTGATGCGGAACTTACTTCTGGACTATTGTTTGAGGCAGGACTTCCCACAGGAGAGAAGATACCTGCAATGATAAGGTCAATAGAAGAAAAAATAGTGGTAGTGGATTTGAATCATCCTCTTGCAGGAAAGAGATTGAATTTCAAGATAAAATTATCCTCCATTAAATCATCTTAATTTTCTTCCAGTCAAGCCATCAGGAATTTATTCTTGTCATTTAGAAATTTATGTGCCAAGTGTTACCAATAACTAGAAATTTGTTTCAGAATTCAGATCGCCTAAAAAATCAAGGTTTATGTGTGATATAAAAAACTGAAGGTCAGGGGGTTTAGGAAAATAGACAACTCAGATGTTCACATGGTCTACGTTCTTCTTGACGGCATAGGCGACTTGCCTCATCCAGATTTGAAGGGTTCGACGCCATTAGGTTATGCAAAAACTCCTAATCTTGACAGACTTGCAAGAAATGGAGTCATAGGAGAAGTGATTTCAGTAGGCAAGGGAATCGCCCCTCAATCAGATATTGCAGTTTTCAATATGCTAGGTTATCGATTTGAAAATACTCAATATGTTGGAAGGGGAGTAATTGAGGCAATCGGGGTAGGAGTTGATTTTAAAAATGGTGACCTTGCACTTCGTGGAAACTTTGCAACTACAAATGATGAGAGGATCATTACAGATCGTAGAGCTGGAAGAAACATAGAGAAGGAAGATGCCATTGCAATTGCTCGCGAAATAGAAGAAAAACTCAAGTTTTCAAATCCCAAAGCATCAGTTGTTGTAGCCCCCACAATTGGGCATAGAGTAATTGTAAGAATAAGATGTGAGGGTGTGTTCCTTACACCAGATATCAGTAATACTGATCCTGCTTACGCAAGAATAGATGGCATGGGAGTGGCCAAAGCAGTTGGGGATTATATGAAGATAGAAAAATCATTGCCCTTAAACGAGTCTGATGGTGCAAAGCTGTCTGCATTACTTGTAAATGAATTTACAGACAAATCGCTTCAAATTATGAGAGATAGTGCAGTAAATGCAAAAAGAAAAGAGAAGGGCAAGAAGTTACTAAATTCAATTCTATTACGTGATGCCGGAAATAAATTTCCAGATGTCACTCCAATAAACAAGTTACACGATATGCAGTTTTCATGCATAGTGGATATGCCTGTAGAGATAGGCATTGCAAATGTTTTGAAGATGAAAACATTTAGTGCAGGTAGCCTCACAGATTATGAAGAAAAAGCACGTGTTGCAGCCAAAGCAATGCAGACACAGAATGCAATTTATGTTCACATCAAAGGACCTGATGAATTTGGCCATGACGGAGATGCAGTGGGCAAGATGCAAAACATAGAAGAAATAGACAACAGATTCTTTGGGACTCTACTTGATAACATAGACACGTCAAAAGTCGCGGTTGTCATATCAGGAGATCACTCCACACCATGCATTAACAAAAGCCACAGTGATGATCCAGTACCCATTTTGATTTCAGGAGATTTTGTCAAAAAAGATGGAACAATACGATTTACAGAAGAACAGGCAAAAAAAGGCAGAATTGGACTCATCATGGGAGCAGATGTTATCAACACCGCAATAAAGATAATCAAATCATAAATGGTGCTATCTTTCCAGAAGAGATCATTTTCTCAGTAGTCTTTCTAAACTTGTCCATATCTACATCATAATATACGCCAGATGCGCTAGAGAGTTTTTCCATAGCCCGCTTCATTATTGAAAGGCCTATATCATTCTCATTTTTTTGATAATGAACTAGTGCTGCTGCAACAAGAATAATTCCTTGCACAAGATCTTTCTCACCTTCATGTGTTTTCTTCCAAACACCTTCAAGCGCTTCATGACATTCCCAATATTTTTCGTCGTTAAAATATCGCTTTGCTCTTTGTAGTGCTTCTTCTTTTTCAATTTTTTCTTCGACAACAGGTCGTGCATCACTAAGAGGTCCGATAGACTGGAACTTTTTTACGATCTCGTCCAGTTCTTCTTTTTTAACAGATACATCAAATTCCAAATATTTGGTTGAGACTCTCATGTCTCGCACAATTACATCCATCCCAGAAGTTAATTGATCAGCTTTTTCAAGTAGTGTCTTTGCATCAGTTGGAACATAACCTGAGTTTTTCAGGTGTACCATAAATCTGTCCACAGGCTAGAGATATCATGATTTCATAAATTTGTTGTCTAGTAGCCGTTAAGATTTATATGAACTATTAAAAGGACTTGGAATACATGTCCATGATCGAAGTTACACGTGATGTAAAGAATCCCTTACTCTCAAGAAGGGAAATTACTTGTAATTTCAAAGGACTTTCTGGTAGACTCAAGAAACTAGAAGCAGTAGACATGATCTCAAAAAAATTCAACTTGGAAGGAAAAATTGTAATACCAATACTCTTGAAAAATGAGACTGGAAGACCAGTAGTTTCAGGAAGTTTCTATGTATATGAAGATGAAAGACTTGCTAAAGAACATCTCAAGGCTGCGGTTTTTGCTAGAATAGAAAAGGCAAAGGGGACAGCTGTAAAAACAGAAGGTACTGAATCCTCAGCCAAACAAGCAGAAACACCAAAGGAAGAGAGTAAGTAATGGCAAGCAAAAAAGGCTCAAGCCCAGCAGTATACAAGTATTACAAGGTGTCTGGAGACAAAGTAGAGAGAACAAAGAAAGAATGTTCAAGATGCGGCAAGGGTGTATTCATGTCCAACCACAAAAATAGACGCAGTTGTGGCAAGTGTGGATTTACCGAATTCGTTCAATAATTAATATAGTTTCTTTTTTCTAAGACGAGCGACCTTTTGTTCTATCTTATCTAATTTCTGCAAGAGATTTGGCTCGATTATAGTATTTGCAATCACTGTTGCCGGTATCTTGGCTATGTTGGTATCCATTGTGATGTTTACAATAGGAAGTTTTTTTCCTATCCAGAATTTTAGAACTTTATCCTCGAGTTTATAGTCTCTAAATCCTTCAGGAAATTTTTTAGTTATATGAGATAGCAGTGTTTTATCATCAAATACGGCCCTTGGTTCAAAAAGCCTAGTAGAATCAGAATAACTACTCTCAAAAAGATTTCCGCTAATCTCATCAGATATAATAGCCATCTTTGATATTCTTCTAATCAACTCCAAATAGTGCAGAAATTCATGTGCCAGGATAGCATGGATGGTACCTTTGAGACCATATGCCACAAGCGGGGCAGTTATCTGTATTATGACATTTAATTTATCATCAGAGACAACAGGAATTGTCCTTGCAAACAATATTCCGTAATCAAAAGAGCCAGATGACGGGTGAGATACCACTGCAGATGGTTCTACATATGCAAGCGGAAAATTAATTCCTGATGCTTTTTCTATCCTTTGTATCCCAGATAGGGTTACCTCAAATCTCTTTATTATTAACGAATGAATTTTTTCAGGAATCAGTCCATTTTTGTAAGATTCATGCACTCGCAGTAAAGGATCCAATCGAACAAGATTGAATTAGACTATAATAAAAGCTTGACATAAAAAGGAGGATTGTATTTGGTTCAGGCAAGTTAGAAGATTGTCCTTGTTTTAATGATGCACGAAATTTAATTACTGAGCACTATTTTATGAAAATCAAATGTTGTACATTTGCATGAATTTTCAAGTAGCATGCTTATGTTTGGTTCAACATTATTACCAGTCACAAATCTCTTGAGCGGAATTCCACCATCCAATTCTACAAGAATGGCAAATGATCTAGAACCTATTTTCTTGATTTTTATATCATAGATTCTTTTTTGGTTCTTCCATGACGTATTTTCACTAATTGAAATAGGCATATCTCTTAGACCTTCCAATACGTTCAGTGCCTCAGGGGCCAGATCTTTTTCTGTTGCGATATCTAGCAAAACATCAGTCCTGAACTTAATTTGGCCAGCAGGCATATTTGAAACAGTTCTCAAGCATAAAATCGAGACACCTTCAAGCGAGATATTTTTTGGCAAAGTAATCCTTCTTTTGTGCGGATTTATCAACTTGGTAAAGAAGGGCCTTCCATTTCCAAGAACAAGACTGGATTCATCCTCACCTCCAATCCAAGTCATTTTGGCTTGTTGGGCACCAAATTTTTCAAACAAAAATTTGGCAATCTTGCCTTCTACACTATTAAATTCAGTCATCCCATGAAAGTCACAAACAAAACATCCTTTTCCATCACACCTATTGCAAGGTTCTTGTTTTTGTGGAATTCCCCTTATCTCTTTTGTATATCTTCCTTGCAGTATCAATGCCTTTGGTTTTACTTCACATTGTTCTTTTTTGAAATCTATTGTAAAGACAATATCAGGATTTTGATAATCAACTTTGGTTCTAGTTTTTTTCCCAAATTGTTTTCCCATTTCTCTTGTAATGTCACTTTTTATTCCAGCAATTCCACGAAGTTTGAACTTGGAACGTACAATATCATCCCTATCCAAAATGGAAGGTTGAAGAATAGCACCTATAAGAAATGTTGAAAATTCATATTCTTTTGAAATATCTAGCATCTTGTTTAAGAAAGCATCAAGTTCTGGCATCAGATTTTTGCACAAGTAACATGACTTGGGATTATTTTGTTTTATAATTTTTCTAATTTTCCTACCAAGATTTTTGTGAGAAACTAACCCTAGCCTACTTGCAAACATCCTTCCAAGACAGTAATCACATAGATGATACTCCCTTAAGATTTGCTTGGTTTCTTCAATTACTGCATCCATCTTATTTTTTTTCAATGACGTATAAAGCAAATGAAGGTGTTTTATTTGTAATCAACTAGTCGAAAACGTTTGCTAATCCATTTGATGGAAAAATAACCGAGAATTTACAAACAAGATTTGGATTGTAGTCAAATCTTGATTTTTTATAAAACTATCTCCTAGCTAGCTCAACAGATGTAATGTAACTTAGCCACTTTGATTGCAATCATTATGAGAATAAGATAGGAAATAGAACAAAATCGAATTGCTTGCTTACAAATGTATATGGAAGAATGTTAATAATGCAAACCGCAGTAATTGTGGCAGGAGAAAGATATGTGCTAGGCTTTGCACTAAATAGTGATCTTCTTCTTATACATTTGCCAAAACTACCAGAGAGAACTCTTTTAGTACTTTGATTCCCTTATAACAGCATGACTTTTGACACAATTCTTGAAAGCATAATGCACACCGATAAGCATATCAGATACGCCACAATTGCCGATATGCAGGGAAATGAAATTAAGACCCGAGTTAGAGAAGGTGTAGAACCGTTTCTAACTCCTCAAGAGACAAAAGAGACTCTACAGTATGCAGCAAATGCATGGAAGATTAGAAAGAGCTTTGAGCCAAAGATTGGAAAGGGTCAGTATGTTTTGGCAGTATATGATAAGCTAAGGAGATTGACGTTGCCGCTTGCAGACAAGTATCTTTTGATGATAACCTGGGGAACAGATGGTGGAACCTTTGATATCATAGAACACATACAGAATATGTTCTCCGGTGACGCTACAAAAGATTGGTAAATTTGAATCTGAATATTTTTGTAGATAAACATATCCTAAGATATGCAAGATTTAAAAATATTTTTGTTCTAAAACCAGAATACAGCCACAGATTAAAAAACGAGACGTGATTTGATGATAAAAAGTATCAATGATCGCAATCATACAATTTACTTTGAATATAGCCGCCTACAACAAGATTCTTTTTCTGAGACGCTGATGGCTTTTGTGGCACATATCATACCAGACACAAGTCTTCAATTTTATTTTGGATAACTGGAACCTTAACTTTGATGACAAGATTTCTTTGTGAACGAAGCTTCATTTCTGGAAGACATGTTTGATTATGACTAAGGTAGAACACAAAGTCTTATCGGACAACAAGACTGAAGTAACACAAGTCATACCAGCACACTAATTTTCCTCCTTAATTTTTATTCCTAGAATCTACTTGTGGCTTGAACTAATGTATAATCAATACTGGACAAGTCGCGTTTTCCAAAACATGTCTACTAACACTCCCAAGAAATTTGACCTTTTCGATTCCTTTGAGACCTTGGCTACCCATAACGATTAGATCAATATCACTAGTTTTTGCAAAGTCAAGTATTGCTTTTCCTGGTTTATCTGAAATTACTTCGCAATTAGCCTTGATTCCTTTTTTTCTACAATATTCAAAAATTTCCTGTAGCAGGTGGTCTGCTTTTTCAGCTGCAACATCGACATATTCTTCAAGGGCTGGTCCCCAATTCACATCTCTAACCATTCCAAAAAACATGCCTGGTGGTTCTAGTAGTGGAGGATTTACTGCCATGATAACATGAAATTTAGAGTTAAAGTTTTTTGCAAGCCTGATTGCCTCATCGAGCGCCCTTTGGGCATATTTTGAACCATCAAATGGAACTAGAATTTGGGAGTAAATTTTTGCCATAACGTATGTTGTATCCCATTTTTTATAGTAGAAAAATACCACCTATGAGAATTATGAAAAGATTGATGGAATCAAAATTTCCACATATGATCTATAATTTAAAAAAAACTATATAGTTTATTTTATTTCTAAATGAGGTGTAACCCATTTAATTTGATATCTCTTTTCGGTAGTTGCCCTTTGGAGGCAAAGGAATTTTCCATCATGATAAAGTACAATTCAAGAACTGTACTTGATTTTTGTTCTGCCAACCTAGAATTTGTCAAGTCATTGTATTGAACCAAGGTTTTTGGTGATCTTATCGAAGTTTCAAACAGCTGTAGACATCCAGATCCTCAATCTTGCATAGTACCCATACCATCACGGCATATTAAAAAAAAGTCTGACGTTAACTGATAGCAATTATACAATTTACCAAGGATATAGCCGCTTACAAGATCCTTTTTCTGAGACGCTGATGGCTTTTGTGGGGCATGTCTGTGCTGCATCAAGTATTTTTTCTGAATTTGCACCCTGTTCGTTAATTACTTTAGATTTTGGATTTACGTTGACATTCTTCTCCACCCTAAATACAGAAGGTGCAATTGTTTCACAGCTACAACATGCTATACATTTGCCAGGATCAACGTTTACAGATAAGGGGACCTCTTCTTCTATGTGCATAGGTCCAGTTTCAGATCTTGTTTCGGATCTTACTTTTTCATAATAGTCCCAAAAAGTCTTTTCATAATGTGCCCAAAAGTTTTGATACTCGTTTTCAGCATATCTTGTATATCTAGTCCAGTCTTCTTCTGGATTTCTATCAGATTTTCTTGCGCCCCAAGAATAAGTCTGGTTAAAATCAGACTTTTTCGAGGAATTTTTATCACGGTATTTTTCAGAGGATTTTGTTCCTATCTTATTTTTGTGTTCAGCGCGAAGTGTTTGATATGCTTCAACTATTATCTTGAATTTTGTGCTTTCTTGATCCAGCATATTTTTGTCTGGATGAAATTGTAATGCTAGTTTTCGATAGGCGGATTTTACTTCCTTAATGGATGCCCCCTCTTGGAGACCCAGTGCCTTATAACACTGATAGCTGTTCAACAAGATGTTAAGATTATACCATATATGATATTTAGATACAGCTTAATTTGAAAATATTCTAACCTAATCCCATTTTTCTCAACATACCCTGCATCTGTCTTCCTTTGGAAGCCTTCATCATGGTCTTTGAATTTTTGTATGCCTTTAGGAGCTCTTTTACCTCGTGCTCTGGCCATCCAGAGCCCCGCGCAATTCTTTTCACTCTAGAAGCATTTATCAGATCAGGATCAGATTTTTCATCCTTTGTCATAGACTGGATAATATAACGCCACTTTTCCATTCGTTGTTCTTGCTGCTCTACCTGATCTTCTTTTACCATACCAGAAAAACCAGGCATGTTTTCTAGTATGCTGCGTAATCCCCCTGCCTTTGTCGCCTCTTCAATCTGAAAGTAAAAGTCTTCCATATTCATTTTCCCATGCGATATTCTTTTTAGTCGATCTTCATTGCCTTCAGTCTCAAGTCTTTTTGCCATGTCAAGCAATGCTTGGATGTCACCCATTCCAAGCATTCTTCCAACGAATCTTGTTGGCGAGAATTTTTCAAGATCATCTATTCGCTCACCTGTTCCAATGTACATTATTTGTGCACCCGTTGCAGCAGCTGCTGCAAGTGCACCTCCTCCCTTTGCGCTACTATCCAACTTTGTGACTATAATACCTCCCACTGGAACCGTTTTATGAAATGCTTCAGCTTGATTGTAACATTGTTGTCCGATAGTTCCATCAATTATCAATAGTGCAAGATCAGGATTTGCAATTTTACTAATTCTTGTCATTTCATCAAGAAGATCTTTTTCTTCCTTGTGTCTTCCAGCTGTATCTATTAGAATGATATCAAAATTTTGTCCTTCGAAATGCTTAAGACCATTTTTTACAAGTTCTGGAGAATCTTTGGTTCCTTCTTCACCATATACAGTCACGTTTGCCTTTTCACACATTGTCCTAAGTTGTGTAAGTGCTCCAGGCCTGTATGTATCGGCACCGATAACCGCGACTCTGTAACCTTGTCTTGTCAAGAGCTTGGCAAGTTTTGAAGTTACAGTAGTTTTTCCACTTCCCTGAATTCCAAGCATTAAGACTTTATTTGCCTTACCAGGTTGGAATGCGAATTGTTCTTCCGTGCCCAATAATTTAGCAAGTTCTTCATACAGAATCTTTACAATGTGATCTTTTCTAGAAAGCCCTGGAGGAGGGGTTTCTTTGATAGATCTCTCTTCCAAATTTTTAGTAATTTGAAAAACGAGTTTTACGTTTACATCTGATTGCAATAGTGCCCTTTGGATATCTTTTGAAAGTTCCTTGATGAGAGCCTCATCAACTGCCGAAGAGTTTACTATTTTCTTTAATGCTGCCCTAAGACCTGTTTTTAGACCGTCTAACATTACTGTACCAAGGCGGCCTCGGTTATTTCAAATCTTCCTCTATAACCATCCCAGATCTTGTTTGCTTGGATTATTCGAATCGGAGAGTAAAATAGAGGACAATCAACAACAAATGTTTCAGCCTCACCTCCTTCGAATGTCAAATTAAAACCATGTTTTGCTGACAGTAGAACAAGTTTTTCTGTAGCATCTCTAGTTATTTCTTCCCCCAACCATGTTTCGTCAAGTCCTGCAGAAGTCACACTTGTTATGATGAATTTGAATTCAGAATCTGCTAATTCTTTTAGGTAATTTTTTTGATCAATATGCCACAAGGGTGATAGTACTTTCAGATTTAGATCATTTCCAATTTTTTCAAAGCGAGTTCTTTGGTAATCACTAAACAATCCTCCATGTACTATTCCCTCTATTCCAAAATCTTTCTTTGCTTTTTTCAACAGGGTTTGTAATTCCTGAAGTTCGATTTTAGGATCGGTTGTACTTATCCTACTTAGAATTTGAGGTATTTTCATTGCGGTAGCCTGTAGAGACGTGGCTAAAATATTTGGATAGTGTAATAGATAGCTTTCTTCAGACTGTGGAAATATCGAAACAAGACATTCTATGCTGTGACCCTCTTGCTTGGCACGATATATTGCATATGTACTGTCTTTTCCACCAGAAAAAAGAGACGCTAATTTCAATTTTATACCATACCCTTCAAGTCAATTAATTTTTTTCCATTCCATTTACTCGCTTTAAGCAGTCAATACATAATGAGAGGTGCCCCTTTAGTGTAGTCTCCACGTTAGACGCCAAACAAACATGACAGAGTCCTTTCACATTGTACCCATAGATGTTGTACCGTATAACTAGTTCTAATATTTGAAAAGCCTGGATGCTTCAATACTCATAATCTTCATCATACCATCAGCTGGCTTTTCTAGTCATCATCAGCATCCGAATTTTAATTCTTAATTCTGACTATAATAGTTCTGTCCATGACTTTCCAGTATTCAACATCTGAACCTTGTGCAACTTTGTCCTTAATTTCATCTTCAATAAGCTGTGCATCAAAAACTTCAAAGGTTTCAGAATCCATTATCTGAGTACTTGCAGGTGTTTTTGAAATTATCGAACCTACTCTCTTATCTATTAGAGGAACTTGAACTTGAGCGCTAACTGGTGAGACATGCGAATATTTTTTTTTGTCAAATATCCCTACTCCCACTATTCTTGCCTTTGCTGCACCGTGTTTACCTGGTTTACTTGTATCATATTCAACAATCCTACATGGCTCTTCATTTGGTCCACCTACTGGAAGCAATATGTAAGAGCCAATTTTTAGTGCGCCAAGCTCAGATGGCTTACTCATTACCAAAACAGAATTTGGAAGAGTATATAACTTTTCTATTACTGTTTATAGTCATAATTGATCTCTTGAAAAAATTCTCAAAATTTATTTTATTTTTTCAATTACTGACAGATTAAGAAGATTGGTCATTCCAATTCCTTTTCGTTGTACCTCCTTTCTTGTCTTCTCACAGTATTTGTTATCGGCTTGATGTTTATTGTCACTTGAAACCTCAAGTACTATCAAATTCCCCTCATATGGAAAAGTGAATTTTTGGGTCTGATTTGTGGACAGTTTAAGACTTCCCATCTCTGCCCTCCGTACTTTGTCACGTTTGGCAACAATGAAGCTAAGATCAGATAGATCAGATTGGGAATCACCATGTTCAAGATAGTAGAACGATAGTAAATTCAAATTATCATCATCTAATCTCTCAAAGAATTCATCACTTTTTGTAAAAACAAATGTAGGAGTTTCTTGATTACATTTTTCAACTTCATTCATAATTTGGGAATGATCTTTGAATCTTGCAAGAAGATAGGCATTTGAACGTGATGGAAAATATGCACGACCGTCTTCGGAAAAAGTTGCCGTCACAAAATACATGCCATCGATAAAATCAGATTTTTCAAAAGTATTCTTTAGTGTAGCAAAGGCGGTGTTTTGCAAATAGGGCACACATACATACCCCCCTTCAGACATTTTTACCCCCGACACACTATTGAGGCAATTTATCTTATTTATATTCAATCTGATCAGTTAAAAAATTTTGTAAAATTTAAATTTTTGAAAATAATGGATTATCGATAGTTATTTAATACGAAAAAACTGGGTGAAAAACAGTCCCACGCTAGCTCAGCCTGGTAGAGCTTCCGGCTGTAGTGGTTGGCCATCGGCTAACCGTCAATCAGCCTATCAGGCTTACAGAAACCGGGTTGTCGCAGGTTCAAATCCTGCGCGTGGGACCATCATAAACTTCAAAAAGTCATCACTCAAATAGAAAATCATGTCAGATGATCAAAACTGGTCTACCTTAGATGAGGTTGATCAAAAGATAATCAACATTCTTAACAAGAATGCAAGGACATCCTCAAAAGAGATAGCAAGCGAATTAAGAAATTTGGGAGTAGATGTATCAGATAGAACAATTCGAAAAAGAATCGAGAGACTTGAGAAGAACGGAATCATAAAAGGCTACAAGGCAATATTGAGTGACATTTCTTCAAATGATCAGTTTGAAGCGCTATTCCTTAAGCTCAAAATAACAAGATCCATTGATACTATAACAGAATCCATAAAGAATTACATCAAAACCTTGCCAAATTATCTCTTTGTTGCAACAGCCGATGGAGAATGGAATATGATTACAGTACTAAGAATAGAAGGATCTGAAAAAAATCCATCAGTGCGAGTGGTAGAAAAATTCTCTGACCAGATCATAGATTATAAGATAAATGGAATTCAAATAAAAGATGTTAACCTGCTCAACATGTCAATGCTATTACTTAATTGATCTCAGATAATTTAGCTGTATCTAGGGCATTTTTCAATTCATTTATCAAAAAGGGTTTTTGAATAAATGCTTTTGAACCAAAACCAATAGTATTTCTAACTCGTGGTGTAGACTTTTCTTCTGCGGTTATCAGGATGATGGAAATATCTGGTTTTGACTCTAGAAGAGTTTTTGCAACCACATCTCCTTTTAGGTCAGGCAATCCCATATCTAGTAGCACAATTGGATTTTGATGTGATTTTACAAGTTTAGAAACGAGATTAATTGCAGACTTGCCATTTGCGACTGTTTGTATATCATCATAGCCCAATTGTTGGAGAAAATTTTTTAGTTTTAATAAAATTGCAGGACTGTCATCTACTACAACAATCGGCCTCTTTTCTTCAATAACCTTTAGAGTATACTTTTGAGCAGCTTCAAATGCTTTCATTGCATCATCGTAATTGCCAATCTTAAGAAAACATCTGGCTGCACACTGGTATGCATAATTTGCGTTATTGTGATCCTTTTTTGCAAGGCGGATATAGAATTTAGCGGCTTCCAAAAGTTCCTCTTTTCTTTCTTTTCCCTGCCTGGCTTTACACTCAGATGCCAGGATGAGATAGAGACCAGCTTTGTAGCTGTTATTTTTCATCTCCTTTTGAGCAAGAGTGGTAAACAATGCATGAGCTGCCGAACTCTTATCATTTTTTAGATAGGCACGAGCTAGGTCAAATTTTGCCAAGTCTTTTTCCATTTCTAGCGGTATACATTATCATCTTATAATATTTGGTTTGTACAAAGAAAAATCTTGACTTGAGCTAGGAAAAGAGTAGATAATACATGGTATTATAAACAAAAACAGAGGAGTAATAGAGTGAGTAAAGAAAATCCCGGCGCAGGCATTTCTCAACCTCCAGTAAACATACTATTTAGCCCTCTAGATGCTTCAAAAAAGGACATATGGAGTATAGATGTAGTACGTATTCTAGATATTTTGATTAAAATTCTCAGTCAGACAGATAAAAAAGATCTTCGAGTAGCAGGAATTGCTGCCTTGTCTTCAGCGATGATTCATAGGATGAAGGTAGAAAGCATTTTTGCGTTGCAAAAAGCAGCTATGGAGAAAAAACCTTTCACCCAGAGAGAAGACATGGACATTGAAACAATAAACATGCCATACAGACACGAGTCTACATATCCAGTAACATTAGACGAATTGTTATCAGTCCTTGAGAATCTCATTGGAACAATAGCAAATCCACGATCAAGTAGAAGACAAATCGAGTTTGAGCCCGTCCAAGCCCCCAATTTTGATGATTATTTCATATCTCTTGAGAAGATAATAGGGCAATATGAAGAGTTGATAATGAACAAAATAAAGGCGACAGGTTATGGGTACTTTAAGAATATAGTATCAGAGCTTGGGCTCATTGATGTAATCAGATGTTTCTTTGCAATCCTTTTTTTGGCCAGAGATATGAAGATAGATCTTGAACAGACAGAAGATGACATAGTGATCTCTCTGATAAAATAGAAATTTACAAGCAGATCAACAGTCAGTAGGAATTTCATTTAAGTATGCTCAACCTTAATCTTGTTTAGATGGGAAAGATAGAAGATGACGAGGCAATGGCAAGGCTAGAAGCTTCGCTATACTCAGCGGGAAGGCCCCTAACTATAGAGGAATTGATAAGGGCTTCTGGGACAGAATCCAGGACCAAGACTTTGGCTTTGATGGCAAATCTTGTCAGAAAGACAAGATCGGTATTCAGGGCAATAGAAGTGGCAAGTTTGCCAGATGGATCATACGTATTTCAGCTAAAACCAGAGTTTAACACAGTAATTCGAAAATATGCGTCAAAGCCACTTTTGCCTACAGCCACACTTAAGACATTGTCATATATTGCATACATGCAACCGGTCTCTTCAAAGAGACTGGTAGAAGTAAGGGGTTCTGGCGTATACATGCATCTAAAACAATTACAGCAGTTGGACTATATCGAACACCAAAATGTTGGAAGATTAAAGATTTACAATACCACGGAAAAATTTCAGAAATACTTTGGCATTCAAGGAGACAAGGATCTTCTCAAACAAAAACTCTTCACGAAAGTAAGAAATCCAAGCCAGGCCACAGTTCAGCAACAACCCTTACCCACTGAACCCTTGACTCCGAGTCAACAGTCAAACCAAAATTAGCGTTCCAACTGTAAATGGTATAAATTAGAGTTACTTTATCGATTCAACATGAAGAAATCTGTAGAAAATCTTGCGACAAGTAAGATTACTGGTGGTAGAAGATACCCTCTCAGATCAAGGCGGAAGTATGAAATCGACAGATATTCTGTAGAAGCAGTACCAGGTGAACAGGTAACCATATCACGTAAGACTCGAGGAGGAAATCAAAAAACATCACTCAAGACCACAGATGTTGTAAATCTATCAGTTCCAGGTTCCAAGGTAAAGAAATTAAAAATTCTAAAGGTGTTAAAGAACCCTTCAAACAAAGACTATGAAAGACGTGGAGTGATTTCAAAAGGAGCAATTTTAGAAACAGAAGCGGGTCAGTGCAGAGTAATTTCTAGACCTGGTCAAGATGGCGCAGTAAATGCAATCTTGATAAAGTGATAAGATGAAGGATTACGAACACGTCGTAGTCTGGCTGGATTATTTTAACAAAAACATTACAAAGAAAATGGGTAGAAGAGTCTCCCGTGAAAAAAGTGTATTTGATCCATCACTAAACGAACTGATATCTGCTGCCAAGGCTGCAGGGTTGGAGCCGGCAGAGACAAATGATCAAGTTAGGTTTCCAAGGAGGCCGTATGTCAGGTCTGGTTATATTACACTTGCCAAGGCCCAGCCAAAATCGAAAATAATTTCTGCAATTTCTGAAAAACTAGTTTCAAGAAGACTCAAACAGACCAAGTAAATAGTGTTTATAGCTTGGAGCTAAAGTAATTTTGACAGAACTCTATTGATAACAGTATTTTGTTGAGAATGCAATTGCAGGAGGTAGGCGAAGTATTGCATCTAGCGAGTAGCGGCAGAGTCATCATTAGACTCAAAAAACATCTAAGAGATAACCAGATAGTCGTAGACAGCTCCGGAGTCAAGATCGCCAAAGTATCAGAAATGATAGGTCCTGTTGATGCACCATATGCATCAGCGGTTCCGCTTACCAACAATATCAAAAAATACATTGGGAAAAAAGTTTTCATCGTCGAAGAAACTCCTGTGATGAGACCCAAAAGATTCAAAGGAAATAGAAGAAGATGACCATAACAGAACTACAAACAAATTGCCC
>Ga0075029_100001031_pt1 | contig 15993 bp, 13 predicted proteins | sample LitLauG_LLR_2013_FD_71391 | JGI IMG/M metagenome (GOLD analysis project Ga0075029, IMG submission 71391) | Freshwater sediment microbial communities from North America - Little Laurel Run_MetaG_LLR_2013 | ecosystem: Environmental > Aquatic > Freshwater > Creek > Sediment | place: USA...
CACGAGCGGATTCTGGCCGCGTCATTCGCTCGGCCGTCCGATTCTAGGAACGCCGGAAACAGTCAGGGGATTCAATCGAGATTCGTTGTTCACGCGATTTCGGGACTGGTTTGCGCCGGATCATCTGGTAGTGACCGCGGCAGGCAACGTCACGCACGATCAAGTGCTGGAACTGGTGCAGCGCGAATTCGGACACATGAGTCCAACGGGCCCTGCCGACAGCGACGGCGCTCCGCAAACGGAAGCGCCCATCCGTCTCGAAACCAAGCGCGACCTTGAACAGGTGCATCTCTGTATTGGCGTACCGTCGGCTCCGCTGGGCCACGAAGATCGCTTTGCGGTCGCCGTCCTCAACAATCTCCTGGGAGGTGGCATGTCTTCGCGCCTCTTCCAGAACATTCGCGAAAAGCAAGGTCTCGCTTATGCGGTGTTCAGCGAACTCACGCCTTATTCCGACGCAGGTATGATGACGGTTTACGCGGGGACAGCCGCGGAAACCGTTGGCCAAGTCATCGATCTCACCATTCAGGAATTTCGCGCATTGAAGGAGTCGCCGGTCGCGGACGAAGAACTGCGCCGTTCAAAGAATCACCTCAAAGGCTCGCTGATGCTTTCGCTGGAGTCCACAAGCTCGCGCATGTCCAATCTGGCGCGCCAGGAACTGTATTTTGGCCGCTTCTATTCACTTGACGAAATTCTCGCCGGCATCGAAGCTGTCAGCAGCGAAGAACTCCAGTCCCTCGCCCAGCGCTATTTCCAGGCAACGCAAATCGCCGTCACCGTCCTCGGCCCCCTCAACGGATTCACTCTGGACCGCTCCCGCCTCGCCTGTTAATCCGCGGTCCCAATGCTTCAATTGTTTTTCAGGCAATGGCCAATTCAAGATCATGCGCAATAAGTCGGGTGGCAGCGTACTCGATGTGCAGAACCCGTCGGGGAATTTCGGCTCGAGATTTCGATGATGCATGAACAATGAGAGGTTTCATCGCTAGCACTCCGCCCTGGGAAACCAGGCAATCGACAGACGCAATCTGTTTAGAGAGATCATGCAGGGCCTCGTCCGTAAGAACTCCGAGAGTGTGAGTTCCCGGTAAGACGCGCAGCGGTCCATTCTCGGCTGTCGAATCATCGAAGTGAATGCGTAGCGCTAGAACCTGACTCAAGGCAGTCGCAGGCGCATGAGCGTAATTCACGCCATCCTTTATCGACCAGGGTCCCCATCCAGGTGTCTCGCGGCGCTCTCGCAAAGGTAACGCTGTATCCTGGTGCCACACCACCAGCCAGTTTGCCGTCGGAGATTTATCGAAAAGCGTTGCTCGAAACGGAAAGGCCTCGCTACCCAAAGCCTCCTGTGCAATTCTGACCAGCGGCTTGCTCGAAGCAATTCTAGTGACCACGGGAAGCTTCAAGGCATGGCGGATTCCTGCCTTGCTCCGCGGAAGTTCTGCCCCGCTTAGTTCTACGAGAAGTGCATCAACTTCTGCTCGTACCAGCACATGGGGAATAATCGCAAAACCCTGTTCCTGAATGAGCCCATGGAAATCCAAATGTTACACCTGTTGCCAGCTTAGTTGGACGTGGCGTGGTCGGCGTTGACGGCGGCGCCGACAATGCCGACCTCGTCGGAAGTAGGTACAACCTCGAAGCGGCTGCCTTGCAGCGGGCTCATTTTGACCATTTCGTGCAACAAGCGATCCAGCAACCCGACGTCGATGAAGCGCACTTCGGGCCCGCTGACGAAAAACGTTCCGGGGCCTTCCATGTGGATGCTAGTAGCCGTTGCAGCGGCCAGCGCGCGGTGACAGAGGGTGACAAACTCCTTACAACGAGCGTCGCCGGCGCGCGCATTTTCAAAAACTTCCTCGGGTTCGAGATCGAGGAAACGCAAGCGCATGGAGCGGCGTCCCAAAATTCCTTCGAGATGGCCTTTGCCGCCGCAGCCGCAGAAATTTTCCTTGGGATCCAGTGTGACGATGGAATGGCCGCCTTCCCAGATTCCTTCCCGTGAAGGGAAGCGGCCGAAGCCGATACCGTTCCCGATGGTCCACACGCGAAATAGCTTGTTCAGCTTGCCTTGCGTTGCAGCAATTCCCGCGGCCATCACATCGGCATCGTTAAAAATATGTACGGGTGTTCCGGCAAGTTTGCCGCTCAGAGCGGACGCCAACGCTAACTGCAGTCCGAATCCTTTAGCCTGCTGGAAATTGGGAGAATCCTCGACAACACCTTTGCGAATGATGCCAGGAAAGCCAACGCCGATGGCTTCGATTTTCGCCTCGCCGGCCACGTTTTCGATTTGCTGGCGGATGCAATCGACAATGCCTTCGGCGGGCAGAGACTGAAGGGGATCCAGCGATTGCGGTTTCTCCGGATAGACATTGAGCGCGCCGAGCACCTTGTGAGCCTCGACGAGGCCCACGGCGATATGTTCCATGACCAGGACACCAACAGTCTTGCGCATCGTGCTCCTACCGATCTTAAGCAGTCGAAAAGCCGGGCAATCGACTCCTCACTTGGACGTATTTACGTCCGGGCCAGTTTGTTCAAACCGTTGAACGCCGCCGCCTTGTAGCATTCCGCAAGCGTCGGATAGTTGAAAACTGTGTCCACGAAATATTCCACCGTACCCTTCAGCGCGAACACTGCTTGCCCGATGTGCAGAAGTTCAGAAGCGCCTTCACCGATAATGTGCACGCCGAGCAATAGCTTGGAAGCGGGATCGAAAATGATTTTGAGGCGGCCGGTGGTGTCGCCGCGAATCTGGCCTCTGGCAATTTCGCGAAAGAAAGCCATTCCGACCTCATACGGTACGCCCTCATCCGTGAGTTGCTCTTCCGTCTTTCCAATGAACGAGATTTCAGGAATGGTGTAAATCCCGTAGGGATAATTCGCGCGATTGGAATTGGTGGGGATCCCGAAAGCCCGTGCGGCGGCGATCCGGCCTTGTTCCATGGAGACGGAGCCCAGGCTGGGGAAGCCAATGACGTCACCGACTGCAAATATATGCGGCTGCTTGGTGCGGTAATCCTCATCCACGGCAATGCGGCCGCGCGAGTCAGCATCCAGGCCGGCGGCGGGAAGATTCAGTTCATCCACGTTGCCCTGGCGGCCCACAGCGTACAGTAGCGCGTCGCCAGAAACTTTTTTCTTGCTCTTGAGATTGGCCACGACGGCGTGCTCGGGGGACTCTTCCACGCTTTCGACTTCTTCGTTGAGGCGCAGGGTGACGCGGCGGTCGCGCAAGTGGTAGCAAAGCGCCTCGACCATTTCAGCGTCGGCGAATTCCAGCAGACGGGGGCGTTTTTCAATCAAAGTGACGCGCACGCCCAGTGTCGCGAACATGCAGGTGTATTCGACGCCGATGACTCCGCCACCCACGACAATCATGGACTTGGGAATCTCCGGCATTTTCAGGATTTGGTCGCTATTGATGATGGTCTTGTCGTTAAAAGGGACCAACGGAGAAACGGCGGGTTTCGTACCCGTCGCGATAACGATGTGGTCCGCCTCCAGTTCGGATTGTCCGCGGGAATTGTTGACTTGCATGCGGTGAGGATCGATAAAGCTGGCCATTCCGGTGTGCACATCGATGCCGTTGCGAGAAAGCTGTGCGCGAATCACATCGATTTCGGTCTTGATGACGTTGAGGGCGCGGAAGGAGAGATCCGCCATGGTGATCGGTTCTTTCACGCGATAGTTGACGCCGTAAATGCTTTGATATTGGTAGCCTGAAAGATGAAGGACGGCTTCGCGGATGGTTTTGCTGGGAATAGTGCCGGTGTTGATGGCGGTTCCGCCAATCACCTCCAGCTTTTCGACGAGCGCGGCGCGCTTGCCGAACTTGGCCGCTTGAATGGCGGCGCGCTGGCCGCCCGGCCCGGAACCAACCACGATGAGATCGTACTTCTCCATGGTTTGCCGCGGGAGTATATCACTGTTGGAATCGTGGAGTCCTTATTGACGCGCGCGGGACGCTCTGCCATCATTCTGAAAATTCATTGTGATGTAGCTCAGGCGTAACGGCCTGAGGTTTTTTCAGGCGAGGAGTGAGCGATCGGCTTGCGGGTATCCATTCTGGCGTCAGGCAGCTCGGGCAACATTACCTTGCTCGAGACCGAGCGGACCCGCCTCCTCATTGACGCCGGGCTTGGCAAGCGCGAAACGCTAGCGCGGCTAGCTGCTGTCGAAAGAACTGTCGAGCACATCGACGGGATCCTTATCACTCACGAACATACAGATCATTGCAACGGGCTTCCGCAGATGCTGGGACTATGGAAGGCGCCGCTGTATGTGACCGGACCCACTCTGGGCGCGATGCAGCGGATGCTTCCGGAAACGTTTGGGAAGCGGCTCAAGCGCGTGGAAACCATCCAGCCGGGGCAGCATTTCGCCGTTGGCGACATTGACGTGCACGCTTTCGCGATTCCGCATGACGCCGCCGATCCAATCGGTTTCACGTTTCGTTCAAATGGGGCGAAGATGGCTATCGTCACGGACCTTGGCTACATGCCCGAACTGGTGAAGGTGCATCTTCGCGGGGCGGATTGCCTGGTTCTGGAATCGAATCATGATCTGGACATGCTCAAGGTCGGGCCGTATCCGTGGGTGGTCAAGCAACGCGTACTGAGCCGCACCGGGCATCTTTCGAATCATGCGGTGAGCGAATATCTTTGCGACCCTGACGGGTTCGACGGTGTCGCGCGCTATCTCGTCTTGGCCCATGTTTCGCAGGAAAACAACAATCCCGATCTCGTGCGGATTTCCGCCGAGGAAGCGCTGAAGCGGCGCCCGGCCGAATCGGCGTTCGCCGGAGAACTCCTGGTCGCCTCCCAGCACGTGCCGCTCAAGCCCCTTGAGCTGTAGCAATTTGTTCGATGTAGCCCGCTCAACATTTCGTTCGCTTTTTCCTAGCAGTTCTCCTAAACTTAATTGTTCTTGGTAGAGGTGCGGAAGCCATGAGTAGCCGGGCACGCCATTCCGATCAGCATCGGAGGCTCGAGCGAAAGGGGCAGTCGAGTTACAGAGGTTGTCCGCCGAAATCGCTACGGTAGCTGAAACCGCGGTGGTTGGGGAATAGGTCCAAGGCCTGTTCACTGTCATCCGTTCATAAGGATGAAGCGCTATCGAGAGGCGGCAGCCCGATGGGTATCCTCGCGGGTCCTTCCTTTCGTTTCGCTCATCCAGAAAAGCCGAATCGATGAATGTTTTTGAGCTGACGCGCGCGCTCGTCGATATTGAGTCGACCACCAACCACGAGAAGAACGTGGGGGACTATTTATTTGCGCAATTGTCTGCGCTGGCTGCGCGCCACCACGGACGAATTGAGCGCATCCCTGTAGAACACCATCGCGACAATATTTTTGTGTGCTGGGGCACTCCGGTCGTAACGCTCTCCACGCATATGGATACGGTGCCGCCGTTCTTTGGCTCTCGCGAGAATGAAGAGTTCATTTGGGGTCGCGGTTCGTGCGACGCGAAGGGCATCATCGCGGCGATGATTGCCGCGGCGGAGAGATTGCTCGCCGCGGGCACCCGCAACCTCGGGCTGCTGTTTGTGGTCGGGGAAGAACGCAATAGCGCTGGGGCAATCGCTGCTGCGGCGACTCCGCGGGGATCGCGATTTCTAATTAACGGCGAGCCCACGGAAAATCATCTGGCGCTCGGGTCGAAAGGGGCGCTGCGCTATGAAATCATTGCCCACGGAAAACTCGCGCACTCGGCCTATCCCGAGCTGGGCCATTCCGCCATTCACACACTTCTCGACGTGCTCCACGATATTCGGCAGATCCCGCTGCCGCACGACGCGTTGCTGGGGCAGAGCACGCTGAATATCGGAACGATTGATGGCGGGCGGGCGCCGAACGTCGTTGCCGATCTAGCGGAAGCGGAAATCATGTTTCGCACCGTTGGCGATCCGGCGAAGACTCGGGAAGCGGTGTTGGCGGCGACCGCGCAACGAGCGGAGGCGCGCGCGGTCTTTTACACGCCGGCTTTGCAATTGGCGAAGCTTGATGGTCTGCCGACTACGGTCGTGGCGTTTACGACGGACATCCCAAGTTTTGAAGGCACCTGGGGGAAGCCCTACCTCATTGGTCCTGGCAGCATTCATGTTGCACACACCGCCGAGGAGCACATCCCGAAGAAGCAATTGGCTGAAGCAGTGGATATCTACGCACGCATGACGACGCAGCTCCTCGCTACGGGAGGGAACGGCACATGAGTCTCGGCCTTGCGATCGTCGGCTACGGGAAAATGGGCAAGCTCATCGAGCGGCTTGCGCCGGAGCACGGATTTGAAGTGCGCGCGAAATTTGATGGCAGCAACAATGCCCACGCCCAGGCGCTATCGCTTGAGACCTTGCGCGGCGTGGATGTTGCGATGGATTTCACCACACCGCACGCGGCGCCGGAAAACATCCGTCGGCTGGCCGTGCTGGGCGTGAACGCCGTTGTAGGGACCACTGGCTGGCTCGATCAACTCCCGCGCGCACAGGAGGCTGTGGAGCAGGGAAAAACCGGATTAGTCTGGGCCCCGAACTTTTCCGTGGGAGTAAATCTGTTTCTCCATGCGGTGGCTCACGCCGCAGCGCTTTTTGCCAATCATTCCGAATATGAAGCATGGGGCTGGGAGATTCATCACGCGGCAAAAAAAGACGCGCCTTCAGGAACGCTCAAGAAAGTCGCCGAGGAAATGCGGGCTGCGGGTTACGACCGGCCCGTCGGACTCAGCGCGAATCGCGCGGGCGCACATCCGGGCACGCACGAAGTTGGGTTTGATTCGGCTGCGGACACGATCACGCTGCGGCACACGGCTCGAAGCCGCGAAGGATTTGCTCACGGCGCATTGCGGGCGGCGCGGTGGATTGCGGGTAAGCAGGGTTTCTTTGAGTTCAAGGAGATTCTGGGCGAGCTGAGCTGACACAGCTAGCGCGGCGCAGCTCGCAGAAACGATTTGGCAGTGGAAGTCTAGAACAGAAGGAGAAAGAGCATGTTTACGGGCACTGGTACGGCACTGGTCACTCCATTTCGTGGAGATGGCTCGCTGGATGAAGCAACTCTGCGGAGTTTGATCAAGCGGCAGATTGAAGCGGGCATCGACTTTCTGGTGCCGTGCGGCACAACGGGCGAGAGCCCCACGCTCACACATGAAGAGCACTTGCGGGTCGTCGAGATTGCCGTTGAAACCGCGGAAGGCCATGTTCCAGTACTGGCCGGGGCGGGCGGATACAACACCGCGGAAGTCATTGCCTTGGCGCGTAAGTTAGCTGCTCTTGGGGTGGATGGAATCCTTTCCGTCACGCCGTATTACAACAAGCCGACACAAGAGGGTCTCTTCCAACACTATCGCACGATCGCCGAAGCGGTGCGGATGCCCATTATTCTCTATAGTGTGCAGGGCCGAACCGGGGTGAACATCGAGCCTGGGACGGTGAAGCGCCTCGCCGAAATTAAGAATATCGTAGGGATCAAAGAGGCCTCCGGCAATGTGTCACAGATGGCCGCGATTCTCAATGCCGTGCCGGAGGATTTTATCGTTCTCTCCGGGGACGATGCGATCACGCTTCCGGTTGTCTCGTTAGGTGGACGGGGCGTGATTTCCGTAGTGTCTAACGAAATCCCGTCGGAGATGGCGCAACTTACGAGGCTCGCGCTCGACGGGAATTTCCATGGCGCGCGCGCGATCCACCGGCGCTTCCATTCGCTGATGGAAATAAACTTTGTGGAATCGAATCCCATTCCTGTGAAAGCAGCGATGGCGGAAATGGGTCTGCTCGAACCGGTGTGGCGCTTGCCACTTGTGGCGCCCAAGACGGAGAATCAGGCGCGGATCCGGGCGGTGCTTGAAGCGCTTGAACTCGTCGAGCGGGTTCCGACTGCGCGCGCTGCCGAGAGGGTTCATGCTGCCATCGCAAGTTGAGCGGTTGTTTGACGAAGCTCCTGCTCACTACGAAGAAGAACATCAGTGGCTTTTCCGTGATTTTAAGGCCGCACTGAATCGCGGGGAGATTCGCGCGGCCGAACCCGACGCCTCCACGAAATCCGGCTGGCGGACGAACGCCTGGGTGAAGAAGGGAATCCTACTGGGTTTTCGAATGGGCGCCATCGCCGATATGTCCATCGACGCAGCGAAGCAGCCCTTTTTCGATAAGTCGACCTACCCGGTGCGCGCCTTCACATCTTCCGATGGAGTTCGCATCGTTCCGGGCGGCTCCAGCATTCGCGATGGCAGTTACATCGGACGCGGAGCGATCTGCATGCCGCCGATGTTTGTGAATGTCGGCGCGTACGTAGGGGAGGGCACAATGATCGATTCGCACGCATTGGTGGGGAGCTGCGCGCAGATCGGCCGCAACTGCCACATTTCGGCGGCGGCGCAAATCGGTGGCGTGCTTGAACCTGTTGGCGCGCTGCCGGTGATTGTTGAGGACGAAGTTTTGGTCGGGGGGAATTCCGGTGTTTACGAAGGAACGGTTGTAAAGCGACGCGCGGTTCTGGGCACGGGCACGATTCTCAATCGCTCGATTCCCGTCTACGATCTCGTTCGCGACAAAGTCTACACAGCTACCGAGACCGAGCCGCTCATCATTCCCGAGGAAGCTATCGTGGTGCCCGGCTCTCGCGCCGTCTCGCATCCTACCGGCGTAAAATGGGGACTGTCGCTTCAAGCAGCGGTGATTGTGAAATACCGGGATTCGAAGACCGATGCCCGCGTACAGCTTGAAGACTTATTGCGCTAGCAGTTCATTGCGTCAGGATTTTCTCAAAAAATTGCAGCGCGCGCGGGTCATTCGATTGGCCTAGCCAGAACATCGCCTGCTTGCGCACTTCCGCGTTGTGGTTCGTCTGCGCGACTTCAATCAGTTTGGGCACGCCTTCCTCTCTGGGCAGTTGGCTTAGCGCGAAGACCGCTTTTTTCTTCACGTCTGTGTCGGGATCGTTCTCGATGGCACCGGTGATAGTCCCCACAGCTTTCTTTCCCGCTTTTTGTGCCAGCCAAAAAAGCGCTTGCCCCCGCACATGAGAGCTTGTGTCGTCGTGTGCCATTCGAATCATTTCCTCGAGCGCTCCAGCTTCGTGGCTCACAGAAAGCGCGAACGCTACATGGGCGCGAACGTCCGAACTGGGATCCGTTTTCGACATGCGCTGCAAAGAAACCAATCCGGCTTTGCCACGCGCCGCACCCATCCAGAAGGCCGCCTGTCTGCGCAATCCTTCGCGCTGCTCCGGCCTTACAAACGATTCGAGCGCCTGGTCTGCCGACGCATCGGCATGCAAGGCGATCGCTGTCAACGCTCCGTTGCCGAGCCCATGGTTGCCATGATCATTGAATTCAGAGCCACGCACGTAGGTCGCGAGCAGAGCGACGCTCTCCGAAGCTTTAACTCCGGTGAGCCAGACAAACGGGACTCCGCCTGCATCCAGCGTGCAATCGGTTGATGCGACACGAATTTTAACGACCTGCCTCGCTTCCAAACGATATAAGACGACGAGGTGGCGTGAACCCTCCAATTTGACGTTTCCGTCCGCGCGTTTTGTGCCGGTCACTTGGCCGTTTTCTTTTTCCAGCCGGCAGGTACCGCAATTTCCATCGCTCCAACTATTGTTGCAGCAGACGCCATGCTCCCCGGCAACTGTGTCGACGCTGTAGCCGACCCACTCAGGCCCCTCAGCTTTTCCCACGAGCTCACGAATTGTCGCTTCGAGACTTGCGCCGACTGCCCGCGTCTCCAGCTTCGAGTTTTCAATGTGTGGAACATCCGCTGCCTGCGGTACGGACGGACTTGCTTGCCCCGATTCAGCCAGGACACCGCCTTTTGCCAGTTGCACGGCGGCACAGCTAATCCCGGCCACAATCATGGCCAACCCGAGTATCCTTCGCTGTGCCGTGATCTTCAATTCTTCTCGCATGGCAGCTCCTCCTACTTTTGCAGCAGTTCCATCAGGTAATCGGTGCCTTCTCTGGAGTGCATCAGAGACAATTTGGAAACTGCCGTTTTCTTGAGTTCCGGGTCCTTTTCGCTCCGCGCAATGGCCACCAGTGCTTTAGCGTTTCCTTGCAAAAAATAGGCGTTCAGCACTTCTGCTTTGACGTCATGGTCCGTTTCCTTGCTGTATATCTCCTGCAGCGCTTTCCCCGAGTCGTCTGAGTTTATGAGCCCGAGGTTGCGAATCGCTGCCCGCCGCAATTCCGGGTCCTTTTCGCCTTGCGCAGCCTGTACCAGTCTTCCCGAATCCCCGGCGAGAAAAAACGCTTGGAGGATTTCCCGGCGGAGATCGGTGGAAGACTCCGCCTTATACAACTGTTCCAACTCGCTCGTGCCATGAACCAGGCCCAGTTGCCGGATGGCCTCGCGGCGCAACGACTCGTCCTTCTCGCTTTTCGCTGCGGCAAAGAGGCGTTCGCGATCTCCGCCGATCATGTAACTGCGCAGGATGGCGTGTTTGACGGAGACATCGCTCGTCGATGCATAAACATCGGCCAGCGTTTTTCGCGCGTCAGGGCCCCCAAAGAGTCCCAGGTATTCAACCGCCTTTTTCTCCAATTCCGGATTATTCTGTCCTCGCGCGATCTTTCCCAGAATTTCCCGCACTTCCGGCCTGCCGCTCTGTGCCGCCATGAAGAGAGCTCGGGATTTCAACTTGGGGGTTCCCGATCCATTGAGAATATTCTCCAATATGGAAATGCCCTTTTGCGGATCGCCATTCATGAGCCCCTGAAGGGCCAGCATCTTCAATTCTTCGTCGCTCTGGTTTTCGGGATGCGCAGGATTTCCTGTGGTCTGGCGCACTTCGATTTCCAGCGCGCTGGCATCTTTTTGCCAGCGGCTTTGCGGATAGCGTCGCTTCAGATCGGCGATGGCGGCGAGGGCCGCGTCACGCTTGCCAAGCCGGTTATCCGCGTACGCGATCCAATAAAGCGCCGCATCCGTTTGCGGACCATTCATATCCGCCAGTTGCTTGAACTTCGCGGCCGCCTGGTCGTAGCGGTCCTCGTCGAGGTCATCGCGGCCGTCTTCATACAGTTCCTGAAGCCGGTCGAGCTTCTCCTGAGCGCGGTCGCGTGCTTCCTGCTCACGATCGCGTTTCTCCTGCTCCCTATCACGCGCCTCCTGTTCGCGGTCGCGTCTTTCCTGCTCTTTGTCCTGGGCCTCTTGCGGGTCTTGCATGGACTCCGCAGATGGCACGGACATTGCCGCAAGCCCACGCGCGTGCGAGACCGCCGGCGCCAGCAGCAGAACCGCAAGCGCAACCCAGGCCATGTCTGCTTTTCCAATTGAATTTCCGATGGTCATACCTTGTTCCTTTCTCCCTTTGCAGTCTTGTTTTGTGACGGGGTCGGCTCACTGGCCTCCTGCCGTTGTTGCAATTCCTTGTTGACCACTCGAACCTTGAACAGAATCCCGCGCGCCTCGATCTTTTTCTGGATGGCTTCGAGCTGCGCCGGGGTTACTTCCTCCGGGCTGTGAGCCACGTCCAGTAGCACGCGCTCAAGCTCGTCCAGGACGCTGGCGAGGCCGGCGTCTCCTTCTTGAAGAGCGGTTTGCCGGTACAATCGATTCTCCTGGAGCAAATCTTCCGCTCGTTGTTGCTCCGCGGAAATGTTGACTTCTTTCTGCTTTGGCCCGCTCGGCGCCGCGTTGGAAAGCTCCACCAGCATCCTCTCGGAGTGGCCCAGATGTTCGCCCACAGCTACTACCAAAATGCGTTCGCGCACCTGTTCTTTGCTGGCGGCATTGTTGCCCAGATCGTGCTTCGTTGAAATCCGCCCCACTAGGAATGCGCCAACGACAAGCGCCAGGACCGCCCCCGCCGCCGCGAGCCGGCGCGGTTCCAGCCATGCCTGCCACCACCGCCCTGGTTTCTCCGCCAGCCGCGGTGCAATTTGTTTCCACACCTGTCGTCCATAATCAACGCCGGGATCTGGAACGGGCAGCGTGTCCAGTGCGGCCAACACCGCTTCGATGCGTTGCAGTTCCGCGCGGCATTCCTTGCAAGCAGCGAGATGCTCTGAAATCACCGCACGCTGCTCGGCGACTCCCTCGCGATATGCAATCAACTCTTCTTCCGTCATGTGTTTCATAATTCCGTTCCCATCGCCCGCGCCTGCGCTCTTGTCTCCACGAAAGGCTGTAGCGCTTGCCGAAGTTTTTGCACGGCTCGGAAGACGGTGTTCTTCGTGGCGTTTGAACTGGATTTCAAGACCGCTGCGATTTCTTCAATCCCGCAGCCTTCCCAATGCCGCATCACGAACGCCGTTCTTTCCGCTTCGGAAAGAGCCGCCAGTGCCCGCTCCATCTGTTTCCGCAGCTCGATGCTCTGCGTCAATCGTTCCGGAGTCGGCGCTTCATCTTTTACGCGCGACAATGGATCGTTTTCCATTCCATCCTGGTCTTCCGTTCTTGGCACTTCCCGCCGCGCATCTTCCTTTTGCCGTTGGCGCATGCGGTCAATCGCATAATTCGCCGCGATGCGGTATACCCAAGTGCCGAAGTTCGACCGCGCCGCGAACTGCCCCAATTTTTGATAGCCGCGCAAGAAGGCCTCCTGAACCACTTCCTCAGCATCGTGCCGGTTCCCGGTCATGCGATAAGCCAGCCGGAAAACATTGTGGCTGTGCCGCTCCACAAGAACGCGATAGGCATCGCGATCACCTGCGAGCGTGCGCTCGACGGCGATGGCGTCGCTTTCGGCGATGGCCTGGGTGCTATCGACGTTCTGTTGCATCCGATTCATTAGACAGGATTTGAGGCTCGCGGTTAGGTCAAGCCTAGGCCCTTACCCATCAACAACATAGCGCTATTTCGGGGCCATGCAGGGTACTTCGAGAAGGAGGGCACCGTACACACTCTAGGTGCGATCAAACCGTGCTCCGAACTGATCGAGTCGCGTTGCTACTACTCGTTTTCGAAAATCTTTACTTCGCTACTTTCTTACTTCGTTTTTTCACTCGTACCGCAGTGCCACGATCGGATCGACGCGCATCGCTCTTCTCGCCGGCACGAGGCAGGCCGCCAGCCCCACGCCGGTCAAGATAATGCCCACGCCCGCAAACGTCAGCGGATCCGTCGCGCTCACCCCAAACAGCAGATTGGCCATCAAGCGCGTGAGCCCCAAGGCGGCCAAAAACCCGATGAGGATTCCAGCAATCGTCATCTTCATGCTTTCGCCCAAGACTTGGCGCAGCACATCGCTCTGCTTCGCACCGAGGGCCATGCGGATTCCGATCTCATGCGTTCGCTGCCCAACCAGGTAGGAAATCACGCCGTAGATCCCCATGCTGGCAAGTCCCAGCGCTAGCGCGGCAAAGACGCAAAGAACGATCATGGAGACACGGCGGGCCGCCAGCGAGTCCGCAATGATTTCTTCCATGGTTTGCACATTGATCATGAGGTGCTCGCTGCTGATTTCTTTCAATGCCTGTCGAATGCCGCCAGACATCGCTTCCGCGTTTCTGTCGACGCGCGCGAGCGCACCGGTCCCACCGGACGAGAGCTTCATGACCTCGTCGGGGGCCTGCAGGTAGGAGGAATAAAGCTGCGCCCGGAGTGCTTGCTGGTCGTCGGAGTCGAGCCCCCACTGCTTCACGTGTCCGACGATACCCACAATCTCCGCCGCGCCTCCCAGGGAAGCCAGATTCAAGCGCTTGCCGATAGGGTCCTCGTCGCCGAAATACTTTCGCGCGAAAACGTCGTCAATGACGATCACGTGCGCCGTACCTTCGCGATCTTGCGCCGTGAAAAATCGTCCGCGCTCCAGCGGAATTCCCATTACCTTCAGATAGTCTTCCTGAACGACGTAGCTGATGGCCCAGCTCATGTCACTCTCGCTCGCCGGTTTGGGCTGGCCCTCCATCCAGAAGAGCTCCTCATCGTCGGTCGAAAGCGGCACGGCCGCCCACGTCAGAGATATGGCGTGCACTCCCGGAGTTGTACTCAGTTTGTTCTGGATTTCGCGCAGGCCCGCGCGAATCGCATCGGGGTTTGCATCTCTCATGGACGTCGGGAGCGAAACGCCGAACGTCAGCACATCGTGCGCATCGAAGCCGGGATTCACGCTCCACAGCGCGTTCAGGCTGCGGATCATCAAGCCTGCCGCGATCAGCAGTACCAGCGCCATGGCCATTTCCACGACCACAAACGCTCCTTGCGCGCGATGTTTCACTCCTCCCGATCCTCGGCCGCCCTCTTTCAACGTGTCCTGCAAATTCGGCTTCGAAATTCGCAGCGCTGGCGCCAGGCCAAACAGAATTCCGCACAGCAGCACAATTCCTGCTGTAAACAGCAAGACCTTCCAGTCCATCCCGACTTCACTTGCCCGTGGCAATCCGGAGGGCAAGTGTTGCAGCGCCATCTTTGTTCCCCAGGCTGCCAGCATCAACCCCAGTCCGCCGCCGGCCAGCGCGAGCAGCATGCTCTCCGTCAAAAGTTGGCGCACGATTCTTCCCCTGCCCGCGCCCAGGGCCGCGCGGACGGCGAATTCGCGATTGCGCCCCATCGAGCGTGCCATCATCAGATTGGCAACATTCACGCAAGCGATCAGCAGCACGAATCCGACCGCCGCGAACAACACCAGCAACAGCCGCCGTACATCGCCCACCATCTGTTCCTTCATTGGAAAAAGCGTTGCGCCAATCCCTTTGTCCGCTTCCGGGTACGCCTCAGCCAGGTGTCCCGTCACTCGGGCCATATCGGTTCGCGCCTGTTGCATCGTCACGCCCGGTTTCAGCCGGCCAATTCCATGGATCCCCAAGCCCGCCATCCGCAGGTGTAAGGCCGAATTTGTCCACTGGCCGATGGGCACGTAGAGCTCGCTGGCACGAAAATTTCCGATCTGTAAGTTGAAATTCGCCGGCACCACACCCACGATGGTGTAGCTTCGCCCATCCAGAATGAGCCCTTTTCCAATCACATCGTGCGCCGAGCCAAACTTCCTGCTCCAGAATCCCGCGCTGATCAGCACAATGGGGCTCCGGCCGAAATCGTCTTCACCTTCCTCGAACAGTCGCCCTACTACCGGCTTCACTCCGAGCATCGGTAGAAAATCAGTCGAAACCAATTCCGCCCGCACCTGTTCCGGCTCGCCCGCACCCGTCAAGCTGAACGAGTATCCTCGCGATATGCCCATCATGGAAAACGTCGTGTTTTCCTTTCGCCAGTCTTGGAAGTTCAGAAAAGAAATCGAGCCAGTCTCAAAGTTCGGCTTGCTCTCATGCAGCGTCACCAATTGTTCCGGCTCCGGGTAGGGTAGGGGATTGAAAAGCACGCCGTTCACTACGGAAAACAGTGCTGTGTTCGCGCCAATCCCCAGAGCCAGCGTCAGGATGGCCACCGCCGTAAATCCCGGCGACTTCACAAGCATCCTCGAGCCAAATCGCAGATCCAGCATCAGCCGGTCAAACCATCCCCAGCCCCACGTGTCGCGGGTGACTTCCCGCACCAAGCCCACATTGCCAAATTCGCGCCGCGCTGCCTGCTCCGCCTCTATGGAGGGCTCACCCCGCTCGACCCAGTCCTGCGCCGCCATTCTTAAATGGCTCTGCAGTTCCTCCTGCAGTGCTTCTTCCCGTTTGCGTCTTCCAAAAAGTCGGCTCATCCAGCTCACCACGGCACCTCTTCTTCCAATTTCCAATTTCTGATTTCCGTCTTCAATTCCTATTCGTATCTCAGCGCCACCATCGGATCCACCCGCATCGCTCTGCGCGCGGGCACATAACACGCGGTCAAAGCCACAACGCCCACGAGGAGTGCCACGCTAAAAAAGGTAAGCGGGTCCGAGGCACCCACGCCATACAATTCACCCGACAAAATCCACGTCACGCCAAAAGCGCCCGCCATTCCCAGTGCAATCCCCGCCGAGGTCAACTTCGCGCCTTCTCCGATCACCGACCGCAACACTTCTCTTCTTTGCGCTCCCAGCGCCATGCGGATGCCGATCTCTCGAGTGCGATTCGATACCAGAAAGGAAAGAACCCCGTAAATTCCGATCGTTCCCA
>Ga0075029_100001032_pt1 | contig 15990 bp, 14 predicted proteins | sample LitLauG_LLR_2013_FD_71391 | JGI IMG/M metagenome (GOLD analysis project Ga0075029, IMG submission 71391) | Freshwater sediment microbial communities from North America - Little Laurel Run_MetaG_LLR_2013 | ecosystem: Environmental > Aquatic > Freshwater > Creek > Sediment | place: USA...
ACTGGTCGCCTTGGTGGTGTCGTTTCACATGGGCGTTCTGGCTCTGAGCGGTGTGGGAGTCGTCGTTCTCCTTCTTCTCTACGAGCATTCGCTGGTTAAGTCCGATGATCTTTCGAAACTGAATGCTGCGTTCTTCACGATGAACGGAATTATCTCGGTGCTGTTCTTCGTTTTCGTGGCGGGGGATTTGCTGCTGCGCCGGTAGGGGGCAGGCCGGGGGCGCTCGCTTCGCTCGCTGGGCGGACGAATGCGTCCGCCCCTACGCGGTCCACATTCCGTGGCATAATCGCAGAGCCTCCTGGAGGTCTTCATGCTTCGCACAATTTCTGCTTTCTTCCTGCTGACCGCATTGTGTTTTGCCCAACAGGCAGCGCCAACGCCGCCTCCCGCCCCGGGCAGCCCGGAGGATCTCGTACAGCAGGGGCAAAAGCTCAGCCGCGAAGGCAAGCAGGATGAGGCTCTCGCGATCTACAGGCAAGCGCTGGACAAATCGCCGCGTCTCTATCAAGCCGAGCTTGGCATCGGCGTCGCGCTCGATCTCAAAGGCGACTACCCTCCGGCGCGCGAGCATTTCGCCAAAGCGATCGAGTTCGCGGGGCCCGACAGCCGGGTTCAGGCGATGCGTTCGATGGCGGTTTCCTACGCTTTTGAAGGTGATGGCAAGAACGCTGAAAAGTATGAAAAACAGGTGATCGACGCGGCCATCGCGATGAGTTATTGGATTAATGCCGCGGAAATCAGCAACGAACTGGCGCGCATCTTTCTAGAAAGCGGCGACCCGGAGAATGCTTTCAAGTGGTACAAGGAGGGATACGAAACGGCGTCCCGCAAGTCCGACACGACGCAGGCCGACAAGAACCTGTGGCTCTTCCGCTGGGAGAATGCGCAGGCACGCATCTCAGCCCGTAAAGGCAACGCCAAGGACGCTCAACAGCACGTCGCAGCCGCGAAGGCCGCCCTCGACCAGGCCAACAATCCCGATCAGGCGCGTTTCTTTCCTTATCTCACCGGATATGTCGCGTTTTACACCGGGGAATACAAGACGGCGATTGCGGATCTGCAGAAAGCCGATCAGCACGATCCGCTGATTCTGGCCCTGCTGGGGGAAGCCTATGAGAAGTCGGGCGACACGGCTCAAGCCAGGGACTATTACCGGAAAGTTCTGGAAATCAATACGCACAACCCTACCAACGCCTTTGCCCGCCCTTTGGCAAAGAAGAAATTGGAGTGAGTATGCTCAGCCCTTACGAACCCCTTCGCCAAACGTCCGCCCCTGCGCCGCATCCGGTTGCCATGTGCCTTCGTCTTATCGCACTGGCGTGTATGGGCTTGACGCTCGTCGCCCTCTCAGCCTGCTCGAACGAAAGTCCGGACGAGATTCGCGAGAAAACCGCCCGCGACACGGCCACTCTGAAGCGCGACACCAAGGCGCTTGCCGAAGGAATCAAAGAAGGTCTGACCGAAAAAGAATCGGTCGATCTGAACAAAGCCTCAAAAGAAGAATTGGCGAAGCTGCCCGGAATGGACGCCCACAAGGCCGACCGGATCATCGCCGAGCGCCCCTTTGCCAGCAGTCATCAGTTGGTGACCCGGCACATTCTGAAAGAGGACGAATACGCACGCCTGCAGGATAAGGTAGTCGTCACTCACTAAGGCCGCAACGATTTATCTTGCGGCCTTTGCGGTCAGAGCTCTTGACCGCGGAGGTCGCGAAGGAATCGCAGAGATCGCAGAGAGACCCAGCGCTCAACAGCGGTTTCCCCGAACTCTCTCCTGCGATATCATCAAGGAGATGGCTTCTGCGCACGCTTTCCCGACCCACGCCTTTCAGACGGACGACCGGCGGCTCGCGCCGATTCACGACAAAGTTCTGGCCGGCGAGCGCCTGAACACCAACGACGCCCTCACGCTCTACCGCACGGGCGACATTCTCGCTGTCGGCTGGATGGCCAACTCCGTTCGCGAGCGCATGCACGGCGACAAGACTTACTTCAACGTCAACCGTCATATCAATCCTACGAACGTGTGCGTGGCTGCGTGCCGCCTGTGCGCCTTTGGCCGCAAGAAAGATACGCCCGGCGCCTACACGATGGCGCTCGAAGAAGCCTTTGAGACTGCCGCTTCCGGATATTCCGAAGCGGTCACCGAATTCCACATCGTCGGTGGACTGCATCCCGACCTGCCGTTCCAATATTTCCTCGATCTCTGTTCCGGGTTGAAGCAGCGCTTTCCGCAGGTGCATCTCAAGGCTTTTACCATGGTCGAAGTGGCGTATTTATCCAAGCGGGCCAAGCTCTCCATTCGCGAGACGCTCGTGCAACTCAAAGCCGCGGGCGTGGATTCACTTCCGGGCGGCGGCGCCGAGATTTTCGCTGACCGCGTCCGCCATATTATTTGCGACCACAAGATTGACGGGAGCGAGTGGCTGGAAACGGCCAAGCTGGCGCACCAGATCGGATTGAAATCGAACGCGACCATGCTATACGGGCACGTCGAGAATGATGAAGATCGCGTCGATCATCTGATGAAGCTGCGCGACTTGCAGGACGAGACTGGCGGCTTCCAGACCTTCATCCCGCTGGCCTTCCATCCCGACAACACTCCGCTGCAGCATCTGCCGAAGACGACCGGCATGCTCGACATCAAGCAGATCGCGGTCAGCCGTCTTGTGCTCGACAATTTCCCGCACATCAAGTCCTACTGGCAGATGATGACCGCCAAGATCGCGCAGATCTCGCTGCGGTTCGGCGCCGACGACATGGACGGTACGGTGATCGAGGAAAAGATTTATCACGACGCTGGCGCGACCACCCCGCAGGGAATGCGGCGGGAAGAATTAGAGCGGCTGATTCGCGCCGCCGGACGCGAACCGATCGAGCGAGATACTCTGTACCGGCCTGTAACGCGGACGGAAACCTCAGTTACGGTGGCCGTGTAACCGGGAGCCGCCTCCCTGCACGGTTCTTGACCTTTAGTCCGTAGATGCAGGCGCTGTGAGTTTGTGCAGCTCGTCACGCGAAGCATTCAACAGATTCCGTAGTACAGCGACTTCCGCCGCAATCCCCGCGTGCAGCGCGGGATCTACATCGGGCGCGAACAGTGGCGAATGATTCGAAGGGAGCATGGTTCCGTTGGCCTTGGCTTCCGCGAACTTTTCCGGATCGGCACCGCCCAGGCTGAAATAAAAGCCGGGCACACCCTGCGCCACGTATGCGGAGAAATCTTCGGAGGGCGTGATGGGCCCGGTAAGGACAACATTGTTCTTTCCCAGTGCCGCTTCGAGCGGCGTCTGTAGCCGATGGGCCAGGGCTGGATCGTTGTACACCGCGTCCGTCCCTTCATAGCGCTCGACCAGCGGCTCGCGGGGAGCACCGGCGACCGCCGCTTCGCCTTTGGTGATGCGGTCGATCGCGGCCAGAATCTGCTTGCGCACATCCTGCTTGTACGTCCTTACCGTAAGCCCCATCTCAGCCTGATCCGGAATGATGTTGTTTTTCGTTCCTGCGTGCACATAGCCGACAGTGACCACGGCCATTTCGCCCGGCTTCACCTCGCGCGAGGGGATGGTTTGCAGCGCGAGAATCGTGCGAGCGGCGATCACGATGGGATCGATGGTCGTGTTGGGCAGAGCGCCATGGCCACCCTTGCCGTAGATCACGATATGAATCGAGTCTGCGTTGGTGTTGTAAATGCCGGGTGTGATCGCCACCATTCCCGCCGGCAGAGCGTTGCCCACATGCAGGGCTACGGCCACGTCGGGTTTGGGAAAGCGCGTGAACAGGCCATCGTGGACCATTCCCTCAGCGCCGGCGATGGTTTCTTCGGCGGGCTGGCCGATGAGCATCAGCGTGCCGTGCCACGTGTCTTTACTGCGCGCCATGATCTCCGCTGCACCGAGCAGGGAGCTCATGTGCAGGTCGTGCCCGCAGGCGTGCATCACTGAAACGTCCTGCCCGGCGTCGTTTTTCGTGCGAACTTTGCTGGCGTAGGGAAGGCCGGTTTTCTCCTCTACTGGAAGGGCGTCGAGTTCCGTGCGGAGCATGATGGTCGGTCCGGCGCCATTTTTCAGGATGGCGACAATCCCCGTGCCACCCACATGCTCGGTGACCTCATAGCCGGCCCTGCGCAGCAGGGAAGCCAGCGTCGACGCGGTCTGCGTCTCGTGCGAAGAAAGCTCAGGATTCTGATGCAGTTCTACGTACAGTGCGTGTGCGTCGGGATAAACGCTGGCTACTTCGTGCGAGATTGAATTTTGTGCGCGGACAGTCGCGCAGAGCGAAAGTAACAATGCAAGGCGGGCGATTCTCATGGTTGCGGGATGATAACGGCCTCTCTCAAGTGGTGGCAAGCAAACGAGTCGTCCTATTCGGGGAAAAAGCACGTTGCCGCAACAAAAATCATGGTCGATTTCTACGATTTGCCAGTTTTCTCCGGGTGTACAATTCGAGTTAGAAAGCACTTGGTTGCGCGACTTCGTACAGCAAGGCCGAGGCGCTCATGAACGTTCACTTCAGCTACCGGACTCATAAAAATCCCGCCGTCGAAAAAGAAATCCAACATCATATCGAAAAACTGCAAAAGCGGCTGCAAGTCTTCCGCCCGGACCTGATTCACCTGAAAGGTTCGGTGGAAGAGATCTCTGCGCGCGAGGGCACCTGTGTTTCGCTGAATCTGCGATTACCCTCTGGACAGATGGCAGCGCAGAAATCGGCCCCAACCGATGCGGCCGCGGTCAAGACCGCATTCGAAGACCTCCTGCAGCAAGTCACGAAACACAAGGACTTGCTGCGTTCGTCACACAAGTGGCAGCGTGGGAAGCGCGGCACTTCGGCGCGTCCGGGCGCGATCGTGCACGAGATCCCGTTCGAGGAGACGCTGGCGGCAGTGTTTCCGCCCACCGTCTCCGACGATGACGTACGCTCCTACGTCAACGCCAACCTGGCGCGCCTGGAGCGCTTCGTGGAGCGCGAGATCTATTTCCGCGAGGCCCAGGAGGTCATCGCGCCCGACACGATCACCAAAGATGAAGTCGTGGACGAAACCATCGCCGCCGCTCTCGATGGCGCCGAGGAGAAGCCCGAGCGTCTGGCGCTCGAGCCCTGGCTCTACCGGCTTGCGCTGCGCGCCCTCGATCAACTTTCGCGCACCGATGAAAGTAACGGCAACGCGGTGCATCTGGAAGAATCCGCCCGCCTGCCGAACGTCAAAGCCAGCGACGAACCCGGATTGCAATTTCATCAGCCCGATGAATCCATCACGGGCGAGACCGTCATTCGCGATGTCCGCGTGGCCACGCCCGAGGATATCTTCGCCTCGGATGAGATTTTGCGCCTGATCGCCGCCGCCCTGCGCGATTTAGGCTCAGGGCCCCGCGAAGCCTTCATTCTGCATTCCATCGAAGGCTTCACCGTCGCCGAAATCGCGGCCATCACCGGCCTTTCGTCCGACCGAGTTCTGTCTTCCATTGCGGCTGCGCGCGACCACTTGCGCAAAGCCCCGGCCCTCGCCGGCCAGTTCGAGGGACGCTTCGCTCCCACTGGCGCCGCTTAAACTCAATTCCAATTTTTCTGGGGAGAGGAATCCATGAGTATCACCCGTGAACAACTTCGAACCTTGGCTCAATTTCAGGATAGCGATTGCTGTGCCGTCAGCTTCTACTTTCAACCTTCCACTCCGCGCAACCGGGCTCATAAAGAAGATTCTATTCTGATCAAGGATCTGGTTCGCGAGGCCCTGCGCACACTGGAAGGCACGAGTTCGGAAGAGAAGGCCGGAGTGAAAAGTGCCGAAGCTAAGAACGGCGAGAACCGGGCGCACCTGAAGAGTCCAAACGACAGCAAGACAGGAGAGAAGCAGAAGAAGGACTCCGCCCGGGCCGATCTCGATCGTGTCCTGCATCTTGCCGGCGAACTGCGCAGCAACGGCACGCATGCCAAAGCCGTCTTCGCCTGCGCCCACCAGGGCATTTGGCTCGAATACGATCTGCCCCCGACCCTTCCGGCGACGCAGGTGTTTGTGGACCGCAACTTCCATCTCAAACCAATTGCACATCTGCTAGGCGCGTACCCCCGAATCGGGGTGGTGCTGATCGACCGTCATCGGGCGCGCATTTTCGACCTTCGCCTGCACGACCTTACAGAGCGGGAAGGTCTCTTCCAGACACTCTCCCGTAAAGGTCGCTCCGACGGCTATGCCGGATACGACGGCGGCCATGCCCAACGCCGGGTGGAAGACGAGGCTCGCCAGCACTTTAAGAATGTCGCAGAGGTGCTGAAGGACTCCCTGGAAAAAGGCGTCTTCGAGAAATGGATTCTCGGCTGCCAGGATGTGCACCGCTCGCAGCTCGAGCCGCAGCTTCATCCCTATGTGAGTCAGGCTCTGCTCGGACGATTCCAGGCCGACGTCGGCCACAGCACCAACGAAGAGATCCGCGCGCACGCGCAGGAGATTGTCGACAACTGGCAGAATGAGCGCCGCCAGGAAATGGTGAGCATGGCCCTCAGCCAAGCCCGTAGTCAAGGCCGGGGTGTGACCGGACTGCGCCGGGTTTTGCGGTCGCTCGAACTGGGAGAGGTTCAAACTCTATTGATTGGCGAAAAACTCGACGCGCATGCGGTGGAGTGCTCGGGTTGTGGCCACATGGACGCGCACATTGTCACCTTCTGTCCGGTCTGCGGCCACGCGACGCAGGAGATTGTTGATGTTGGCGAAGCCGTCCTGCCGTGGGTCATCCGCCGGGACATTGAGATGTTCTATGTCCACGACGATCCCGAATTCGACAAGGTGGGGAATATCGCCGCGCTGCTGCGCTTCCGCTCCGACAATGTGCAGCCGATCGATGCCCCAGTAGCGGAGGAACTGAGGCGAGCCGGCGCGGCTTATCCGGGACGTTTGCGGAAGTACGCCAGCCGGTAAAGATTAGGCGAAGCCGTTGCGGGTCAGGGGAAGCTCGCGCACTCGCTTGCCGGTTGCGGCAAAGATGGCGTTGCATATCGCGGGAGCAATGGGAGGCACTCCCGGTTCGCCCACGCCCGCCGGCGGCGCGCTGCTCTCTACGATATGAACGTCCACCTGGTAGGGCGCGTCGTTCATCCGCGCCACGGGATAATCGTGGAAGTTGGACTGATCGACCTTGCCTGACGTGGCGGTGATCTCGCCAGTTCGCGCGAGGCTGGTGCCGAATACGGCGGCGCCTTCGAACTGCTGCCGCACCATCTCCGGGTTGGCCACGATTCCGGCGTCTACCACCGTTGTTACGTGCGGAATGCGCACGCCGCCCTGGTCGTCGACCTCGACCTCCACCACGCTGGCCACGTAGGTGAAGAAGCTGCGATGCACCGCGATTCCCATGCCGCTGCCTTTACCCGATTTCTTCTTGCCCCAATTCGCTTTCTCCGCGGCCATCTCCGCCACATGCCGCAGGCGAGCCGTGTCGTAGGGATATTTCTTTGCCATGTCCGGCGGGCCTCCGGCATCAATCGTGCGGCCTGATCCGAGCAGCATCAGCACATAGTCGTACGGATCACGATTGGCCGCATAAGCAAGCTCACTGACAAATGAATGGACTGCGAACGCGTGATAGACATTCGCCACCGATCGCAGCCAGCCAATACGAACGTGCGCCGTGGCCTGGCCATTTTCCGAACGGAAGTTAGGAATGTCGAAGGGAACGACGTTCCATCCCAGCGACATTTCGCCGGCGCTTCCGTAGGTGGCGTCCTTGTCGAACGTGGAACCAATCGGCGGAAACACTGAGCGTTGCAGCCACGCCTTCGGCTTGCCTGAATCATCGAGCGCGGCCTTCAGGTACATCGCCGCGACGGAGTGATAGTAGTCGAACTGGATATCGTCTTCACGGCTCCAGACGACCTTCACGGGCTTGCCGGTTTTCTTCGATAGTACGGCTGCCTCGACGGCGAAGTCGGGTTTCGATTTCCGTCCGAAGCCGCCGCCCAGAAAAGTTACATGGCAGGTGACGTCCTCTTTCTTGATGCCCAGCGCTTTGGCAACTTCTTCTTGTACCCCTACTGGGTTCTGAGTCGGCGCCCACACCGTGGCTCTTTCGCCCTGCACGTCTGCAACGGCTACCGGCGGCTCCATCGAAGCATGCGCCAGATGTGGGGCGAAATATTCCGCCTCGACGATCTTTCCGCCCTTCGCGAACTCGGTGTCCGGATCGCCGACCGTATGCACCACTTTTCCGGGCTGGCGAGCGGTTTGCTGCAACTCCTTTTTGTACTCGGCGGAGTTGTATTGGGCGTGGGATCCGTTCTGCCATTCGATTTTGAGTTGTTTGCGGCCTTTGAATGCGGCCCAGGTATTGTCCGCAATCACCGCGACGCCGCCCAGTGGCTGAAACGCGTGCGGCGGGGTAAAGGGATGGATGGGCAGGGTCTTCTTCACACCGATCACTTTCAGCGTCGCAGAATCGTCGACAGATTTTACCTTGCCCCCGAGCACGGGTGGATGCGCAATCGCCGCGTAGAGCATGCCATCGACGCGGACGTCCATGCCAAACAGCGGCTTGCCCGAGCAGACATCCGCTACGTCATAGCCGGGCACAGGCTTGCCGATATAGCGCCATTGCAGCGGCGATTTCAACTTCAATTCTTCTTTCTTCGGCACCGGCTGTTTTGCGGCCAGGGCAGCCAGTTCCCCGTATCCAAGGGTTCGTTTCGAGTGAGTGTCCGTGACCATGTGCACGGGGTCGGCCACGCACTGCGATTCCGGAATGCCCCATTGCTGTGCCGCTGCACGCACCAGCATCAAGCGGGCAGTTGCGCCCGCTTCCCGCAGCGTGTCGAAGAATTCACGGACGGAATGCGAGCCGTCCGTATCCTGCGATCCATATTTTTCGTCGCCATCTCCCTGGATGACTTTGACGCGGCTCCAGTCGGCATCGAGTTCGTCTGCCAGAATGCGCGGTAAGCTTGTGCGCACGCCGTTCCCCATCTCGGTGCGATGGGCGACGATGTAGACCGTTCCGTCGGTCTGAATGCCGAGGAATACGCCGGGATGAAAGGCGGCATCGTTGATCGATGCAAGCCCGCTGGCAGTTGAGGCCCTTCCCGCGGCCCAGAGCGGGCCTGGAGCCAGGCGAACGCACAGCACGAACGCGCTCGCCGAAAGTGCGCCCTGCAGGAAGCTGCGGCGGCTCACATTTTCGAGGGCGATCTTTTCTGAAGCAATGTTTTCCGTGGCGATCATGCTGTCTCCTTCGCCGCTTCCTTGATCGCGGCCCGGATCCGCTGGTAGGTCCCGCAGCGGCAGATGTTTCCAGCCATTCCGTCGTCGATGTCGGCGTCGCTCGGCTTTCGGTTCGACGCCAGCAGCGACACCGCCTGCATGATCTGCCCAGGCTGGCAGTATCCGCACTGCGGCACGTTCACCTCGGCCCACGCCTTTTGCACTACGTGCGGCCCCTTGCCTGTCGAGATACCCTCGATGGTCGTGATTTCAAGCCCGGCCATTGTGCCCATCGCCTTCCTGCATGAGCGGATGGCCTTGCCGTTTTCGAGTACGGTGCAAGCGCCGCACAGCGCCATGCCGCATCCGAATTTCGTTCCGGTGAGTCCGAGGATGTCGCGCACATACCACAACAGCGGCATCTCAGGATCGCCATCGAAAGATTGGGCGACTCCGTTGACCTTGAAGCGAATCATGAGGCACTTCCTTGAGCGTGGCAGGGTTAACGCAACATTTTACTCGCGAGAGCGCGGCGAGGACGGCACAAAAAATAAAAGCCCGAGACCGGGCCTTTCTCCGGAGACACTATTTTTCCCAGTGCGTGGTGCTGAATTGCTGCGGATCAAAGACTGCCGGAGCCAGTTTCACGTTCGCCTGAATCTCGGTGTACTCCTCCTGGAAAACTTTCTTGCCTTCGGAATAAACCTCGACCCGAGCCGCGATCCATCCGCCTGCCAGAGGCCGGTAATCCTCGAAGCGGACGTCTTCCGGTTTTGCCGGATCCTGCCGCGAAGGCTCGATCTCGCGGACAAACAACAGAGTATCCTTGGTGACCCAGAACTGCGTTGCCTTTAAGTCGCCTTTTTCCGCTCCCACCACGTAGACGGGATGACCTTCCCACGTATCTTCGTGCAGCTTCGACAAATCGTAGCCCTTGCCTTTCACAACTTGGATCGTCGTTTCGGGATCCTGCCGGTAGACGTCGAATCCAAGCACCAGCAGGATATTCACCTCCGGGACCGCATTCACGACTTTGTTGGCTTTTACAATCGTGACCTTGCTGTCGGCAAACACGTAGCCGTTGCCGTCGCTGGGCGTGCCGATGTCAATGCGCAATTTCCCCGGCGGCAGTGCTGCCTCGTACCACGTTTCTGCCGTGCTGGTGCCGTCCGGTTTGTAGGTTGTGCTTTTCTGAACGAATGTCACCGTCTGGTACCACGACGACTGATAGCGATCATGCATGGCCCGCAGTACCGCTTCACCGTTGCGAATCTCCTGGGCGTTGGACAGCGTCGCACTCGCGAGCGCACAAACCAGCAGCATTCTTCTCATGGAGCCTCCGGGCATGATCTTAGACGGCGCAAAGGCAAAAAGGCGAACCAGAACTTTATGCCGAATCTGCCTCGATCGAATAGAATCGCGCCATCCAATATAGTCGGATACGATGACGAATCCTTCAGGATCGGAGAGCGAGAGGCCGGAAGACAAGCCACCAGGAAAGCAAAACCCCTGGGTGCAAGTCGGCCGCTATAGCCAACTTGCCCTGATGCTGCCCGCCGGCACGGTCGCCGGATGGCTGATTGGGTCGGCTCTTGACCGCTGGTTGCATACCTCCTGGATGAGTATCGTCGGCCTATTTCTCGGGATCGCGGCCGGCATGGTCGAACTGATTCGCACCGTATCCCGCGATACGCAATGACCGAGCCCACCGCAGCTGCGAACCTTGATGCCTTCTACGCGGGCGCGATGGACCGCATCCGCAAATTCATGCTTGCCCTGGCGCTGCTGCTCACCGTGGCCACCGCGTGGAAATTCGGCCGCTGGCCCGCCCTCGGATTCCTCCTCGGATGCGTCATCGCCTACCTCAATTTCCAATGGCTCAAGAGCGGCGTAAGCGGGCTCGCGGACCGCGTTACCAATACCGGCAAAGCGCAGTCGGGGAAGGGAATTGTAGCCCGCTTCCTGCTGCGCTATGTGTTGTTGGGAGCCGCTGCCTATGTTATCCTTACCAGTTTTCCCGCGAGTCTCAGAGGCCTGTTTGCGGGTCTGTTTCTGCCCGTCGGAGCGATCGCTTGCGAGGCGGCCTATGAGGCGTACTTAGCGCTGACTCGCGGAGCCTAAAGTTCTTAAACCAAGAGACCAAAAATAACGATGCCTGAACAACTCTGGTTTACCGAAATCCTGAATCGCCTGTTCCACGGCCCGGTCACGGCCTTTCTGCTGAAACTCGGCATCCATCCCAAATACGCGCAAGCACCCATCTCGAATTCTTTTGCGATGGAGTTGCTGGTCTTTGCTTTCCTGCTGGTCCTGTTCTTGCTGCTCCGCTCGCGCCTGTCGGTTGAGTCCCCAGGCGGCCTGCAGCACGCCTTCGAAGGCATCGAAGGCTTCGTTCTAAGCCAGAGCCGCGAGGTCATCGGACATCACAGCGAACCCTACACCGCATTTTTCGCCATCGTTTTTATCTTCATTTTGACCAGCAATCTGATCGGCCTGATTCCCGGCTTCGACTCGCCGACCGGGGTTGCCAGTGTTCCCCTGGGATGCGCCATCTGCGCCTTCATCTACTACCATGCCCAGGGATTCAAACACGCCGGGCCGAAATACCTGCTCCACTTTTTCGGACCGCCGATGGAAGGCATGCCGCTCATCGCGCGAATTTTCCTGGCGGCGCTGATGCTTCCCATTGAGATCGTCAGTCACTTCGCCCGCCTGCTTTCGCTGACGGTTCGTCTTTGGGCCAATATTTTCGCGGGCGACTTGATCACCCTGGTGTTCTTTTCCATGATCCCGATCGGCGTGCCCATCATTTTCATGAGCCTGCACGTGGTGGTTGCAATTCTGCAGGCCTATGTGTTCATGCTGCTCTCGATCATCTACGTCTCCGGCGCAGTCGCCGAAGAGCACTAAGAAAGTGGCCAGTGGTCAGGGGCCAGTGATCAGAAAGTCAGAAGCAAGCGGTTAGCTGCCAGTGGTCAGTATGACTGACCACTGACAACTGGCCACTGGCCACCGCTGTTCAGCGTGAGGGCGTCTGCAAGGTATGGCGTCAACCACCCACTGGCGGCAATTTAATAAAGGAGAAACACCATGCGTTACCTCAGCCGTATCTTCATGACCCTGTCAGCCCTGTGCTTCGCCATGCCTGCCTTCGCGCAGGGCGGCGCAGCCAGCGAGACCAACTGGATTGCGATCACCGCCGGATTCTCCATGGCGATCGCGTCCGCAGTCTGCGGCTTGGCCCAAGGTAAGGCCGTGGCCGCGGCCACGGAGTCCCTGGCCCGCAACCCAGCCGCCCGTCCCGGAATTCAGTTCGCGCTGATTCTTGGCCTGGTGCTGATCGAGTCGCTCGCCCTCTACACGCTGGCGATCATCTTCATCAAGGTAAAGTAGAAAGACTCTGCCGGAAACACGAAAGCCTCTGCGCAAGCAGAGGCTTTTTTGCTTCAAGCTAGAAGCGGTTCTAAACCTTCCGCTCCCCGCCCCACTCTTGCCCCTTATTGGGAGCGTGATTCAGCGCATCCACCAGCAAGCGGCGCAACCGGTAGCGGCTCTCCAGGTCTGTATTCACAATCTCAAAGCCAACTTCATTCACGCGCGCGCGCCGCAGCAGCACGTGAGCCCGAATCTTCGACCGCATGCCGATCGAAATCTCCAGATCCGCCTCGCTGCCAATGCGCAGATTGTCTTCTTTGGTGCCCATGCCGCCGCCCAGGCTCAATTCCCGGATCATGATCCTCGACTTGCCCCATGAGCTTCCGATGATCGCCGGGACAGTCTTAGCCAACACCATCCGCTCATAGCGCCGTTGCCGTACCCACGGACACGCCGGCGCCATATCCAGAGGTGCAATCGCAAGCTCGGACGGTTCCATACCGCTATCCGCCAATACCTGCGAACTGTATCGCGGATCGGTCTTCGACAACGCCTGCGCGGCCGCAATTCGCAACTCTTTGTGATGCACGAACCCGAAAGTCTTCTTGGCCTCGAGAATCTCCCGCAGCGTGGCCACTGCCTCCGGATCTTTCAACCGTCCCAGCGATTCGATGGCCTTGAGCTGCACAAACGGAGATCGTGATGCCGCCTCGCCCGGCCGCGCCATCGCGATCAGCGGAGGCCCGGCGGTCACGTCACCGCTCATGCCCATTTCGTCGACTGCCTCGGGCAGAACCAGCGGATCCAGAACTTCCGCCAATTCCAGCAGTGTGCGCCCGCGATCGGGTGCGTTGCCGTAAGCAATCTGCCTTACCGCGATGTCATGATAAAAACGGTTCCACTCCGGCAGGCGCGCCGGCAGCAACTCCAGCAAGGTGCCCACGTCCAGCCGGCTGACCAGTCCCACCGCGCCTGATGCCTGACGGGCTTGGCCCGTTCGCAGAATCTCGCGCAACTGCACCAGCACGGGGGACCCTAGTTCCTTCACCAGTTCGATCATCCGCTCGCACTCATCCCGGCGCATGCAGCGGAAGAATCGATCGGCCAGGTGTTCCGCCCCGGCTTGACTGGTGCGCCGCAGCACGGCCAGAAGTTCGCGCGGAATCGGATCCAGCCGCAGCGCTTCCTCGATAAACTCCGGCAGCCGGTTCTCCACGCCCACCCGGGGACGCAAATCGCTCATCAGCACCGGCCGCTCCACGCTGACCAGTTCCATGCCGGCGCATACTTCGTTCACGGCCGCGTAATTTTTTGCGGCGCTGGCTTCCTGGCTCAACCGGACAAATGCCGCGCTTAGCAAGCTTTGCAGCTCCGGATCTTTATCCGCGATCAGTTGCTCGCTCAGCATTCGGATGGCTTGCGCCATGGGCTGCCCACCCAGCCGGGTATACAAATCCGCCAGCTGGCTCAAGCCGATCGCCGTCTTGCGCCGAGGTTCCGTATCTTTTGCGGTCAGGCAACTCGAATAGTTATTCAGAATCTCCGACGCGGTCTGGGTGTCGCCACGATCCAGGAGCACTTCGACAAACTGGCGCAGGTTTCGCGGTGGCACGCAGGGCGCCTCGTGCGACATCAGCACGCTCTTCTTGCCCGACTCTGGCACCTCGGCCCAAAACATTCTGTCCAGGATGTCGGCGTGCGACTCCACCAGAATGCCGGCCTTGCTCATCTTCTCTTCCTGCAATTTCAGAATCTGGCGCAAGGAGTCCATCTGCCGGCTCATGTGCTCCATCATCTGGTGCACGGCGTTTACCTTGATCTCGCCCTTCTGGTACCGCTCCAGGGCGAAGCGGATCGCCATATGCTCGGCCGCCTTCATCAGCAGCGGCGTGTCTTCCTCGTTGGTCGAGGCCTTCGCGGCCAGACTGCCCAGCAGTTGCTGCAGATTCAGCCGGGTGTTGGGATCGGTCTCGACCAGTTCTTTCTGGATATCTTCTTCTTTGACGTCCGGATCCTGCTGCACCTGCCCAAACCGCGTCAGCAGGCGGATCGCCTGAATAACTTCTTGCTCCTGCAGCGGGACCATTCCACCGGTCCACGCCGGAGCCACGCCCGCGCCAGTACCACCGCCGCCCCCGTGTCCGGAGCCGCCGCCTCCGCCGGTCCCACCGGCAGCAAAGTTGGGCACGCTGCCCAGCGGTACCATCGGAGTGCCATCTCCCGGAGCGCGTCCTCCGGAGCTTGCGCCCTCGGCCGCCGCAATCAACTGCAACAGCTTCTGCGGATCATTCAGCCACTGCTTGAACTCCGGCCCCAGCGTCTGGGCCGCAATCTGCGCCGCGATGCTCACATCGCCGGTCAGCGGATCGGCCGCCACGAACTTCACTTCATTGATCTTGATGGTGCTGTTCTGCTGTCCGGCTCCCAACGCCTCTTTGATGTGCTTCGCTACGTCAGTGGCCTTCGATCCTCCCACTGTGAACGCCCGCACCAGGCGCGTGAAATCCTCAATAGTGACGTCCTTGGAGAAGTGTAGGCTGGCCAGCCCCGCCGCATTCAACAGCGTCGCGAAGCTGCGCTCGGTATTTCCCGTCTCCAGCGGAATCCCGTCCAACAGCAATTTGTTATCGGAAACGCCCAGCAGGAAGCCGCTGTCGCCGGCGATTGGCAGGCCACTCTGGAGCTCGTTCCAGCAGGTTTCAAACTGTGCCTCAGTCCGCTTGTGCTCATAGCCATACATTCGCGCGTACTTGATCAGAATGTTCAGGCTATGCACAAATGCACGGGCCGAGGCCGATCGTGCGGCTTGCGATGTTTGGGCGGCAGAGATAGAAAGCTCCTCGAATACGCAATAGTGAACCTCAAGGGTAAAGCGAAACGGTAAGCCCTAAAACGTTACGGAGGTAATTGCACCCGTGACGGTCGGAAGTGGGCCTAACGTCGCGTTGCGTCTGAGGTTAGGGGGCTTGCTGAGGCGGAGCTGAAATGGCTGGGTGAAGGGTCTTGTGGAAGAGGGGCGCGTAAGCTACAAAAATTAGAGCAGTTTCAGCCCTCGTGCCGCTACCATGGAAAACAAGCCATTCGCCGCGCATGCGGCATCTCTGACTGATCTACAATGACCCGGTGACGCCTGTCTCTCAAACCACTGGCCTGCGCTACTGGATGCTGCGCGTACTCGACGAGTGCGACAACGTCTCGGCCAGCTTCAGTGCCGACCCCGTGCACGACTTACGAGTCTCCCTCCGCCGCTGCCGATCCATGGCCGATGGCATGATGGCCATGGATCCCGATCCCGACTGGAAAGCCATGAAGAAGGCGGGCAAGGCCCTGTTTCAGCGCCTCGGCGCCCTGCGCGACGTCCAGATCATGATGGACTGGATCGACAAACTGGAGCCCAAGGTCGAGCAGGCGAGTGTGGCGCGGGCACTC
>Ga0075029_100001035_pt1 | contig 15961 bp, 12 predicted proteins | sample LitLauG_LLR_2013_FD_71391 | JGI IMG/M metagenome (GOLD analysis project Ga0075029, IMG submission 71391) | Freshwater sediment microbial communities from North America - Little Laurel Run_MetaG_LLR_2013 | ecosystem: Environmental > Aquatic > Freshwater > Creek > Sediment | place: USA...
GAGCGTGAGCACGCTGACGTGGGTGCCGCCGGCCTGCGCCCACCTCTCGGCGGTCTCGACGATCTCGGCGGGGTTCTTGGCGCGCACCATGACGAGCTCGGTGCCGAACTCCTCTTCACTGCGTCCGTTCTGCGCGAGGTGGTGGCGGACGCGGCCGAGCCCGTCGAGCACCTTGTCGAGGTCGCCCGCGAAGATGAAGCCGTCCCCAAGGGCGCCACCGCGCCGGAACGCGACCTCGCTGAAGCCGCCGACCCAGATCGGGATCTGCCGGCGAGGACGGGGGTTGATGCAGCCTCTGTCGAACTGGTGGAACTCGCCGTCATAGGTCACCAGCGGCTCCCGCCACAGCGTGCGCAGCAGATCGATCTGCTCGCCGATCCGCCGGCCGCGCGTGGCGTAGTCGGCTCCCAGCGCGTCGTACTCAACCCAGTTCCATCCTGTGCCGACCCCGAGACGCAGCCGCTGCTTGCTGAGCAGGTCCACGTCAGCAGCCTGCTGCGCGAGGAGCACCGTCTGGCGCTGCGGGAGAATCAGCACCCCGGTGGCCATCTCGATGCGGGTAGTGATCGCGGCGAGGTAGGCGAAGGCGACCATCGGGTCGTGGAACGGGTGGGTCTCGTCATACGGGCCGCGCAGCGCCGGCTCGCGGTCGGTCAGCGCGGCGCCGACCACGTGGTCGTAGAACAGGACGCTGTCGAAGCCGAGGCTCTCGACGGCAAGGCCGATCTCGTGCAGCGCCTGCGGGTCCCCTCCGAGCTCGATCTGCGGGTAGACCGCGCCGATCTTCATGCCTTGGCCCGGCGCGGGTTCGGGGGCTCCGCCCTCGCGACGCGGCTCGATGCCGGCCTCGAGGACGCGCCGCTCGGCGATGCGCCAGCTGCCATCGTCGGCGAGCACCCAGCGGTCGTGGTACTCCCCCCACAGCACCATGTCGGGCTTGTCGTGGTCGAGGAAACGGTGCCACGCCCGCACGTAGCTGACGGCGTCCGCCGTCTGGGGTCCGGTGAACGTCACCGCGATGTTCGAGATCAGGTGCTGCGTCGCCTCGAACTGCTGCAGCACCCGGTCCATCCAGGCGACAACCGCCTCGGTTCCGTGCACGTCGCCGCTGTGCGGCGACGCGAACACGCAGTCGTCGGCGAACACGTCACGGTGCCACTGGGTCTCGAGCCAGTCTGTGGCGCGGGCGTAGCGGAACATCTGGTCGGCGATCGCCGCCCGATCGACGAGCCGGTCGAAGGCAGCCATGGAACCTCCAGGAGGTCGGGTAGGGACAGGGGTCAGCTTCCGTGCGCTGTACGGCGACGGAAGGTCATCTGGGCGGTGGGGTCGACCGCAGTGCCGCTCCGACGAGCGCGCCCTCGGACTCGAAGTAGCGACTAGCCTTCTCGCCCGGCACCTCGGCGGCGCCGTCGATGACGAGGCAGGAGCCGTTGACGTACCAGGCCTGGTCGCTGGCGAGGAAGACCGCCGCTGCGGCAACGTCCTGCGGCTGTGAGGCCCTGCCGTTGGCGGACTTGCTCGCCATGTGGGCCGTGGTGACCGCGGTGTCGTCGGCGTCTCCCGCGATGAGCTGGGCGGTCAGCCCGCTCACCGTGCGCCCCGGTGCGATCGCGTTGACCCGGACGTTGTGCCGGGCGAACTCGACGGCCGCCGACGTCGTCAGGCCGACGACCGCATGCTTGGCCGCGGTGTAGGCGTGCGGTCCGAGACCGGCGCGAACACCGGCTGTGCTCGCGGTGTTGACGATCGCGCCGTGGCCCTGGGGGACCATGATCCGGCCGGCCTCCCGGGTGCCGAGGAACACGCTCGTGAGGAGCACATCCATTGTCACGCGCCAGCCGTCGAGCGTGTGGTCGAGCAGTGACCCGACCGACCCGAGGATCCCGGCGTTGTTGAACATGGCGTCGAGGCCGCCGAGCTCGGTCACGGCGCGCTCGACCGCAGCGGCGACATCGTCCTCGCGGGTGACGTCGACCCGCATCGCCACCACACCGCTGCCCAGCTCGGTCGCGAGCGCCTGCGCGCGGTCGACCTGGAGGTCGGCGACCAGGCACCGCCCTCCCTCGGCCACGACGCGGCGCACGATCCCCTCTCCGATACCGCTGGCACCCCCGGTCACGACAGCGACCTTGCCCTCCATCAAGCCGGTCACAGTGCTCCTCGTCGATCAGCGCTGGTTCAGATGTGTACTGTTATAGAACACAAACGTATCGGAGCAGTACATTAGCGTCAATGACTTGAGAGGGGGACCATGTGACGAAGCCTCGCCGTCCGCCCCGGCGTGAGGGGGTAGCGTCCGCACCCGTGGCCGACACCTCCGACGACGTCCGACCGACGAGGTCGACCGGTCGCCCGACTGCCGCCCGGGTCGACCCGCGCTTGGCGGAGAGCCGGCGGCTGGTCATGGAGGCGGCTCTCGAGCTCATCGCGGAGGTCGGGTTCGAGGGGACGACCATTGAGCTGATCTCCTCGCGCAGCGGCGTCTCGCGCAGCACGATCTACCGGCACTGGCCCGACCCGTCGGTGCTCTACCTGGAGGCCTTCGACCCGCCGACGCCGGCGCTGGCCCCGCCGGAACCCACTGGTGACACCGAGGCCGATCTGCGGGCCTATGTCGCGCATGTCGTGGACCGGCTCAACGACGAGCGGTTCGCGGCCGCGCTTGCCGCTCAGATCGACAAGGGCAGTCGCGACCCGGCGTACCGTGACGCCCACCTCAGCTATGCCGTCGCACGCAACGAGCACGGGGTCAACGTGTTCCGAGCTGGGGTGCGGGAGGGTGTGCTGCGAGAGGACCTGGATCCCGAGCACGAGACGGACCTGATCTTGGGGTTCCTCACCTACAAGCGCATCGTCCAGCACCGGATCCTCGACGAGGCCGTCGTGGCGGTGCTGCTCGACGGCGTCTTCGACCGCTGCCGGGCCAGGCCGGCTACGAGCGCTACAGCTCAGGGTCGACGCTGACCTTGATCGGTGCCGTCCACGGCCGGGCGCCTGCGCGACCTCGGCGATGCGCAGGCCTAGCCGACGAAGCCTGCGAGCCGGGCGCTGATGATCGACTCGGCCTCGTGCACGATGCGGCTCACCAGGTCGGCGCAGGTGGGCACGTCGTCGATGAGCCCTTGAGCTTGCCCGGCCCACCACATGCCGCCTTCGACGTCGCCGGCAACGAGCACCTGCGAGCGGCCTCGCACGCCCGAGGCAAGCTCGGCGACGTCTGCGAATGTGGTGCCCTCCTGCGCCTCGATCGCGAGGATCTGCTCCGACACTGAGTTTCGGGCCACCCGGGCGGTGTTGCGGAACTTGCGGAACACCAGCACCGTCGAGCGCTCGTCGTTGCTGACGATCTGTTCCTTCACCCGCGGGTGCACCGGCGACTCGGCGGTGGCGACGAAACGGGTGCCCATGTTGACCGCGTCGGCTCCGAGCGCTAGGGCCGCGACGAGCCCACGGCCGTCGGCGAAGCCGCCGCTTGCGATGACCGGGATGCTGAGCCGCGACGCGGCGGCGGGAATGAGTACGAGGCCGGGCACATCGTCCTCACCGGGGTGCCCCGCGCACTCGAAGCCGTCGATGCTGACGGCGTCGACGCCGAGCCGCTCTGCTTTGAGGGCGTGCCGCACGGCGATCGCCTTGTGGATCACCTTCACACCGGCGGCCTTGAACGCCGGCAGGTGCGGCTCGGGGCTGGCACCGGCCGTCTCGACGATCCGCACGCCGCCGGCGATGATCGCGTCGCGGTACTCGTCGTAGGGCACGGGCTCTACCGATGGCAGGATCGTGAGGTTGACGCCGAACTGCCTGTCGGTCAGCTCCCGGCACCGGGCGATCTCGGCCACAAGTGCTTCCGGTGTCGGCTGTGTGAGCGCGGTGAGGAAGCCCAGTGCGCCCGCGTCGGCCACGGCGGCGACGAGCTCTGCGGTGCCGACCCCGGTCATTCCACCGCAGACGATGGGATGCTCCACGCCAAACGTCTCGGTGAAGCGCGTGCGCAGCAAAGGATCTCCTCGGTCAGATGAGCGTCAGACAGGCTGCGGCCGCGGTCAGCGAAACTTCGCAACGCGCTGCTCGGTGTCGTCGATCGGGTACGACGTCGCGGCCTCGTAGGCCAGTCCCTCTGGCAGCGGAAGGCGGTCGGAGGCGCGGTAGAGGTCTTTGTACGCCGCTCGCGCGCCGCTGCTGTGGGAGGAGATGGTCGCAGCGATCTCGCCGACCACGGCGTCGAGATCGGTCTGGGGGCACGACAGGGCCGCCAGTCCCCACTCCTGCGCCTGGCGGCCGGTGAACTGGCGCGCCGTGTAGGACAGGAGCCGGGCGCGAGCCGGCCCGACAGCACGGGGGAGCCGCTGGCTCAGGCCCCACGAGGGACGCAGGCCCCACTGCGCGTGAGTGTCACCGATCTTCGCCTCGTCGGCAGTGACGACGAGGTCGCACGCGAGAGCGAGCTCGAGTGCCCCGGTGAAGCAGAAGCCGTTGACCTTCGCGATGACGACCGCGTCCATCGTGGTGATGGTGTCGATGAGCGCCCGCGCAGGCAGGTCGAGGAAGTCGCCGACGGCACCACCGTCGAGCGGTCGGCCACCGAGTGCCTTGAGGTCGACCCCGGCGCTGAACGCCCGGCCCGCGCCGGTAAGTACGACAACGGCGACGTCGGCGCGACCGGCGAGCTCGCCGAACGCGGCACCGAGCTCGGTGAGCATGTCGACGGTGATGGCGTTCAGCGCCTCCGGCCGATTCATCCGGACGACCGCGACAGCGCCTTCGACCTCGACCTCGATCAGCTCGTATGTCACCCGGTTGCTCCTCGTGGTGAGCCTTCGGTGCGGTCAGGCCGACAGTACGCGATGCTCTACTTGTACATACAGCCGCCTCCCGGGTCGGCGTACCCGGTGGCGGCGCCGAGCGGTCTGCTGGCCGGCCAGGCAACGAGAGGACCCCGCGTGCCGACTCCGTCGCACGAGATCGCCCCCGCCCTCGCACCGCCCAGTAACGTGCGGGCCCTGCTGTTCGACTGCGACGGGACACTGCTGGACACCCTCGGCGTCTACAAGGAGTCCTGGCGAGTGCCCTTCGGCCAGCGCGGGTTCGACATCACCGACGAATGGTTCTACGCGCGGGCGGGGCTCGCGATGGACCCGTTCATCCTCGCGGCTCTGCCGCACCTGGACCTGGCCGAGCTGCGCCAGGTCGAGCGGGAGGGGATGGACTCGTTCTTCGAGCAGCTGCACTCGGTCGAGCGGTTCGAGCACGTCGTCGACGTCGCGCGCGCCTTCACCGGCATCTTGCCTGTTGCCGTCGTCTCGGCAGGGCGTCGCGACACCGTCGAGCGCAGCCTGCAGGCCGCGCGGATCCGGGAGCTCTTCGACTTCGTCATCACCCTGGACGACGTCGAGCACCCCAAGCCCGCTCCCGACTGCTATCTGCTTGCCGTCGCCCGCCTGGGGCTGATGCCCGGCGAGGTGCTGGCCTATGAGGACAGCGACGCCGGCCTGGCAGCCGCCCGCGCTGCGGGGATCGGTGTGATCGACGTACGCGGGACATGAACTGCGGCGTGCACCCGCTACCGCTCCCGCCCATCGCACGCCAGGTCGAGGACCCCAAGACCGGCTCGGGTCGGTGCACGCGCTGCCGCGCCCGCGGGCCTGCCCGCAGCGTCAGGCCCTTGGCTGGGACGCGCCGGCGACGTGTGGTGCTCGCTGGGCAGCGAGCCGCGGTCCGGGGGAGTCCGAGACCCTGCGCCCGCGGTCGCAGCCATCGTCGTACTGCGGCCGATGGTCACGATCGGATCACTTTCACTAGATCGTGTCCAGTAACTGTTGTCTAGACAAGTGGCTCGGAGGATCTTCTGAGGACGGGACCGGCCGACCGGTCACGTCGGCCGCCCTCTGGCGCGCCATCTCCTCCCGGAAGGATGCCGCCGTGACCTCTTCTCGCGAGAAGTGCGGGTGAACAGCCAGCTGCGGGTGCCGTTCCAGCAGGCCTACTTCGTCTGCGACCTCGACGATGCCTGCCGGCGCTGGAGCGAGGTGTTCGGCGCAGGGCCCTTCGCGCAGCGTCGCCACCACCAGACCCGGTGGTTCACCTACCGTGGAACCGACGTCGAGGCCGACGTCTCCTACGCGTGGGGCTACCTCGGTGATGTGCAGATCCAGCTCATCCAGCAGCATGACGACAAGCCCTCCATCTACCGCGAGATGTACGCCGCAGGGCAAGAGGGCTACCACCACCATGCCTACCTCGTGCACGACGTCGAGTCCGAGAAGCAGCGCCTGGTCGAGCTCGGCTTCGAGGTCGCCTGCGAGCTGCACGCCGGTCCCGAGGTGCACGCGGTCTACCTCGACACCCGTGAGCTCACCGGCGGGTTCACTGAGCTGCACAACGACCCGCCGCGGATCCTCGGCCTGTTCGCCCAGTGGCACCGCGCTCACCAGCTCTTCCGGACCGGCGACGCCCCGATCCTTGACGAGCCACCTCGTTGATCCGTGCGCCTCGGCAGAGTCGGCCACGCGGTCCACGAGCTCTTCCGCCGCCCCGTCGTCACCACGGCGCCGGTGACCGGGACGCTCCCGCTGACGTATCTCGCGGCCGAGCGGTCGCCAAGACCGGCGTCGTCGCGCTGTCGAAGTGCCTGACGCGCGAGCTGGCCGACGACAGCGGAGTCACCGGCATCTCGGTCATCTGGGCAGGTCACGTCGGCAGCAACATCGCAGCCAACCGCCGGGAGATCCCAGCGCGGCCTCCTCGACCCGCGACGTTAGACCGACCTCGGTCGACCACGCCGATCCAGGTGCGCGCGACGGCCGACGACGAAGTTCTCCGTGCACTGCGAACCGACTGCATCTGAATCCTCACCCAGCAGGTCTACGGTCAGATCATCGTGAACGCGCGCGGGAATCGGGGCGGCCAACCGCCCGCCTGCTCTGAATACCGACGTTGTCGCAGATGTGAGGCGGCGGTTGAGGCGGACAGGGCTCGAACCCACGTCGGAGGCATTGAGTGATCGCTCAGAGGCTCGGATGGGTAACGCGCGTCCGCATAGGCGGCCCACAGACCTCTGGACAGTTGGCGGACCCAGCCGTCTCGGGACGAACAGACCAGAACTGGGACCAGGAACGATCAGGCGTGCTGGCCGGAACGGCCGTCCGCACGGACTCGGTTGTCGCGTCCAAGATTTCGTGCCGTCCACGAAGGGTCGAAAGACCCTGTCGCAGGTCCCGAGCACGGTGAAGCGTGACTGGGAGACGGCCGAGACTCGGGCCCTAACCCGGAGGTCGGCCGGGAAGGGAGTTCATGATGAGCCAGACCTACAAGGCGGCGACCCCCGCAACAGATGGTCAGGTCGTCGTTAGCTACGACACCCCGGAGGTACGGACCGGCTGGACCGGCTGGGTGGTGTTCGCCGGGGTAATGGTGGTGATGCTGGGCCTCTTCCAGGTCATCCAAGGCTTCACCGCCCTGTTCCGCGACACCTACTTCGTAGTCGCGTCCAATGGCCTGCTGGTGTCAGTGGACTACACAGCGTGGGGCTGGACGCACCTGTTCATCGGGATGGTCGCGTTCCTGGCCGGATACGCGCTGATAGGCGGACACATGTGGGGTCGAGTCCTGGGCGTCATCCTCGCCCTCGTCAGCGCCACCGTACAGCTGGCGTTCGTGGCGGCGGCTCCCGTATGGGCAGTGACCATCATCGTGATCGACATCCTTGTCATCTACGCGATCTGTGTGCACGGTGGCGAGCTGAAGAAGCGCTGAGCTGATGACCTGACTGGGGCCTGCCTGCCAGGGCAGGCCCCGGCAGGCGCAGCGGACGCGGGAGGGCGACCGGTGCCCTCGACGTGCGGTTGCTCAACAAGAGTGCGGCAGCCTTGGTGCCCACATCGCGGGGACCCTGCGGCCGCAGCCGGTCGTGAACCGAGACCGGCTGCTCGAGCACCGCCGCGGACGCGGACGCTTGACACACGGGCGGGACGCGCCCAAGGCTGACCTGAGAGGGGAGCAGACCGATGGGCAAGAAATCGCAACTGGTCGATCGGGACGTAGCGGCTGTCGGCGGCGCGGACAGGCCGCGGATGAAGAAGAAGGCCTACGAGAAGGAGATGCGCCGTCTGCAGGGCGAGCTGGTCGCGATGCAGGAGTGGGTTAAGACCACCGGGGCGAAAGTGTGCATCGTTTTCGAAGGCCTGGACTCCGCGGGTAAGGGCGGCACGATCCGCCGGATCACTGAGCGGACGAGCCCGCGGGTGTTCAAGCACATTGCACTGCCCACGCCGACCGAGCGCGAGAAGTCGCAGATGTACGTCCAGCGCTACATCGTGCACTTCCCGGCGGCCGGCGAGGTCGCCATCTTCGACCGCAGCTGGTACAACCGCACCGGCGTCGAGTTGGTCATGGGCTACTGCACCCGGGAGCAGACCGCAAAGTTCATGGAGCAGGTCCCCGCGGTCGAGAAGGCGATGGTCGACAACGGGATCCTGCTGGTCAAGTACTGGCTCAACGTCAGCGTCGACGAGCAGACCCGCCGGCTGGAGAGCAGGATCGAGGACCCGCGCAAGATCTGGAAGCTCTCGCCCACTGACCTGAAGTCGTACAGCCGGCACTACGAGTACTGCCGGGCGCGCGACGCCATGTTCGCCGCCACCGACACTGCGTGGGCGCCCTGGTGGGTCGTCGACAACGACGACAAGAAGCGGGGCAGACTCAACATCATCTCCCACCTGCTGAGCCAGATCCCGTACGAGCCGCTGCCGCCGAGGGACGTCAAGATGCCCCGGAAGCCGAGCGCCGGACGGTACTCCGATCCGGGCGCGCCCCTGCACCGCATCCCGACCCTCTTCTAGCGGCGCGGACGAGACCCGCGCACGACCGACGAGCGACTGACGAGTGGCGAAGGAGGGGCGATGACGAACAGCACCGCCGTGTCGGACCATGGCCAGGCCGGTGCGGACGGGACGGCAGCCGAGAAGTGGTATCGGCTCCCACCGGACGACGTCGCGCGAAGGCTCGGTGTCGACCCCGCTGTCGGTCTGTCCGCCGCAAAGGCCGCTGAGCTGCTCAAGAAGAATGGCCCGAACGCGCTTCCCGCCGAGAAGCCACCACCCGGGTGGACGCTGTTCCTGGCCCAGTACAAGTCGTACATGCAGATCATTCTGGTCGCGGCGGCGGTCGCTTCGATAGTGATCGGCCAGGTCGCCACGGGTGTCGCGGTGCTGCTGATCACGGCGCTCAACGCGCTCGGGGGCCTGCGGCAGCAGGGCAAGGCGGAGAGCGCGATGAACGCGCTGCAGTCGATGCTCAAGACCTTTGCCCGGGTCCGTCGCGACGGTACGGAGGTCAAGGTCCCGGCTGACCAGGTAGTCGTCGGCGACGTCGTGCTGCTCGCGGCCGGTGACGATGTCCCTGCCGACGGCCGTCTCGTCGAGGCTACCTCCCTGCAGATCGACGAGTCCGCGCTGACCGGGGAGAGCGTGCCGGCGTCCAAGAGCGCCGAGGTCGTCACCGACGAGAACCCGGTTCTGGGCGACCAGTCGAACATGGCGTTCATGAACACGCCGGTGACTCACGGCGGCGCAGTGATGATCGTCACCGGCACGGGCGCCGACACCGCCGTGGGCGCCATCTCCGGGATGCTGAAGGCAACACCCACACTGAAGACCCCGCTCACCAAGCAGCTGGACACCCTCACGTTATGGATAGCCGCCGCGGCCGGGCTGACCATTGCCATCATGTTCGCCCTCGGGCTCTCCCGCGGGGACTCCGCCCAGTCGATCTTCACTACGGCCATCGCCCTCGCCCTCGCGGCCGTCCCCATGGCCATGCCGACCGTGCTCCAGGTGATCCTTTCGGCCGGATCCCGCGACCTCGCCTCACACGGTGCCGTGGTGAAAAGCCTGGACTCGGTGGAGACCCTCGGCTCGACCTCCGCTATCAACTCGGACAAGACCGGAACCCTGACGATGAACCAGGTCACGGTCGTCGAGGTGATCGACCCGACTGACCGCTACTCGATCAGCGGGATCGGCTACGGCCTCGATGGCGAGGTCCACCACGCCGCCGGCAACACCAACACCATCGAGGCGGCGATTCTGCCGTTTCTGATCGCAAACGACGCCAGGCTCGTCGACGGCAAGGTCGTAGGGGATCCCACCGAGGGTGCACTCCTAGTCCTCGGGCACAAGGTAAAGCTCGACATCGAAGGGACGCAGGAGGCCTTCCCGCGGGTCGCGACCCTGCCGTTCGATCCCACATACAAGCTGATGGCAGCCTTCTGCAGCGCGACCGACGCGTCGGGCAGGCCGGTCGTGCGGGTCTTCGTCAAGGGCGCTGCTCCGGCGGTCATCGGGCGGGCCACGTCCGCGCTGGCCAAGGGGGAGAACGTCGCCTGGGGCGAGCAGCAGAACGCCAGGGCCGGGCAGGAGATGAACCGCCTCGGGGGCAAGGGTCTGCGGATCATGGCCGCGGCCACCAAAGACCTCGACCCGGCCGGCTTTGACCCGGACAGTGACCTTCTGTCGCTGGTCCAGGGCCTCCAGCTGACCGCGATCGTTGGGATGATGGACCCGCCCCGACCTCAGTCGCTCGACGCGGTCCGCGCGGCCCAGGACGCCAACATCCGGGTCCGCATGGTCACCGGGGACGATGTCGTCACGGGCGCGGCCATCGCCAAACAGCTCGGCATCCCCGGAGAGGCGATTCTCGGCACCGACCTGGCTGCGATGTCCCAAGCGGAGCGCCTCGACCGCATCGACTCGATCGGCGTGGTCGGCCGGGTGGCTCCCGAGCACAAAGTCCTCATGGTCGAGACGCTGCGCAAGAAGGGCGCGGTGGTGGCGATGACCGGCGACGGCGTCAACGACGCGCCCGCGATCAAGGCGGCCGACATCGGCATCGCGATGGGCACCGGCACTCAGGTCGCCAAGAACGCCGGTCGCATGATCCTCACTGACGACAACTTTGCCACGATCGTGCGGGCCGTGTCCGAGGGCCGGAAGCTCTACGACAACATGCTGAAGTACATCCGCTTCATGCTGGTCGCGCTGGTCACCTACGTCGTCACGTTCCTCGCGGCGAGCGTGCTCAACATCGCTGGCGGCCAGCCGTTCTCCGCCGTGCAGATCCTGTGGATCAACTTCGTCATCACCGCTCCCGTTGGTATCGCGCTGGGCCTGGACAAAGAGACCCCAGGGCTGATGACGCGCCTGCCGCGCCCGCGGGCGGCCTCGATTATGACCGCCGCCGTCATCATGACAGTAGGCCTCACCGGGCTCTTCATGTCCGCCGCGATCAACCTGCTGATCGTCTTCGGCAAGCACCAGTACGACAAGACCGAGCTCGGCAGCACCATGGGCCTGGTTGGATTCTCCCTGATGCTCGTCGTCGCTGCCTTGGAGTGCCGCGACGAGAAGGCCTCGATCCTGCGCCAGGAGACCTTCGACAACGCCACCGTCAACGTTGCGGCGCTGGCTGAGGTCGGCCTGGCGGTCTTGATCGCGAAGGGCGCGTTCCTGCCGTCCCTGCTCGGGACCTCGGACCTCACAGGCGGGCAGTGGCTGATCGGCGCCTCACCCGCGCTGCTGCTCTTCCTCGCGTGGGAGGCCGGCAAGCTGATCGCGCGCCGCAGGAGACCGCCGGCGCCCCACCCAGCTCGGACTGACTGAACATTGGAGCCGCATCAGCGCCGGGTGCCGGCCTGTTGTGGGCGCTGATGACGCCGACGAGGTCTCAGCCCCGGGCGTTGCTGCTGCGGGGTGGAACCACCGCCGACACATTGGGTGGCGTTGTCCGCCGCAGAGCGGACGGGACCACGCCAGGTGAGCTAGCCCTGTGCACGAAGGAGAGGATGAGGACGATGCCAGTTGAGGTCGCTGCTGTAGAGGTTCCGGACCAGTCGGCTCGTCGGGTTCGTGCGGGGGACAAGCCGCCGAGGCTGAGCAGGGCTGAGCGTGTGGCCAGGGGGAAGGCTGCTCGCGCGGAGGCCCAGTTGGAGTCCCACGCGGTGTTGGCCCCGACTGAGCTGCGAAGTGATCCCGTTGAGCTGCTGGATCGGCAGGCGGCCAGCCGGGTCCCTGAGCTTGTCCCGATCCGCTATGGGCGGATGCTGGTCTCGCCTTTCACGTTCTACCGGGGGGCGGCGCTGGTGATGGCTTCGGACCTGGCCGGCACGCCGCGGTCGGGGCTGCGAGCACAGATCTGCGGCGACGCGCACCTGAGCAACTTCGGGGTGTTCGCCTCGCCGGAGCGGCACCTGGTCTTCGACGTCAACGACTTCGACGAGACGCTGCCCGGGCCGTTCGAGTGGGACGTCAAGCGGCTCGGGGCGAGCCTGGAGATCGCGGGCCGGAACAACGGTTTCAAGCGCAAGGAGCGACGCACGGTTGTGTTGGCGGCCGCTCGTGGCTACCGGGAGGCCATGGGGACTTTCGCGACCCAGACCAATCTGGAGGTGTGGTACGCGCACCTGGACATGGACCAGCAGATGGCCACGATCTTGCCCCTGCTCAGGCCCGATCGGGCCAAAATCACTGAGCAGGCACTGGCCAAGGCTCGGACACGGGACAGCATGCAGGCGTTCACCAAGCTGGCGACGGTCGTGGACGGGCAGGCCAGGATCATCAGTGACCCGCCGCTGATCGTTCCAGTGACCGAGCTGTTCTCCGACGCGGACGCCAACGAGCTGTTCGAACAGTTGCGAGGGCTGCTGCGTTCCTACCGCCGCACGCTGCAGTCCGACCGCAAGCACCTGCTGGAGGACTTCACCCTGGTCGACATGGCCCGCAAGGTGGTCGGTGTCGGCAGCGTGGGCACCCGCGCCTGGATCTTGCTGATGGAAGGGGTGGACGGCGCCGACCCCGTGTTCCTGCAGGCAAAGGAGGCCCAGGCATCGGTCATGGAGGACTTCGCCGGGGCGAGCCTGTACCGAAACCACGGCGCTCGAGTGGTCGCCGGCCAGCACCTGATGCAGGCCAGCTCGGACATCTTCCTCGGCTGGCAGCGGACCAAAGGCATCGACGGGGTGGAGCGGGACTACTACATTCGCCAGCTCCGCGACTGGAAGGGGTCACTGCCCCCAGAGCAAATGCTCCCCGAGGGCATGGCGATCTACGGGCGACTGTGCGGCTGGACGCTCGCCCGCGCTCACGCCCGCTCCGGTGACCGGATCGCGATCGGCGCCTACCTCGGCGGCAAGGACATCTTCGACCAGGCCATCGCCGACTTCTCGGCCGCCTACGCCGACCTCAACGACGCGGACTATGCCGCCCTAAAGCAGGCCGCCAACTCCGGACGCATCACCGTCCAAACCGGTCTCTGATTGGACAAGAGGATCTGCCGACCACCGCTGTAGCGCCTTGACAGCAAGCGACCCTTACACGCCGCCGTCGGACTTCGCGATCGCCCTAAACCTGGCCGCAATAGTGGCGGTCGGCGTCAAGGTGGGGCGTCGCGGATCGATTAGTCAGGCGAGGTGGACCGTGCCGTGTCTTGCGCGCAGTAGCATCCGCACTGATCGAGCGACACGCAGGGGCAGGTAGTCGTGGACGCGGGCTCCGGCGTAGTTCGCGCATTCGCGTTCGACCAGCGTGTGGATCACATCGCGCGGGACGTCGTGGAACTCGGCGGCAAGCGCTGCCTCCGCTGAGGCCAAGTGCGGCTCCAGGCCAACGACGGGGGAGTTCGCCATGGCGCGAGGGTGGGTGCGACCGGACTGACTTGACCAGGGACCAAGGTCCCGCCCGTCACCCGAGACCTGGGGGACCACGCGCCGGAAGCCCGGTTTGAGGCCGCCGGGAGGTTGGGGTTGTCTCCCCACTCATTCGGTCCGCTCGCGTGGTCATCGTCAGGCCCTGAGCAGCCGGGAAGCAAACGACGTGGGCATGAGCCGCGGGCTGACTACCGGGCGGCGCTCGAACCCCGCCACCCAGGGATATGGGTCGATCCTGCCTCCTTGGCCGTGTGCTTGGGCTCGTGTCCGCACGACAGCGCATGCGCAGGGCACTGGTAAGCCCCACGCCTGACCAGGGGTCTGGTGGCCGACTCTCGAACGTGGGTGGTCCTTGGGGCACGGGGATGACGACTGCTCGACTCGCTGGCCCAGCGGTTTCTCGGGTCATCGACCCGAGCGGCCGGAGGTCGGGCTGCTCTTTGTCGGCGGAGTGGAGCGTAGCCGGTACCCAGCGCCACGCTTGGTCTCGATCCACTCGTGCCCGAGCTTGCGTCGCAGGTTGCCGACGTAGACGTCAACGATGTTGGTGCCGGGGTCGTAGTCGTATCCCCAGACTCGACTGAGAAGCTGCTCGCGGGACAGGACCTGGTCGGGGTGCTGCAGGAACGTTTCTGCCAGGCTGAACTCGCGGGCACTGAGCTCGACGAGGCGCCCGGCGACGCTGATCGTTCGGGCGTGCAGGTCCAAGCACAACTCCCCGACGCTGAGCTGGCTCGTTGGGGCATCGGGGGCGGGTCGAAGCCGGACCCGGATCCGGGCCAGGAGCTCATCGAAGCTGAACGGCTTGGTCATATAGTCGTCCGCGCCCCCTTCGAGGCCGGCCACGGTGTCGCTGATCCCCCCGCGTGCTGTCAGCACAATGACCGGAACCGGGCACCCGGCACGCCGTAGCCGGGCGAGGACCGCGAAGCCGTCTAGCACCGGTAGCCCAACGTCAAGGATGAGCAGGTCGACGTTGCCCGACAGAGTGAGGTCAAGAGCGGTTTGGCCGTCGGTGGCGAGTTGTGTGACAAAGCCGTGGGCACGCAGCCCCTTGTCGACAAAACTCGCGATACGGGATTCGTCCTCCGCGATCACGATCCTGCTCATTTTGACTCTTTCGGCTTCCTGTCATCAGGCTCGTCGACTGGGATGGTAATGCTGAACCGTGCACCGTGCCCTGGCGAGCTGCTGACTTCCACCCGACCTTTGTGAGCGAGAGCGATGCCGCGGACGATGGCCAGTCCCAGTCCTGCTCCGCTGCCGAGGGGCCGCCGATCCCCGGCCCGGGCGAACCGTTCGAAGATGTGCTCCTGTTCGTCTTTGGAGATGCCCTCGCCGGTGTCGTTGACCCAGAAGGTGGCGTCGCCTTCTTTGACTGTTGACCCGATCGTGATTTGGTCATCGGGGCGGGTGTGCTGGACGGCGTTGGTGGCGAGTTGGACTAGTGCCTGGGTCATGCGCTGGCGGTCAAGCACAGCACGTCCATGTCCGACTTCGCCAAGCTGCCAGTTCCGGACCCCCAGCGACTGGGCTTTGGCGTAGATCTCACGGGTCAGACTCTCTACGTCGCAGGTATTCAGGTGCAGGAAGGCGGGCTGGGAAGCCTTCGCCAGGGTCAGCAGATCGTCAACCTGACGGCTCATCCGGTCCAGCTCGTCCTGCACAATCACCATTGCCTCGGCCCGCTCGTCAGGGTCGTCGCCAAGCAGCTCCAAGTGCCCACGGATGATCGTGATCGGGGTCCGCAGCTCGTGGCCGGCGTCATCGATGAAGGCCCGTTGGGTGGCGAAGGCATGGTCGAGCCGGTCCAGCATGTGGTTGAACGTTCGCGCCAGCTCGCTGAGCTCGTCGTTGCCATGAACCGGCAGCCGCGCCGCCAGATCGGACTCGGTGATCGATCGCGCCAACACGGTGAGGTTCCTGACCGGAGCCAGGATCCGCCCGGCGGCAACCCACGCGATGCCGGAGCCAACGACCAGAGCAATCGCCATGGTCTCGACCAGCAGGCGGGTGACGTCTCCCGCTTCTGCCAGGTCCCGACTCACGAACACCGCTGAGACCAACACTCCTTGGCTCGCTTGGCCGGGCAGTGAGACGGGCACTGTCACGTAGCGGACTTGCCCGGCAACGGTCTCCACGCTGCCGAACTGGACCGTACGCGTGGCCGACCACCGCCGCACCAGAGAGCTGTTCAGGTCCAGGCGTACCGGCACGGGTTGCGGGGAGCGTGCGTGGACTGTGCCGTCGACGAGCCCGATC
>Ga0075029_100001036_pt1 | contig 15943 bp, 14 predicted proteins | sample LitLauG_LLR_2013_FD_71391 | JGI IMG/M metagenome (GOLD analysis project Ga0075029, IMG submission 71391) | Freshwater sediment microbial communities from North America - Little Laurel Run_MetaG_LLR_2013 | ecosystem: Environmental > Aquatic > Freshwater > Creek > Sediment | place: USA...
TATCAGTCGGCGCGTTTGCTCGAAAGAATTGTCGAGCCCGAGCGCGTCATCATGTTCCGCGTGCCCTGGTTCGATGACCTCGGCAACATTCAGGTCAACCGCGGATTCCGCATCGAGATGAACTCGGCCATCGGCCCCTACAAGGGCGGACTGCGCTTCCATCCCAGCGTGAATCTCGGCATCCTGAAATTCCTGGCGTTCGAACAAGTGTTCAAAAACTCGCTCACCACGCTGCCCATGGGCGGCGGCAAGGGCGGATCGGACTTCGATCCCAAGGGCAAGAGTGACAACGAAGTGATGCGCTTCTGCCAGAGCTTCATGACCGAACTGCAGCGCCACATCGGCCCCGACACCGACGTCCCGGCCGGCGACATCGGCGTAGGCGGCCGCGAGATCGGCTTCCTGTTTGGCCAGTACAAACGGCTGCGCAACGAATTCACGGGCGTCCTGACGGGTAAGGGCCTGGGATGGGGCGGTTCGCTGATTCGTCCGGAGGCGACCGGTTATGGCTGCGTCTACTTCGCCAACGAAATGTTGAAGTCGAAGAAAGACTCGCTCGAAGGCAAGCTCTGCCTGGTTTCGGGCAGCGGCAACGTGTCGCAGTACACCATCGAGAAGCTGCTCGACTTTGGCGCGAAGCCGGTCACAGTGTCCGACTCGAATGGCGTGATCTACGATCCAGAGGGCATCAATCGTGAGAAGCTGGGCTGGATCATTGAGCTGAAGAACGTGAAGCGTGGACGCATCCGTGATTACGCCGACAAGTTCAAGAAAGCCATCTTCATGCCGACGGACATCAAGCTGGAGCACAATCCGTTGTGGAACGTGAAGGCCGATTGCGCCTTCCCGAGCGCAACGCAGAACGAGATTACCGCGAAAGATGCGGCGAATCTGATCAAGAATGGAATCAGACTGGTTGCCGAGGGCGCGAACATGCCGTCCACGCTCGAAGCCACCCGGCTATTCCTCGATGCCAAAGTCCTGTACGGACCGGCCAAGGCTGCCAACGCCGGCGGCGTGGCCACGTCTGGCCTCGAAATGGCCCAGAACAGCGCCCGGCTGAGCTGGACTCGCGAGGAAGTGGACGACCGTCTGCACAAGATCATGATCGCCATCCATCAGAACTGCTACGAAACGGCCGAGAAATACGGTACGCCCGGCAACCTGGTGAACGGCGCCAACATCGGCGGCTTCCTCAAGGTAGCCAACGCGATGCTGGATCAGGGCCTGGTGTAATTTGAAGCTTAGTTGAGTCTGCCCCACCCTTCGCGATGTTCGAAGGGTGGGGCTTTTGATTTAGACGATCTTGCGCGGTCCAGCGCACGATCAGGAACTTCTCCCGTCCTCCCGTCGTACATCCCACTGAGGAGTGAAAAGATGCTAAAGAGACTTTTGTCTTTGGCCGTAATTGCGATCTCAACCGTTTCCTGGTGCCAGTCGGACGCTCGTCCGGAAATCTTGGTGCTGGGAACGTATCACATGGCGAATCCTGGACGCGATGTCCACAACATGCAGGCTGACGATGTGCTGGCGCCAAAGCGACAGCAGGAAATCGCGCAATTGGCTGCCGTGCTGAAGAAATTCCAGCCGACCAAGATTGCGATTGAAGCGGATGTAGGGAGCGAGCGGGTAATGCAGCAATATGCCGACTATGTAGCGGGGAAGTACACGCTTTCGGAGAGCGAGACTAACCAGATCGGATATCGGCTGGCCAAGGAGTTGGGCCACAAGACGATCTATCCGGTTGATGAAGAAGGGGATTTCCCTTGGGGGCGGGTCGTCAATTACGCCAAGGCCAACGGCTTGGGAGAAAAATTCGCCGCGTTGGATGACACCATGGGCAAGCAGGTCAAGGAGCAGGATGAATTCCTGCACTCGCACACGGTGACGGAGATGTTCGAGTATCTGAATTCCGATTCCATGTCGGGGAAAGGTGTCGCATTCTATTACTCTATTGTGCCTTTCGGCGATCCGAGCGATTACGCCGGCCCTGATCTGCTGGCGGCGTGGTATCAGCGCAACATTCGCATCTACCACAACATCAGGAAGCTGATCGATTCGCCGAATGACAAGATTTTGGTCATCTTCGGCGCCGGCCACTTGGGATGGCTGCAACAGGATGCCGCCAACGATGCGACCGTCAAGCTACGAAAGCTGGCGGAATTCACCCGGTAGTAAGAACCCACGGACGTTTCGGATTTGCCAAGCCAGCGTGCGGACCATAAAGTCAAGACCTCGACCGGATACGGACTGCTCCAAAAAGGGTGCATTTGTCTCGCAAGCGATTGACACACGAAGGTTTGTAGGTTGAAAGTGCTGTGTAAATAAAACTCTGTAAGTTGCTTATTTAGAACACGTTAGATTCCATCGTTAAATCGATTTAACTCCTCGCTACACCGACCCGAAACGGGATTGAAGCTGAGTACGAGCTGGCCCTACAGAATCCATCCAACGATCCCGGATGCTGCGCGGGAGGCATTCCTCGGAGCGAGTTGGTCGTCGTTTTTCGACCAGAATCGAAACCAAGTTCGATATCGATGACGACTCGCCGGTTCCCATGTCTCGCAAAAGAAGCGAGACATGGGGCACCCCACGTTCTGCTTCTCAGCCTGCTTTTGGTCGTATCGTCATCACCAGTATGCCGGTGTCATTGATCTTGACCGGGCCTGCTTCTCCACTCAGGTACCAACGAAAGCTGGACCATGGCCATTGCTCAGGTGAAACAACCAACCCACGCTTTACTGGGTTGCGATGGATGTAGCGCAGTTTCTCGATTCGCTTGTGCTCCGTCCACACATTGAAGTCATAAAACCGAGCCTGTCAGAATCGACGTGAATTCAAAGAAGAAAGTGGGGTGCCCCAGGTCTCGCTTCTTTTGCGAGACCTGGGAACGGCGCCCTCTAAGCAACGAACGAAGCCAAGCTTCAAAGCCTGCATCGCAGTCGATAGCGTATCGCGTTGAGGTTCGGTCACCAGCAGATGAACGTGCTCCGGCATAACGACGTATCCCAGAACCACGAGCCGGTAACGCCGACGAACCCGTTCGAGCGCCTCCAGAAACAGATCACAATTCCGTGCGCTGCTGAATAGCGGCTGGCGCTGGTAGCAGCTGAACGTCAGGAAATGCAGGTCGCGCCCGCCATAGGAGCGGTGCAGTTTGTCGGGCATGGCACGAGGGTAGAGACATGAGATCGGAAATGTCTGTGACGAATGAACATTCGCTGAACTTAGTTGTAACGGAAGAGGGGGTGCCCCAGAGCCTGCCCTGAGCGAAGTCGAAGGGTCTCGCTGCAGTTGCGAGACCTGGGAACGGCGAGGCCGATGTTTCTCTGAGTTTTCGAATCGTCAACTCTCTACTCTGTAAGGCGTTACTGGGCAGGCCGCGCCGTTCCCATGTCTCGCAAAAGAAGCGAGACATATGGGGCACCCCCCTTTCCCTTTATCCCGCTCTCTCGATCCCCACCTTTCCCTTTGTATCCCCACGTTCGCTGGTTTCCAATCACAAGGTCCCGTGATGCCGGTCACATTCCTGCGTTCCGTCCAATGCTAGCTTCCTCAAAATCGTATGGCTGATATCCCGAAGCCAGCAGGGCTGATACCAGCCAGCTGTTGAGTTCAATCGACGACTAGAAGGAGAGGACGTATGGGCCGCTCCAACCCCACGATTTGGGAATCGATGCAGGCAAAGGGATACGACCGGCGCGAATTCATGCGCTTCTGCAGCTTTGCCGCGATGATGGCCGGGCTTGATTCCATCGCCCTAACCAAAGTAGTACACGCGCTGGAAACGCAGCCGCGTCCGCCCGTGGTCTGGCTGCACTTTCAGGAGTGCACCTGCTGCAGCGAGTCGTTCATCCGCTCGTCGCACCCGCTCGTCGCCGACGTGTTGCTCGACAGCATCTCGCTCGACTACACCGAGACGCTGCAGGCCGCGGCCGGGCATCAGGCGGAGAAGAGCCTGCACGACACCATGAAGAATTTCGCCGGCAAGTACATCTTGCTGGTGGAAGGATCGATTCCGACCAACGAGGGCGGCGTCTACTGCACGATCGGCGGGCGAACCGCCGAAGACATTCTGCAGGAAGCCGCAAAAGACGCGGCGGCAGTCATCGCCTGGGGCAGTTGCGCCTCGAACGGGTGCATCCAGGCGGCGAAGCCGAATCCCACCGGCGCGACGCCTGTGCACAAACTGATCAGCAAGCCGGTGATCAATGTTCCCGGCTGTCCGCCGATTGCCGACGTGATGACCGGAGTCATCACGCACCTGCTCGTGCTGGGAAGCGCGCCGGAACTCGATGGCCTGGGCCGTCCGAAAGAGTTCTACTCGCGGCGCGTGCACGACACCTGCTACCGCCGCCCCTATTACGATGCCGGACTGTTCGTCGAATCGTTCGACGACGAGAAGGCACGCAAGGGATTCTGCCTCTACAAAATGGGCTGCCGCGGGCCGGTGACTTACAACGCCTGCTCGGTGACTAAGTGGAATGGCGCGACCAGCTATCCCATTCAGTCGGGCCACGGCTGCATTGGCTGCAGCGAGGCGGGATTCTGGGACAACGGTCCGTTCTACCAGCATCTGGCTTCGTTCCCCGGTTTTGGCATTGAGAGCACCGCCGACACCGTGGGCACCGTGGTTGGAGTGGCCGCGATCGGCGGCATGGCTCTCCATGCAATCAGTACGAACGTACGCAAGCACGCACAGATCGACGAGGGCAAACCGCATTCCGCCCCAGATCAGAAGGCAAAGGAGTAGGCCATGACAGCGAGGATCGTGGTTGACCCCATCACGCGAATTGAAGGCCATCTCCGCGTGGAAGCGGTGGTGGAGAACGGCGTCATCACCGACGCCTACAGCGCCGGAACCATGGTGCGCGGCTTCGAAAAAATCCTGAAAGGCCGCGACCCGCGCGATGCCTGGGCCTTCACCGAGCGCGCCTGCGGCGTTTGCACCACGGTGCACGCGCTGGCCAGCGTGCGCACGGTCGAGGACGCGCTGAGCATCACCGTGCCGCAAAATGCGGAACTGATCCGCAACCTGATGTTCTGCACACAATATGTGCAGGACCACGTGGTGCACTTCTATCACCTGCACGCGCTGGACTGGGTGGATGTAGTCAGCGCGCTGAAAGCCGATCCGCAGAAGACGGCGACGATCGCCGTTTCCATTTCAAGCTGGCCGAAGAGTTCGCCGAAATATTTTGCTGACGTGCAGACGCGCCTGAAGACGTTTGTGGAGAGCGGGCAGCTGGGCATCTTCGCGAATGGATACTGGGGACATCCGGGCTACAAGCTGCCGCCGGAAGTCAACCTGCTCGCGGTAACGCACTATCTGGAAGCGCTGGAGTGGCAGAAAGAGATCGTGAAGATCCACGCCATTTTCGGCGGCAAGAATCCGCATCCGAATTATCTAGTCGGAGGCGTGCCGTGTTCTCTGAATCCGGAAGAAGTGAATGCGGTCAACATGGAGCGCCTCAACCACGTTGGCAGCCTCATCAAGCAGGCCAAGGCGTTCGTGGAGCAGGTGTACATTCCTGATCTGATGGCGATTGCCGGCTTCTACAAAGATTGGGCCGCGGTTGGCGGTGGCTTGAAGAATTATCTCGCCTACGGCGATTTGCCTACGCGCGGATTCGGACAACCGGACTACTTCAAGTTTGCGCGCGGGGCGATTCTTGACCGCAATCTTGCCGAAGTTCATCCGGTGAACGGGCGCGACGCGCAGGAGATCAAGGAATACATCGCGCATTCGTGGTACCGGTATGCGGCGGGCGATTCGGCGGGGCTTCATCCTTTCGATGGGGAGACTGAATTCAACTTCACTGGACCGAATCCGCCATATGAGCAGTTGAACGTGGAAGGGAAGTACTCCTGGCTGAAGACGCCGCGCTGGAAAGAGCACCCCATGGAAGTGGGCCCGCTGGCGCGCTTGCTGGTGAGCTATGCCAGCGGCCGCACCGACGTGAAAGATGTGGTGAACGATGCGCTGAAGCGGTTGAACGTGCCGGTGGACGCGCTGTTCTCGACTCTCGGGCGAACCGCCGCGCGCGGGTTGGAGACGCAGCTCGTCGTGCATTGGATGCAGGAGTTCTACGACCAACTCATCGCGCAGGTAAAGAGCGGCCACACCAGCACCTTCACTCGCGATCGGTGGGATCCTTCGACCTGGCCGGCATCGGCGGAAGGAGTCGGCCTGACCGAGGCGCCGCGCGGTGCGCTGGCGCACTGGATCCGCATCAAAGACGGCCAGATCGACAATTACCAACTCGTGGTGCCGAGCACGTGGAACGCTTCGCCGCGCGATGGGAACGGGCAGCGCTCCGCGTATGAGGCATCGCTGATTGGTACAAAGATGGCGAATCCCGAGCAGCCGGTAGAGATTCTGCGCACGATTCACTCCTTCGACCCATGCATTGCGTGCGCGGTGCATCTTTACGATCCTCAAGGCAAGCACTTGCACAAGGTTTCGTTTTACTGAGGAGCGTTTTACAGAGGAACAGGCCTATGGCTACCAAGGCGTTTGTCGCTGATGCTTCCGGGCAGGCCGCGCGCTTCCGGCGGGTCTACGTTTGGGAGTTCCCGGTGCGGTTCTATCACTGGGTGAATGCGCTGTGCGTGGTCGTGTTGTGCGTGACTGGCTACGCGATCGGGCGGCCGGTGGCGCTTACTTACTCGAGTGAGGCGTACCAGCAGTATTGGTTCGGCACGGTGCGCTTCCTCCACTTTGTGGCGGCGTTCGTCTTCTTCTTCAACTTTCTGGTGCGGATCTATTGGGGATTCGTCGGAAACTCGTATGCGCGGTGGCAGAACTTCATTCCCACCCGGCCGGCACAATGGCGGGAGATGGTTGACGTGATGAAGGTGGACGTGCTGCAGACGCGCGTGAAAGGACTCATCACAATTGGCCACAATGCGCTCGCCGGGCTGATTTATTTTCTTTCGTTTCTGGCCTTCCTGTTTCAATCGCTGACCGGCTTTGCGCTGTATTCGAGCATGAGCCACTCCTGGTTCCCACGGATGTTTGCCTGGATCACTCCCCTGATGGGCGGCGACTTTGCCGTGCGGCAGTGGCATCACGTATTCATGTGGGTCTTCATTTTGTTTGTGCTGGTGCACGTGTATCTGGTTTTCTATCACGACTACATCGAAGGCCGGGGCACCACCTCATCCATGGTGGGCGGATGGAAGTTCGACAGCGAAAAACGCGATGAATAGCGACGATCCCGTGCTGGTGCTCGGCATCGGCAACATTTTGATGGGCGACGAAGGCGTCGGCGTGCACGTGGTCGAGCGCGTGAGCCAGATGTCTCTGCCCGAGGGCGTTCAGTGCCTGGACGGGGGCACCGGCAGCTTTCTTCTGCTGGAACCGATGCAGCAGGCGAGCCGCGTGATCCTCATTGACGCGACCGTGGATGGCAATGTCGCTGGAACGGTGACTTGCCTTACGCCGCGGTTTGCTTCGGATTATCCGAAGACACTTACCGCGCATGACATCGGATTGAAAGACCTGCTGGACGTTGCCTACCTGACGTGTGGTCCTCTCGACGTGATGCTGTTTGCCGTCTCCATTGACCTGCCGCGTGGAGTGGGAATGGATCTCTCGCCGGAGATTACTGAGTGTGTTCCTCAAGTTGCCCACATGGTGAGGGAGGAACTGCAGCGCTCGACAGTTTTAGCCTAGGCGTGCCTCCACCCCGCGTATCATTAGCTGTTAATCCCTGCCATGATCGTTCGCCCTATTGCCGAGCCGATTCTCGATGCAGAAGAGCGCTTTGAGGGCTTCGAGAACCTGATGCCCTTCAAAGTCCAGAAGATCCTTCTGGTCTCGAGCCTCTACGATTCCTTCATTTTGCGCGAAGACGGGCGCCTGAACGAGCTGCTGATCGACGAATCGCTCGAACTGAACCTGCAGCAGATCCCCGGCATCACGCACGTTTCCAGTTGCGCCGAGGCTCTGGAACTCGCGAGTTCGAATCCACAATTCAATTTGATCGTCACCAACCTCGCCGTCGGCGACACCGACGCCGCCGATCTTGCCCGCAAAGTGCGCGAAGCCGGGCTGGACGTGCCGGTAGTTGTGCTCGGCTATGACTATCGCGAGATTAAGAACTTTGTCGCGCGCAATCCGGTCAGCGATATAGACCGCGTTTTTCTGTGGCAGGGGACCGCGCGGATTCTGATCGCGATCGTGAAGTACGTGGAAGACAAGCGCAACGTGCTGCACGACACGCGCGCCATGGGCGTGCCGGTGCTGCTCGTAGTGGAAGACAACATCCGCTACTACTCGTCGTTCCTGCCGGTGATCTATACCGAACTGATCAAGCAGTCGCGCAACGTGATACAGGAAGGAATCAACGTGGCGCACAAGCTGGTGCGCATGCAGGCCCGGCCAAAAATCCTGCTGGCTTCGAATTTCGAAGACGCCGCGCAGCTGGTGCAGCAATATCGGGAGTACATTTTCGGGCTGGTGTCTGACGTCGAGTTCCCGTGGGATGGCAAGCTCAGTCCCGAAGCCGGTTTTGAGCTGGCGCGCATGGTGAAGAGCCTGACGCCCGATGTCCCGGTCGTGCTGCAGACCAGCCGCACGGAATTTCGCCCCAGGGCGCACGCCGAAGGCTATTCCTTTCTGCGCAAGCGCTCGCCTACGCTGCTGAAAGATCTGCGCGGCATTCTGACCGATCATTTCGGCTTTGGAGATTTTGTTTTCCGCATGCCCGATCAGCGGGAAGTCGGGCGCGCCAAGGATCTCAACGAACTCGAGGAGCAATTGCAAACCATCGCGACCGAGAGCCTGACCTACCACGCACAGAGCAATCATTTTTCTCATTGGCTGATGGCGCGCACGGAATTCGCTCTCGCCGCCAAGCTACGTCCGCGAAAAGTCTCCGACTTCAATGGCCCCGAGCACTTGCGTCGCGACCTGATCGACTCGATCAACGAGTATCGCCGCGAACAGAACGAAGTGCTCATCGGAGACTTTAAGGCGGACACGTTCAAGGCGTCGCAATCAAGCTTCCTGCGAATCGGCTCGGGCTCTCTGGGAGGCAAAGCCCGTGGACTGGCGTTCGTGCGGCATCTGCTGCGTACACGCCGCATTACGCGCCGCTTTCCAGGAGTCCGAATTGCGGTTCCGCCGGCGGTTGTGCTCGCCACAGATATGTTCGACCAGTTCCTCGCCGAGAATAATCTCGGTGACTTCGCGCTGCATTGCGATGATGACAGCGAGATCCAGCGGCGATTTCTGGAGTCCCCTCTTCCCGTAGAGCTGAATGAAAATCTGAAGGCCTTCCTCGAGGAGGTGCGCTACCCGCTGGCGGTGCGCTCCTCGAGTCTGCTGGAAGACTCGCAGTACCAGCCCTTTACCGGTGTTTATGAGACTTTCATGCTGGGCAACGAGCAGCAGAGTTTGCGGGCGCGGCTGGACGAGCTCTCGGAAGCCATCAAGCGCGTGTATGCGTCGACCTTCAGCCAGCACGCCAAGGCCTATGTGCGAGCCACGCCGTATCGGCTCGAGGAAGAAAAGATGGCGGTGATTCTGCAGCAGGTTGTGGGGACGCTGCACGATACTCGTTTTTATCCGGACTTCTCTGGGGTGGTGCGCTCGCACAATTTTTATCCGGTTGCGCCCATGACGTTTTCCGACGGCATTGCGGCGGTTGCCCTGGGCCTGGGACGCACGGTGGTCGATGGCGGCAAGTGCATGATGTTCTGCCCGCGCTATCCGCGCAATCTGCTGCAGTTTTCGTCCGTCGAAGATATTCTTGCCAACACGCAAAGCGAATTCTGCGCTCTCGAACTAGACGGGATTTCGCGAAGCACAGGCTCCGGCCATCTGCGCGAGACGCACTTTGGGCTTGATATGGCGGAAGCCGATGGCACGTTGCAGGCGGTGGCGTCGACCTATTCCGCGGACAATCATGCGGTTTATGACGGGGTGAGCCGTCCGGGAGCCCGCGTCATTACATTCGCTCCTATGCTGAAGCACGGGCTGTTTCCGCTGGCTACGATTCTCGACGTGCTGGTGCGTGCGGGCGAAGACGCGCTGGGCAATGCAGTCGAGATCGAATTCGCGGTTCGGTTGCCGCGCGGGGAAGAGCCTGCCGAATTCGGATTTCTGCAGATTCGCCCACTGACTCTGTCGCGCGATCATCAGGATCTTACGATTGGCGACATCGATTCGGCTGATCTGATCTGTCAGAGCACGCAGGTGCTGGGGAACGGGCGGATCGAAAATCTGCATGACATTGTTGTTGTCGACTCGCATCGCTTCGAGCGCAGCCGCAGTAAGGAGGTCGCGAAGGCTGTGGCGCACTTCAACGGCACGCTGGGCGCAGAGAATCGTCCGTATCTTCTGATTGGCGTCGGGCGCTGGGGGTCAAACGATCCGTGGCTTGGTATTCCGGTGGAATGGGACGAGATTTCAGGTGCGCGGGCGATCGTCGAGGCGGGATTCCGGGACTTTCGTGTCACGCCGTCGCAAGGTAGTCATTTCTTCCAGAATCTGACAGCGTTTCAGGTGGGATACCTCACGGTGAATCCGGATGCCGGCGAAGGTTTAGTCGACTGGCAATGGCTGGCGGAACAGGACGCGGTAGAAGAACAAGGTTGCGTGCGACACTTGCAATTCCCGAGCCCACTGCGCATTGTCATGAACAGCAAAGCGAGCCAGGGTGTGATCTTCAAGCCGGAAGGGAATTGAAGCTTGGGTCAGCGGATCACGTGAATCCGCACTCCGACTTTCAGTTTTTTCCACGTGCGGTCTGCAGTGTACACCGGAGCCTTCAATTCGAGGGCGAGGGCGAGACAGGCACGATCTCCCAAGGACAATCCGAAGGGGCGGGTGTGAGCAATCAGGGTCCCTGCAGTTTTGGCCTGCTCGGCAGTGAAGTCTTCAGTCGTTCCGACGGAGCCGGTAGCGTCTTCCCACGCTTCCTCTGGCGTCCAGCCCCGATCCAGGAGCTTGCCCTGGACCTCAGCTAGATTCACCGCGCTGACGGCCGCCGTGTCGAGGAGTTCGGCGGCGATCTTTTCAGAGCCCGGTTCCCGGTGAATGACGGCGAGGAGCACGGTGGCATCCACGACGATCCTACTCACGTTTGGCAGCCTCGCGCCGCTCCGCGATCAATTCGTCTACCAGGGATACGCCGGGCTTTAAATATTTCTGGGCGCGCTGCTGGGCGCGCTCTATCCGCCGTTTCATGGTGGTGATGCGGAGCTCGTCATCTTCCACGCTCAGGATGACTGTATCCCCTGCCTTGATCCCCAGAGCCTTGCGGAATGCGGCTGGGATGACCACTCGCCCGTTTTCATTGATTCTTAGCCGTGCTTCCTGATTCATGGCCTGCCCTCAGATGACACAAGTATATCACAATGTCATAGTAATCAATATCATGACATATACGAAGACCATGTCACTTCAAGAGAAAACGGCCCCGGTGTTCCGGGGCCGTATTTGTGACAACGTCAAAGTCGACTGCGTTTACGGGTTCGTCCTGGTATAGCCGCCCACCTCGTCCTGCATGAAGCTGCCGGTGCGGCTGTCCATCCACGAACCGTACAGCGTCGCCCCGTCCCAGGTGTTGCCGGTGTAATCGCCCATGAAGCTCCCGCCGAAGCCGTCGTTAAAGGGATTCGACATGGCGCTGGTGAGCTTCTGGTTGACGGTGAAGCTGGTGCCTCCGTTAGAGGAAAATGCCGCGTACGAGTCATAGCTGATGTTGGTCGGATCATTGCGCCGATCAAGCCAGGTCACGCCGACCGTTCCCCGGGTGCTGGTGTTCAGCCAGGGGAAGAACTGGTCGCCCTTGGCCGAAGCCGGAGCCACCGCGACGCCCGCACTCCAGGTAGTTCCGCCATCGGTGGAGTGAGTGACGTAGACCTTCATCTGCGTTCCGGTCCAGTTGTAGTAGACGACATACAAGTACCCGGCATGGACACCGACGCTGTTGTCGATTGCGATGACGGGAATGTTGGAGACGCGCTCGTAGGTATTCGGTAAGCAGCCATAGAACGCGCCGCAACTGTCCGGAGCCAGCGTCGGAGTTGCGATCGTTACTGGTGTGGACCAGGTCGTTCCGCCGTCGGTTGACTTCGAGACCAGCATGGATACTTTTGTTCCGCCGCAGTCTCCCGTTGTGCCGGTGGCGGGGCACCGCATCCACGAAACATAAATAGTTCCATCCTTGCCGATGGCCAGATCACTGAACTGATCTACAAAAGTAGGATAGATCTGTAGCGTATCCACGACCACCGTGGTCCAACTCACGCCGTGATTGCAGGAATGCGAAACGCTGATTTCGCTGTCCGAACTGGCATCGAATTGCGTGTTGGAAACGTACAGGCAGTTGACGTGCGGGCTGCCGAAGTTGGTATCAATTTCCATCCAGCCCTTGTCGGTCGTTCCGCCAGACAGCGTTGGAACGGCGGCTACCACGGGCTTACCCCACGTGCCTCCATTGTTAGTGGATTTTGAAACCACAATCACCTGGCCGGGCGAACCAACTCCAATTCCTCCGGCAAAGGTGTTGCCCAACCGGTCATACCCAACCATCGGATCTCCCAGACCGCTGCCGCCGGGCAGAGCAGGGAGGCAGGTGTGGTTCCAGGTGGTTCCGCCGTCGCCCGAAGCGTAGAAACCTTGATAGGTCGGGCAGTTGTAGTCGTTGGCGCCGGTCAGCAGTTGCAGCGCGTTGCGCGGGTTGGCCGCGATGGGATCCTCATTCGCGATATTTGTTCCAGCGGATGCCTGCACATTGGGCAGCACGCAGGGAATCGGGGTGCACGTCAGACTCGGCTGTATGCCGAAGGCGTGGATCGAGACCGGCAGCTGGATACTTCCATTGCGAAGCCCTTTGGCGACCAAGGTGCCGGCTGACTCCGGGCTGTTTGGTAAGGCGACTCGAGCATCCTGAGCGAGAGCCGTTACTGCAGTGAAGGTCAACAATAGGGACAGACTCAGTACCGCGGCAAAGCACACTACACTGGCTGTAATTCTACGCATGGTTCCTCCTGGGATAACGTGACGGTTGGTTGGTGGGGCCTTACGGATTAGCGGCGAGTATACTCCCGCAACTGGGGGTTTAAAGCTGTGATTGTAAACACTGGAGAACGTGATCGTACCACTACGCAGTTCGATTGAGCTTATTCGGCAAGAATCTGCGACAAAAGCGCAAACAAGTTCAACTTTGCCGTGGCGGGAAGCTTCGATAGTCGTCGTCTTCGATCTCGGCGACGGCGGCGCCGCTGCGGCTTTTGGGGCCGCGATCGACGGGCGCCATCACATAAGCGTAAGGATCTCCCGGCTGGGGCGGCCTCTTGCCGAGCAGGCGGCGAATTGCATCCTTAATTTTTTTCAGCAGCGAGCGGTCATTTCGGTTCTGCATGTGCGCCCCCTGGGGCTGAAGCCCTCATGATGCGGATGCTGACGCGGCGCTGAAGCGCCGTTCTTCCAGGTCGACTCTTCCACGTCGAACCTGACACAGCCGCGCTTATTCAAACAGCGAATCCACAAACTCTTTCGGATCGAAAGGCAGAAGGTCGCCCGCCTTCTCGCCGACTCCCACGAAGCGCACGGGCAAACCGAGTTCACGGCAGATCGCGACCACCACTCCGCCTTTTGCAGTGCCGTCGAGCTTCGTCAGAACAATTCCAGTAACACCTGCCGACTCGGTGAACATGCGCGCCTGCTGTAGACCATTCTGCCCGGTGGTCGCATCCATTACCAGCAGAGTTTCGTGCGGAGCGCCGGGAATGATGCGCTGGGCGGTGCGGCGCATTTTTTCAAGTTCGGCCATCAGGCTAGTCTTGGTGTGCAGGCGGCCAGCCGTGTCGACTACGACGTAGTCGGTCTTGCGCGCCACTGCGGCCTGCAGTGCGTCGAACAGAACCGCGGCCGGATCGCCTCCGGGCTTGGTCTTGATCACTTCGGTGCCGGTGCGCTGTCCCCAGATTTCGAGTTGATCAATGGCGGCCGCACGGAAGGTGTCGGCGGCGCAGAGCAGAACATTTTTTCCTTGCGAGCGAAAATTCTGCGACAGCTTGCCGATGGTGGTGGTCTTGCCGGTGCCATTGACGCCGACGACGAGGATGACTTCGGGTGTGCCCTCGACTTTGCTGACTGGGCGCGAATTGGCGGTGTTCAAGATCGCCAGCAGTTCTTCTTTCAGCAGGCGCTTGAGCTCTTCCACGTCCTTGATCTGCTTGCGGTCGGCTTTGTCGCGCAGCTTGCCGAGAACTTCCTGGGTCGTGGTGGAACCGAGGTCGGCGGCGATGAGAATGGCTTCGAGATCGTCGAGGGTGTTGCGATCGATCTCCTTGCCGAGAGAGACGACTTCTTCGATGCGGTCGGCGAGGTTCTCGCGCGTGCGTGTGACCGCCTGCTTCATGCGGTCTAAAAAGCTGGGTTTCTTTTCTTCGGTAAGACTGCCGAATAAGGTCTGAATCATAAGAGGACCAAAGGTCGATTATACGGGGAAGGAAGCTTGACTTACTGCACGCGCTGCAGGCGGGAGATTAACTTCTGGGCAAGGTTCTCGTCCGAGTCGGACCACAGAAGCCGCGAGCTGGCGCGTGTATTCTTCTGGGCTTTCACGGTGAACTCGACCAGTTTGGAGACGTTTTCGCGCACCTTGGCCTGCGTTTCTTCGGTGAGGTCGATGTTTTCCTGCAGGAAAGGCGAGTCGAGTCCGAAGTCGACTTGAATCTGGCCGGTCTGCGCCTGGGACGAGTCGTCGAATTCTTCCCCCTGCAGGATGAACTTCACCATGCTCGGCACAAGGAGCCACTCGCGCCCGGCATCTTCGGGAGTCCACAGGTCCCAGTAGGCTTCGAAGATGTAGGCATAATCGTCGTGAATGAGGTCGGCGGCGATGACCATCGCCTCTTCCGGCGGAATGCCGGGCGAGAAGCGGCGTTCGACGATGCTGGCCTCGTTCCAGGAGACTGGCTGCACGGCGGCGTAGGTGATTCCCGGACGCGCGGCGGAAAAAGGGAACTGCTGGAACACGGCCATGGCATGGGGCAGCATGGCCGGCCCGGAAAAATCCGGGAACCAGAGGCTGAGGTAAAGTGGGTCGGACATGGCGAGTCTTATCTCTTTTCTTTCAGTTTTAATTGTAAAGCCAGCGCGGAGGTCAGTGGAGCGGGGAAATCGCGATCACGGCATCAGCCGCGAAAATGGCCGCGAGCACGCCCGCGTTTTTGACAGTGGGAATAGCGGCTGTTACCATCAAACGTTAACGCAAGTTTCCCGTCCAATCGTCCCCGTCGTCTAGCCTGGCCTAGGACATCGCCCTTTCACGGCGGTAACACGGGTTCAAATCCCGTCGGGGACGCCAACCTTATCAACCACTTGCAAATCCCCTACAGAATTTTGTAGGTCCGTTACGGTCCGATAAGCCGCGGTGCTTGGTTTTGCTTCGTTCTTGTTGAGCAGCAAGCTCACAACCCGGCTCTGCGCATCGTGCTTGGTTCCCGTCAAAAGCAATGCTATACTCGATTTCGAAAATGACGACACAGACCAAATCCATGATGAGACGGCGCGTCAATCGCGCTCGGCCCTCGGGATTGGTCTGATCATTCGCCAAACATAAGCGAAGATTTCCAAGTTCAGATTCGACTCTCGAAGGCCCCGACAAAATCGGGGCCTTCGTGTTTTTGGCCGGTAGCCAAGCTGGAAAGGCACGTGACTGTTAATCACGCCATGCGCAGGTTCGAATCCTGCCCGGCCAGCCAAGTATGAGGAAAGAACGGCTCGCTAGTTCAGTAGGAAGAACGCGGCTCTCATAAAGCCGTCGCGGATGGTTCGAATCCATCGCGAGCCACCAACGGAGGGGCCTCCGGCGAGGGGCAGTGGCTTATACCCACTTCGGCGCCAGATTAGCGCGGCCAGACAGGTTCGACTCCTGTACCCTCTACCAATTTTTTCGCGCCGGTAGTTCAACGGACC
>Ga0075029_100001037_pt1 | contig 15942 bp, 10 predicted proteins | sample LitLauG_LLR_2013_FD_71391 | JGI IMG/M metagenome (GOLD analysis project Ga0075029, IMG submission 71391) | Freshwater sediment microbial communities from North America - Little Laurel Run_MetaG_LLR_2013 | ecosystem: Environmental > Aquatic > Freshwater > Creek > Sediment | place: USA...
CGCCTCGCATTGTCCCCATGCGCTAGACCTTCCCCGAACGCCGCGCCGAAATAAAACTGCGGACACACAGAATCACGTAAATCAGCATGAGTCCGGCCATCGTCAGTTGCGAGGCCAGCGCAATTACATCAGGAGATGCACCGGTTGCATTGGCATGTAGACAGGCGTACACCGCTCGGCCGGCGGCGCCCAGAAATCCAAGCAATCCGATAGTCACATTGACGTGCATGAACAGCTTGCGCCGTCCCTCATTTGAGCTGATAGCCAGAAAGCCGAAGAGACCGAGCGCCAGGCCGAACCAGGTAGGGATCAGTGCCGTTGGGTGCAGGCTGCCGGTCCCAAGATAGCCAACCAGACCGAGAGCGATCAAAAGAGCCGCAAATACCAGTGTTACCTTTGCCATGCGAGACCTCCGTACCGTTGCATGGCAAGGATACCAGTTGAGTGCGGACGACTCCCTGCCGGCAAGCCTCCCTAGATCGGATGCCCGCCGGCAGAGTTGGGATTGTATTTCTTTACCTCTGGATGCGTGCAGATCCGCCCTTGGCAAACGCCTTCACTTGGTCCAGGGTCGCCATAGTGGTGTCGCCCGGGTAGGTGGTCAGCAGCGCGCCGTGCGCCCAACCCAACTTGATTGCTTCCTCTGGCGGCTCGCCAGCCAGCAACCCGTAGATGAACCCGGCTGCAAAGCCGTCGCCGCCTCCGACGCGATCCACCACATCAAGCTCGGCCGTCGGCGCCGTATAGGTCTTCCCGTCTGCCCACGCCACCGCGCTCCAGCTATGGTGGTTGGTGGAGTGCACCTCGCGCAGCGTCGTCGCAACAACCTTCGCGTTCGGCAGTTTCCGGGTCACCTTTTCGATCATGCCGAAGAAGACACTCGGATCGAGCTTCGACTTCGCCGCAACCTCAGGCCCTGGAATGCCCAGACCCATCTGCAGGTCTTCTTCATTGCCAACCAGCACGTCGACATTCTCCACGATCTTGCCAATCGTCTCCACAGCCTTCGCGTTGCCGCCCTGGATATTCCAAAGCTTCGCGCGATAATTCAGATCGAACGAAGTCACCGCGCCCGCGGCCTTGGCTTCTTTCATCATCTCCGCGGCTAGCGCGGCAGTCGTGGCCGAGAGCGACGCAAACAGCCCGCCGCAGTGAACCCAGCGCACGCCCTGCGCAAAGATTGCCTTCCAGTCAAAGTCGCCCGGCTTCAGTTGAGCTCCGGCTTCGTTGCTCCGGTTGTAGAAAACCACTGGCGGCCGCACGCCGTGTCCCTGGTCGCTGAACACGGTAGCCATATTCGGCCCGTGGACACCATCGTGCTTGAAATACTTGTAGATAGGCTTCACGCCCATCGCCTTTACGCGTTCGGCAATCAGATCGCCGACGGGATAGTCCACCATCGCCGAAGCAATTGCCGTCCGCATTTGAAAGCAGTCCGCTAGATTCGCGGCCACATTGAACTCACCACCGCTGACGTGGATCTTGCATTCGGTCGCCTTGCGAAAGGGAATAATCCCCGTATCGAGCCGATGGATCAATGCACCCAACGACAGAAAGTCCAACTCGCCATCCTTACGAATATTCAATCCATGACTCATCGCGCGTATTCTCCTGGTCTTGGTGACAGTGTCTTTGAGATCGGAAACTCAACAAATTATAAACTGGTCTGACCTCTTCCGGGTAGGGTCATCTCGCATTCCCAGCCGATTTCTTCAGATCGGCCACCAACTGGTCCACCGTCCACTCATTACCGGGATAAAACTGCACCACTTTGCCGTCCGCATCGATCAATGTAGTCGAAAGCGTGTGCGTAATTGAGTCGTCAGCGCCACGGGTAATGCCCACATCGAAGAACTTCGCCATCTCCAGCAGCACTGCCCTGTCCGGCACGGCAAAATCCCAATGCGCAAACGCATTCTTCTCGTCGCTCCCGATATAGGTTGCCCCATAAGCACGCAATCGCTCCGGCGTATCGTTTTCCGGATCGAAGCTCACGCACACCAGGTGCGACTTGGCATAGAGTTCAGGATTCGCAGCAAGTCGGTTGTCGATCTCCGCAAAGTTACGCGTCACAAGCGGGCAAAAGTTGGGCAGCGGACAGCGCGTGTAGATAAAAGTCAGAAGCAGCGACTTTCCTTTGAACTGCCCAAGATGAATCCGCCGGCCATCCTGGTTGCGCAAGCTGAAGTCAGGCACTCTGTCGCCCGGCGCCGGCACATGATAGAAGACCGTGGGCTTGTAATCCGGCCTGGCCTGCGCCACCACGACAATATGATCAAGCACCACGGTCTCTGCGGAACTTTTTGATACCAGCACGTCCGCGGTAATCACATCGCCACCGTGCAACTCACTCACAATGCTCGGATCCTTGAGCTGGTAGGGCATGGTCATCGCGCCCATGAAGCCGGGAATCGCCTCATGATCGAGCACGACAATGCCATGCGCTGCATCAGTCGAGATGACTTTGCCGCGCAGGTGGTAAACAGTTACATCCAAATTTGATTTTGAATTCTGGCCCGAGTGGCACCCGGCCAGCACAAAAAGTACGAGGAGAGATGAATAAAGAAGTCGGCGAATCACATTCCAGTGTATAACCGGGGACCTGACTTACTGGCGCGGGATCTTGCCATCGAATCGCCCAACCTTGCGGGCGGCATCCCTAAAGCATCAACCACTCGCCCTCATCTTCAAGGACTTCCTCAAGCTCCTTGCCGCTGCACCTAGAAGGCGCCTGCGAGTGAGGACACTTCTTGTCCACGGCCTTCATCCGCGTGACAAATTGATCGTTGGTTTTCAGCACTTCGTCGTGGCACTTCTTCGCCACAGCCATCAACTGCTCCCAGCTTCCCTCCAGAACCGTTCCCTTGCTGGTGGTTTTAAAATGCAGGCCGCTTGCGCCGATAATTCTATTCATGTCTATTGAGGGATCGCTTGCTTCACGGTGATTTCCCTTCACTGAAACACTTAACTCAAGCAGCATAAGGACAATTCCTTTCCAGCCACACTCCATCAGAAACGCCAACGGCTATTGACGGACAGTGACCTGTAACACAAGTCATGGTGAGTCATGCCACTTGGATGGAATTTGTGACTTAACTCACGGCAAAGGTGAATCCAGTCTTTTTAACCGAGTCCACGTTTGTGAGATAACTCACAAATACAAGAATGACGCGGGTTCCAGCTATCTCAACGTATTCTCACTCCTTCCTGATCCGGTGATAGCAATCACTGACCCTTGCAGCCTCTGTCGTCGACTTTTTGAACTGACAGGGGATTCACGATGGCAGCAACATTCGCAATAGATCTCGCGGCGGAGAAGGCGCACGACCTCTCCTTCGACCTTGGGGAACTCACGAGGATGTACGACTTCACGGGCCAAGTGGTCGTCGTCACTGGCGGCGCAGGAATCCTTGGCAGCGAAATGGCCCGCGCGCTCGCGGGGTGCGGAGCCCAGGTCTCCATCCTCGATCTCAATATCGAGCCCGCTAAAGCACTGGTCGATAGTCTCGGCGAGCATGGCAAGCAAATCTCGCTTCACAAGTGTGACGTATTGAACCGCGACAGCATCGGCAATGCCGCGCAGGACGTGATCAGCAAATTTGGCAAAATCGACTGCCTGATTAATGGCGCGGGTGGCAATAAGGCCGCAGCCACCACTGGTCCTGAATTGAAGTTCTTTGATCTTCCAGCCGACGCTCTACGCTGGGTCTTCGACTTGAATATTCTCGGAACCATGCTGCCGTGCCAGGCCGTTGGCAGGATCATGGCTGAGCAGGGACACGGGACCATCTTGAATATCTCTTCAATGAATTCCTTTCGACCCCTCACGCGAATTCCCGCCTATTCAGGCGCGAAGGCTGCGGTGAGCAACTTCACCCAGTGGCTCGCCGTGCACATGGCCCAGGAATACTCGCCAAAGATTCGCGTCAACGCTGTCGCCCCAGGTTTTTTCCTCACCAATCAAAACCGCTTCCTGCTCACCGACAAAGAAACCGGCGCCCTTACCAAGCGCGGTAACTCAATCATCGCGCATACGCCCATGGCCCGATTCGGCGAACCCAGGGATCTCTTCGGCGCTGTCCTCTGGCTGCTCTCCCCGGCCTCGGAGTTCGTAACCGGCACCGTGATTCCCATCGACGGCGGCTTCTCCGCCTACAGCGGCGTCTGACGTCAAGTGCGCATCCAATGCGATAACGGCCGGGCGAGTAACACTCCCCGGCCGTTGATTTTTGGAACTGAGTCAACGCTCTTCTCGAATTCACGTCGGCAGAGGCGGTCATGCCCGACTCTACCTGCAGCTCGGATTATTCGCTTTCGGAAATGCCAGGAACGTGATGCTGGCAGGCGCAAAAGCCACTTGGCCGGCGGGCACGTTTGTACCTTTCATGACCGGTAACTGATCTCCGGCTCCCAGTTTCAATTCGCTTCCGTTCATCTCGACCTTGGTACTCAGCAGGTCCGCGGCGGTAAGCGTAAAACTCTCCGCACCCTTCGGAATCATGAGCGATTGCGCCGCGGTCTTGTCCGCGTTTATCGCCAGCAGCGTCACGCCTCCCTGCCTGCCCCGCATGCATTGGGCATAGAGGTGCAGATTTTCCGACGGCGATGGTCCCGGATCGAGAACCGTTGTTCCCATCAACTTCCGCCAAAGCAGCGCCGCCCAGTAATTCGGCCGCGGTTCCAGCGTCTTCTGATCCAGAAGTCCGTAGTCGCTTGAAGCCAGAGTGTTGTGCATATGCTCCCGTACGCCGCTCCGCGCAAGGCTGCCAAGCTGGTTCAGGTAACGGAAACTATCTATAAATGTTGAAGCCCAGCGATCGCCCCCGCAGGCAGCCTCTGCTGTCTCGGTCAACCAAATCGCCTTCCCCGGTAACAGCCGATCGCGAATTGCCGCGTAATAGGCTTCAATCATCTTTCCGCGCGCGAGCCACTGCTCCGACAGCGCCGCGTCGGTAGTCGTGGTTGACCCGGCCCCCATCCGCGAGCACCTGCTGGAGACTCCGCCATACGAGTGATAGGAGAAAACGTCGAACGCCGGCCCAGTCGCAGCCAATATGTCCTCAGTTTTGACAAGATGCATCGATGGTGGCACTAGCCCAGAGCCCTCCCCGACGCCGCCGGGCCCCAGAACTACCATGCCGGTTGCGTCCGCCTGCACGAACTTCTTGAACACCTCAAAATCCTTTGCGTAGGCCGCGGCATCATAGCCCTTCGGCCCTCCGCCCATCTCCGCGAAGGTCGGCTCATTCATAAACTCCGCCGCTGCAATGTTTCCGCCGATGGACTTCGTGTAGTCCACAAACTTCTTCGCCTCGACTGGCGTCCAAACTCCCCCGGCGTCACGCGTCCCGGCGCTTGTCGCAAACGAGGTCACAATCTCCGCATTCACTTCGTGAGAAAAATCAACAACAGCCTTCCACTGTTGCCGCGTCAGCACGCTGTTGAACCCCTTCGGAGCAACTGCCGGTGCAGGCGCATCCGAATCCTGAAAGTAAGTCGAGTTCATCCATGTTCCGCTGACCCGGACATAGGCAGGTCCGAGCGCCGCAGCCAATTTCCGCAGTCGAGCGTTGTTCAGATCAATCGGTGGTCGGTACTCGTAGAGCGAGGGATCCATTCCTCCAGGCGCAGACATGGCCGCATTCGGTTTCTCATTAACTGGCTTCGGATCTCCGGGCTTGGCGAACGGCTTCCAGAATCGGCCTCCAGTCACTTCGACCGCCTCAATGTTGTACGACTGAAAGCGCTCATCGACCGTGCCCACGCGCGCCATGGTACTTGGCGCAATGGGAATCTTTGCCGCTCCATCTTGACCCGCAACACACGTTGCCGGCCCCAGCGTAAGCACCGTACCGCCCAAGATCGCAACCACCTTTTTTAAATTCATGCCTTAGCCGCCTTTCGTTCGCCTGACTTGCCCCCCGCTCACGCGAACGCCAATTATAGGTGCCAACGGTCGCGCCAGTCTCATCCTGGTTCGGACCCCCTGCCACCACCTACCCCAATGGCGTATAACGCTGAAATGGGGGCAAGCAGGGAAACGGATTCGGTACGCACAGCCGAAGTCACCGCATGGCTTGACGCCGGCGGTCTCGTCGTCGCAGCCAGCGAGCGAGCCGCCCGCTCTCTCGCAGCGGCATTTCATCGTGGACGGCAGGCCGAAGGCCGCTCTGCCTGGCCAGCCCCCGCAATCCTCGACTGGCAAACCTTTCTTCACACCGCTTGGCATGAACAACCCAGGAACGAAGACGGCCGCCTTCTCCTGGCTCCGGTTCAGGAACAGTCGATCTGGGCAACCATCGTCGGCTCAGACCAGCACATGGCCACACTGCTCGAAGGCCCTCGAAACCGCATAGCAAGTCTGGCGATGGGGGCGCACAGCCTCCTCTGCTCGTATGTCCCGCGATTCCTGAAGCAAAATGCCCGCGCCGCCTGGCAACGGGATGCGGAGAACTTCAGCGGCTGGCTCGCCAGCTTCGATCAGCACTGCCGGGCCGCCAACCTGCTCAGCCCCGCTCGTCTTCCTCTTGAATTGATCCCTCTCCTCGATAGCGCTTCCTCGGCGGCCACACGTCCGCCCCTGCTCCTGGCCGGTTTTGATCGCATCCTCCCCACGCAGCACCGCCTCTTCGACGCCTGGGGAAAATGGCAGGAAGCCTCCGCCGCCGAGTCCACACGCGAGGTTCGCTTTTATCACGCCGCCGACACCCAATCAGAACTCACGTCCTGTGCCCTCTGGTGCAGAAGCAAACTGGAGGCCAACCCAAACGCCAACCTCCTTGTCATTACCCAGGCCCTGTCAGAACGCCGTGGCGAAATCGAGCGCGCCTTCCATAACTTCGTGGCCAGCAAGAATGCCCCGGCTTCCGCTTCCCCACTCTTCGAGTTCACACTAGGCATTCCGCTCAGCAAGGTTGCTCTTGCGCGCGGAGCGCAGCTTTTACTCCGCTGGCTATCGAGCCCGTCGAATGAAAACGCAATCGCAGAGAATGAACTCGACTGGCTCCTGTCCACAGGACAAATCGCAGCCGATCCACAGGAGTGCCTCTCGCTCCAGACCTTTGTGCGGAAGCTCCGCCGCCGCGGCCTTGAACGTACCCATTGGCCCCTCAGTGCATTCATAGGTTCGCAGCCCAACATTCCTCTTCCCCCGGCCTGGCTCGCCCGCATCACCGGAGCCCAAAGCCAACTCGCCGCCATGGCAGCCAAGCCGCAGAGTCCACTCGACTGGACAGAACTTGTTCCACAATTGCTGCAAACGGCCGGCTGGCCCGGCTCGCGTCCCCTGTCAAGTGGCGAATTCCAGACCCTTCGGCGATGGCAGCGGACCGTCGAGTCCTGCGCCTCGCTCGGCTTCGATGGCCGGCGCATCCTCTGGCATGAGTTTCTCGCCGTTCTCTACCGCGCGCTGGACGAAACTCTCTTCGCTCCAGAGTCCCGCGGAGCTCCGATTCAGATCGCCGGCCCCTCCGAATCAGCCGGCCTCACCGCCGATGCAATCTGGTTCATGGGCGCAAGCGAGACCGCATGGCCCTCCTCGGGCCCAACTCATTCCCTGTTGCCACTCAGTGTCCAGCGCGATGCTGCCATGCCTCACGCCACGTCGCAGCTCGACTGGGAACTCGCGCGTGACATCACTCTCCGCATGCTGCGGTCCGCACCACAAGTCTGCTTCAGTTACGCGCGCCAAAGTGAAGACGGCGAAACCGGTCACTCGCGTCTCGTAGAACAGCTCACCATGAAGCCCCTGGACCTACCCGCCGAGCTAGCTGTACCAGCCCCATCCAAGCCCCTAACCGTCCGCTTCGAAGACTCCAGCCACATTTCCATGCCTCCCGGCAAGATCGAAGGCGGCGCCAGCGTGCTCACGCACCAGTCTCAATGCCCCTTCAAGGCCTTTGCCGTTGCGCGACTCGCGGCACAATCCTGGCAGCCAGCCGAGCCCGGTCTTACCGCCGCCCAGCGGGGCGGCCTGCTTCACGCAGTTCTCCACGCCATCTGGGCAGGTCCGCCGCTCGGTATCCGCACATTGAATGAACTTCTGGCTCTTCAGGATCGGACTGCATTCGTCACCGCCCACGTAGTTCGGGCGGCAGAGCAATCGCTCCGCCCAGGCCACAGCGACGGCAAGCCCCGCGGCTATCTCGAACTCGAACAGCAGCGCCTCATCCGCCTTGTCACCGAGTGGCTTGGCTACGAAGCCACTCGCATCGACTTCGAAGTCGCCGACACCGAAGTCGACCGCACTGTCGCACTCGACGGCCTCAATCTCGATCTTCGCCTCGACCGTCTCGACCGCCTCAACGACGACACGCTTCTCGTCATCGACTACAAATCCGGCGCGGTCACTCCCAAATCCTGGCAGCTTCCCCGCCCTGATGATGTGCAGCTCCCGCTTTACGCGGGCTTCGCCCTCCATGAAAACGAATTGCTCGGCGGCCTGGTCTTCGCCAGAGTGCGCACCGGAGATCAATCCTTCGCTGGCCATGTCGGCGATGCCAGCGCCACATTGTTCCCCGGTCTCTCCGGGACAAGCCCATTGGTGAAGGCAAAACTCGACGCAGAAATGCTGATCGACTGGCGGCAGAATATCGAGCAGCTCGCCCGGGACTTTATGGAAGGCCGCGCCGAGGTCGACCCGCGCGACTTTCCCAAAACCTGCGAGCGCTGCGGCCTCGAAACCCTCTGCCGCGTCGCCGAAAATCGCGGCGTGCTCGATGCCGATGAAGCGGCCGATGACGACCAGGGAGAGCCCGATGAGTAAGTACATCCCCAAAACTCAGCCTCCCGATCAGCCACAGCGCGAGCGCGCACTCGACCCCACCAACTCGATCCTCGTCCAGGCCCCCGCAGGCTCAGGCAAAACCGACCTCCTCACACGCCGCTTCCTTCGCCTGCTTACAGAAGTTCAGGACCCCAGTCAAATCGTCGCCATTACATTTACCAAGGCCGCCGCCGCGGAGATGCGTCTTCGCATTCTCTCCAAACTCGAGGCCGCCGCCAGCGGCGACAAACTCGATCCGTCGAATGTTAAGGGCTTCAGCCCTCACATTGATCCAACCGAAACAGAACTGACTTCAGTCTTTGATGAAGGTCCAGAAGACGAGCCCTTCTCCATGGAGTCCCTCGCCCGCCGCGCAATGGCTCACTCGAACGCGCTAGGCTGGAACCTCCTCGACCAGCCCGCTCAACTTCGCATCTCCACCATCGATTCCTTCTGCCGCGACCTTGCCCTGCAGCAGCCTTTACTCTCCGGCCTCGGAGACGCGCTCGGCATTTACGACCAGCCCGAAGAACTCTACCGCCGCGCCGCCCGCCAGGCGCTCGCACAAATCGATGGCGCCGACGCAACTCTCCGCTCAGCGATCGAGGCGCTGCTCTTGTGGCGCGACAACAACTGGCAGGAAATGGAGAGCCTGATCGTAGAAATGCTGCAGAATCGCGACCGCTGGATGCACGGCTTTGTTCTCGAGCGCGAACCGGACCTGGAGGCTTTGCGTGCACGGCTTGAACGGCCATTCTCCAGAGCGGTTATGCAATCCCTCACTGCTGTAAGCCTTCTCCTCGACCAGGTCCCCGGCTCCCGCAACGAAGCACTCAAATTGGCGAGATTTGCATGCGAGCAGGGCGCGGACGCGCTTTTCCAGACGCTCGCCGAACTTCCCGATTTCCCCTCCGACTTCACCAATGCCGACGCCCTCGAAGAAGCCCACAGCGCCTATCTTTGCCTCGCCGAACTCCTCCTCACCAAAGAAGGCAACTTGCGCAAGCAGGTGAACAAGAACCTCGGGTTCCCCTCCGATCGCAAACTCGAGAAAGCTCAAATCCTCGACCTGATCGAGCGTCTCGACGCTGTCCCGGGTTTCGCATCTGCCCTGGCTGCTGTTCGTGACCTGCCGCCGCTCCATTACACCGATGAAGACTGGCGGATCGTCCGCGCCTGTTTCACCCTGCTCCGCCTTGCCGCCGGTCAACTCCGCGTCGTGTTCGCCGAGATCGGCGCCGTTGACTATACCGAAGTCGCGCAGATCGCCCTCGGCGTGCTGCAAGACGAAGACGGTCAGCCTACCGAAGCCGCAATCTCCGTCGCCGACAAGATCCACCACATCCTCGTCGACGAATTCCAGGACACCAGCCGCCGCCAGCACGAACTACTCCGGCGCCTCATAGCCGCGTGGCCCGAACGCGAAGGCCGTAGTTGCTTTGTAGTCGGCGACCCCATGCAGTCGATCTACTTCTTCCGCGACGCCGATGCCGAGCTCTTTCCACGCGTTCGCGAGGCCGGCCTTGAAATCCCCAATGCCGACCCGCTTCTCTTCGACTCCGTCCGGCTTAGCTCGAATTTTCGCTCTACCAAACCGCTTGTCGAAAAACTGAACGGCATCTTCAATCAGGTCTTCGCCGCAAACGACGGCAGCGGCGTAACCTTCACGCCCGCCGACCCCGCCCGCGAGGAATCACTTCCCGCGATCACATTGCTCCCGGAGGGAGCCGTCGAGAATAGCCCAGGGCAAGCGGAGCGCAGCCCTGGGGAAGCATCAAGGTTAAGGATGAAAAGCCCCGTAGGGGCGACAGAAAATCTGGCCGATCCCCCTTCAAATTTCGCACTGCACATCAACTTCTTTCCACAAACATCTCAGAATAAAAATGTTTCCTCCGCATCGATTGGCGAAGTTGACAATTCACAATCTGCGCAAATCGAGGAGATCGTCACCCTCATCCGCAACCACGTCGACCGCATCGAACAGGCCCGAGCCGGAGGAGAGAAATGCCGCATCGCCGTTCTCGGCCGCACGCGCAATGTCCTCGCGCCCATCGCTAAGGCTCTGCGCGATGCAAAGATTCCCTTCCGCGCCGTAGACCTCGAGAAGCTCTCCGCCCGCGCTGAAGTTCTCGATGCCCTGGCCCTGGCCCGAGCTCTCCTCAATCCTCTGGACCGGGTAGCCTGGCTTGGGGTTCTGCGCGCACCCTGGTGCGGTCTCTCGCTCAGTGACCTGCACACCCTCACCAGCGACGACGACCCAGCACTTCTGGCCCGCCCTGTCTCAGAGTTGCTCGCCGAGCGCGTTTCTATGCTGAGCGAGCAAGGCCGCTTTGCTGCGAACCGCGTCCTCGAAGCTCTTGGCCTAGTCCCCGCACTGCGCTTTGCCCAACCCGCCACCTCGCTCGGAACCTGGCTCGAACAAGTCTGGCTTCGCCTTGGTGGCGCGCAATGCGTCGACTCCACCGCGCACGCCAATCTTGATCTTCTGTGGCAGTGCTTCGACAACCTTCCCAACGGCGAACAGGACCTGCTCGCCTCAACACTCGAAGCGGCCCTCAAGACGCTCACCGCCCAACCCGACCCGCAAGCAAGCAGCAATTGCGGCGTCCAGTTGATGACAATCCACAAGTCGAAGGGCCTGGAATTCGAGGTTGTAATCGTTCCCGATCTACAGGCCGGCTCTGGGAAAGGCAAGCCCAGACTTCTCTCCTGGCTCGAGCGCGGCCTTCCACCCGAAGACACCGAATATCAGTCCGACGGCTTTCAAGAGATCACCGAGTTCCTTGTTGCGCCGCTCCAATCCAAGGGCTCCGATCGCGGCTCGACCAAGAGGTGGGTCGACCAGGTCTATCGCCAGCGCGAATCGCAAGAGACCCGCCGCATCCTCTACGTGGCCGCAACACGCGCGCGCAACGAGCTCCATTTCTTCGCTCAGGCAGCCTGCAAAATAGACGAGACTGGCGATTGGGCCCTCTCCGAGCCAAAAGAGAGTCTCCTCAAGACGGCCTGGCCCTCGTTGCGATCGGAGATCATTCAACGATTCGACGAATGGAAGGTAACCTTCCTGCGGACGGATGCCGAGCCCGACACCATTCAATCCCTCGCCGCGTCTGCCGAGAGCAACCTGCTCGTAGTGTCCGCTTCAATTAAGCCAACCATCCTTTGGCGCCTCCCGCCCGACTACCGCCTGACGCTGACTGAACACTCTGCGACCGCCCAATCGCAATCTGTCACTGGTCTCGCTGCTGACCAGTTCTATCACCGTCACGAAGGCGGCCTCGTTTCCCGCGCACTAGGCGCCGCAGTTCACTCGCTGCTGGAGAGTCTCTCCAAACTCCGCAAGGCAAGCGACTGGCAGCAAGCCCGCGCCGACCTCAAACAGTTCCAGTCCCAGATCGCCGCCCAAATCCGTGCAACCGGTGTCGACCCGTCCGCATCCGCCGCCCTGGCTGCAGAAGCGCTCCGCATCGCCTTGAATGCCTCCGTCGACCCAATCGGTAACTGGATTCTTTCGCCTCATACAGAAGACGCGAGCGAAGTACGTTGGACCGGCGTCGTCGCAGGAAGCCTCCGCACCGTGCAGGTGGACCGCCTGTTTCGCGGCGGCCTCACGCCACTCTCCGAGAGCGGCGAGGCCTGGTGGATCATCGACTACAAGTCAGCACACTCCGAGAATCTCAACCCGGCTGCATCCCTGCCCCAGTTGCGCAACCTCTTCGCGCCTCAACTTCAGGCATACGCCCAGGTCCTGCGCAACCTGTACGGCGCAGGCGCACCCACCCACGCCGGCCTTTATTATCCGCGCATGATGCTATTCGACTGGTGGGAGATATAACAGAATGGGAGCGTGTTTTGGGGCGTCCCACCCTCACCACGTTTTTACTTTTGTGGCCAGGGTGGGTTCAATTCGCGCTGAAAAGCCTTCTTACTGAAGATTTGCCATCAGGCTGTCCAGCGCCGACTTCGGGGGCCGCGTCAGCGACTCCGGCAACGTGCCCAGCGGCTCATCCACTACGTTCAGCAGGTCGATGAACGTAGGCTTCTTCGTATCGATATAGAAAACGCCGGTGAGAATCTCTTCCTTCTCCTGCGCTTCCATCAGGGTTCGCACTGCGTTGGCCTTGTCAGTCGGATCGTAGTCCTCCAGCAGCTTGCGCAGCCGCAGGTTCGACCCGTCGTGCATCTGCACGTCGTACACCTGGCCGGAGTCGTAGTCCACCTCGATCTCGTCGAAGCTGGCCACAAATCCTATCTCGTTGATCGGCTCGTCGTTCTCCTGCAAAAACTTGTAGCTCTTGGTTGAGCCCTCGTGGTCGTTGAAGGTCACGCAAGGGCTGATCACGTCCAACATCACTGTCCCCTTGTGAGCGATCGCGGCCTTCAGCATGGCGAGCAATTGCTTCTTGTCGCCGGAAAACGACCGGCCCACAAAGGTCGCGCCCAACTGGATCGCCAACGCGCAAGTATCGATCGCCTGCAGATCGTTGATAACCCCGGTCTTCAATTTCGAACCGATATCGGCCGTTGCTGAAAACTGCCCTTTGGTCAGACCGTATACGCCGTTGTCTTCGATGATGTAAATCATCGGCAGATTGCGGCGCATCAGGTGGACAAACTGGCCAATCCCGATCGACGCCGAATCGCCGTCGCCAGAGACGCCAAGAGCCAACATGTTGTGGTTGGCCAGCATCGCGCCTGTCGTCACGGATGGCATTCGCCCGTGCACGCTGTTGAACGAGTGCGAGCGGTTCATGAAGTAGGCCGGGCTCTTCGATGAGCAGCCGATGCCGCTCATCTTCATCACCCGTTCAGGCTCCACGCCCATCTCGTACATTGCATCGACAATGCGCTCGGATATCGCGTTGTGTCCGCACCCGGCGCACAGCGTGCTCTTGCCGCCGCGGTACTCAACAATTGGAAGACCGATGTGGTTCACTTTTGGGGCGGGGGTCGGCGAATTGTTAGTCGTTGCGGTTGCCATTAGAGGCCCTCCTTTGTCGCAAACTCTTCAGTAATGGTGCGGGCATCAATCGGCAACCCGTTGTAGTGCAGAATGCTGCGCAACTTAGCCACTTTCTCGGTCGGAAGGTCAAGCTTCAGCAGGCTAGCCAACTGCGCATCGCGGTTTTGTTCCACTACGTAGACGCGCTCGTGCGAAGCCACAAAGTCGTGAATCTCATGAGCAAACGGATAAGCCCGCACGCGCATGTAATCCACATCCTTTCCGTACTCCTTCTTGATCTGATCCATGCTTTCACGCATCGCGAAATCCGTGGTGCCATAGGCAATGAAACCAATCTTCGAGCTTCCGCTCTTCACTGCCACCGGCGCCGGAACCAGCTTGCGTGCGCTTTCGAACTTGCGCAGCAGCCGTTCCATCACGGCCTGATACTCATCCGGCCTCTCCGTATAACCGGCCGCGTCATTATGTCCTGAGCCGCGCGTAAAATACGCGGCCTTCGGATGCATCGTTCCCGGCAGAGTTCTCCAGCCAATGGCATCGCCATCCACATCGCGATAGCGCGCGAAGCTGCCCAATCGATCGAGATCTGCCTTAGTCAACACCTTGCCCCGGTCCAGCGGCTTCTCAGGATATACAAACGGATCAGACATCCAGTTGTTCATGCCCAGGTCAAGATCGCTGAGAACAAATACCGGCGTTTGCAAGCGCTCGGCCAGATCGAATGCCGCGTAGCCAAACTCGAAACACTCGGTCACCGAGCCGGGTAATAGAACAATGTGTTTGGTATCGCCATGGGAAAGGAACGCTGTCGAAAGCACATCGGACTGCTGTGTACGTGTGGGCATGCCAGTCGCCGGCCCAGTCCGCTGCACGTCGAAGATCACGCCTGGAATCTCGGCATAGTAGCCCAGTCCTGTAAACTCGGCCATCAGCGAGATTCCCGGGCCCGAGGTCGAGGTCATCGACCGCGCACCTGCCCAGCCGGCGCCCAGCACCATGCCGATCGCCGCCAACTCGTCCTCGGCCTGCACCACGGCAAAAGTCGCCTTTCCCTCAGGCGTCACGCGAAACTTCTTCAGCAGGTCGGTCGTCGCTTCAATCAGCGAGGTCGACGGCGTAATCGGATACCACGCAACCACCGTCACCCCGGCAAACACCGCGCCCATGCCGCAGGCGGCGTTGCCATCGATGATGATCTTGCCCTTCGTCTCATTCATAGTCTCGATGAAGAAAGGATCCTGCTTCGTAAATGTCGTCTGCGCGTACTCGAAGCCGGCCTTCACCGCGGCGAAGTTCAGTTCGAAAACCTTCTGCTTCTTCGCAAACTGTTTCCGCAAACCGTTTTCCACTAGACCAAGATCGATATGCAGTATCTGGGCCACTGCGCCCACGTAAATCATGTTCCGCACAAGCTTGCGAAGCTTGGCCTCGGAACACACCGCCGCCGTAATCTTGTCGAATGGAACGGGGTAAAACACCACATCGTCGCGGTATTGCTTCAGGTCCAGCTTTTCCTCATAGATAGCCACGCCGCCCCGGGGTAGCGCCAGCACATCTTCGCGGGCCGTGTCGGGATTCAGCGCCACCAGCACTTCGGAGTCGCGCTTGCGGGCGACGTACCCGTCCTTGCTGGCGCGAATCGTGTACCACGTGGGTAGTCCGGCGATGTTCGACGGGAAGAGATTTTTTCCGCTGACCGGAACTCCCATTCCGAAGATGCTCTTCAGCAGTACGCTATTGGCGGATTGCGAGCCGGACCCGTTCACCGTTGCTACGTTGATGCTGAAATCGTTTGTCACGCGCGGGCGCGCGATTTTTAGGCCCTGCTCTTGACCCAGGGCCAGGTCTCCAGTCGCCATTTGGCGGGATTCCCTTCCGGTAGATTCTTAAGAAGCGGCGGTTCTTCACGCCCAAATGTGATTATAGTCACTAGGAACAAACTCCGTCCCGCTTCATGACCCAAAGGTAACCCCATTGAGTCCCGTAAATTGTGACTCAAATCACTCCAATCCGCGACCCCGACTGAATAGAACACCAAAGTGCCCCATTTTCAGTCGATGGTGCCCTGGATTGTCAATGAGTTGCCCCACTTTCGGTGCAGTTTCGTCGCGCCCAAACTGTGATAGAGCCAACAGTGGCCTGGGACCCCTGCCCACTGTCGCGACTCTGAAATCCTGAGGCTGGAAACTTGAGCCCAACCGCTCTCACACCTCCG
>Ga0075029_100001040_pt1 | contig 15919 bp, 13 predicted proteins | sample LitLauG_LLR_2013_FD_71391 | JGI IMG/M metagenome (GOLD analysis project Ga0075029, IMG submission 71391) | Freshwater sediment microbial communities from North America - Little Laurel Run_MetaG_LLR_2013 | ecosystem: Environmental > Aquatic > Freshwater > Creek > Sediment | place: USA...
GACAAAGACCATCCCAGCAGCGTTGTCGATGTTAATGCTCCCATATCAGGGGTTATTGTTGCGCAGAACGTGACCAATGCGGCAGCGGCTGGCGTGGGACTTTCGGGCTCGGCCACCGCCTTCACCATCGCCGATCTGTCCCGTGTCTGGGTCGTGTGCGATGTCTACGAGAACGACATCCCCAGGCTGCAACCAGGGCAGGAGGCAAAGATCGCCATCAACGCTTATCCTGATCGCCCGCTTTCAGGCCGCGTCAACGACATCGGCCCCATCCTCGATCCTTCGCTGCGCACGGCCAAGGTGCGCATCGAGGTTGCCAATCCCGGCTTTCTGAAACTGGGAATGTTCGCGACAGCAACGTTCACGAGCCGGACAAAGGAGACACATGCCGTGGTTCCGGCAGACGCTGTACTTCACCTGCACGATCGCGATTGGGTCTTCGTGCCCGCCGGAGGAAGCCAGTTCAAGCGAATCGAGGTTCGCGCCGGCCGAGTGCTCGGCGGCAATCGGCAGGAAGTACTGTCGGGTATAGTAGCCGGCCAGCAGGTTGTATCGAACGCACTGTTGCTTGAGACTGCGGGGAATCAGTAAATGCTTCGCGCACTTGTCGACTTCGCGCTAAAAAATCGCTGGCTGGTTCTCGGCGCAGTGGTGGTGCTCACAGCGTGGGGCGTCGTTTCCTTCCGCAATCTGCCCATCGAGGCCTACCCCGACGTCGCCAACAACTATGTGCAGATCATCACGCAATGGCCGGGCCGCAGCGCGGAAGAGATCGAGCGCCAGGTGACCGTGCCGGTCGAGATTCAGATGGCAGGCATCCCGCACCTCACCCATCTGCGCTCCACCACACTGGCGGGGCTCTCCAGCCTGATGCTTATCTTCGATGACGACTCCACCAGTGACATCAATCGCGAGCATGTGCTTGAGCGGCTCAGCCAGGTGAGTCTGCCCGCCAACCTGGTTCCGCAGATGGGTACGGACTGGAGCCCCGTCGGCCAGATTTATTGGTACACGCTGGAGAGCACCAATCCCGCCTACGATGTGATGGAGAAGAAATCGCTGGAAGACTGGACGCTGGAGAAATCGTTCAAGGGCGTCACCGGCGTTGTCGATGTATCGAGCTTCGGCGGACCGACCAAGGAATACCAGATCAAGCTCGACCCTGAAAAACTCGTCTCCTACGGTCTTTCCACCAGCCAGGTTGAGCAGCAGATCGCGAATAACAACACCAATGGAGGCGGAAGCTTTATCGAAGAAGGCGCACAGCAGATCAACGTGCAGTCCCTGGGCCTCTATTCAAGCGTGCACGATATCGAGAATACTGTCGTCAAGACGGCAAACGGCACGCCCGTCAAGATCAAAGACATCGCAATTGTCGAGCAGGGGCCGAAGATTCGCCTGGGGCAGATTGGCCGCGCGGCACACCTCCCCAACGGAACGATTGTCGATAATCCCGACACGGTCGAAGGAATAGTGCTGCTCCAAAAGGGCGACGACTCCGATCCGGTCTTGCAAGGCATTCACGATGAGGTAAGCAAACTCAACAATGGGATCCTTCCCAGGGGCGTGAAGATTATTCCTTTCCTCGATCGCTCCGACCTGGTCAAATTCACGGTTGAAACCGTCGAGCATAACCTCACCGCCGGCATCATTCTTGTCTCCATCATTCTGTTTCTCTTCCTGGGCAACGTGCGCGGCGCTATTATCGTTGCACTCACCATTCCATTCGCTTTGCTGTTCGCATCCATCTGCCTTGACCTGAACCACATTCCAGCCAACTTGCTTTCATTAGGCGCGCTCGACTTTGGAATGGTCGTCGACGGCTCCGTGGTCATGATTGAGAACATCATCCGCCACCTCTCCATCCCGGGCGACATGCGGAGCCCGACTGAAAGGATTCGCGACGCCGCCCATGAGGTGCAAAGGCCTGTCTTCTTTGCCCGCGGCATCATCATCGCTTCGTATCTGCCCATCTTCACTTTGCAGGCTGTCGAGGGCCGCCTCTTCAAGCCCATGGCCTGGACGGTTACGTTTGCCCTGCTTGGTGCGCTCGTATTTGCCATTCTTGTCGCTCCCGTGATGGGAGGCATCGCCTTCCAGAAAGGTGCAAAGGAGTGGCAAAATCCCATGATGCAATGGCTTACTGAGCGCTATCGCAAAGCGGTTCGTGCGGCGATTCTACACCGCAACATGACGCTTGGCATCGCCACCGCTCTGTTTCTCATGGCCGTCTACCTCTCCTTCGGCGGGCCAATCGGCTCGGAGTTTCTGCCCCATCTCGACGAAGGCTCAATCTGGGTGCGCGGAACATTGCCCCCAAGCGAGGGGCCCACATCCAGCATCGACTTTACCAACAGGGCGCGGCTTGTGATTGCCTCCTTTCCGGAGGTCACGCAGGTCATAAGCCAGACCGGCCGTCCCGACGACGGCACGGATACTGCCGGATTCTTCAACACCGAGTACTTTGTCGACTTGAAGAGAAAAGAGCAGTGGCGTCCAGTCTTCCACCAGAACAAGGAAGCGCTGATCGCCGCTATCGACGAGCAACTCGAGAGGTTCCCCGGCGTCATATGGAATTACTCTCAGCCCATCTCCGACAATATGGAAGAGGCCGTCTCCGGCGTCAAGGGAGAACTGGCGGTCAAGCTTTACGGTGACAATCTGCGCACGCTGGAGCACGCGGCTGAGATTATCCAGGCGCAGATGGCTACGGTCCAGGGAATCCAGGATCTGGGCATCTTCCGCATCGTCGGGCAGCCCAACCTCAACTTTGCGGTTGACCGCGATGCTGCGGCGCGCTGGGGAATCAACGTCGCCGACATTCAGGATGCGCTTCAAACTGCGATTGGCTCCAACGCTCTCACCCAGGTGCAACAGGGCGAGGCGCGCTATGATGTTGCGCTCCGCTACCAGAAGCAATACCGCGACACGCGCGAGGCGATCGAAGATGTGCGCTTGTTGGCGCCGTCAGGAGAGCGTGTTTCATTAAGCCAACTGACCAAGGTCACCACCGATGACGGCGCGGAGCAGATCAATCGCGAAGGAGGCCAGCGTTATATTGCCATCAAGTATTCCGTCCGCGGACGCGATCTTGGCTCGACCGTTGAAGAGGCCATCAACAAGGTCGCGCACAATGTGAGTCTTCCTTCCGGCTATCACCTTGAATGGGCCGGCGAATATGCAAGCCAGAAGCGTGCCGACAAGCGAATGGCTCTGGTCATCCCCATTACTGTTCTGGTGATTTTCCTCATCCTCTACACTATGTTTCGCTCCTACAAGTGGTCCATTCTCGTCCTGGTGTCGGTCATTATGGCCTCCATCGGCGGTCCGCTTGCGCTCTTCATCACTCACACCAATTTCTCGGTTTCCTCCGCGGTCGGGTTCCTGGCCCTCTTCGGCGTCTCGGTGCAAACCGGCGTCATCATGATCGAATTCATCAACCAGTTGCGGGCCCGGCGCAGTGAATCGGAACCGTTCAGCATTGAGAATGTCATCGAAGACGCCATCGAGGGCGCGGTCCTTCGTTTGCGTCCCATCATGATGACCATGCTTGTCGCCACGCTCGGCTTGTTGCCCGCGGCGCTGTCTCATGCCATCGGATCGGATTCCCAGCGGCCATTCGCTATTGTCATCGTCGGCGGACTCATCGCCAATCTTGTCATCGGCGTATTTCTCATGCCGACCCTCTATGTTTGGATGGCGCGCGAGAACGATGTGTTCCCCGATGTTCAGGCCGAGTAGGTAATCTGGCATCCAGTTCCGCGCCTAGCGTCCACCTGGGTGCGGAGCGCAATTCGATTACCTCGGTTCGCGGCTTCCTGAGCGCAATATGGTACATTTGCGCCATGATCTTGAAGGTATTGGCAGTCTTCGCGATTCTGCTGGCTATTCCGCAAGCGCAATCGCCGGTCACCGGGCAAACCAGCGACCGCTCCAGTACGGCTCGGCCGGCACAGACCAAGGCGCCTTCTTCCGCTGCCTTGCCAGTTGCTGCCAAAACTCCGGCGGCCACCCCGCCGACGAATCCTGCGCTCAAAACCGATTGCCCGAACGGCCCCTGCGACTATCAGCCGCCTCACATTACCATCGCCACTCCGGCGCCGGCGCCCGCGCCCTGGCCGCTCCAGGATCGCATTGCGTGGGGAGCCGATGTGCTCCTCGCTCTGCTCGGATATGCCGGCATCATGATGGCACTGTCATTGCTGAAAAAGATCGAACGCCAGTCCAAATATATAGAGACCGCAGCCACCGCGGCCGCTGAGAGTGCCCAGGCCGCGCTGCTGCATTCCCAATTCATCCTCCACGCTGAAAGACCGTGGGTCCTCATCACCGTCGCGCCTTCGCCAAGCGTTGAGAATGGGTTTATGGTGATTGCAACGAATCGCGGGCGCAGCCCGGCCCGAGTTGTTGCACTGGCGAATGAGACAAGGGTTGCGGCAAGTGAGGCAACGCTGACTGGCATTCCCGAGTATTCGCCTGAAGACCCGGAGATGCCCCCCGTTTCAATTATTCTGCTCCCCGGCGAATTCACCAGCATCAGGTCCTTCTGCCGGGACGATGTGAAGGTTCTATGCAAATCTGAAGAGGCGCTGCAAAGGATCGTGAATTGGGAAGAGCGGATATTTCTCTATGGAAAGGTTACTTACAGGAACCTGCTGGCGCCAACCGAGGAGCCGCCGCATGAAACCGCCTGGTGTTGCCGGTACATACACGGGCGCCAGAAAAGCGGCCTGGTGATTGCGGGCACGCAGGAATACAACCTGCACACTTAGAACATCGGCAATTATTGTTAAGTGTTTTGGAAAGTCGAGAGATCCGCCGCCGAGGGATTGGCATTTCCTTGGGAAATACGAACTTCGAACTTTCTCAGGCCGTTACCGATTCTCGAATATTCTGATCGTAGACCTGCTCCGTTTCCGCGAGCCTTATCAGCCGATGAAGATATGCTCTGGAGATGCAAAGGCTGCGCGCGGCAAGTGTCTTGTTGCCGTTGTTTTCGCGAACCGCCGCAACCGCCAGTTTGACTTTGTATTCGTGAATCTGCCGTTCAAATGAGCCGGCCGGTTGGTAGTCGCCGATGTCGACAACATCGTCGAGTTCGGCCGCATCTTCTTCCTGAGGATTCAGGGTCAGGTCCTCGGCGCGCACGGTTTGTGCGGGTGCCAGAATAATCGCCCGCTGCATCACGTTTTCCAGCTCTCGCACATTGCCCGGCCACGAGCAACTCTGCAGCATCTCCAGCGCTTCGGGTTCAATTCCGTCCATCGGCTTTTGAAAGCTCTGGGAATATTTGTTCAGAAAATGCCATGCAATCGCCGGAATGTCTTCGGGATGTTCCTGAAGGCGCGGTACATCGATCCGCATCACGTTGATGCGGTAGAACAGATCCTGGCGGAACTTGCCCTCCGCCACCAGTTGAGCCAGATCGCGATGGGTGGCAAAGATCAGGCGGGCGCGCAAGGGAATTAGCCGATTGCTGCCCAGGCGGTTGAATTCCATCTGCTGCAGAACGCGCAGAAGTTTCACCTGCGTGAAAAGGCTCAGGTCGCCGATTTCATCCAGGAACAGCGTGCCATCCGCGGCTTGCTCAAAGTAGCCTTCGCGAGCGCCGACTGTCCCCGTGAATGCGCCCTTCTCGTGGCCGAATAGTTCGGCTTCAATCAACGTCTCAGGAATGGCGCCGCATGAGACCGCAACGAACGGGCGGCTCGACCGGGAACCGAGATTGTGTATGGCGCGGGCAATCAGTTCCTTGCCTGTGCCGCTGGCGCCGGTTACCAACACCGATGCGTTGAGATTGGCCACGCTGCGCACCAGTTGATATACCCGCTTCATTTGCGGGCTGGACCCGATGAGCCGGTCGCAACTGGCGGGTTCCTCCAGCCGCAACTGCACCGTCTGCAACTGCAGTTTGAGCGAGGAGTTCTCGCAGGCCCTGTTCAGCATGGTCTTCAGATCGCGGATTGAAGGCGGTCGGCGGCAGTACCCGAAGGCTCCGTTGCGCACCAGTTCGAACGCTGTGGAGCGCAGCCCATCGTCAGCCATCACCACCAGCGGTACGTTCGATGCAATCAACTGCCGGGAGAATTCGATGCGCTCTTTCATGGAGTCGCGATTCGAATTCAGATCCACAATCATCACATCGCAGTCCCGCGATGACACAAAGCTGCTCATCGCTCCTGCATCCGACTCGAAGTGGACTTGAAAATCTTTTCCGAGAGCCGAGGCAAGAAGAGGCCGTAAAGTGCGATCTTCTGAGTACAACCCGATCTTTATCATCTGCACGCGAACTTTCTGTCGCTCTTCAGGGGTCCGGCCGTTAAGCCCTGGCCCCGTCTTTGTCGCAGTGTTGTCTATCCATCATCGGCAAGGTTCACTGCTATGCCAATGGCTGTTTCGTGCTAGGTCAGTGAGACGTTGGTAATGAGCCTGTGCCGGTCCCTGGGGCGAAAATCAGAAAACGCACTCAAAAATCCGCCAGACTGTCTCTATGTGCTTGATAATCATACGAATACGAGGAACTATGCCTCCGCGCTGCTCTGATGGCCTTGTTTTTCTTCCGCGTTAAGTCAACATGCCGGTAAGTAATCTGTTTTCAGTCTATTGCTATGAAATCCCTGAAAATCAACGTCGCCAGCGCGCAGGAACGGAACTGTCGGCCATCTCTCAATCTGCCGGGTTGTGAATACGACATCCATAACACTTTTGTGTTATCCCAGTTTCATTCAGGTAACGAGTCGCTGATTACCCTGACTCGCCACGGCCTGACCTGAGCCTTCAGTGGCGCAGTCGAACTTCCCGTCCGCAAGGGGGCAGAATGTGTAAACGGACCGCTTCACCGCTTCGGCCCGTTCGTAAACTGCCGTGTACACCGCTGCGATGTGTGCGGCCCTAACTACATGATTTCAAATCATTTTTAACCGCCTTGGTTTGGTTGGGCAATTGCTTTTGATGCAGGTGTTCCCTGAAACCGGGGCAAAGGAGCAGCGAAGATGCAATCGTTCGCATGGTGGCCAACGGTAATCGTTCTCGGTGTGGCTACCTTTACCGATCTGCGCACCCGCCGAATTCCGAATTGGCTGGTGCTTCCTTTCCTTGCCGCCGGCTTCGTGGTTTCTGGCTGGTTCCATGGCTGGCACGGGATTGTCCTGAGCCTTGAGGGCGCTGCACTTGCCATGGTGATTTACGGCTTTCTTTTCTGGATGGGCGGCATGGGCGCCGGGGACGTGAAGCTTTGTATTGCGATCGGAGCTTGGATCGGCCCGAATCAGTTGTTTATCGCACTTGTCATTACCGGTATGGCAGGCGGAATCATGGCCCTCTGCTGGGCGGCCTTTGGGGGATTCCTGAAAGAGCTTTTCACCGGCGCCAGCAATTTGGCCTTCGGTTGGAAGGAGCGGGGCGGTCTTCGCGATCCCGAGGCCGTGCTCAGCAATCCTTTGCGGCGCAAGATGCCTTATGCGCCGGCCATCGCGATCGGAACGTTGATTTCATTCTTCGCTCATTGAGAAAAGGCTAGAGAAAATGTCGACTTTGCGGGCCAATTATCGAGTCTCGACGAATGCAGAAGTCGACGTGCTCCCAATCGCGGATGGTGAATCCATGAGTTCCAATTCTTCCCCGTATCTTGTTCCCGCTCCCATTGAGTCTCTCGGCGCCGATTACCTTTCGATTGTTCTCATAGGCCCCGACCAACAGCGGCGAGAACAGGTGGCCCTTGTGCTGGCCGGGTGTGCGGGCTATGAGGTTCACGAGTTTTCTTCCTATCCTCCCAGCCTCGATGATGTACCCAGGTTGCTCGAACTGCACGACGACGTGATCATCATCGATTTGGACAGCGATCCCGATTATGCGCTGGACATCGTGGAAAGCATCGGCTCCAGTGGCCCGGCCACCGTGATGGTCTATTCGGAAAATGCCGACCCTGACCTGCTCGTTCGTTGCATGCGCGCAGGCGCGCGGGAGTTTCTCACGCTCCCCCTCGAGTTTGGCGCGGTGGCGGAGTCTCTGGTGCGCGCCACAGCTCGCCGGCCCGTTGCCCGCCCGGTTCAAGTCAGTCGCAAGAAGGAGGGCGGAAGGCTTTTAACGTTCATGGGCGCAAAGGGCGGCACCGGCGTCACAACGTTGGCCTGCAATTTCGCCGTGGCCCTGGCCCAGGAGCCTGGCCAGAATACTCTGCTGATCGACCTGGATCTCCCATTTGGCGACGCCGCTTTGAACCTGGGAATCGTCGCGGAGTTTTCCGCCATAGACGCCCTCCAACAATACGAACGGCTGGACGGGGCCTTTCTTTCCAGGTTGTTGGTTAAACACGGCTCGGGAGTCTCGGTGCTTGCCGCGCCGGGAAGATTCCAGCACTTTCAGGCGGACAATGAGGCCATTGACAAGATGATCGATGTGGCTCGACAGGAATTCGACAACGTGGTCGTCGATCTGGGTTCGAGAACCGATTTGACCGGAACCGCTCTCTTCAGGGACGCATCCACCATCTACCTCGTAACGCAGGCGGGCATTCCAGAGTTGCGCAACTCAAATCGCCTCATCTCGCAGCTATTCAGCGATGGCGGGCCCAACCTTGAAGTCGTTGTCAACAGGTATGAACAGCGCATCCTTGGCGTTTCAGAACAGGACATAGCCAAAGCTCTCACTCGTCCGGTACATTGGAAAATCCCCAACGATTTTGCCTCCGTGAAGCGCATGCAGATCGACGCCACCCCGCTGATGCAGGGCGACTCGCCAATCTCGCGCCAGATCCGGAAGATGGCAAAGGCAGTCATTGGCCAGCCGGCGGTCGAGACCAAGAAGAAGGGCTTCAGCTTATTCGGATGATGATTCTCGCGACCCATATCGATATATGGATGGAAGGTAAAACTTGGAACTGCTGAATCTGGAAAATTACAAAGCGGATATTCATCGCACCCTGATCTCGAAGCTTGATCTGGAGAAGCTCTCTCGCGTCAATTCCAACCAGGCGCGCCAGGCGGTTTTGGGAATCGTCAAGGAGATCATGGCCGATCAGCGGGTACCGCTGAGTTTCGACGAGCAGGAGAGAATTCAGTCCGATCTGCTCGACGAAGTCTTCGGCCTCGGTCCGCTGGAGCCGCTGTTGCGCGATCCCAAAATCTCGGACATCCTGGTCAACGACAAGGACCACGTCTTTATTGAAAAAGGCGGCCTGCTCCAGCGAGTCACTACCAGCTTCCGCGACGACCGGCACCTGCTGCAGATCATCGACCGCATTGTTTCGCGTGTTGGACGAAGAGTGGATGAGTCTTCACCGATGGTGGATGCCCGCCTTCCCGATGGCTCCCGCGTAAACGCCATCATTCCTCCTCTCGCGCTGGACGGGCCCTCGATGTCGATTCGGCGTTTCGGTACCGGCCCTCTGGCGGCAAATCAGCTGGTCAAGTTGAACAGCATCTCCGCGGAGATGATGGAAGTCCTCTCCGCCGCGGTCAAAGCGAGAATCAGCATTCTTATCTCGGGCGGTACTGGTGCCGGTAAAACCACGTTTCTCAATATTCTGTCGCAGTACATTCCCAACAACGAGCGCCTGGTGACCATCGAAGACGCGGCCGAACTCAGGCTGGCGCAGGAGAACATCGTGCGCCTTGAGACGCGTCCGCCCAATATCGAAGGACAGGGCGCCATCAAGCAGCGCCAACTGCTCATCAATTGCCTCCGTATGCGTCCCGACCGCATCATCATCGGTGAGGTCCGCGGCGAAGAAGCCTTCGACATGTTGCAGGCCATGAACACCGGCCACGAAGGGTCGATGACCACGATCCACGCCAACACCCCGCGCGACGCGATCTCCAGGTTGGAATCCATGGTGGCCATGGGCAACATGAATCTGCCCGAGAAGTCGGTTCGCCAGCAGATCTCCTCGGCCATCACCATCGTGGTGCAGGCAACCCGTCTTAGCGACGGTACGCGCAAAGTCACAAGCATTTCAGAGATTACCGGCATGGAAGAGAACGTGATCAGCATGCAGGAAATCTTTTCATTCAACAAGAAAGGGATTGGCCCCGACGGCAAAGTCATAGGAGTTTTCACGCCCAGCCGGATTCGTCCGCGGTTTCTGGAACGGCTCCGCGTCTCGGGAATCATTTTGCCGCCCAGCTTGTTCGAACGTGAGACGCAGGTCAACTGATAGGAAGGGAGGGAGCAACGATGTTATTGATCATCGGTCTGGTTTTCATCGGCGTCTTCGCGGTCATAGCATTGCCGCTGATCGCCGCCAGTGGGCCCGCCAAGAAGGCCAAAGAAGTTCAGAACAGACTGGATTCCGCGTTGGCCACCGAAGCCCCGGAACAGCGCGACATGATTGTCAATCTTCGCAAGGACGATCAGATCAGCAGCATTCCCTGGTTGAACCAGAAGCTTCTTCAGTTCGAGCTAACACCCTACCTGCGCAAGGTCCTTGACCAGGCCAACCTTAGTTGGAGCGCAGGCAGGCTGCTCATGATGACCGCAGTCTGCTTCGCCGTACCGTCCTATGTCGTCGATTGGCGTTTCTCCGCCATTTTGCCGGCCCTGGGGGCTGGAGTGGTCGGGGCTATGTGTCCATTCGGCTTCGTCCTATTCAAACGGAGCCAGCGTTTCAACAAGTTTGAAGAAGGGTTGCCGGAAGCGCTCGACTTGATGGTTAGCGGCCTCCGTGCCGGTCACAGCTTGATTGCCGCAATGGGCCTCGTAGGCAGGGAATGTCCTGACCCCGTGGGCGGAGAATTCAAGGTCTGTTTTGAAGAACAGAATTACGGTCTTGAACTGAAATCCGCCATCGAAAACCTGATCGACCGCGTTCCGCTGCAGGACCTCAGAATTGTTGCAACCGCCATCATGATTCAAAAGGAAAGCGGTGGCAACCTGGCCGAAGTGCTCGACAAGACCTCTTATGTCATTCGGGAACGTTTCCGCCTGAAGCGCCAAATCAGAACCCATACCGCGCAGGGCCGGCTTACCGGGTGGATCCTCAGCCTTCTGCCGGTGGTGCTGGGAATCGCGCTTTTCTCGGTCAATCCGACCATGATGAGCATTCTGTGGACCCGGCCAATCGGCGTAACGCTTCTCTGGACCTCAGCTGGAATGACATGTCTGGGCGGATTGATCATCCGGCAGATCGTCAACATGGAAGTTTGAAGGGGACTTATGGTACTCGTGATTATTGCTTTTTTTGCCGCGTTTCTGCTGATCGCCAGCGGCGCGCTTATGCTGTTCTATCGCGAAGCCCTGCCCCAGCGGATCGCCGAGGCGATTAATCCCCGCCCCAAGAAAAGAAATGTATTGAGTACCATCCGCGAGACCGGCTTCTCGATCGGTGGCGCGGTGGAACACTTCGAGCACTTGCTGCCGAAGAGCCAGGCGGAGATCTCGATTGTGCTGCAGCGCCTCTCCCGCGCCGGCCTTCGCAACGAGTCCGCGGTCAAGATTTTTTATGGATCCAAAGTTCTGGTTCCGCTCGGGCTTTGCGCGGTTTCGCTCGTCACCAACCTGGCCAGCATCAGCCCGTTCTTCGTGTATGCCTCTTGCCTCGGTCTGGGATTCCTGGCTCCGGATTTCTGGCTGGGAAGAATGATTTCCACCCGGCAAAAGAAGATGGAGCGCGGCCTGCCGGATGTGCTCGATCTGCTCGTGATCTGCATCGAAGCCGGCCTCAGCCTGGACCAGGCTACCGCTCGAACCGCGGAGGAACTGAAAAGAGCGCAACCGGAACTGTGCGACGAATTCGGCGTCCTCGTGCTCGAGCAGCGCGCTGGTCGCGCCCGCTCGGATGCCTGGAAACATCTTGCCGAACGCACCGGCGTCGATAGTCTCCGCAACCTGGTTTCGGTTCTGGTTCAGTCGGAGCAGTTTGGAACCAGCGTGGCCAAAACGTTGCGCCAACATGCTGACACCCTCAGAGCTCAACGTATTCAGCAGGTCGAGGAGATGGCGGCAAAGACCACTGTAAAGCTGGTCTTCCCACTTGTGTTTTTCATCTTTCCCGCACTCTTCCTGGTCGTCCTGGGACCTGCGGTGATTTTGATGATGGAGTCGTTTAAAACGTTTCTTGATCATTGATGGAAGGAGGAATGGACATGGACGGTACCCTGATTATCCGGATTGTTTCCGGTGTGCTCTTTCTTGTCGTGCTGATTATTCTGGTTCAGCGCCGCCGGACTCGGGTCAGTTAACGCGGATTGTTCCCTGAACTCAGCGGCGCCGCTCGAACCAAACCGGCTGCCGCTGATGGGTTCTACAATTGCGCAAACCAGGAAAATCGGCGCCGAATCCGGCATTGATACTCCCTGGTTCCGTTACGATTGGTAGCGTAGGTAGGATTCTCTCAGAGGAAGGAAGCCGCAATGGACGGTACCACGATTATCCGGATAGTTTCTGGTGTGCTGTTTGTGATTGTGCTGGTTATTCTCATTCAGCGTCGCCGCACACGGGTAAAGTAGCCCGGATCTGCAAACTGAACTGACGGCGCCGCGGAACCAGGCGTGCGCCGCCAAATAACTGATTCTCCTGCCGTAAGGGGATCTTGTCGCTCGCGCGGCAATTGTCAAAAAACTCCCCCTTTCGGCAGGACAGGTGAACTGCGCCCATTTGTGCCCAGCCAATTCGATTGGGAAATGGAGAACTCGAATGCAACTGACAAACAAAATTGAATGGCCGACTGGGGATATGGGTGCGGAACCGGTTGCGAAGCACGCGCCAATCGCATTAGCCTCTGTGGAACCGAGGCCGCACTGCGCCTACAACCAGACCAGGGAGTGCTTTCTCGGCCTGGAGGTGACCGCGGCCGAACTTTCGTACGCCAACCTCGAAGAGCGCCTTTCTGAGCAGGAACTCAAGTCCGGCGAAGGACTGTGGCTGACCCCCTTCCACGGTATCCCCATGACCGGTCTCATTTCCCCTCTCGACTTGATCTATCTTGACGAGGACTGCCAGGTCATCGAGACCGTCGAATCGTACCCTACCTTCCTGGCCAGTCCTTCGCGTCCGCGAGCCACCAGTGTGCTGGTCTTGCCCGCCCACTCGATTTACTCGTCGCAGACCCAGGCCGGCGATCAGATGGTGTTGTGTACCGCCGAGGAGATGGAGGGACGACTCGAATGGATCTCGCAACAAGCAACCAATGGGAACACCGTTGCCCTGGACGAATCCAGCGAGGTCCAAGGTGCGGTCTTGCTCAGAGAACAGCCCCTCTGGAGCGGGGGGCCCGGACTGCTCGAGTTGGAGTCTCGCTCTGAGCAGGACCAGGTCAATGTCCTGCAAGCCCATGAGATGAGTCTCATCGAGCCTGGGATAAAGGCCGTGAGGCCGCCGAAGAACTGGCTCGAACGCTGGTGGTCGCCGGATCCCCGCAAGGCTCCCCGGGAGAAGGCTCCCGGTGTTGCAGCCTACTACTGGAACGGCGCTGCACCAAAGGCGCACACAGTCCACGACATAAGCGCCTCGGGACTATATCTGATAACGGAAGAGCGCTGGTTTCCAGGAACCCTGGTTCTTATGACCTTGCAAAAAACAGGCGACGGGGAGGAGATCGCCGAACGATCGATCGCGGTCATGTCCCGGGCAGTCAGGTGGGGAAACGATGGGGTGGGCCTGCAGTTCTTCCTGCTCGATGAGAGTAATGCGCGCAAAGGGCTGACTCAAAACATGGACGTGGTAAGCAAAAAGGAATTCGCGCGATTCCTTCAACGGCTTATGAAAGGGAAAGGCTAGGCGCGCGCGGGCCGGCGAACGCCGGTCCGCGAGTGCCTTGCTGACAGTGGCGTTGCTGAGCCGGAAAAGCATGGCGAACGACGCCGGGAGAGAGAGAAAGATGAAGACTTCAAGCGGCTTGCGCAGGCAAGCCAGAAACCTCATACGCGGCCTCAAACAATTGGTTGGGGCAATGGAACGGCGCGCTCTGCGCCATTCGATTGGCGGCCGCGCTCATGCATCCCTTGCCCATGGCGACGATGGCGGGGCGCTGCTTGAAATTGCATTGACCATGCCGGTGCTGCTGGGCATTGTCACCGGAATCTGTGCGTTCGGTATTACCTTCAGCAACCAGCTCACCCTGACGCAGGCTGTGGGCTCCGCTGGGCAATACCTGGCGCAAATCCGGACCACTTCGACAAACCCCTGCGCCGACACGTTCACCGCGCTCAAGAACGCCGCGCCCAACCTTCTTCCGGCGAATATCTCCATGACGGTTGTGATGAACGGCACCACGCCAACACAAACCGGGAACAGTTGCTCCGGCGCGCAAACAAACCTAGTGCAGGGTTCGTCCGTAACCGTATACGCCACCTATCCCTGCAGCCTGAATATCTACGGAGTCAAATTCGGATCCAGTTGTCAATTAAGTGCCAAGGTCACTGAATATGAATACTAAACACCGCATCATCGAGGCAATTCCTATGAAAACGATCAGAATGTCTTTTGTCCGCAGATTCCTTAACGATCGGCGTGGGCAGGTGCTCCCATGGGTGGGACTGGCGACGGTCGGAATGCTGGGAATGGGCGGGATGTCTATCGACGTAGGCCGCGCCTACGTAACACATGCCCAGCTTCAGAACTACGCCAACGCCGCGGTGCTGGCGGCGGCGGGGCTTGTGTACAACACCTCGTCAACCAACAATGCCACCACTGAAGCCACCCTTTACAGTGCGAGCTCCGGGGATATGAACGTCAACCAGAACCTGGGAACAGTGACTACGACCGTGTCGACTGTGTGCCTCAATGCGCTGCAGCCGACTGGGACCACCTGCGGCACCAATGGCCAGGCAAATGCCGTCAGGGTCACTCAGAAGGCCACCATTCCCACGTATTTTATGAAGCTCTTCAAGGTTCCACAACTGACCGTGGCCGCCACCGCGACTGCTTCCATGCAGGGGCAGGCACAGCCCTGGAATGTGGCAATTGTTCTTGACGCCACTGGCTCCATGAGCACGAACGATACCAACTGCGGAAGCAACGTGACCGAGTTCCAGTGCGCCTTGAACGGTATTCAGGCCATGCTCAAATCCACCAACCCCTGCAAGTCCGGCGCATCGAGCTGCACCAACTCAACCGCCAATTTTCACGTGGCGCTCTTCGGTTTTCCGGGTGTCTCAACGGCTTCTGTGACCAATGAAAACGCCTGCAGCAGCTACAGCCAGCCAACCTTCCAGATCTATTCTCTGCCGGTGGTTGGTGCATCCTCCTACACGCCAATCCAATACTGGCAGAACAGCAACCACAACAACACGTTCACTGAGACCTACGAGGTCACATTGGGCGCCAGCGATGCCGATGCCAACGGTTTCGTGAGCGATTACTACGACCCAACGCAAACCAATGGCCTGAACTCGAGTTCTTCGATCGTGAAAGCCATCACCAAGTGCATGAAGCCCATCAGCCAGCCCGGCAGCGGCACCGGCGGTCTCCAGGGCGCTTACACGGGCGGTATCACCTATTATGGCAGCATCATCTATGCTGCGGAGAACGCGCTCTTGGCCGAACAGAAACTGAATACCGGAACCAATAACGCCATGATCTTCCTCAGCGACGGTCAGGCGAACCTGGTCGCCGCTACGGGCGATTTCCCAACCTCATCCACCTATACCGCGGTTCCATCCACCGCCGGGCTGAACACTCTGACCGGTACCGGGTATTACCCCGATGCCAACGATGAGTGCCAGCAGGCGATCATTGCAGCCCAGGACGCGGCTGCGGATGGTATCAACATGTACTCGGTCGCCTATGGCTCGGAGCAAACGGGGTGCTATTCCGGAGATGGAAACACCGACACCACGCTGCTCACTTTTCAAAGGCCGCTGAACGCATCGTTCACCATTTCGCAGCTAACCCCCTGCATCACGATGGAGAATATCGCCTCGTCGTTAGGCAACTTCTACTCCGACTACAACCAGAGCGGATCGGGCAGCACCTGCCAGGACGC
>Ga0075029_100001041_pt1 | contig 15901 bp, 24 predicted proteins | sample LitLauG_LLR_2013_FD_71391 | JGI IMG/M metagenome (GOLD analysis project Ga0075029, IMG submission 71391) | Freshwater sediment microbial communities from North America - Little Laurel Run_MetaG_LLR_2013 | ecosystem: Environmental > Aquatic > Freshwater > Creek > Sediment | place: USA...
CTGTAGTGTGGGTTTTCTGCCATGGACTTCCTCAGCTAGTTCCACCATTTCCCAAGCGGCAGCAAAAATGGCTTCATCTCCCTGCTCCTGCCAAAACTCAATATCGAATGAACGGTCCGGAAACTCGCGCTCCACCAGTCGTGTTTTCCATGCTGAATTCTGAGGAATGCTCATTTCTCCTCTTCGAATGCGTCCATGACCGCTTTGCCGTTCCTAACGAAGGAACGAACAAACGTCACCAGTAGTGGGTGTTGAAGAACTCCTGCACGCGAAATCAGCAAAAACAAAATTGCGCCAGGATGCCCTACAAAAGACTTTCTCGATTTTCTGGGCATTTGTATCCCCCCAATTTTGGCTGTTTGGGAGAAAACAGGACTTTTTCAACACTCACAGTATTTCGCCCTCAAAAGCCTTTATCAGGATATCAGGCTGAAGCGCCCGATTCCTATTCCTTTGACGAGGCGATCAGTCTGGCCCGCACGTTTCGGACCACGCGGCCGCTAGAGATGTTGCTTGGGCGCTCCCTCCGCCTGTCGACCCATCAAGGAAGCGCGCGTGAGACATCGGTACGAAGGAAATCGCCACCCTTGAATAGCAGCGAGTCCTTCTTCGCCTGGGCGAGAGCATAGGCAAAACAGTCTCCGAAATTCAGCTGCGCCGGATGCCCGCTGCCCTTGCCGAAGTCGCGATAGGCCTGGCGCGCAATTCGTGCCTGAGCCTCGGTGACCGGCTCGATGGCCACTTCCGCTTCTCGGAGCAGATCATCGAATCGGCGGCTCGCGATCGCGTTGCTTACGACGCAGTTCCGCATATGCCCGGAATGCTCGCCCTGCAGATCGCCGCACATGTTCCCCCAATTCCCGATCTATAGCAATTCCAGTCTCCTCTAAGAATGATCAGACGAACGTCTCCGTGCAGCCGGTGGCCACAATCAATTCCGCGAATACAGGGGCCGCGACAACCAGATGGCCGCGTTTGAACGGTGTCTCCAGAGCGTTCTGCGACGCCAAGCTGAGATCTGAAGAACGTCAACGCAGACCGTTGAGTAGTAGAGCAGCTTCATGGGCCGATGGTTGGTCGTAGAACTCCGATTCGACCCGCGGTCTAGAAAAGTTCGATGGCAGCCGAATGGCCCGAAGCAGCAGCGAGTCGACCGTCCCGCGTAAGTAAGGCAGCTCCGAGTTTTTCAGCAAGCACGATATAGGCAGCATCATAGGCGGAGAAATTGTGACGCAGTTGCCAAATCCGAGGCAGGAACACGAAGTGAGGATACCGAGTAATGCGGAGATCCAGCAGATCGCGGACCGCCTCGTCAGCGCGATGCACAGAGACGAGACCTTGCATTGCTAGACGCCGCAGCACCTGCGTGACTTCAACATCGAAGAGGTGAGGTGCGTGTAGGGTTTCGTTATGCGAATAAATTCGCTTCTCAATGGTCCGCCCGGCAGAGGTCTGAAGAAGCCAGTCAACTGCCGCAGACGCATCCAGGACGATCATCGAGCTTCGCGCTCTTCTCGTAACAAGTGAGCGGTATTGATCTGCACCGAAACCGGCTCACGTGCGTGCAGGCGCTCACGCAATTCTGCAAGCGTTGGCCTCTCGGCGATTTCCTTGATCTCCGCTAACAGATAGTCCGAAAGCGACATACCTGCCATGGCAGCGCGAGCTTTCAGGTTGCGGTGCAGGGCATCCGGTACATTACGAAGCTGAATCATCCTCGACATGTTATTAGCATACTTTCATGTTACGCACACGTCAAACAAACTGCATCAGCCTCGATTTCTCTGGGCACCCTAAATCAGCGTGTCGGACCTCAACCGTCAGCAGAACGCCTAAGCCTTGACGCGTCAGCATCTTGTGCTAAACTAGACTAATCAAACTTAGTCCGCATAGTGATTATGAAGACGTTTAACATTCACGAAGCCAAGACCCAGCTGTCGAAGCTTGTGGAAGAGGCCTCAAAAGGTGAGTCCTTCATTATCGCGAGGGCGGGAAAACCCGTTGTAAAGGTTACGGCCCTTAGCGCCCCAACAGGGACTCAAGTCCGTCGGCTGGGCTTTATGGCAGGCCTGATTTCCGTGCCGGACGACTTCGATCAAATGGGTCGGGAGGAGATTGAGCGGATCTTCGGTGGCGGCGTATGAAGCTGCTGCTCGATACGCATCTTTTGCTCTGGGCCGCTGGTGAACCAGATCGACTGTCCGCGGAGGCTCGCTCCTTGATCGAGAATCCAGAGAATGAGCTTCTGTTCAGTGCGGCCAGTTTGTGGGAAGTCGCGATTAAGCGCGGGCTGGGCCGGCATGATTTTAAGGTGGATGCCCGGCTGCTGCGTCGCGGCCTGCTCGACAATGGCTATAGCGAGTTGCCGATTGTCAGCGATCACGTTGTCGCCATCGAGAGCCTGCCGACGCTTCACAAGGATCCGTTCGATCGCGTGTTGGTGGCACAGGCAACCGTGGAGGGTGTCACGCTGCTTACCATCGATTCTCTGGTCGCACAGTATCCCGGGCCAATACGGACAGTGTGAGCAAATTCCAGGGCATTGCCTGCAATGCGTAGTCGGAAAATCGGGGGACTCGCCCGTGGTATTAGACGGCACGTCCTACTGCTACATCACAAATGCGGTGAATTCGAGCAACGAGGAAAGCGGCTGCTCTAATATCGCTTACAACGTTCAGATTCCTGCTCCGTAGTCCCGGAAGCGTGCCCCCGTCATCGGCATCAGTCAAGCCCTTCGGCCTCGGCCCCTTGTGCTCGCCTAGAGGGGGCCACAAAAGTCGATTGCTGACACCTCCACATTTGGAGCTGCAGTGTGTGCATGCGCTTGCAACAGTTGCAAAAACTCCCATCTTGACAATGACTTGCCGGAGGGCTGAAATGTAGATGTTGGTGATGATTGTCCTCGTAACAGGCAGTTAAACCGGCTGGCCCTCCCCCTCTGCTGCCTGTCTTGATAAGTGTAATAAATAGAGGGAGTTGAAGTATGGGCAGACCAAGTGCGAAATGGTGGTTGGCGGTGGCAGCTCTGTTGCTCCTCACCCCAGCGTTGTCGGCTACACGCCAGCATGAGAAGGAGAAAGGGTGCGGCGCCCGCGACGATCGAGACAAGAAGTGCCGGCAAGTGCCGGAGGGCGGTTCAACGGCAGCCTACCTACTTGGAGCCGGAGTTACTTGCGTAGGAGCCATGGTGCTGCGCTCTCGCCTTGGCAAGCCTCAGACTCCTTAGTCTGAGACGGCAAATGAATTAGCCCGCAAACGAGTCAGGAACTCGTGCTGCGGGCTTTTTTGTTGCTGGTCTTTAAAGTTCTTCGGGGTTCAGTGACTAACGCATCGCAGGCGGTGCCAGAAGCGGGTGGAACTCTCTTCGCCGCAACAGCCACAACAGCATTACAACCACCAAGACCGCCAGGCCAAAGAAGACGATCCCGCCGCTGTGATGCAGCCAGCCGTCCAGAAAACCTGGATCTACGCGCGTTCCAAGCTCCACGATGGTGAAAATACGCAGGGCATTCTTCGCGACCGAGAGCGGTATGACTGCCGCGATCAGCAGAGTCTTCCTCCACCATGAACGAAGGAAGAGATGAGCTAGAACCATGGTCGTGACGAGAAGCATCATGCTCGAGCGGATACTGCTGCACTCGCTCGCCACTTCGATATCGAGACCCGGGATAGATAACATGATGCCGTCGCGCGTCACCGGGACCCGAGCAAAATGGAACAGCATGCTCGCGGCCCCAGCAGTCTGCTGCTGCAGGAACTCCGTGATCCAATTCAAGACCTGCTCCGGGAAAGGAGCGATTAAAAATAGAAAGCACAAGGCAAACAGGAACGATCGGAACGTCCGGAGGCCCACGCAGATGATTGTGCTGCCGATCCACCACATCACGAGCGCAAATATGCTTAAAGATAAGCGACTACCGAGAGACAGTTGCCAGACGTCCCACGCCGTGGAAACGCGGAAGGCCAGCGCTGCAGTGAGTAAGATTAACCCGGGCCATCGTCCCCCCTCAAAAGTGAGCTGAGCCCGTCTCGCTTGAAGGTAAATGAGAGCAATGCTCAGCGGCGGGATCAGGAGGATATGAGTGTACGCGTCGCTGCTCAGAGCAAGCTTGGCGTTCGCGGCGAGTGAGCCCCACCAGATCGCAATAGACGCTCCAAAAAGAGCGACGAACTCGAGAGACCGGATTCGCTCCCTCACCGGATTCGCCACTCAGGAGAAAGGCCCTCTTGCGGGCAGGTCGTAGTCCGGTTAAAGAGCGAACTTAAAATCGGCGACATGGCTGCCAAATGTGTGGTGAACGTACACCATCATAAGCGATCTTCAATCGAGTTCAGCTATCATTCGCGACCTCCCTCAATAAAATGTCTCATTGGACAGAGGAAGGAATCGGTATGGACGGGAATGTATTGAAAGAAGAGCGCCGGAGGAAAAGATGGCGGCGGGGCTTGCCCTTCTTGTTCCACCACCTCAGCCAGAAACTCGGAGACCTGGGCCAAGCTTGTCCGTCGTCAGAACCTCTGACGACGGACACATATAACTCGCAGTGCCTGCGTCTCTCCAAACGTAGAATCGACGCTCAGAGACCCAGGAGGTTTCGCATGACGGCAGTGGCCTCCCATTTTCGCAGTTGCGCGGCAGAGCCAGCGCAGCTATGGTCGTAGAGATCATAACCGAGGAACAATTGCTGAACTCCTGGGATCTGCGGGATTGTAGCCAAGCGAGTTCTATGGTTCAAGAAGCCCGAAGACGCGCTTCAAGAAACCAAACTCTTTCTCGCGCATGTGATGACCTACGGAACGCTCAGCGACACATCAACGACACTGCACTACTTTTCGGAATCCGACTTCGAGCGGTCCTCGACGACCCACCTCCTGGGATCTTTGGATTCGCTACGACGTGTCGCACAGACGCGTGCAGGGCAATTGATCGTAGTCCATCGAAAATCCCATTCGCAGCCGCCCCCGGCAGTGATCGCAAAAGGGGTTGAAGCTCTCGATTTGGAGCACCTTGTTGGCGAGCTCTTTTCGACCAAGTGACTGCCTCTTGCCCGGGCGACAATGGGAACGGGTGACTCAAGTTTCTATCTGACACGGGCTCAACCCTTTTCCCGCATTTCCTCCACGGTAATTCCCTTGCGGTTCTCCATGACCGCCTCTCTCATCTGCCGTTCGAGTTTTCCGAGACGCTTCACGATCTACGTTTTCTCGAGCGCTCGGAGCTGCAGGTGCATCAGAGGGGTCATTTCCGCCGATCCCGGGAGTGAAGCTTGCCGGCGTAGACATCGGAGATCAGTCAGGCAACGGTGTCTCGGATGGCTATGGCGTTGTCCAGGTTGGGCAGCGGAGTCCTGGCAAGAAACCATGTGCTTGCATTTCGTGCCTGCAATGCCTACAATAGGTGCATGCAATACACCATCCGCAACGTGCCGGATAGTTTGGATGAGGCTCTTCGCCGGACTGCCCGTGAGCAGGGCAAAAGCCTGAACGATGTGGCGATTGAAGCCCTAGCCCGAGGTGCTGGCGTTACCGGGGAGCGCGACCGGCAGCGCGACCTCAGCGATATCGCAGGCACCTGGCGCAAAGACCCCGCTTTCGACAGCGCCCTGGCCGCGCAGGACACCATTGACGAAGAGATGTGGCGGTGAGGCTGGCACTCGACACCAACCGTTACACTGACCTTTGCCGAGGCAATGTATCCGTCGTCGAGGCGGTCGAGCTCGCCGATGAAGTCTGGTTGCCCTTCATCGTGCTGGGAGAATTGCGCGCCGGATTTGCAGTGGGCACACAAGGACCGCGTAACGAAGCCGCCCTGCGCCGCTTTCTCCTCAAGTCTCGCGTAGGTGTGCTCTATGCCGACGACCAGACGACGCATCACTACGCCGCCGTTTACCGGCAGTTGCGTAAGCAAGGCACCCCCATCCCTACGAACGATATGTGGATCGCAGCTCTCGTCCTGCAACATTCGCTTGTCCTGTTTGCCCGTGACACGCACTTTGACGCTCTGCCTCAGCTCGCCCGACTGTAGGTCATCGATATGCGCCCGCGCCGTCGAAAAAAAACCGAATCTCAATCGCCTCAGAGCGGGACCCAAAGGAATTCGCCCGTCCGGGCTGGCGCAGTTTGATGAATCATCCCCCTCTGGTTGAGCGTCGCGGCCTGCTCGACAACGGCTATGGCGAGTTGCCGATCAGTCCGCTATATTTCCCTTTCGGTTCTCCATAATTCTCCTCTCTCGTCAGCCGTTCCAGTTTTCCGAGGCGAAGAACTCGAGAGATCAGATTTCGCCGTCATCAGATACGCCAATGAGGAGGAAGAGCCCTCTTGCGGGCAGGTCGTAGTCTCCGATATCTGGTTCCTCACATTCAGAACCTTACCTATCTGTTCTCGCACATTTCCGAAACACATACTTCCCCGCTCGTTGGGCAGTATCTAAAGTAGAAAAGAATAGATTGGTTGCCGTATTCCGCTCCACCGCAAATCTAATCGGTTTAGACACCGGTGTATTCCCACCGGGTCTCGCCGGTAAACGCATCGGAACACCTGACAGAGGATGTCAGTCTCTGTAGTAGCCAACATGCCGCCTGCGACATGGCATCGCACATGTCGTCATTTCTCGCCTTCGGAAACGTGGTGATTTGCTCGATGAAGGGCTCGGTCCAAGCCGCACGCCGGTCCACAAGCCAGTCCCCAGCCTGCCACTCGGGAGCGACCGCGAACATGCGCGCAGTCTTTCCACCCTGGGGGTTGATTGCGATTACTCCAGGCACGTTGAACTTGAGGCGCTGAATCACCGCCGGACCATTGGCTCTGTCCTCGACGAGCACGGCACAAATGGGGCCATGCATGTCCCGTTGCCGCCTGATCTCGGCTTCGGTTCCAGCGGCGTCCAGGTGCTCGTTGACAACGTTCAAAAGAAATCGCTTACGACCTTTAATTCCGATGACACAGATGGCGACGAAGTCAGACGTCGCGGTGTCCTTGAAGGCGCAATCGACTGAGATAAGCTTAAAATTGAACGTTTTTGGCAGCTGCTCGTCTGCTTGACCTGTCCGAGGATCAATCCCGCCGTAATACCTGATTTCGCTGTACTTGATCATATTTCCTTCAGCGGGTGCCGGCCTTTGTTGATACTGTGCGGCAAAGACCAAACGACATGCGCGCTTTTCGTTGACAACTGCCGGTGTAAATCGATCAGGCTGCAATATTTCGCCTCGCCTGCGCTCAACGACCTTGCCCGACAGCGGAAATACCCAGCGCTCATCCTCTTCAGCCTCAAGCGGAATCCGGATGAGCGTCCATATGCCGGGTTCCTGGTCTAACAAGAAACCGGTCGGGTCCAGCTCGTGAAGACGCTGCATCACCAAAATGATCGCCCCTGTTGCCGGATCGTTGAGCCGGCTGCGAAACGTGTTGTCAATCCAGCGATTCGCTTTGGTCCGCTCGGTATCGCTCAGAGATTGATCAGCGCTGAGAGGATCGTCGAGAATCGCCGTGTCGCAGCCGCGGCCCCATGGAGATCCACTCACGCTGGTCGCAATCATTTGGCCCCCTCGGTCGTTCATGAATTGCGCGGCTTGGTTGCAATCGGCCGACAGCTGGAACTTGTCGCCCCAGAGACTTTGAAACCACTCAGTCTGCAGCAGCTTACGTCGCATCAAAGAATGCTCAGTGCTTAGCTCTGCGCTATAGCTTGCTGCCATGAATCGGTGGCTCGGCTCAGTGAGCCAGACCCAAACCGGGTACATGATAGTGACGATGGTTGACTTTAGGGTGCGGGGTGGAACGTTGACGATCACTCGCAACAACTTTCGCTCCTTCACCATCGTCAGGTGCTCGCATAGATAGTCGTAGTGCCAGGACCAGCGCAATTTTCTGTTAGGTTGGAGAACCCTCCACGCCCTCCTAACAAAGCGGGCAAAATCATGCGCTAGGCGATCGGCTACCAACGGACGCATTGCCTCCGCTCGCTCGAGCAACGCCGAACTGTTTCGCCTGTGCGGTTTACTCGTCATCACTGTTCTCATCAGGCGATGTGCTGGGGTCGCCCTCGATTACCGGAGCTGAGAGTTCCCGGCGCGGCGTAACGCGAGCCCCGAAAACCGAGATCAGTTCCCGGGCTAGGTCCACCGCCTCCTCCGGAGTGATCTTCGCAACGTTGACGCTCGCGACTTCCCCGTCGGAATCGTCGATCGGCTTTCGCTTTGCGTGGACATACTGTGCGAGCTCGCCGTAATACCGCCCTCTAGTTTCGGCGGAGTTTTTCTCGTCCATCGCGATTCGAGCCATGCCCAGTATCGGATCACAGCCAAGTGCTTCGAGTTTTTCGGCCACCGCTCGAGTCGCTTTGTTTGGCGTCCCCCGCTGGCGACCGCCTGTCTTCGGCAGGCCCACGGGTCTTCCACCTTTCCCGGCTATCGCCATAGCTGCCCTCCGCGTTCCTCCGATTTCGTGGCGAGAATGCTCGTGCGGACGCCAGGGCATAACGACTTGATGAAGTCATTGCCCGGAGAAGCGGCTACCGTGAAAGCTGGAGCCAGAATTCTTGGAAAGAATGTTTTTTGGAAACGAGCTCTGACTGGAGGAGTCGTCAGGGCTGTTCGGTGGTTTACACTGTTGGTTTTTTGTCGAACTTGGAGGAACAAAGTTCTGAGCATGAAGCCCCCGCTGCACTGAGCGTGCGCCGTGGCCTTCAGCTCGAACATCCCGTTCGAACATCCGGGTAAGAATTATTGGGGATCCAGCATCCCGCTGGGGTAAGCGTTTTGGTTACTGCAGAAGCCTCCGAATCATCCCGAAACGGCAGCTTCTTGGAGGCTTCCCGCCTCTTATTTTCAGCGTATCAAGCTTTGTCGGCTGATGCATATTGACCAAGTTGGTTCACCAGCGGAAGACTCGACATAATAGTCCCGGTTCACTCTTCAGCGACGCAGGAAATAAATTCTATTAGTCCAGTCCCAATTCCCGGTCTCTCTTGCCAGTCTGGTCAAGGCCCACACCAGACCGCCGATATCCGCGGGAGAATTGGTTTTTTCATCCACAAAAACCACGCCGCCGTGCGTTCGCTCTTCTTCCGCCCAGGTTTTAAGCAGGGGAGGAATGGTCCTCCGATCATAGGTAACCAGCGTTAATCTCTGGGCGGCGGCTTCCCGCAAACAAGTAGAGTCTTCCTGACCCAGAAGGTACCCGTCTTGCCAGTCCACCATACAGTGGATTTCTACTGCGCGATTGCGACGCCGCAGTCCAGTCGCCACGTCCGGTGAGATATGCTCATCGAGAAGAAGCTTGAGCATTTCAGGCTTTCGCGGCTTTCTTGGGAACGAATTCGGCGGCCTGAGGCAACATGCGCTTCAGTGTTTCAAAATCCGTCGCGTCATTCTCAGCTATTGCCTCATTGATTTCTTCAGGGAACGCCCTCGCATAGTTGACAGCTGCCTTGACCTTCACTTCTGGCCACTTGAGATGTTTCGCCACGGCCGACACATCTTTCCTATAACTGTGGACGAGCAGCATGACCTCCCATACGGCCAGCGTGCTCCCTTGAATGTAGGCTTGCCGGCCCGCAGGTGAATCTCGAAAGTCGATGAATGCAAATTCCGATCGGCGCAAGCCTTCCTCCACCAGGCGTGCACTGGCGTCGCTGGCGGTCCATCCATGCCGATTCGCCATGCGTTTGAGACGCTTTCCGCTCCCGGCCGGCAGGCGCATGCTGATGACCATCGAATGGGTTGATCTCATGGCAGTCTCCGAATGTAACTCGTGTAAGCATTGTAGCATACCGTAGCTGGACACTTCCGGCGATGCCTCGTGTCGATTCGAGACACTACTGATCTGCTGCGACATGGCAGGCGTCGGTCTACCATGTTGCTCGCGGCTTTAGGAGTTGCGTGCTTCGCAGTACTCGTGAGCGAGGCGTGTGGCTTCCTTGATGTTGCCATCCAGCAGTTCAGCAGCCATTTTGTCGGCAGTTGCGAGCAGCAGCTGAGCGTCCGATTCCTCAATTGGCCGATGGGGTGGCCGCTTGCGTTTCGGGCGCTCGCCGAGTAACTGCAGAACCGCATCGGCCGAGGCCGTTTGCCTGAACCATTTACGCACGGTGTCGGGCTTCAAGTTGAGAGACCTAAGCGCTTCGTAGTAAGTGGGCCTGCCGGGAATCGGTTTTCTGCGTCCCGGCTGTCTGTACCTTTCCCGCAACTCCATCAGGGCGGGAAGCAAAGGTTCCCGAAGTTCTCCGGTCATTCGTCCCCATGCTCCCTGTACTGCGTTCGACGACAGCCGGATAATTCGTACCAGTTCGTCGTCATTAAGACTGCGGTAATAGTGTGGGTCGGTGGTGCCAATGACTTCGCCAGCAACCTGCGGGAAATTTCCAGTAGGTCGGGACAGCGCCTTTGATTTCATGAGCGTCCGCCTGGTTCTCGCCGAAGGCAAGCTGCGCCGTCTCCAGAAAAAGCCCCGCGGGGAATCTCGTCGTCTGTGGACGAGGGCAAGGGCCTGTTGAGGAGTGCAGACACACCTCCGCCGATGGATTTCGCTGGCGGCCTAGAGGTGCTCTCAAGACAAGGATGTTACGGGACAACAAAAGCGAGTGGCCGCGATTTAGGCTGATGCTGTAGATAATATTAGCATTGTGGGCAGTCCGGTACAAATTCTTCGGCACTAGAAGAGCTCGATGGTTCGCCCAAACCGTAGGTGTCGCCGTAATGCATTTCCCAATAATATAACAATATATGTTATATTATGAAATATTCGACTGGATAGAAGGAACCGATATGGACGGTTATGTGCTGAAAGAAGCGCGCCGGAAGAAGAACTGGACACAAGAGCAAGCCGCTTTTGCGCTTGATGTCACCCAAGCTTACTTGTCGATGCTAGAGAAAGGACGTCGTCCTTTATCTGCACGGTTCGTACGGAAGGCTGTCAAAGTGCTCAATGTGCCCCCTACGGCGCTGCCGCTGCGATCGGAGCAGGCAGTGGTGCCAGGGTCTTTCCAGATACGTGATCTCAGCGTGGAGCTGGGTGCGCTTGGTTATCCTGGGTTCTCCTATCTTCGCGTGAGAAGGCCGCGAAACCCTGCCGAAGTCCTACTTGAGGGACTGAGCCAGGCAAACCTTGACGCCAGAGTCGCAGAGGGCTTGCCGTGGTTGGCACTGACCTACGTTGACATGGACTGGGACTGGCTGGTGCGTAACGCGAAATTGCGTGACCTGCAAAATCGATTAGGATTTGCGCTCTCTCTTGCGGCGGAAGTGGCGGCAGGAAGGAAGGACGGAACACGAGAAGATCAATTGCGGCAATACGTGGAGGCCATGGAGAGTTCCCGACTTGCAAGAGAAGATACCTTCTGCCACGACTCGATGACGCACGTTGAACGAGTGTGGCTGCGTGAGCGCCGCTCGCCCACCGCAGCACACTGGAATCTCCTTACAGACATGAATGGAGAACAGCTTGCCTACACGTCCTTATAAAAGTATTCCGGAACCGTGGTTCTCTTTCCTGCGCGAACTGGATTCGGCGGTCCACACGGAGGTTCGTATGGATTGCCTGGGAGGATTTGTCGTCAGCTTGGTATACGGGTTCTCACGGCCGACGGGAGATCTGGATGTCTTGGAGATTGCCCCGGAGGAGATCGGCCGCCCCCTTGCTAGCGCTTGGGATGCGAGGGGGTCCCCTTCACAAGAAGTACAAGATCTATCTCGATCACGTCGGTGTGGCGCATGTGCCTGAAGACTACGAAGGTCGGCTCACGGAAATATTCCCGGGAGCCTTCAAGCATCTTCGACTCTTAGCCCTTGATCCCTATGACCTCGCTCTGTCGAAGCTGGAACGCAACATTCAACGAGACCGAGACGATGTAAGGCACCTGGCGCGAACCGTCCCGTTCGACCTGGAAGATCTTAAGGATCGATACCAAAAGGAACTGCGCTGGCAGCTAGGCAATCCGGAGCGCGAAGACCTTACTCTACAACTGTGGATTGAGGCCATCCAGGAGGACAGGGCAAAGAAGTAGCTACCGGCCGAACTCTGAACACAAAAGAAGCGCACGGTTTGGGACTGGAAATGTAGCCGCACCCTCGGAGTCCATCTTTCCAATAGGCTCTTCGACCGTATGCGATTTGGGTGGTGATAGCTCACACCTTTGCATGAGTTTGTAGCCCGTAATGCTCTTGCTGCGAGCATTCCCTTCAGACGTTAGAACTTTGCAGAGTCACGTGGGAGAGCGCCGGTGTTATCGACTTATTTCTCTGAGTTCGTGCCATTAGGATTCCGCGTCAGGTCCTTCAGGTCGCTGCTGCGGCCTAAAGCTTTTTTGTTGGCTTTGTTTGGAGGACCGATAAACATACTCCATGACGTCATGTCCGTAGTCCCAGTGCTGGGCACGGTAAGGAAGTTGTGATACAGTAAGAAATAGAGTGAATATGCAGAAGCGGCAGCAGGCCGATCACAAAGTAAGGAGACTGTGATAAAGTAAGGAACAGAGGCACGCTATGCAGAAGCAGGCAACTATCACCAGTAAAGGTCAGATCACGGTGCCTCGTGAGGTTCGGCGTGCCCTAGGAGTCCGGACGGGAGATAAATTGTTGTTCGAGAGCGATGGAAAGGGAGTCCGAGTGCGGCCAGTTCGAAGCAGGAGTGCATTTTCCAAATATCGCGGCATTGGCAACCCCGGAATCGCGACGGGCAGAAAGAACATTGACAAATGGCTGCGCGGAATACGGGGACAATGACCACAGCCGTCGATACCAATGTGGTGATTGCCTTGTGGGATAAGGATCCCGCACTCAGTCTGGCGGCGCAGAACGCCCTCGAGGCAGCATTCAATCGTGGTAATTTGGTCGCCGCCGCTCCAGTGTTCGCGGAATTGATCGCTGCGCCCGGGCGCACTGAGACTTTCGTTGGGTCATTTTTCGAGGAGACGGGAATTGCGATCGACTGGCAGTTAGGAGAGCAGATATGGCGCTCGGCGGGGCGAGCATTCCAGGCGTATGCACAACGGCGTCGTAAACAGCGCGACCCAGGAACGCGCCGGATCCTTGCAGACTTCCTGATTGGGGCTCATGCGCTCTCCAATGGTTGCCGCCTTCTTACGTTGGACGACCATTTGTATCGAGCGTCATTTCCCACTCTTGTAATAGAGACGTTCTGAGAAGCAGCCACGGTGAAAGTCTTACGATCTAAGTGCACCGTTGCCTTCGGTCTTTATCGATCCGGTAGGAACTGCCGATTGACTTGCGCAGACGGTCGAAGATGGTTCGGTGCCATAACCCTTCGCGCTGCCCGTCAGAGTGGAATAGGTCGAAGGTGTTGTCCTAGTGGCCTGTCGCAGAGTAACCATTACTAGACTGTTAGCATCAAAGCTGTCATGGCCACTGGCAGCGAAACTTTGCTCACCCCTAACCATGGTAAATGCGGTCGGAGGCCAGGGGCCGCAATCAATTCTGCGAATCAGGAGTTGCGACGACAAGATTGCCGCGATTGAACGCCGCCTCCACGAAGTTCTGCGCTGCCAAGCTGAAATCAGAGGTCCTGTCCCACAATGCAATGAGCACATTAACGTCGAGAGCCTTAGTCATCGTCCGCGCATCACAGCCATTTATTGAATGCTCTTCCGGCCTGCCCCAATTCCGGGATTGCCGATACCGCGGTATTTTGGAGAACGATTTTGGGTCTCGAACGGCCCTGACTCGAACTCCGTTCCCGTGGCTCTCGAACAGCAACCTATCTCTCGTCCGCACGCCCAATAAACCACGCACCTCCCGCGGAAAAGTGATCTGACCTTTGCTCGTGATTGTTGCCTGCTTACGGATGCCACCGCACTTCCTTTGGCGTCAACGTTAACTCTTTCGGCGTCATTCTGCGCCAAGATACCGCAGTCCAGAGTCGAAAGTTGCAGTCGGAGGGCCACGCCCCTTTGAGGCGCGGCTCTGCGCTAGGATGAACTGAGATCGCAACCGAGAGAGAAGCGCAATGCCGCGCAGAACTCGTTCATTCGCGAGGAACTCACGTGGCCACGCGCCTTCCCAATCGGTCCCGAGAAATCGTTACGGCATTGTGTAGTTCACCGGCGCAAGGCCCTTTCATGCCGTCCTCTTGATTCAGAGCTACTTCAGAGTCTGTTCCACGCTTTGGATCCGGCATTGTGAGTCCCACATGGTCAGGCTTGGGCCGGCCCGTCGCTGGGACAGAGCAGATGCCAGCAAACCGAACTAAGGGAGCGCCGAGTAACCGCCTCACGCACGGCCATGGCGCTGTCCAAGTCACGAAGCCGGTCCCTTCCGACTGGAATTCGAAGGCCATTCTTTTTGCCACCAATCCGCCCCAGTTCCACGGCTTTGGTGGGATTGGCGTGAAGAAAGCACAGGCCGCCATCGGTAGCGGCGGCCCGGCAGGCCTTGCCCTTCTTACGTCTTGGCCTGGCAGCGCGAGTCAAGGTTCTTGCCGGTCATATTCCTGTTCATCCTCAGCCTGTTCGACTTCTGCGAGGCGACGGTCGTACTCATTCACCAGCTCCTCGAGTCCCACCGATCGTTCATCGACGCTGTCCGCACGATCCTTCTGCGTGGATGCTATTTGCACGATAGTTATTTGTCCGAGCCGCCGAAATCCGTGGGCCGGGCACGTCTTATTCATCTCGGCTTTGAAGGTCTCAGTTGAGCCGACGAATGTGAACCTCGGGCAGTTGCAGTTGGCAAGCGCCTCCTGCCTTGCGAGATCGGCTAGCTTCTGCTCAAGTCTTTCCAGCCGTCTCCGCCGGTTTCCTGACATAGTTTCGGTCCCAGTGGAGCACCCAGCGAGGGACTAGGACGCTCCCGAGAACAATCGTAGATCATGGAGGGAAGATTGTTGATGTGACGTCGGTAACAGTAGCGTGTCCGTCAAGGCCCTCTCCGCCTTAGCATTTCTCGTGCAAGCCTTCCGTGCGGTACACAGGAACGAACTTCCCGATCCCAGGTGTGCGTTGGATCACTGACAGATGATCTGTCCGGGTTTCAGATTGGTTGGGTATTCATCCCAGTCAGTATCTAGAACCTAATTTGCCTCATCCCTCCACGCCTCATGGAGGTCCTCGGATGATTGGCGAGAAGTCAGCTACGCCGCACACCAAAGCATCGACCTTGGGTCATTATCGCGTCATGGAGAAGATCGGTGCCGGTGGTATGGGAGAAGTGTATCGCGCCCGTGATGAACACCTCGCGCGTGATGTTGCCATCAAAGTCCTTCCGCCCGGCACGCTCACCGACGAATCAGCCCGCAAGCATTTCCACAAAGAAGCTCTGATTCTGTCGCAGCTGAATCATCCCAATATTGCCACTATCTACGACTTCGATACGCAGCAGGGAGTGGACTTCCTGGTGATGGAATACATCTCCGGGATCACCCTCAGCGCGAAGGTGGCTGCCGGACCGCTACCGGAAAAGGAGGTCCTCCGACTGGGCGTGCAACTGGCCGAAGGGCTCGCGGCGGCGCATGAGCAAGGCGTGATTCACCGCGATCTGAAGCCGAGCAACGTCCGGGTGACGGCTGACGGGCGGCTGAAGATTCTGGACTTCGGGCTGGCGAAGCTGGTGGGGCCGTTCAGCGGGACGGAAACGACGCAGTCTCTGGGTGAAAGTCAGGGCATCGCAGGCACGCTGCCTTACATGGCGCCCGAACAACTGCGGGGACAGGCCTGCGATGTGCGGACTGACATATACAGCGCTGGAGCGGTGCTCTACGAGATGGTAACCGGGCAGCGGGTGTTCCCCGACGCTCAAAGTGGGAATTTAGTCGACGCCATCCTTCACCGCGAACCAAGGCCCGCCGGGAAGTCGACCCCCAAGGTGTCGCTGGCGCTGGAGGCGGTGATCGGCAAGGCGCTCGACAAGAATCCCGCGCGCCGGCAGCAGAGCGCGCGCGGGTTGCT
>Ga0075029_100001043_pt1 | contig 15886 bp, 12 predicted proteins | sample LitLauG_LLR_2013_FD_71391 | JGI IMG/M metagenome (GOLD analysis project Ga0075029, IMG submission 71391) | Freshwater sediment microbial communities from North America - Little Laurel Run_MetaG_LLR_2013 | ecosystem: Environmental > Aquatic > Freshwater > Creek > Sediment | place: USA...
TGTCGTCGATCGTTGCCAGCCGGAGTTCGGTCGCGCACCAACCACTCAACCAGGCAGCGCGTGCTTGAGCGCCGCACAGGGATCGAAACGGACTGATCCTCCCCGCGTCCTCGGCATGCCGGGTCGCGATCGATCCGTCAGCGGCCATCCGGGATGCGAACGCCGGTCCAATTGTCACGCACCTGATAGTAGTGAACGCTTGGATCGTAGATCGGGGTTGCAAGCCGCAGTACCTGGGGCGACAGCCGCCCCATGGCGCTCAAGACGGCATAGGATGCGACCACGCGGTCATGCTGTGCGGTCACGAGCGCCACCTGCGCATTGACCACCGCCTGTTGCGCGTTCAGTACGTCGAGCACCGTGCGTTGGCCGACGGCGGCCTCCTTGCGCGTGCCGAGCAGGGCTATCTCGGACGCCGAGACCTGGGCTTGCGAGGATTGAACCTGCGCTTTGCCTGCCAATAGCTGACCCCACGCCGTGACGAGATCTGCGCGGGCCTGATCGCGAACCTGTTCGAGGTTGAGGCGCTGCTGCGCCTCGGTCTCCTTTGATTGCCGTATCAGCGAGTATTCCGCGCCGCCCTGATAGATCGGCACGTTCACCTGGGCGACTGCGGAAGCTGTGAATTGCCGTATCTGCGTGATGGTCTGCTGCCAGGTCTTCTGAACGGTCGCCTGCAGCGACAGGCTCGGAAACAGCGCGCCTTCGTTGATCTTCACATTGAGAAAGCTGACATCGATGCCATACGTGGCCGAAGTCACGTTCGGGTTTTCAACGAGACTGATGGTCGTTGCCTCGCGCAGCGTTACCGGCAAATAGCGGTCCACGGGCGAACCCGGCGCAAGTTGTTCCGGCTCGTTGCCGATGATACGGCGAAAATTGGCGCGCGTCGTCGTCAAGGTGGCTTCGGCGGCGAGCTCCTGGCTCTCACCCGCCGCAAGCTGAGCCTCGGACTGCGCGACGTCGGTCGGGGTGACGAGGCCGGCGCTATAGCGCTGCCGGGTCTGCTTGAGGGTTTCCTGGAGCACCCTGACGTTGCTGCGTTGAACCTCGAGCAGGGCGGCATCGCGCAGATAGTCCATGTAGATGGTGGCGGCCGAAAGCAGGACCGTCTGTTCCATCAGACGCAAAGCTTCACGGGCGCCGAAAACCTGGCTCTCCGCGGCGCGGGTCTTGTTGGCGGTTTGATTGCCGTTGTAGAGGGTCTGGGTCACCGTGAGACCCGCGGCATGCGGCCCTTGCCCTCCCTCTTCGATTTTTCTACCCGAAGAATCGGCGAGCTGATTGGTGAATTGAGCCCCGCCGCTCGCGGTCAACGCCACCTTGGGGCGGTAGCCGGACAACGCCTGCGGCACGTTTTCGTCGGTAACTCTCGCCAGCGCCCGCTGGGCGTTGAGCTGCGGATTATTCTGGTAGGCGCGAACCAGCGCCGCCTCCATGGTGTCGGCGCGGGCAGGGTTTGCGGCCATTTGGATAAAGAGAAGAGCCGCCGTTGCGGCTCCGCTCACGACTTTCACGCCAGGCATGTTCGTCTTATCCAATGCCCGGCGCGGCCTGACAACATCCAGATGTAATTCATTAACCGACAAAAAGCGCATAACTGCGCGCCTTCCCGGCGAAAGGGCCGGCGCGCGAAGCTCTGTAATCGGTCAGGGTGGACTATTCCTCGATACCATAGCGATGCAGGTCGTTGCCGTGGGTATCGAGCCAGTTTTTGGCGCGCTCGACGTGATCGCACGCCCTGCCAACCACCCTCCAGAACCGCGCCGAGTGGTTCATTTCGACGAGATGGGCCACCTCGTGAGCGGCGAGGTAGTCCAGCACATGGGGTGGCGCGAGGATCAGCCGCCAGGAGAACGACAGCGAGCCTGCGGATGTGCAGGAACCCCAGCGGCTCGACTGGTCGCGAATGGACAGCCGCCTGACCTTCACGCCAAGTGCCTGGGCATAGCAGGTGGAAGCCTTCTGCAGATCCTTGCGCGCTTCGCGTTTCAGGAAATCGTGAACCCGCCGTTCGATATATTCGGCGCCGCCTGCCACGCAGAGAATACGCTCACCGCTGTCGCGCATTTCGGTCCAGACCGTGCCGCGCTGACCGGCGCGGTGCACGATGCGATGTGCGACACCGCGCAATGGAACCACGGTGCCCGGCAGGAACGGCGCCGCCTTGGGGAGCCGGCCGAGCCGTGCCGCGATCCAGCCGCCGTGACGCTGCGCGAAATCCTTGGCGTCGGCGATAGTGCCGCGAGGCGGCATGGTCAGGATCGCTTCGCGATCGCTGGGATGAATTCGCAACGTGTAGCGACGCGCGCGTCGATGCCGGCGCAGCCGAACCGAGTAGATTTGCGAGCCGTGCTTGATGAGGAGGCGAGAAGGTTCGTAAGGCCGCCGATAAAGGAGGGCGCGAGTGGCCATGTCTGTGATTCCGGGGATCAGAAGTTCCCCCGGATTCTGCCATATCCGCCGCCACGGAAATCGCTCGGCGCAAAAACAAATCATTTGCCCAATATACAGGGCCTGACCGGCCAGCTGGCCCTACAGGATGGGTCTGGCGCAAAAAAAATCGGGCCGAAAAGTATCTGACCGGGGTCTTTAAGGAATGAAAACATACTCATTCCTTTAAAGAGGCTCTGAATCGGGCCTTCCCGGGCAGACTCAGGAGCATCGAATCCGCTCCAGTTTCGGGTGTTTACGGTGATTTTGGCGTAGCCTGGCCAAATCGACGATCACTCGGCGGCATAGGCCAGCGACGGCTTCATGGTTGCCGCCGAAATCATGAAATCGGAGATCCGTGGCACGATTTCCGACTTGAATCGTGAACCATTGAACACCCCGTAGTGGCCGACGCCCTTCTGCACATAGTGCACACGACGGTGCTTCGGGATCGAAGTGCATAGCGCGTGGGTCGCTTCGGTCTGTCCGAGCCCGGAAATATCGTCGTTCTCGCCTTCGACCGTCATGAGAGCGACGCGTTTGATCTTGGAAGGATCAACCGGCTTGCCGCGGTGGGTCATCTCTCCCTTCGGCAAGGCATGTTTGATGAAAACGGTTTCGACCGTCTGCAGGTAGTACTCTGCGGAGAGATCCATCACCGCCAGATATTCGTCGTAGAAATCGCGGTGCTTGTCGACCAGATCGCCGTCGCCCTTCACCAGATTCCGGAACAGGTCCTTGTGAGCATCCATGTGCCGGTCGAGATTCATGGTGATGAAGCCGTTGAGCTGCAGGAATCCCGGATAAACGTCGCGCATCACGCCCGGATGCGGAAACGGCACCTTGGTAATGACGTGATTTCTGAACCAGCTGATGCCCCGCTCGGCCGCAAGATCGTTGACGGCTGTGGGATTACGGCGTGTATCGATCGGACCTCCCATCAAGGTCATCGAAATCGGAACGTAGGGATCGTTTTCGGCTTCCATGATGGAAACTGCGGCCACGACCGGCACGGACGGTTGACACACGGCGATGACGTGCATGTTGCCGCCCAGCACATGCAACATCTCGATGATGTAATCGATATAATCATCCAGATCGAAACGTCCCTGCGTCAGCGGGACCATCCGCGCATCGGCCCAGTCGGTGATGTAGACCTCGTGGGTCGGCAGGAAGGCTTCGACCGTGCCGCGCAGCAGCGTCGCATAATGACCGGACATCGGTGCCACGATCAGCACGCGCGGTTGCGGGGCACGCAGCGGGCGGGTGAGCTTGCGATCGAAGTACAGCAACCGGCAGAACGGCTTTTCCCACACGACCCGGATTTCCACCGGTGTGCGGATGCCATTTACGTCGGTGTCGGGGATACCCCATTCGGGCTTGCCGTAACGGCGGGTGGTTCGCTCGAACAACTCGCACGCCGCCGCGATGGACTTGCCGACCTCGGTGTGCGACCACGGATTGAGCGGGTTCTGAAACAGGATTTTTGTGGCATCGGTGACGGCGCGCGCGGGGTTGAGCGAGGCCTGCGCCATTTCGTACATCCAGTACATCGGCGTCGTAAGCGCCGGAGTGCCTTCGGCCACTAGTGGCGGTGCGCCGCCAAACTCACCAATCGGCATTTATTCCTCATCCCCCTTTTGCATCGCAGCATAGTGCCGAATGCGTAATAAAGCGTCAATGCATAGATCATTATTTCTGCCGCGCCGCACAAGCGGTGATTGGCCCAAATCCCCCGAAAAAACAGACCTATTCGCCGCCCTGGATTAACGAACCGTGGCGTTTTGCGCTCCGCAAAAGCGCAAGGAATATCGCAAACGACGCGATAAACAGCACGATGTTGATAAAGAACGCCTCGAACATCAGGTCGGCGCGGAACTCGTGCTGCATCAACAGCGCCCGCATGCCCTCGAACACGTAAGTCGGCGGCAAGGCCCATGCGACGTATTGCAGCCAGTGCGGCAGTACCGTCACCGGATAGTAGATGCAGGCCAGCGGCATCACGCCAAACATCAGCGTCCATACGATGCTTTCGGCACCCAAGCCGTGCCGCAGCACAAGACCCGAAACGAATATCCCAACCGACCAGCTGGTGAAGATGAGGTTGCAGAAAAAGGCAATCAGCGGAAATCCGATGCCGTAGAGATTGAAACCGAAGAAGATCATCGCCAGCAGCGTCATCGGAATGACACCGATCGCAAGCCGGATCAGGCTCATGATCATCAGTGCGATCAGAAACTCGATGGGCTTGAGCGGGCTCATCATGAGGTTGCCGAGATTGCGGGCCCACATCTCCTCGAGAAAGGAGATCGAGAAGCCGAGCTGACCGCGAAACAGGATGTCCCACAGGATCACCGCGCCGATCAGGGCGCCGCCGGCCCGCGCGAAAAATCCGGCATTCTGCACGATGTAAGTCTGCAGGAATCCCCAGGTGATGATCTGCAGCGCCGGCCAGTAGATCAGTTCCAGCAGCCGCGGCCATGATGACATCAAGAGATACCAGTAGCGCAGGATCATGGCGGCGATCCGATGAGGCGCGATACCCCGGCCCAGGGCATGGGCCGGTACAATGGCGCTCATTGCATGCCCTCCTGCAGCCGGCCGCGAGCGACGTCGAGAAACACCTCCTCCAGCGTCGCCCTGTTGTAGCGAGCCATGATCTTGTCGGGGCTGTCATCGTCCTCGATGCGGCCGCGTTTCATGATGATGACGCGGTCGCAGAGGCGCTCGACTTCGAGCATGTTGTGCGAAGCCAGCAGGATGGTCGCGCCGTTTTGCCTGCGATAAGTCTGCAAATGCCGCCTGATCCAGTCGGCGGTGTCGGGATCGAGCGACGCGGTGGGTTCGTCCAGCAGCAACAGCTCGGGCTGATTGATCAGCGCTTTCGCCAGTGCCACGCGGGTCTTTTGCCCGGCCGAAAGCTTGCCGTTGGCGCGATCGAGGAATTCGCCAAGATCGAGATCGGCGGCAAGCTTCTCGATGCGTTCGGTGAGGTTTTCAACCCCGTAAAGCCGACCGAAGATAGTGAGGTTCTGGCGCACCGTCAGCCGCATCGGCATGTCGACATACGGGCTTTCGAAATTCATCCGGCCGAGTACCTCGGCGCTCTGCCTGGGCATCGAACAGCCCAATACCTCGATGCGCCCCGAACTCGGCAGCACCAATCCCATTATCATGGCAATCGTCGTGGTCTTGCCGGCCCCGTTGCCGCCGAGCAATCCCGTGGTGCTGCCGCGAGTGATGCGAAACGACACATCGTCCACGGCCAGGGTGGTCTTGTAGAATTTGGTCAGGTGCGCAACCTCGATCGCGGCCGACAGGCCAGGACCGGGCGCGTCCGGCGAGGATACGATGGTGCCATCATTCATCATGCGGGTTCGTTCATTGGGCCATAGCCGCCCCGAGCGCAAGTCTTCCGCGACAATTTGCAAGCCGGTCGCGTTGTGGCGGAGCCAGCCAAATTGTCGCCTGCGTTCCGGCTCGCTAAACTCGACGGGGCGGCGTTTGCGATGCGACGCCGAGAAACGATCCATATCGGAGGGTGCCACGACCTGTCGTGAATTTCGAGCAGCCGGGCGCTTTGCATGACCGACGTCGGCACCTCGGATTTTCGCCATCCGCGCCGCTATGTGCGCCTGGATACGATATTGCGGCTGCGTTGGCTTGCCGTGCTCGGCCAGCTCGCGACGATATTCATCGTGGAACAAGGACTTGAATTCGACGTCGAGGTCGTCCCCTGCCTGACCATTGTCGGCCTGTCCGCCTCCCTCAACCTGATCCTGCAAATCAGGTTCAATCCGATGCAGCGGCTGGAGCCGGCGTTCGCGGCGGCGCTGCTGGCGCTGAACATCGTCGAACTGGCCGGACTGCTGTTTTTCACCGGCGGTCTGCAAAACCCGTTCTCGTTCCTGTTCCTTGCACCTGTGCTGATCTCGGCGACCGCGCTGCCGATAAGACTGACCTTCGTGCTGGGCACGCTGGCCGTCGCCTGCGCTTCGGTGCTGGTCTTCTTTCATCTGCCGCTGCCATGGGACAGCGATGATCCGCTGGTGCTGCCGCCGATTTATTTGCTGGGCGTGTGGTTATCGATCGTGGTCGCCATCGGGGTGACCAGCCTCTATGCGTTTCAGGTTGCCGAGGAGGCCCGCAAGCTTTCCGATGCGCTGGCTGCGACCGAACTCGTGCTGACGCGCGAGCAACATCTCACCCAGCTCGACGGACTCGCCGCCGCCGCCGCCCATGAACTCGGCACGCCGTTGTCGACAATTTCCCTGATATCGCGCGAACTCGAACAGAGCCTGCCGGAAAACAGCCAGCTTTCGGGCGACATCAAGATATTGCGGGAGCAAGCGCAACGTTGCCGGGACATTCTGGCCAAGATTGCGCAGCTCTCGGCCACGGGCGCGCCGTTTGATCGCATGCCATTATCCGCATTGATCGAGGAAACAGTGGCGCCGCATCGCGATTTCGACGTGGCCATCAAGGTCCGTATTGCGATTTCGGGCACGCCCCAGCCGGTCGGAAGCCGAAATCCGGGCATTCTCTACGGTGTCGGCAATATCCTGGAAAACGCGGTCGATTTCGCGCGGACGACGGTGGAGGTCAACGCGTGGTGGAATGCCGAGACCGTCGAAATCGTCATTTCCGATGACGGGCCGGGAATTGCACCCGACATCCTCAAACGCATCGGTGAACCCTATCTGTCGCGGCGAAATGCGGACGAGGTGCCTGGCGCGCGCAGGGGGCTGGGGCTTGGCATCTTCATCGCCCGTACCCTGCTGGAGCGAACCGGCGCAAAGGTCTCGTTTACCAATCGCGTCTTCCCGGATCATGGCGCCGTGGTTCAGATCGCCTGGCCGCGCAGCCGTTTCGAAGCACACGAACCTACCGCCGAAATCCCCTGAGGTGCTGCGAGGCAACTTCGGCCACCCTCCTTCGGTCTTGGCAGCGGCGGCTGGTGACGCCATATCTTGCAAGCAGGATCATCAAGGAAACCCAAAATCGTGACCGCCATCCCCGAACTCGCTGGGCATACCGATCGTTCCCTCCTCATCGTGGAGGACGACAAGCCGTTTCTCGAGCGTCTTGCGCGCGCCATGGAAACTCGCGGCTTCACGGTTACCTCCTGCGACAGCGTCGCCGAAGGTCTTGCGCAGATCGGCCGGGCAGCGCCGGCCTTTGCGGTGGTGGATTTGCGCCTGGGTGACGGCAACGGGTTGGACGTGGTATCGGCGCTCAAGCGCCGGCGCCCCGATGCGCGCGCCATCATCCTGACCGGCTATGGCAACATCGCCACCGCTGTGACCGCGGTGAAGATGGGGGCGGTGGATTATCTCGCAAAACCCGCCGACGCCGATGACGTGGTAGCGGCGCTGCTGGCCATCGGTAACCAGAAATCCGAGCCGCCGAGCAACCCGATGTCGGCAGATCGCGTGCGCTGGGAACACATTCAACGCATCTACGAAATGTGCAACCGCAACGTCTCCGAAACCGCCCGACGGCTGAACATGCATCGCCGCACCCTGCAGCGGATCCTCGCCAAGCGCGCACCGCGATAGAGCTGCCTAGAATTCATGGCCCTGCGGGTCGACCAGGCGGTTGATACGCTGCGCCGCAGCCATTGCGAATCGCACCGTCATCGATTTCCGGGTTGGCGCGCTCAGGCGGTGCTCGGGCGCCGTGCAATGCATGTGCGCGCCATAGGCATCGGCGACGATCAGGCCCGTCTCGGCGGGAAAAATCTCGCACGGCAAATCGCGGGTAAAGGCGAAGAACAGGCGGTCGCAATGCGCCCGGTATTCCGGCCACTTCTGATCGGCCCGTAAATCCTCGAGCGAGGATTTGATTTCCACGATCCAGATCTCGCCGCGCTCGTTGATTGCCACGAGGTCGGCGCGTCTGCCCGAGGGCAGCGGCAATTCACTGATGCACGCAAACCCCATGGATCGCAGCAGCCGTGCGGTGCCGCGCGCGATTGCAAGCGCGGTCTCCGACTGGCGGCCATCCGGAGCGGGCAGGGGATCGAGTTTTTTGGCGAGCGATTCCATCGCCGCAAGCATAGAGGCTGCCTCCAAACCTGAAAACCGGTTTTCTACGGATGGCCTCAGTGCCGGGGAACCCGGGAAAACCCAGTCACTTATCACCCTGCCGGGATTCGCCGCCGCCAATGTGAACCGAACAGGGCTTTTCGCGTATGATCGACGACCTCTGGTACAAGAACGGGGTGATTTATTGCCTTTCCGTCGGCACCTATATGGATGCCAACGGCGACGGGATCGGCGACTTCAAGGGGTTATTGCGCCGGCTCGACTACTTGCATGGGCTCGGGGTCACCGCAATCTGGCTGATGCCGTTTCAGCCGTCGCCCGGCCGGGACGACGGCTATGACATCGCGGACTATTATGGTGTCGATCCGCGCTACGGAACACTCGGCGATTTCGTCGAATTCGCCCACGGCTGCCGCCAGCGCGGCATCCGCATCATCATCGATCTCGTCGTCAATCATACCTCGGACGCTCATCCCTGGTTTCGTGCTGCGCGAAGCGCCAGGGATTCCGAATACCGCGACTGGTATGTGTGGGCCGACAGGAAGCCCGCCAGCGCCGGCACGGGCATGGTTTTCCCCGGCGTGCAAAAATCGACGTGGACGCGGGACAAGGTCGCGGGCGCCTGGTACTTCCATCGCTTCTACGACTTCCAGCCCGACCTCAACACCTCGAACCCGCGGGTGCAGGCGGAGATCCTCAAGATCATGGGTTTCTGGATTCAACTCGGCGTGTCGGGTTTTCGCATGGATGCCGTGCCTTTCGTCATTGCCACCAAGGGCGCAAAGGTCCGCAAGCCCGTCGAGCAGTACGATATGCTGCGCGCATTCCGCGAATTCCTGCAGTGGCGAGAAGGCGACGCCATCATCCTTGCGGAAGCCAATGTACTGCCCGACACCGACATGGAGTATTTTGGCGGCGCCGGCGACCGCATGCACATGATGTTCAATTTCCTCGTCAACCAGCATCTGTTTTATGCGCTGGCCTCCGGCGATTGCCGCAGCCTGGCAAAGGCGCTCAAGGCCACCAAGCCACGGCCGGCTTCCGCGCAATGGGGGATATTCCTGCGCAATCATGATGAACTCGATCTGGGACGACTGACGAGAACGCAGCGGCAGCTCGTGTTCGACAAGTTCGGCCCCGACAAGAATATGCAACTCTACGATCGTGGTATCCGCCGTCGCCTGGCGCCGATGCTGAAAGGCGACCGCCGACGCATCGAACTCGCCTACAGCCTGATGTTCACGTTGCCCGGCACGCCGGTGATTCGTTATGGCGATGAAATCGGCATGGGCGACAACCTCGATCTGCCCGAACGCAATTGCGCCCGTACGCCCATGCAATGGTCGAACGAACCCAACTCGGGCTTTACCGAAGCCGAGCAACCCTGGTTGCCTGTCATCGATGGCGGCCCCTTCGGTTTCGAACACGTCAACGCCGCAAAGCAGCGTCGCGATCCCAACTCGATGCTGAACTGGACCGAGCGCATCATGCGCATGCGCAAGGAAGTGCCGGAGGTGGGTTGGGGCGACTTCACGGTGATCACCACGCGCGATCCGGCCGTGTTGATCCTGCGCTACGACTGGCGCAACAATTCGGTGCTGTTCGTGCATAATCTCGACGAAAAACCTCGAGAGATCTCGTTTTCGGTTGGTCTGCCGGGGGATACCGGCAAGCATCTGATCAATCTTTTGGCCGAGGACCACAGCCGGGCAGGTAAAGACGGCAAGCACAAGCTGTTGATCGAAGGCTACGGATATCACTGGTATCGCGTCGGAGGGCTGGATTATCTCTTGAAGCGCAGCGATATCGACAAGCCAACTGGCATGGCCAGTCATCCAGCCTGAGTGCCCGGAGCGTTTTCGAGCAATCAGAGCCGAGGTTCTATCGTGCCAATGATGACGCCCTCATTGCCGCGCAGGTCGAGTTCGCCCGCGACCCTTTCTCCCCTGCGATCCATGTTCGTCGAAAGCAGAATTTCGCCGTCAATGCCGATGGTCCGGGAAACGATGGAGGTTGGCTCCGCTGCCAGGTTCAGCACGATCACGAATGCCGCAGCATCGCGCTGCCTGCGGTAAATCAATAAATTTCCCTCGGCCGCGATCGGCATATATGCGCCGGACACCAGCGCAGGGTGGCTTTTCCGCAAGCCGATCAGGGCGCGGTAGAGCGAGAGAATGGAGCTCACGTCGGCTGTGAGATTGACGGCGTTTTGGTGCCGAAAATCGTCTGCGAGCGGAAGCCAGGGCTTCACACTCGAGAAGCCGGCAAAGGGCGAGGCGTCCCACTGCATGGGAGTCCGGCAGCCGTCCCGGCCGGCGCCGATCCCCGGAACGTTCTTCTCGAAGGGATCGCGCACCTGATCGGGTGCAATCGCGACCTGTTGCATTGCGATCTCGTCGCCGTAGTACAATGTCGGGGTTCCCCGCAGCGTCAATAGCAGCATCGCCGCCACGCGAGCCTGCTGTTGCCCGACCCGGCTTGCGATCCGCGGGCGATCGTGATTGCCGAGAACCCAGTTTGGCCAGGCGCCCGGCGGCAGTGCGCGCTCATATTCGGCGATGATGTTTTCAACCGGGCGCGCATGCCACGGCGCCGACAAAAGCGAAAAGTTGAACGGCATCTGCGCGCCCGCGAGGTCCTTTCCGTAATAGGCGACGAGCCGCTGCAACGGAAGATAGATCTCACCGATCAGGACGCGGCCTTTGAATTCGTCGGTCACACGCCGCATCTCGGCAACGACGTCGTGAACCTCAGGCTGATCGGTGGAAAATCGCGGCAGGAATTTCTCGTGCGGCGGCTGGCCGTCGCGAAAATCGGGATTGAGCGGATTATCGCGGAATTCTGCATCCTTGAGCAGGTGCCAGATCACATCGACGCGGAAACCATCCACACCCCTGCGAAGCCAATAGCGCATCACCTCGTAGATGGCCCGGCGCACCGCATCGTTGCGCCAGTTCAGGTCCGGCTGTTGGGCGAGAAAGGCGTGATAGAAATATTGCCCGGTCGTCGCGTCATATTCCCAGCCACTGCCGCCGAATTCGGAAAGCCAATTGTTGGGTTCGCTGCCGTCCGGCTTCGGATCGCGCCAGATGTACCAATCGCGCTTCGGGTTGTCGCGCGAGCTGCGGCTTTCGAGAAACCAGGGATGTCGGTCCGAGGTATGGTTCGGCACCAGGTCGAGGATCACCTTCAAACCGCTTTCGTGCGCGGCGAAAATCAGGGCATCGAAATCTTCCATTGTGCCGAACAATGGATCGATCCCGGTATAGTCGGCGACGTCGTAGCCGAAATCGGCCATTGGCGAGGGGAAGATTGGCGAGAGCCAGACGGCGTCGATGCCAAGTTCCACCAGATAGGGCAGGCGCTTGATGATGCCGGCAATGTCGCCGACGCCGTCAGCGTTGGAATCCTGAAATGAACGCGGATAGATTTGGTAGAAAATGCCGTTGCGCCACCAATTTTCGTCATTTTGATCCATCTTGGGGGTCACTCTGTTTGCAAGCCCGGCATTTCGCTAATAACGCGCGGTGATAGGCAAGGTCGGCCCAAACGCGGAAATTTTCATGGCGGCCATGCTCTCGCGGCGATGGCGCGGAGTTTCCACATGAGCTTCGCTCAAAGTTCTCCTTGGCGTAATGAAAAAAATCGGCATTGTTCAACCATGGCACAGCAATCCGAGACCCAGGCAAAGGCCGGCGCAGTCATCATCCCGGTCACGCTGTTTGAGCAGAACTGCACGTTGTTATGGTGCACGGCGACCAGAAAGGCCGTCGTGATCGATCCCGGCGGGGACGTCCCGAAGATCCAGGAAGCGATCAAGAGGGCCAATGTCACGGTCGAGAAGATCTGGTTGACCCATGGCCACATTGACCATGTCGGCGGGGCGGACGAACTGCGCGATGCCCTCAAGGTGGAAATCGAGGGTCCGCATGTCGCCGACAAATTCCTGCTCGACAATGTGGTGTCGAGCGGGGAACGCTTCGGTATGACCGGCGTGCGCGATTTCGTGCCCGATCGCTGGCTCGAAGAAGGCTATCAGGTTTCGGTCGGCGAATTGACGTTCGATACCCTGCATTGTCCCGGTCACTCGCCAGGGAGCCTGGTGTATTTCAACAGGCTGCTGCGCTTCGCCCATGTCGGCGACGTGCTGTTCAACGGGTCGGTCGGACGCACCGACCTTCCCGGCGGCAATCACGCCACGCTGATCAGGTCGATCAAGGAGAAATTGCTGCCTCTCGGCGATGATGTGGGATTTATCTGCGGCCACGGCCCCGGCTCCAGCATCGGCCAGGAGCGGATGACCAATCCGTTTCTCACCGGGGCGATGTGAGCGCCGATGGCGGAGATGTCAGCCTGTAATCATCGCGCGGACTCGCCTTGCGAGATTGTCGAGATCGAACGGCTTGGTGATCATCTCCATGCCCGGCTGCAGGAATTTGTCCGACATCGCGATGCTTTCGGCATAACCGGTGATGAAAAGAATTTTGATGGCGGGTCTGGTTTCTCGCGCCAGGTCAGCCACCTGGCGGCCGTTCATGCCGGGCAGACCGACGTCGGTGATCAAGAGATCGATCTTTTTGTCGGAGCGCAGGATTTTCAGGCTCGATGGCCCGTCAACGGCTTCTAGCGTCCGATAGCCTTGCTCCGACAGCATCTCCAGAACGACCGCGCGCACGACGGGCTCGTCCTCGACCACAAGCACTGTCTCGCCGGCAGCGCCGCGTGCCGCCGGAGCCAGCTCCGAAATCCCTTCAGCCGGGATATCGCCGCGATGCCGCGGCAAGTAGAGCTTGATGGAAGTTCCCTGCTGCAATTTGCTGCCGATCGTCACATGGCCATTCGACTGCCGGACAAATCCGTAAATCATCGACAGCCCAAGTCCGGTACCCTGGCCAATCGGCTTGGTGGTGAAGAACGGGTCGAAGGCGCGTGAGGCAACCTCTGCGCTCATGCCCACCCCGGTGTCGGTGACGTCGATGCAAATGTAATCGCCTGGTGAAAGCGCGGACGTATCGGTAGTCTCGCCATCTAGCGTTACGTTCGAGGTGGTAATGATAAGGTTGCCGCCGTCCGGCATGGCATCGCGGGCATTGATGGTGAGATTGAGCAGCGCGCTCTCCAGCTGATGCGGATCGCAGAGCGTTCGCCACAGGCCGGCAGAGGCGGCGATTTGCAGATCGATGGCCTCGCCGATCGTCCTGCGCAACAGATCTTCCAGCGACACCACCAGCTGATTGATATCGATCACCTTCGGGATAAGCGGCTGCCGCCGCGCAAAAGCCAGCAGGCGATGGGTGAGGGCCGCGGCGCGGTTTGCGGAGGTCATCGCCGCGTTGATGTAGCGCGCGACATTGTCGGTTCGCCCTTGATCAAGGCGGGTCTGCAGCAGGTCGAGCGATCCCACGATCCCCGTCAGCAGATTGTTGAAGTCATGCGCGATACCGCCGGTCAGTTGCCCGACCGCTTCCATCTTTTGGGACTGAAGCAAGGCCTCCTCGGTCATCTTCAGCCGTTCAACCGCAGCTTTCTCGGCGGTGACGTCGCGGGCAACCGCATAGTTGCTGTCCTTGTCGGACACCCCTATCCAGGAAAGCCAGCGGTAAGATCCGTCCTTGTGACGCATGCGGCTTTCGAACCTCACGGTCGTTTCGCCGGGGCCGAGCTCTTTGGCTTTTTGCCGCATGATCCCGTTGTCGTCGGGATGCTCCAGCCATTCCGATGTGCGGTTGAGCAGCTCGGCCTCGCTCCAGCCAAGCGTCCTGGTCCAGGCCGGGTTGACCGTTCGCCAGACGCCGTTGCGGTCTGCGACCAGCAGCAGGTCCCGTGACACATTCCAGATCCGGTCCCGCTCCCTCGTCTTTTCCTCGACGCGTTGCGCCAGCGTCGCGTTCAGTTCAGCGAGCTGGTCGGCCAGCTTGCGGTAACGTTCCTCGCTTTGCCGCAGCGCCTGCTCGCCCAGGACCTGCTCGGTGACGTCGGTGTGCGCACCTACCAGCCGCAAGGCTTGGCCATTCTCGTCGCGTTCGATTGTGGACTTGACCGAAATCCATCGAGTCTCGCCGTCACTGGGGCGAATGATCCGGTATCGCACGCTGTACTCGCGCACATCCGAAGCGACGGCCTCGCGGAACTTCCTTTCGGTGACTTCGCGATCTTCGGGATGGAGGCGCTGCACCCAATCCTCATGCGATTCATGGGCAGCGTCCTGAGGCAGTCCGTGAATCAGCAAATATTCCGGCGACCGCCGATTGCGGAATCCGGTTCGCAAATCGACCTCGAGCCCGCCGATGCGGCCGATTTGCTGAACGCGCGCGAGGTCGGCCTCTCGCTCCCTCAACGCGGCGGCAGCCATGTATTCCATGGTTACGTCGCGGCAAACGACGAGCACGCCTCCAACGCCGTCGTCTTCATCGATCGGACTGTAACCGTAGGTCCAGTAAACCTGCTCCAGCCTGCCGTGGCGCGTGACCGGGACCAGCTGGTTCTCGTGCCAGGTGGCGCCGCCGCCACTCATTACCTGCTCGATCTGAGGGCCGATGATGTCCCAGATCTCCGCCCAGCATTCCCGTCCGCGCTGACCGAGCGCGCTCGGATGGCGCTCCGGTCCCATGGTCTGGCTATAGGCGTCGTTATAGAATTGAATGAGTTCTGGACCCCACCAGATGAACATCGGGTGGTTGGTGTTCAGCAGGATCCGTAGCGCGGTTCGCAGACTCTGCGACCAGGTTTCAGGTTTCCCGAGCGGACTTGCCGACCAGTCGTAGGCGCGTGTCGACGCACCCATCTCACCACCGCCGGCGAGAAAGTCCGCAGATATCGCGTTGGTGATCTTCAACATCCAGGACAATCGGCGCCGGGTTTGGGCCAAACGCTCAAGCGAAATTTCCCGGTCCCAATGCTAGTAAACCCGGGGATTCCGCATTCGGTTCCAATATTTTCGCCGGCGGCAGAATAAAATTGCGGGCGACATGGCAACCCCACTCGCCCCATCGAGCGCTGCCACTATTTCATGAGGCCGGCGGCAGTGAGGGCGCGCGTAATGATCGCCCCTACATCAAGCGCACGCCGCTGCTTTCGTTTCGGTTTTGGTGAAGGTTTGGCGGGCCGGTGAGCCGGAGCCAGCGGCCATAGCACCTTGCTGAGGTCGGGCGGCGATCCCGAGATCGGCGCGGCCGAGATCGGAGAAGCCAACGGTATCAGCCTGGCGCTTGGCGAATCCGCGGCCGTGCGCGGCGCCAGCCTTGCAACTCTTTGCGGCTGAAGAATCCCCGAAGTAAGGCCGAAGAAATTCGCAATGTGATACGACGACGATATGCCCGCCTCGATCAGGAACGCGCCCTGGGTGCCGTAGCGCTGATCGTTTTCGGCCGTTCCGATCGGAGTGCCGTGGGCCATGTTGGTGATGG
>Ga0075029_100001048_pt1 | contig 15843 bp, 12 predicted proteins | sample LitLauG_LLR_2013_FD_71391 | JGI IMG/M metagenome (GOLD analysis project Ga0075029, IMG submission 71391) | Freshwater sediment microbial communities from North America - Little Laurel Run_MetaG_LLR_2013 | ecosystem: Environmental > Aquatic > Freshwater > Creek > Sediment | place: USA...
GCAAAGATTACCCAAGTCAGCCAATGGAACAAGCCGGTGAACGACGCGAAGCTATCTCCCGACGGCCACGCCGTAGCATTTGACTCTGCAGCAAGCGGCACCGCGCAAGTGTTTCTGATGCTCACTTCTGGTGGCGAGCCTCTGCAGCTCACGCAAGACGAAGGCGACAAGATTGTGTACACATTCTCGCCCGATGGGAAAGAAATCTATTATGGACGGTCTTTCGGCCGGGACGAGGTTTGGGCCGTGCCTACGCTCGGCGGGGCTCCCCGCCGTGTGGTGTCTGGCCGGTTTGCAGTTCCCTCGCCGGATGGGGCATTCATTTATTATTCGAAGTCTGATAGCACCGGGATTTTTCGTTCGGAAAAATCCGGTCTGAACGAAGAACTAGTGTACAACTCCGAAAGCAGTGGCCTGTCGTTCTTCCCGAAGCTGATATTCCCCGGCGGAAACGATTTGCTGGCCATGGGTTTTCCATCGGACTTTGGGCCCATATTCCATTTTTACCGAATAAATGTGTCCAACCACAAAGGAGTCGATCTAGGTGAGTTATCAGGAGCTGATGATGGCATGTGGGCCGAGCCAGGTCATTCCGTACTGCTCACCCGAACGGTAAATGGACTGACGAACATCTGGAGTTACAGCTTGCAGGACCGGAGTTTGACGCAAGTAACTTTTGGAACCGGGCCGGACTACGCGCCCATGCCAGACCCGGCAGGCAAAGGAATGTACTATGTGAATGGCAAGTCCTCCGGGTTCCTGACCGCGTACCACTTTCAATCAAAGGAATCGAGGGACATCGTGTCCGAGGACGCAACTCAACCCATCATCTCCCCGGACGGTAAGCGCGTGATGTACATCACACTACCCGCACCGAAGAGGACCGAACTCTGGGTGTCTGACATCGACGGCGGCAACAAGGTGAAACTCGCAACCGGAGAGAATCTAGGGACGGGGACTTGGGCGCCAGACAATTTTCGCCTGTCTTTTCAAGATTTCAGATTTGGCGCAGGGTCCAAAGTCTACGTTGTCGGGGCCGATGGTAGCGGTCTTCGTCAGCTTCCACTGACGCTACAACACGTCGACTATTCGGTATTCAGTCCTGACAAGAAAAGCATTTACATAACTGGCGAGGAGAAGGGGATACAGAGCGTTTGGAAAGTGAACACGGACGGTTCGCATCTGGAGAAGTTCGTGGATGACTGTGGCGCGGTGTCCGATGCTGACCCTGGCGGGCAGTACCTGCTTGACGTCGTATGGTTAGGAGAAAAGACTGGAATCTACGAGGTTTCCACCTCTGATCGAAAATGCATCCCCTTGCTTCCTGGCGTATCCACGATTTATGCGACAATTGCTCACGACGGGAAGTCCTTCTTGTATGCAGTTGCTTCTCGCGGTGAGGTCACGCTTTACCGTCAGCCTTGGAAAGAAGGCAAAACCATCGGCGCGCCTCAGGTCGCCTTGAAGGTCCCCTTTGCGTTTTCCCAGTGGTTCGCGGAACATGCGGCCTACGGTTTTTCCAGGGACCTTTCTACCATCGTCTATGCGCACCCGCACGGCCAGGCCGACCTCTATCTTCTAAGCCAGAAATAAATCCTGCTTGCGAAAATAGAATTCTGGTCTGTTTCTCGTCGCTGCCCGCCAAGGTCAGAGTTGATGGGCCACTTGCGAACCAAGCGGCGCATGCGTCGCTCGCAGCACTCTCGTATCTTCAAGGACTCACGCGGTCAAATCCCAGATGCCATCTCGATCCCGGAAAGACCCGCTGAGGTTGAGGACCGCGCTGTCCCTGGTCATTGGGAGGGCGATCTCCTAAGCGGCTCACGGAAAAGTCACATCGTGACGTTGATGGAGCGTCATTCACGCTTTGCCATGCTGATTAGGGTGCTGAATTCAGGTGTTTAGCAGGCGGCAGGAGTCAGACTCTTCGTCGAAAGATAGATCTGTCTCTCGCGGACTGGTTTCAGGAATCGCTGCTGTGGGGCGCGCCTCCGCGGCTGGTTCGGGCGCTGGGGGCTCTGCGAGCGCTGGTTTTCTTTCGTTGACGAGGGGCGTGAGCCAGGGACTCTGCAGTGCGGCTAAGGCAAGCTCTTCTTCGAGGCCGTTGTAGAGCGAATCCGCCAACTCATCTCGTGCCTGGTCCACGTAGTTTTCCCCCTGCTTTTTTCGGAGTGACTCAAAGATGGACCGCGCGGCTGCTGCTCCCAGCTTTGCTTCAATGAGGTGCCGCGGTTTGCCGGACTTGTAGGTCCTGAGTGCGTTGCGGAACGCGGGCAGTGAATCGCCTTGGCGCTCCTCGAGGCCTTCGGCCTGCGCCTGCACATACTGCATTTGAAAATCGGATCGGTCCTTGAGGTTCTGTTCGAGTTCCGCGAACTGTGCGGTCTGCGCTTCTTTCAGCTTCTTGATATCGGCCGCGTTGGAATCCCATAGCTTCTGGACTTCCTTGGCTAAAGCTCGCGCGTATTCGTTGCGCATTTGAATCGTGGCTCCGGCCGTAGCGGTCTTGGTCTGTTCGTCGATCATTTTCAGGCTGAATCTGGCTACAAAAACAAACACGCCTGTCAGGATCAGTCCCATGATGACCAGCGTCCATATCTGCGTGTTGAGTACTTTTTGATAGTAGGACTCGTACTGCTTCTGCGTGCGCGTGATGTAGTCTTTTTCCATCTCCGCGCTGCTAGCGGTTTTTTCCGCGGCATCGGCGCGCTCCTCGAGCTTCTTGAGGCGGTCTTCCTGGGTGGGGTGCGAGACTTTTTGTGTCTGCTGGGGTCGAAGAGAAGGGCTGAAAAAAGCGAGAATGGCAGCCAGAAACAAGATGCGTTGGCGCATGGTAGTCACGGGTCCAACTCCTGGCTGGTCCTCCCAATCTAGTTGCCGGAGTGTATGGTGTCACTGTTGGAGCCGGGAGTGGTGTCCGAAGGGATACCGGCCGAAAGGGCAAGGCGTTTCGATTGGCGAGACACTTCTAGGGCTGCGGGGCATTCAAGTTCGGTGTGCGTCGCAGCAGTTCCCATGCGGCCGAGGCGGCGACTGCGGCCAACAACAGGATTACCGGATCGATGGGGTGGCGGTAGCGCAGGTTGGGGTGCGTCACGTAGTACAGCCAGGGAAACACCGGCGGAAACGCCGCCGCTGGAATGGCGTAGGGGCTGCGTTTTACAAATAGACAAATCATTCCCACCAAAGCCAACACTGCTGCCAGTGTATTGCACACGATCAAGGCCCGGATGAGCAGGGAATCGGTAGTTTTAAATACTTGGACCGGCTCCGCAACGCCAGTCCAGAACGACACGAACTTTTCGCCGATCAATTCGATCGCGATTTTAGGATGCGCGCGGATGAATTCCGTGGCTTTGCGCTGTTCTTCTTCCATGAAAGCCGTCTCGCCCATGTGGAAGTAACGGAGAAGTTCCCGCTCTTTGGTGATCTTGGGCGGCCAGACGAACTGGCGTGTCGCATAATTGTTGTTGTTGCCGATGTAGAGTTCCAATGGAAAGTTCGAGCGCAGCGGAACGAACTTGTGAAAGACGATGTAGTTGCGGACGGTCCACGGGACGCAGCAGAGAATCGCGATGCTCGCAGCCAAGGCGGGTTTCCAGAGAGAGAGCTTTGCTGCGCGCTTGCCGCGGTAGGACGCCCAGCCCAGCAGGAAGGGCAACAGCAGGCCGAGCGATGGGTTGGTCATTAAGGTGAATCCCCAGAGCAATCCGTAGAAGCACCAGTCTCTCGTGCGTTGCGGCGAGTCCGCCAGCTTCAGCGTCGCCCACAAGAGCAGAGCTCCCAGCAGCGCTGCTAGACACGTGTCCCAAACCCATTCGAACGGCATCATCACCGCATTGGGGTAAAGCGCCCACAGCCAGGCCGCCGTGCTGGCGACGCCCAGTCCGCTGATTCTCTTGCCTGCAAAAAATAGGGGGATGCACGCTGCCGAGGAAAAAAGCGCATTGAGAAATACAACGGCGAAAAAAGAGTTCGCCGTGAAATTCCCGAAGACACGAAAGATGCCCGCGACCAGCAAGGGATATACCGGTGTCAACCAAGCCGTCGGCCCCGTTTCTCGGCGAAACGGCGAACTAAAACCCTTACCCGTTGCCAGGGAATACGCGATGCTTCCCGTTTCGTGATCGAAGGGAGCCGATCCAATCACTTCCCGGGGAATCTTCCGTATTTGGTCCCAGGCAAAACCGAGACGGGCTGCCATCGCCACCAGCACGATCAGCAGGAGTGAAGTGATCGCTGTCTTGAGTGCCTTCTTAACTTTGTCCATGCAGAGTTTGTCTGACGCGGAACAATATAACTTTAATGCATGGACCTGCCTGGGGGGAAATCGGCCGCGCACCCGTTCCGTGCGCTTTGCCGAAAGTAGTTCAAAAGAGGAAAAGGAGGCTTACTGCGCTGTTGCTGGTTTGCTTCCTGACGTGCGTATTAACTGGACGACCAGCGTTGCCAGCACAACCACCGCTGCCGTACTCGCAATCCAAACCAATTCTTTTTGGATGGCGTCATGCAGCGCTTCGTGCCCGCTTCCAAGCACGGCATCCAAAACCGGATCCAGTTGCGCATGAATCCACCGCGCATACTGTCCTGTCAGTTTGAATTTGCTTGCTACATCCTGGAAACCATACCCGCCCAGCAATCCGGCGGCCCCGGCATGCAGTTTTTCGCTGAGCGTCGTGATGAAAATCCAGCCCAGGATGCCGCCGTCTATTCCGCCCGCTGCCATGCTGAAGAGCGGGCCGCGAGTTGCATCCCGGATTCCCAATTGCACGAAAAGGACATTAAGGAACACCCAGGCCATTGCGACCAAGGGGACCCAAATCCCGGCAGGAATTGCAGACAAAGCTTTCCGAGGCAACGACACCGATTGCGTTGCAGTTGACATGCTACCTCCGCCCGTTCATTGCCCCTGACATGGTAGTGACGGCCGCAAGACAATCGTTTCAGCTTATTTCTGGCTGACCATGTCTCTCCCACCCTCTCTTGAGAGGACTACGCCGTTGTTTGGTGGGATTTTTCCAGAAGATCGTCGTTTGTCTGTATCGGAGAGGAATGAGCGCCGCGTTCCGTGTGGGACGGTTTACACGGCGCTCCAGGGGGTTTCTGGCTGGTGGTTAGCAGTTAGGCTGTGGAACTACTTTTGGCAGGAACTGTTTGGCGAATCGCCGTACCGTGCTGCTTCTCGTTCGCCTGAATCTCCTTGAATTCAGAATTTGAGCCTTCGGACTGTGAAGAAATACTGTGCTGCTTCGCTTCGAGATTCTGCCGCCTGTCTGCCAACCTTGCGATTGCCAGCTCTTTGATTGCATTCCCGGTTTGTTAAGTGCAGGGGGTATGCCAAAGAGCCTTCGGCGCAATTTGCGCCTTTTCAATGGTTTGGAAGTTGTCTGGAATTCGGATTTTGCTTCAGGGCGGGAATCTGGTTCGAGTTGGAACAGCACGCGTTTAGAATCGAATCGGCCTGCGGCACTTGGCAGACACTCCACGCGTCCGTTTATTTCAACGTCCTTAAAGTAAGAGGGTGCTCGGGCGGGACTTAAGTTGTTGGAACTGAGAACGCAGACCGCGCGGGTCCGTTATTTGCTCCCAGCGGTCGTCCCTGCAGGTTGCCGCCAGCCCTTCCTGAAACTCAAGCTACCGCGCCGCCGGATTTGTCTTTTCGAGTTTCCACGCCGTCGCGCTTGAGGTAGCGATAAAGGCTGGTGCGTCCGATCCCCAGGAATTGCGCTGCCCTCAGCCGGTTGCCCTGGCACATCTCCAGCACCCGCTGGATGTGCACCTTGCGCACCTCTTCGAGCGACAAGGGCTTCCAGTCGTCACCTTCGAGGGGATGTGCCTCCCGGCGCTGCAGTTGCTCCGGAAGGTCCGCCAGATCGATGAAGTCTCCGGTGGCGGTGATGCACGCGCTGGAAATGACATTCTCCAATTCGCGCACATTTCCCGGCCAGGCGTGCCGCAACAGTACGGTCTGCGCCCGTCGCGTCAGCCCGAAAATATTCTTTCCGTAGGCGCTGTTATATTTCTTCAGGAAGAATTGCACCAGCAGCGGAATATCCTCCAGCCGTTCCGTCAGTGACGGAATGCGGATCTGAATCGAACTGAGCCGGTAAAAAAGGTCTTCGCGAAAATGCCCCGCCAGCACCTCCGCGCGCAAATCCCGGTTCGTCGCCGCGATCAACCGAACGTCGATATGCCGCACTTCCGGCGAACCCACCCGCTGAATCTCGCGGTTTTGGATCACACGCAGCAGCTTTGCCTGCATCGGCAGGGAAGTCTCACCCACTTCATCAAGGAACACCGTTCCGCCATTGGCGTACTCGAACAATCCCGGCCGCGTGTCCGTGGCTCCCGTAAACGAGCCGCGCATGTGCCCGAAAAGCTGGCTCTCTAACAAGGTGTCCACCATCGCCGAACAATTGCAGACCGCCAGCTTGTGCTGGTTCACCGGACTAATCTGGTGGATGGCCCGGGCGACCAGCTCTTTTCCCGTCCCCGTCGGCCCCACCAGCAGAACGTTGGTGTAGTGCCGCGCCACCTTGCGCGCAAAATCAAAGACCTCTAGCATGGCGGGGCCTTTGCCCACGATGCCATGAAATTCCAGGTCCTTCAGCAGTTGCTCTTCGAGTGCCCGCACGCGCCGCCTCTGGTCGTACAGCGCCGCGACATCATCCAGCGACCTTTTCAAGCGCGCGCGATCGATGGGCTTTGGCAAAAAATCGGACGCCCCCCGGCGAATCGCTTCCAGCGCGGAATCCAGCGTGTAGTCCCCCGTCATCAGAATGGTGTGCACGCCGGGATCGCTGCGTGACGCGCGGTCCAGGAATTCATATCCATCCATGCCCGGCATGTGCACGTCGACCAGCACCAGCCGGCACTGACCATTCTTCACCAGCCGCAAGGCCTCTTCCGGATCGGAAGTCGGGATGGCCTCATATCCCATGTCCGCGATCACCGCCGACAGCATTTCCAGTTGCGCGGGATCATCATCCAGGATGCACGGGGTCAGCGCGGACTTCGGCGCCACGATTTCCACCGACTTTGTCGAAACCATTCCCACAATGTCTTATTGCTTGGCAACCCATCTGCCATTCCCCCCCACTCCCCAAAATCATTTCTTGGAATTTTCCCCAGGTTGGATTCGAGTTCACAACTTCTTGCAAACTATTGAGTTCACGGCTCTGTGCGGGACGAATCTCGCTTCGGGCTCACGCATTTCCTGCCGAGTTGCTCGACGGCCCATTTCGTTCTTGTGCAAAAACCCGTGTCTTGCTCCACTTTGGTCCAGCAGTCTTGCCCGACTTCCCATTCCGGCACAGCCCCGACCAGAATAGACACACTCGCTTCCCTAGACCTGTGTGGGCGCCCGTCCCAGGCCTCTCTATCTATCCCTGCTTCTTCGAGCTAGTCTGCCCTATTTTTCGAGGCCGGATTTGGGCTCAATCTGGTTCAGCCGAAACTGTTGTTGTCCCTCGGGAGTGACCCCCATCGGCTGCGCGTGGTAGGCCACGGGTAAAGATCGGTCGGGCGACATGGGTTGCAGCAGCCGCAGAAAAATCATCGAGCCGGGAGAGAGCGAACGCGAGAGCGTGACGTGTTTGCCGGTCAATTCATTCCATTCCAGTTCGGCCTTCTCTACAAAGAAGGATTGGGCACTGTCCCACCCCGATGCTTCGACCGGGTAAGTATCCGTCAGGGGGCGTTGCGCGGCTAAGAGCATAGTCAACCTCTGCAGCAGGGAACTGCAGCTTCCCGGCCAGCCGTGGTGATTCCAAGTATCTGAAAGCAAATTGGTTAGTGCAGGATGGAACCTTTGAAACTGTCCGCGGAAGGGACAATCCCGAAAGGAGTGTTCGCAAACGGAGCAGGCGCCCTACGGGAATATGGTCCGAAACAGAGGATAGAGCAGCTCCCTCGGCAGAAAGATATCCATGGCAAACACTTCGATGGGGCCAAATATGTACCGGAAACCAATGATCCCGACCAGCAGGCCTAGCATCGCGTAACTGTTCCCCCGCAGCCAGTCCAGGTAACGCTGGGCACGGCTCTCTCTCATGAAAATCATGATGCCCGTGCTGCCGTCCAGTGGCGGAACCGGCAGAAGATTAAACGTTCCCAGCAGAAGATTGAGGAAGAAGAAAACGCCCAGGACGCTGGTGGCGAAGTCCGCGCGGCCCGTTTCACCCACGTGCAGCCAGTGAAATGCCCACCCGAGGTGCAAGAGCAGCGCCGCGAGCAGCATGAGCGTGTAGTTTGTTGCCGGACCCGCGAGCGCCATCCACGCAGCCCGGCGAGGGTGCCGCCGCTCCCATAGCGGATCGTACGGTGCGCTAGCCCAGCCGAACAGGTTATGGAACAGAATCAGCGAGAGGATCGGCCAAACCACCATGCCCCACGGTTCTCGCTGGATGTGCGGAACGGGATTCAAAGAGACTTGTCCGCCAACGAAGGCCGTATCGTCACCGCCGAGTTTGGCGGCCAGCGCATGCGCCGCTTCGTGGCAAGTGGTGGAGAAAAGAAAGGCGACATACCAGATAAATCCCTGTGCAATCAATTCCGGCTGTATTTCACCCATGAAGTGACTCTTCTTTTCCTCCGTGCTGTAGCGTAGATGGCCCTGCTCTTCTTTGCAAGCGCGACGCACGCCAGGATTGCTGTCCTCGTTCTCTTTCTGCTGCCGCTCTTCCCCTCGCGACGAGCTTGGCGTACACTCGCTCCACTCTCCCGCAGGTGGATTCCCATGCCGAATTATCACTATTCGTATCTCGTCGGCGCGCTCATCTTTGACGCTGCCTGGCTGGCCTGCTACCTTCTGGGAAAGAATTACCGCACCGAGATTCGCTGGGGCACGCTCATTTCCGCGCCCCTGGCGCTGACCAGCATTCTTTTTATTCCACAGTATTGGACTCCGCCGTCGCTCTTTGACCTCGACCAGAAAATCAAAGTGGGCATCGAAGATTTTCTCTGGGCCGCCGCCGTCGGAGGCATCGCTTGCGTGGTCGCGGAAATCTCCCTGAAGGAGAGGCTCTCCCAGCTTCGCCAGGCAGCGCGCAAGCGGCACTTCGCGCCATTCGTGGTCATCGTCGCGGTTTTTTTCGCTCTCGAACTCTGGCATTCGGACAAGACCATCTACAACTGCATCATCGCTTTTGCGATTGGCGCGCTGGTCATTGCCGTTCTCCGCTCCGATTTGATCCCCACCATGCTCATCGGCGTGCTGACGTTCACCGCTTTGTATTTTGTCTTGTTCCTGATCGTTCTCCGGCTGTATCCCGAATTCATCCAGCGCTATTACAACGTCCCGCATCTCCTTGGAATTTACATTCTGGGCGTCCCCATCGAAGAACTTCTCTTCGCCGGAACCGGCGGCGCCATTTGGAGCGTCGCCTACGAGTACGTCCAAGGCTACCGGCTTGAGCCGCGGTGAACTCGTTCCAAAATGGGAAGAATACCCCCACACCCCCGGTGTTTTCGTAAGAGTGGCAAACAAAGGAGATAGGGGATACGGAACTTGGAAGTGCGTACGGAGAATGGAAGTCGCATCGGCCACAGAGCCACAGAGGTGTAGAGCAAAGGAAGAAGGAGGGTGGCTTGTTTCTAACAAACGGTTAACCATAATCACCACCCCCTCCCCCTGTTTTTCAAAACTGATGATTCCAAGGGGTTTTAAGTTCTTTGGAAAGAACACTTGTAGAAGTATTGATTCTGCGTGGTTTATCGGAGCTCTGAGTTTAGATAAGAGTAATAGTTGAGGGCCTGAGGCTAGTGAGGAGGGAGAGACCGCGCAGCGGGCGAGCATGGGCTCAGAGCCAGAGTACACAGGAGAGAATAGCACACCTTAATGAAGATGTTAAGTGTTTTACAGCGAATGGTCGAAAATGAGGGTCGAACGGTTATTAGGGCGGTTGAACGGTTTCTGTGGATGCGAGGCCAAAGAGAAAAGGCAACGTCAACGCCCGCACCCTTTGATAAACCAAACCCCAAAGGGTGCGGCACCCTCGTGCCTTGTGGTTAAGGGCCTGCCACCCGCCAGCGTGCGCCGCCGTTCGCGAATCGCCGTCGGGGCCATGTAGCACTCCGGCAGGAAATCGCAACGCAGACAATCGCAAATCTTGCTGGCATCGATGCGGTCGTTCTTCTTTTTCGCTGTAGCAATGGCGCGCAGCATCAAGGGATGCGCTACCTTCAGGGCGGCGGCATGCGGCTTGAGGTGATCGTAGATCCAGCCGGTAAACATGGTCGCTTCCATCGCCGCGCTCCACGGCTGGGGCAGTGTTTTCATCCAGAGGTCCAGGTCAATGCGCGTGGCGGGAAGCGATCCTTCGGCGTAGATCTTGCCACCGCTGTCCTTCACGCAGTAGCTGATCTTCCGCTTGTGAACATCCAGTCCGATGTAATACATAGGTTCCATGGGGGAGCCTCCTTTGGTGTCTCTGAATCAGCGTCCGCTGAGTTCAGCTTTTCTACACCAAGCGCTCCTCCTTCGACCTATACATTCAAACTTACCAGGACTCGGACAATTGCTTGGGTCAATTCGCTTGTTATGGGAGCATCTGCTCGAAACGGCTTATTCTACATGAGTCCAACTTCTCCATAGTTGGATTCCGAAGCCACAACTTGAACGGAAAATCCGTTCCCGAATCTTCGTGAAACCGCTTTACTTCGGAATTCAGGATAGAGGAAAACTAATACCATATTGTTCCTTTGCTGATTTTTCGAGGGGGGCCTTTGGGAAAATCTACCCTACAAGTAATTGAACCACAATGACTTAGTCCCGATTAAATGGCATCGAGCGTGCTCCAGAGGTAGATAGCTTGCCGGGGCCTAACCGAATGCTTCTGGCGGTCAAGATGCAAGGAACGCCAATCCATCGCGAGAAGGCGAGGAACTCAGGTGTCGATCGTCATTGACGACCTGCTGCGAACCGCAGCAGAACGACGTTCTGCCGCACCTGCCCTCCTGGCTCCACGTCGTAGCCCCATGTCCTACGGGCGGCTTTGGGATCACGTTCGGCAGGTTGCCGGGACACTCCAAGCCATGGGAATCGGACATAAGGACCGAATCGCAGTCGTGCTGCCGAACGGGCCAGAAATGGCATCGAGTTTTCTTGCTATCAGTGGCGCAGCAATCTGTGCTCCACTCAATCCGAACTATCGGACCAACGAATTTGAGTTCTACCTCTCGGACTTGAATCCCAAAGCTCTAATCGTTGAGGCAGGGGGGGATTCGCCAGCCGCTGGTGTGGCTCGATCTCATGGAATTCGAGTCATTGAAATCGTCCCTCAGGCTGACGCAGAGGCGGGCGTCTTCTCCTTCGATGGAATTCCTCTCATGCAAGTTAGCCTTCCAGTTTTCCGCCATGCAGACGAAGCGTCGTTGATTTTGCACACCTCTGGGACCACCTCGCGCCCTAAAATGGTGCCCCTGACTCAGGCAAACCTGTGCAGCTCTGCTCGGAACATCGGGGCTTCGCTTTTGCTCAGAGCCGAGGACAGGTGCCTGAATGTCATGCCCCTGTTTCACATACATGGGCTGGTCGGTGCGCTGCTTTCATCAATTGCGGCAGGATCCAGTGTTGTATGCACTCCCGGTTTTCATTCATCACATTTCTTCGATTGGTTTGAAGAATTTCAGCCGACTTGGTACACCGCAGTACCGACGATGCACCAGGCAATTCTTGCGCGTGCAGTCCATGAACCAGGCATCCGCGTACGCTCGCGTTTGCGTTTTATCCGTTCATGCTCGTCGGCGTTACCACCGAAACTCATGGCGGAATTGGAAGATCAATTTCAAGTTCCTGTTGTCGAGGCATACGGGATGACGGAAGCTTCCCACCAGATGTCCGTCAATCCCCTCCCTCCTGGTCTGCGCAAGCCTGGATCGGTCGGGTTGCCTGCGGGGTGCGAGATTGCAGTTCTAGATGAGAGTGGTGCGGGATTGCCCGCCGGAGCAATCGGCGCGGTCGCGATACGGGGTCCCAATGTTACTCAAGGATATGAGAACAATTTGGAAGCCAATGAGAGTTCCTTCAGCGGCGGATGGTTTCGCACCGGGGACCAAGGCAAGCTCGATTCCGAAGGATACTTGTTCCTAACCGGTAGGACCAAGGAAATCATTAATCGAGGCGGCGAAAAGATCTCTCCCAGAGAAGTAGACGAAGTCCTGTTGGACCATCCCGCAGTGGCTCAAGCAATGGCGTTTGCTATTCCAGATGAAAGGCTGGGCGAGGATATCGGAGCGGTGGTTGTCCTGCGCGAACACATTGCTTGGAGTGGAAGTAAGCAGTTGGAGATGGAACTGCGCGAATTTGTGGCGGGGCAACTTGCCCTTTTCAAGGTCCCTTGCCAAATTGTGTTCCTCAAGGAAACTCCAAAGGGACCTACAGGAAAACCCCAACGCATCGGGATGGCGGCGAAACTTGGCCTGACAAAATCAGTTCCCGCAGTGACGGTCGATTCCTACGTGCCTCCGCAGTCGGAACTGGAGTTGCAAATCGTCAAGATATGGGAGGAACTCCTCGACACCCGGCCGGTCGGAATTCGGCATGACTTTTTCAAGCTGGGAGGCGATTCCCACCTGGCAGTATGCATGATGGCCCAGATCGAGAACGCCTGTGGAATACAATTGCCCGAGTCTAGCCTTCTTCCCGCCGCCACGGTCGAGAACCTGGCGAGCGCTGTGCTCAGAGCCCAGAAGGAAGAGTTCAGATCACCCGTGGTGGCGATTCAATCTCAAGGTTCCCAGCCACCTCTATTTTTTCTTCATGGTCAGTGGCGGGGTGGAGGGCTCTATTGCGGCGACTTGGCAAGGATTTTGGGCAACGATCAGCCATTTTTCGCAATCGTGCCACACGGGCTGGACGGGAGACCCACTCCACGCACCATCGAAGCGATGGCCGCCGATCGCGTCCGGCATCTGCTAGAAGCATATCCTGAAGGACCAATCCGGTTGGGCGGCTACTGTAACGGTGCCTTGGTTGCCTTCGAAATGGCCCGGCAGATCCAGAAGCTGGGACGAAGAGTCGATTTGCTGATAATAGTAGAAACTCATGCTCCGAACATTCCGTTCAGAAGAATATGGAGCCTGGCGCGGTTGGCCTCTACTCTGCTTTCGCTGGATCACAACACTCGGGCACAGTGGTTTCTTCGTTTGCGGGCTTTCCAAATTACTTGGCACCAGGCATCGCGGAACGGCGCCAGTTCCGTCGCCACTTTTCTATTGCGAAAGCTTAGAGGTATCGTGACAAAAGTTTGCAGTCGTGCGAATCATGCTCCGAGTGTAGCTAGTTTACCCGGCGAGGATCCTACAGCTGACGCCTACGGGGACCCTTTCGGTGCGATTGATTGCTATGTCCCTGGCTCTTACAAGGGCCCTGTTGTACTCCTTCGCACCGAAGATATCGGCAGTCATACGGCAAATTTCAGCGCTCCCAACGACCCTAGTGCTGGTTGGGCCGACGTCGCATCGCAAGTGCGAGTTTATTGGCTCCCAGGCACACATGAGACCATTGTGAGGGAGCAATTGGACGGGCTAGCCCGACAGATGGCGCAGTGTTTTGACGACGCCGATTCTTTCCCCGCCAACAGTGCAGCATCACTTAACGGTGCTGCGCCCATTATACGAAAGCATCACTATAGCCTCACGCGTACTTGAATCAAATTCAGATCCAAACGCACCTCAAAACAACACAGAAAACCGCACAGTGCGCCTGTTGCTCCGCGTGAAACCGAGGTCGATGAACCGGACAAGAAGCCTGCTCCCGAATATGTTTGGACAACAGGATTTCTCACGAATTAAAGGACTCGCTGCCTGATAAACGCGCTTGCCGTACAAGTGAAATCGGCCCGACTCTCAATTTCAGGCGGTTACAAACTTTTGCTGAGGGAGGTTTATGACAACTGTGCGTCCTGCCCGAGTCGATAATGAGTGGGGTGAAGTAGAGGCAGATGCGGGAGAGAGGGGCGGGTCTTTTTCAAGGCGTGCTCCGCAAAACCGTCCGGAGTGCAAAATACGAACCTGCCGCGAAACGAAAGGGCATTTGAAGTGACACTTCCTCTGTCCTAACGCAGTATCTGCTGAATGTTCGGGCGGCGTGAAGGATACGAATGACCTGCAGCGGTTTTGTCTCCGGGTGGTACACAATCCAATAATTTCGGTAGGGACGCACAAGCCAGAAGCGCAACGGCAGGGAGGTCAGGTCTTCACGGATTCGGCCGGCGAGCGGAGTATCGGCCAGGAAAGCACAAGCAGCATAGACAGCCTCTTCGACACGATTCGCTGCCTCTGAATCGTCGAGTGCGATGTAGCTCCAGATTTCGAAGAGATCTTCTACTGCCTGAGGAGTGAACTGGTAACTGCTCATGCCTAGCGTTTTTCAGCGAGCCAAGCACGTTTCCGTTCCTCGAGTGCGGAACGAACCTGGTCGGAACCGATCAATTCTCCGCGCTGCGCGGCGGCGTAGCCTTGCTCGATTTTTGCCCGGATTTCGCTGCCGTGCTCGGCCAGCCAGGCTTCCTGCTCGTGAAGCAGGGAAATGGCGTGCTCCACGAATTCATCTACGGTTTGGTAGGGCCCGCGCTGAACGTCCTGCTTGACAAGTTCTTCCAACTCGGGGCGCAGATGAATCTTCATGACTGCATTTTACATCATCCTTGCGCAGAAGGGCGAAATGCTATTTGGGTTTCACGAGCGTGCCGCAGGATGGCGCTCGGTTGCACAAGATGACAACCACACGCCAATCGGGAGATTGGCGTTCCCAGCGGAGATTCGGAGTTGCGAGTGCCGGCTACGGGGCGGTTTGGGTGGGGATGGCTTTGGCGCCTTCGGGGGTGAAGTGGAAGCGGATGAGCCATTCGCTGGGGATGCTATGGCCGCTGGCTTCGGGTGAATTGAATTGCCAGCGGCGCGCAGCTTTCACCGCGAGATCGGCGAAATAGGAACTGGGGCCAGGGGAATCGAGCGTGGCTTCGGAGACGTTGCCGGTGGGATCGACCTTTACGCGAACGCTGACGCGAACGACGCCGTGAATGGTGGCGAGGGCCCCCGGAGAGGCGTCGGGCAAAACTTGATCGAGAACTTCGCCGCGTGAGGAAGACGACGCGGAAGATCTCGGGACGCTTGCGGGCGGGACGGTTTCCGTGCGCAGTGCGGCAGGCGTGGTTGTCGCTGGCGCACTTTGCGGCGGTACAACGGCCTTTTTCTCCGCGGCGTTTTTCAGGGAGTCTTGCGCCGCGGCAGTTGCGGCTGGCTTTGCAGCCGGCGGAAGTTCGCGTTTCACAGGCTGTTCGGCCCGCTTTGGCGGCGCTGTGGCCGGAGCGGAAGCTGTTGAAGCGGACGACGAAGAATCGGGTCTTCGCCCCAGAATCTTCGGAAGCGCAATGATGGCGACGATTAGGAAAAGTACCGCACCCACTGGGACAACGTAATTCGGGAGAACCAAGCCCTGCTTGGGGGCGCTTACCGCTTGCGAACGTGGCGATTGCGGCTGCGCTTTAGCTTGCGGTCTTGGGGGAGGAGTATCGAGCTTGGGGACCTGCAGCTTCGCCGCTGGGACCGCAGCAACCGGCGAGAGCGGAATGGCCAGAGGAGAAACGATCTGGGGCGAAATGGTTTGCCCAGCCGCAGCGGCGAAGGCGGCGGGATTGAGGCGCGCAGCGATTTCCGCGATGCTCCAGCGGCGCCGGGGATCGCGGCGCAGTGCGTGACGCGCGATGTCGAGAAAAGGCTGTGGAATTGTTTCGGGTACAGTCGGGTCAGCCTGGCTGCCGGGTTGCAACGCAAGTGGACGCTGCGTCAGCGTTTCGACGAGAGTCATACCGAGCGACCAGACGTCGGCGGCCGGGGTGA
>Ga0075029_100001050_pt1 | contig 15836 bp, 14 predicted proteins | sample LitLauG_LLR_2013_FD_71391 | JGI IMG/M metagenome (GOLD analysis project Ga0075029, IMG submission 71391) | Freshwater sediment microbial communities from North America - Little Laurel Run_MetaG_LLR_2013 | ecosystem: Environmental > Aquatic > Freshwater > Creek > Sediment | place: USA...
TATTTCAACGGCGACATGGCCAGCCAGCGCTTCCTCAATTCGGTGACCATCAATCAGGGACTCGATCCCGCCATGTTCGACCCAAACTCCGGCTACAACCCCAACAAACAACCCAGCAAACACTGACAGAGCGTGAATTTTCCAGGGCCAAGTAGCACCGGAGTCTCCTTGACATTAGTGTCGTTCGTACACTAATATTAGTGTTAGTTAGACACTAATAGGGGGCGCCATGCTGAGCTTCATGAAAGTGCCGCCCACCACCTACGTCCTGCAATTCAAACGCGGCAAGGTGAAACGCGAGGGCGTTGGGCTCTCGTTCATTTACCTGGTGCCGGCCTCGACCATCGTCGCAATTCCGATCGCGAGTGCTGACGTGCCCTTCGTTTTCCAGGAGGCCACGGCTGACTTCCAAGCGGTTACCATCCAGGGTCAGCTCACCTACCGCGTGGCCGACCCCAAGCGGCTCGCCAGCCTGTTGGACTTCAGCGTGAATCAACGCCGCGCCTACTGTTCCGACGATCCTCGCAAACTGCCCGAGCGACTCGTCCACACCATGCAGGCTTTGACACGCGCGCTCACGCAGAAGATGGTCATGCGCGATGTCCTGGTCAGCTCCGACGCCATCGGGGCAGAGGTGCTGGCAAAACTGAAGATCTCCGAAGCAGTCACGACGCTGGGCATTGAGATTCTGGGATTATCCCTGCTGGGAATCCAGCCCACTCCCGAGACTGCTCGGGCACTGGAAGCTGACGCCCGCGAGGCCCTGCAGCGGCGCGCCGACGAAGCCATCTACGCCCGCCGCAATGCCGCGGTCGAGCAGGAGCGGCTGATCAAGGAAAGTGAGCTGAACACCGAAATCGCGGTCGAGGCCAAAAAGCGGCAGATTCGCGAAACCCAGATGGCGGCAGAGATCGCCGTCGAGGAGCAGCGCTCGCAGTTGGTCGATCGTCGCATCGAGAATGAACGCAAAGATGCCGACAGCCACGCCTACGTGCTCACCGAAACCCTGAAGCCTTTGCGCGACCTCGATTGGAAGACCCTGATGATGCTCAACGGCAAAGGCACAGACCCCAAGACGATGATCGCCCTGGCATTTCAGGAAATGGCCGGTAATGCATAGAAGATCGGGGAGCTGAACATCTCGCCAGACTTGCTGAAGTCCCTGATCACCAGCGGCGGGAAGTAGCCATGTACAAGAAACTGATCGGCCGGCGGAGACTTTGCCGACTACGAGCGCGAGGAAGATGCCTACCGCCAGTCGCTTGATGTGCTGCGGAACTCGCTGGAGTTCGACATTCCTCAGCAGTTGGTAGATCGCGGCTTGGTCCCGACGTTCCAGTTTCAGAAAGAGGACCTCGTTGTCACGCTCGGCCAGGACGGATTGGTCGCCAACACGGCTAAGTACGTGGGCAGCCAGCCGATTGTTGCGGTCAATCCCGAGCCTGCCCGGTTTGACGGCGTCTTGCTCCCCTTCGCACCCGAGGAAGCTCGGTTGGCCGTCACGAGAGTCATGGAAACCACAGCCCACATCCGCGAGATCACCCTCGCGGAGGTGACGCTCAACGATGGGCAACGCCTCTTGGCCTTCAACGATCTGTTTATCGGCGCTCGCAGCCATGTTTCCGCCCTTTACCGAATAGGCTGGAATGAGCGTTCCGAGGTCCAGTCTTCGAGCGGCGTGCTGGTTTCCACTGGTGCGGGATCGACCGGGTGGGTCTCTTCGGTGTTTAATATGGCGGCGGGTGTGTCCAGATTCTGCGGCGGAAAGCCGGGACTGTCCGTTCGTCTCCCATGGGAGGACCGCCGCCTGCTTTATGTGGTGCGTGAGCCATTCCTCAGCCGGCATTCCGAGGCGTCCATCGTCGCGGGGATGCTGCGTCCAGGCGAGGAACTGACTCTGCAGTCTCTCATGCCCTCCGGCGGAGTGATCTTCAGTGATGGCATGGAGGCGGATTTTCTGAATTTCAATTCCGGCGCCAGCGCGCAAGTGCGCGCGGCGGAACAGCGCGCCCGCCTCGTCGCGGGTGAGGAAGCAAGACATGCGAGTCGCAGTTGATATCGTCATCTTCACGATTCATTCGGCGGATTTGAAGATCCTGCTGGTAAAGCGCGGCATCCCTCCATTCGAGGGACAGTTCGCCATCCCGGGCGGCTTTGTGCTCGCGGACGAGAGCCTCGACTCAGCCGCCCTGCGCGAACTGAAAGAGGAAACTGGAGTTGCGGATCTCTATCTGGAACAGTTGTATTCTTTCGGCGATCCGGGCAGAGATCCGCGTGGCCGTGTAATCACGGTCGCTTACTTCGCTCTCATCTCCGCCCATCGATCTCCCCTCGCGCCCGGCTCCGATGCCGCTGACGCCCGCTGGTGGTCCGTTCGGGAACTACCGCCCTTGGCTTTCGACCATAGTAAGATCCTGGACTGCGCCCTGGAGCGCCTCCGCAATAAGCTGGAGTACACCACCGTCGGATTTCAGTTGCTTCCGCCGCGCTTCACGTTGACAGAATTGCAGCAAGTCTATGAGGCCATCCTCGACAAGAAGCTCGACAAACGGAATTTCCGCCGCAAGCTGGTGCTGCTGAAGGTACTGCGCCCGACTCGCGAGTACCGGCGTGGTGGACGACGGCCGGCTCGCCTGTATCAGTTCCAGGCGGCGAACTTCGAAAAGCTGAAGGATAAGGGAATTCTGTTTCCGTTCTAGCTGCCCGCCGCCGGTCTTTCCCCGTGAATCAATGACAAGTTCCATGTAACTTATTGTCTAGTATATAGTTAGTAGATTCTTATAATGGCCATCAGAGGGGGCGTTCAGCTCCATTTCTCGCCACGGAGTGTGGCTTTTTTGCCACAGACAGTTTTTTCAACATGGGCAGTAATCTACTTGTTCTCGAAGGAACATCTGGCACGTTCTTGATTCACGAGCAAACAATTCGCTCGGCAGTAGGGTGCACAGGTATAGGCCTCCACAGTGGCGCCCCGGTCTCCATGCGCATCCTTCCCGCTGCTTCCGGGACTGGGATTGTCTTCCACCGCGTCGATCTTGACGGCTTCGCCATCGAGGCCGTCAGCCGCAACGTCGCCCGCGTCAGTTACGCCACCAGCCTCATGAAAAAGGGCGTGCTCATCTCCACGACCGAGCATCTGCTCTCGGCTTTTATTGGGCTGGGCATCGATAACGCGATCGTCGAACTCGACAACCTGGAGCTGCCCATCCTCGACGGCAGCGCCCAACCCTTTGTCGAGATGATTCGTAAGGCGGGCATTCGCAAGCAGCGCCGCCCCCGCAAGTACTTGAAGATTCGGCACGAAGTGGAGATGCGCGAGGGCAACAAATTCATCGCCGTCTATCCGGCCGACTCCTACTCGGTTTCCTACTCCATCAACTTCCCGCACCCGCTCATCGGAAAAGAGACTTTCCAGGTGCAACTCTCGAACGGAAGCTATCTTCGCCACATTGCACCCGCGCGGACGTTCGGTTCGCGCCAGGACGAGCAGGCCATGCGCAACATGGGACTGATCCGCGGCGCCTCCAGCGAGAATTGCATTGTGCTGACCCGTGACGGAATTGAGAACGGCCCACTCCGCTTTTCCGACGAGTTCGTGCGCCACAAGGTGCTCGATCTCGTGGGTGACCTTGCGCTGCTGGGCAAACAGATCCTGGGCAAGGTCGTTGCCGACCGCGCCGGGCACGCCATGCACACCGCCCTGGTTTCGCGCATCTTGCGCGACAAAACGCTGTGGGAAGAAGTGACCGTTTCCAGCGAAGATCGCGCAACCGAGGAGGTTTCTAGCGTGCAAGCGGCGGCTGGGGCCGCGCTCTAAGAATCATCCCTCTGATTAGGGAATCTTCAGACCAGCGTTCGCGGCTTCAGTCGGCCGGTTCGCACGGCGGATCGCCGGCATCGAAATCGTCGATCGGCCGCTCTTGCAGCAACCTTTCCAGTTCGGCTCGGGTCTGATTAATCATTGCGGCGGCAAACCTGCGCGCCGACTCCTGTCTCTCTTTCGACAGTTCTTTCACGCGCATGTTGAGTAAGGGAATGTCCTCCTCAAACCAACGCAACGTTCTTTCCACTTTGGCAATGCGGAACTCGTTGCTCGACATAGGACGTGGCTCTCGGTTGATCTTCCAGAATGCCCGGGGTTTGCGAGACCGACAAGTCTCAGACCAGATACCTGTGCGCGGACACCCGCCCCCTCGGGGCCATCGCAAACAGGGTTTGTCAAAAAATGTGAAGGCAGTTTGGCTAGTGGGAGCGATCCGTATCGGCGGCAGCGATCCGTTCCTTGGCTCCCGGTATTTCTTCCTCTATCCGGTCATCGAGCCATTTCTCCAGCTGTTGCTGGCTTTCCTGGGGGACGTTGTGGAAACGCAAGCCTGCGCGTCCCTTGACGTCGGCCCAGACCACTTCAGCCTCGAAGTCGAGTTTAAAACTTGTCTCTGGCAGTACGAACTGCAGGCGAGGCGCGGCACCTTTCGGCAGCGCTTCACGCAACATCAGCGCGATCCCGCTCTCGCTGACGTTCGTGCTCGTTGCCTTCACGACCTTGTCGGCCGTGAGGATCCTTACCGGCATTTTCACTGGGTGCCGGAAATACCGCCGTCGCTCCTTCACCATGAAATTCAGCGCGGCGTGGAAGCAGCGCGACGCGTTCAGTGCGCTGATCGGTTTCTGCAATACGAAATTTGCCCCCATGCCGAAAGCTTCCTGTGTGGTCGTTCTCTTTCCATTCAGGATGGCGAAGGTTACGGAATTCTTGTTGCTGGGCGTGCTTCGAAGCCCCTGCAGTACTCCGAGTCCTCCTGTCAGGTCGTCGCAATCCACGATGACAGCGTCGAACTTCTCCGAGATCAGAATGTCGGCCGCAGCCCGAGCCTCATGGCAAATCTCAACGTCGATCGCGAGCTTTTCGAGCGTAGGCCGGATCACGCGCACTAAATCGGGATCCTGGCTCAGGAGGAGTGAGTCTAACGCCATGTATACGATTCTACGGGCGCACATGCGCAGTACGAAGGTCACAAAGGTAATGGGCCCCGTGTTGGCCTATTGGACGTGGGCGGAACATGAGACGCGCTCTAATCTTTAGGCGCGTTTGGAAGACACGGCTGATTTGTGTGGCGCGGATTCACAGCGTAAAACTGAACCTAGGCCAGGATGCTTCATTTCACATATCTCTCGCTTGGATCCAACCTCGGCGATCGCGAGAATAACCTCTCCGCTGCCATCGCGCGCTTGCGAGCTTTGGGGCATATCGTTGCCGTTTCTTCGTTGTATGAGACGGAGCCGGTTGAGTTCACGGATCAGCCCTGGTTCCTGAACTGCGTGGTTCTGGTCGAAACTACCGAAACTCCTATGCAGCTGTTGGCCACTGTGCTTGCCATCGAGCAGGAGATGGGCAGAGTGCGCACTCAGAAAAAGGGCCCGCGCACGATCGACATCGATATCCTGCTGTTCGGCGAGACGATCCTCGATACCCCCGAATTGACCGTTCCTCATCCTGCGATGCATCAGCGCCGCTTCGTCCTGGAACCTCTGGTCGAAATCGCTCCTGAAGTTTGGCATCCGAGTTTGAAGAAAACGATTCGGGCACTGCTGGGAGAACTCCCTGCTGGGCCCGCCGCGCGGAAACTGCCAAAACACCCAGCCACGAATCGCACCGATTCTCACGGATAAAACCGAAGAATTAGATCCGCGTGGATCCGTGAAAATCCGTGGCAGACGGTTTCAGGGCAGGATGATCCGGCTGCCTGCCTCCTGCGGTGTGACCACTGCCGTTTCCTTCTCAGGAAACTGGGAAAATAGAAACTCTACAAACGCCCGCGATTTCGGACGCCCCGACGTCCTGGCGTGCGCGAGACGCAACAGAAACACTAATGCCTTCAGCACCTCAGACTCGCGCAGCGTGGAGTATCCCACGTGCTTCTGCTCGGCCTCGCGGTACTCCTTGACCATGGTTTCGACCTCGGCCGCGGCCCTCCGTTGCGAATCGCTGGTCAGCGGCTGCTCGTAGTGCAGTCCCGAGTTCACCCGCCGCTCGTAGCTCTTCGTCAAGACCGAGAGCGTCTGGATCAGATCCTGATCGTGGAGGCTGCGATCGCCCCGAGCGGCCTTCGCCAGCGCGTACGTGAGGCCCATGAGCAGGTGTTCCTTCTCATACATGAATTGATCAGAAACCTCGACGTGCAAAAACAATCCCGCCGCATCGAGTTGATCGGCCGGGCGCGGCTTCTCGTGCTCGCGGGCCTGCAGAAGATACGGGCAATCGCTCGGACAATCGAGCGTCACTTCGCGCTGTTCACCGCAGCATTGCGGGCAAATCCGCCCGTGAACGGCGGGACAAAAACGCTTTTCTTTCCGGATTTCGCAGATCGCACAACTCAATGGAAGGCTCCTCAAACATTATGGCACTTCTGGAGGTTACTACGCTGGCACGCGCCACAGGCCCGTTTTGCCAAACAGATGTGGTAAAACCCTGTAAAAATGGGCCCTCGCGAGCGTCCCCGCGCAAAAACCAGCGTAAAATAAGGTGATTTCCACAGGAGATGGGTATAAGATAGCGCCCGCTGGTATTAAATTGATTCTTACGAGGAGGAAGTAAATGGCTGCTGGTTTGACCAAAACGCAACTCGTCCGCCTGCTGGCGGAGAAGAATGAACTCAACAACAAGCAGGCCGCGGCGTTCCTGGAGCACCTGGCCGATACCGCGATCAAAGAAACCAAGAAGAACGGCGTGTTCGTCGTGCCCGGCTTGGGCCGTCTCGTGAAGGCGCATCGCAAAGCCCGTGTCGGACGCAACCCGCAGACCGGCGAACCTATCCAGATCAAAGCCAAGACCGTCGTGAAGTTCCGCGTCGCCAAGGCCGCAAAGGACGCGATCGCGCCCAAGAAGTAGTTCCTGCTTGCAATCGAATCAAAGGCCGGCTTAGGCCGGCTTTTGACTTTGTGGAAAGAGACCAGGTTTCAAAGTTCCGAGGTTGCAAGGTTTCAATGCAAGCGGCCTCGGTTCCATACTTTGAAACCTTGACACTTTGAAACCTACTCATCACAACTGGATCGTAATTGGAATCGGCGACATCGTGACCCGTCGCGTCATTCCCGCGATCCAAGCCGAACCACGCAGCCACCTCTACGGGCTCGTCACTCGCGATCCCGCAAAAGCCACACCCTATAACACGCGCGTCTTCACCACTCTCGAAGAAGCGCTGCAGGATCCCGCCGTTCAGGCCGTCTACGTCGGCACCCCAGTGTTTCTCCACGCTCCGCAGACGATTCAGTCGCTGCGCGCAGGCAGGCACGTCCTGTGCGAAAAGCCCATGGCAATGAACGAAGCCGAGGCCCGCACCATGGTGCAGGCCGCGGACGCAACCGGCAAAGTCTTCGGCGTCGCCTACTATCGCCGGTTCTATCCCAAAGTGCTCCACGCGAAACAACTGCTCGAAGCGGGAGTCATCGGAAGAGCCTTGCTGGCTGAGGCCACCTGCCACATGTGGTTTGATGGAACCGGCGGCCGCAGTTGGCTGGTCGACCCCGCTAAAGCTGGAGGTGGCCCGCTGCTCGACATCGCTTCGCATCGCATCGATGTGTTGAACTTTATTTTTGGACAGCCGCTACGCGCCAGGGGCCAGCTCTCCAACGTCGTGCATCACTACGGCGTGGAAGATAACGCCACCGTGATGATCGAATATGCCGAGGGCGTTCGGGCCGTGGTCGACGTTCGTTGGCATTCCAGAGTCAATCGCGACGAATGCCGCATCCGGGGGACAGAAGGTGAAATGGAATTGTCTCCGCTGAATGGGCCCGACCTGGTCTACCCCGGCGGGCGCGAGAATCTGCCTAATCATCGCAACGTGCACGGTCCGCTGATCGAAAACTTCGTGGATGCGGTGGAAGGCAAAACCGCGCTCGTGGCCAGCGGCGCCGCATCTTACTGGACAGACTGGATCACGGAGCAGGCCCGCCGTTAGGAGCGATAAACCACGAAGGACACGAAGTATCACGAAGCCTTAGTTCCAGGGCTTCCTTCGTAGAACTTCGTGCCCTCTGTGGTTATGCAGTGGTTAGCTCATTTAGTGTATTCATTCCTCACCACCTCGCCGCCCTTCATCACAAATTTCACGCGCTCCAGCGTGGTGACGTCTTTAGCCGGGTCGCCCTCTACGGCGATGATGTCGGCCCACGCCCCCGGCTCCAGAGTCCCCACTTTCCCGGACCATCCCAGCAAGTCCGCGGCGTTCACCGTGGCCGCCTGAATCGCCTGCAGCGGCGTCAGGCCGAGCCTCACCATCACCGCGAACTCGTGCGCGTTCAGGCCGTGGGGATACACTGCAGCATCCGTGCCGAAAGCGACCTTCACTCCGCCGGAAAACGCATGGGCAATGTTCTTCCGCGCCGCCGGGATCACTTCCTGCGCCTTGGTCAGAAGCGGCGGAGGCAGGTGCGTCAGGCCTACGTTCTCGATCATCCAGTCCCCGAGGTAGAGCGTCGGCACCAGGTAAGTCCCGTGCTCCTTCATTGCCGCAATCCCAGCATCGTCAATGTACGACCCGTGTTCGATCGAATCGACACCGGCCTCCGCGGCCCCGCGGATTCCCTCCGCTCCGTGCGCGTGCGCCGCCACTTTGCGGCCCAGCCGGTGCGCGTCGGCAACAATGGCCTTCATCTCCTCGAGTGTGTACTGCGAGTGCTGCGGGTTGTCGCCCAGGGAGAGCACTCCGCCCGTGGCGCACACCTTGATCAGATCTGACCCGTACTTGATGTTCTCGCGCACCTTGTGCTGCACGGCCGCGATGCCATCGGCTACGCCGTCGCTGGCGGCGTGATACTCAAAAGGCAGCATGTTGTTGTCGCAGTGTCCGCCGGTGATGCTGAGCGCCGGACCGCTCACCAGCAGTCTCGGCCCCGGCACGTCGCCAGCGCTAATGGCGTCGCGCAGAGCCACGTCGGTGAAGTCTCGGGCACCCACGTTGCGGGCGGTTGTGAATCCGGCCAGCAGCGTAAGCCGCGCGTTCTTGGCGCCGGTCAAGGCCTCTCGCGGCGCGGAATTCGCCAGCCGGTCGTAGCCGAACCTGGGATCCATGGTCAGGTGGGTGTGCGCATCGATCAGCCCCGGAAGCACGGTCGCATTGGGCAACTCGATGCGTACCGCATCCGGCGGAGCTTTCGTCTCCCCGGCCGCGCTCGCGCTGACGATCTTTCCGTCTTCGATCACCAGCATCTGATCCGCAAGCATCTTGCCGCTCTTCACATCGAACAGATGTCCCGCATGCACCACCACGTGACGCGAGGTTTGCGCCGTCAGGTGCATCCCCAAACTCACTACAACTGCAAACACGACACCTTTGATTCTTATGGTCATTCTTTGTCCTCGGAGTTTGATTGAGAGTAACGACGTCCAAGACTGGTCTATCCAGGCAGATGCGATTGCCGCGCCAGAAACGGCGCAGATTATGAGAAATACCGCAACGAAGCCCACCGCTAAAAGGTTCTAGCCGCCGGGCCCGTCGTTGGAAACGTACTGCTCCAGCGACTCCAACTCGCGGCTCAGGTCGTCCACGCGCCACTCGAGCAGATTGCGGATGGAGAGAATCCCCAACAACTTCCCGCTGTCGTCGGCCACCGGCAGATGCCGGAAGTGCCGCTCCAGCATGGTAGTCAGGGCTTCCCCGGCACCGGTGCCGCGTGTAGCCATCTCCACCGGCGTGGTCATGAGTTCTCGCACCGGAGTCGTTTTCGGATCGACGTGGCTGAGCGACATCTTCCGCAGCACGTCGCGCTCAGTAAAGATCCCCGCCACTCGATACTCGCTGTCGACGACCGCGACTGCTCCGACGTGGTGGTCTAGCATTTTGTGAATAGCGTCCGCCACGGTGGCTTCCAGACCTACCGCTGCAATCTCTCGATCACAAAGCTCGAGCACGCTCATACTCACCTCCTCGGCCGGTACCCTCGACCGAATAGACCCTGGAACTAGGATTGACGCATTATGATCGCGCTGCCGCGCTTGTCAAGGGAATTTGCAAAGAATTACGGAGGATGGCCGATCGTGTAGGCGTACCGCGCCGCTCTGACCGACGACTCCACCAAGCTTTTGCAGATTACCCAGAGCGCGGGGAAACGATTCCATACCCAGCAGTGTGACGAGATCCGTAAGCCTAACTTCGAGTGTCGGGACAAAGTCAAGGCCGCGCCCTTGGGCGCGGCCTTGACTTTGAGGAAGGCGCCATGCTGGTGGCGTCTTCGGATTGATTAGAAGCGAACGCGAGCACCCACCTGGATCGTTCGGTTACCTCCGGTGACTCCCTGCGCTGAACCGCCTGAGACGCCAAAACTGGATTCCGAGAACAGGCCCCAGGGCTGCGGTGGGTCGAGCCATTGATTGTGATTGAAGATATTGCTGAATACGCCTTGGAATTCCATGGCCACTTGCTCCGCGATTCGCACATTCTTGCGAATACTGAAATCTACGTTCCAGTAGGGCAAGCCATTAACGAAGTCTGTAGATCTGGTATCCATGCCCAGAATCGGATTGCGAAAGCTGTTGAACGCCTGGGATTGATCCTTGAATATATTTGGGAAAGCTCCTGGAGTGCTGCTGCTGTAGGCGTGACCGCTCTGAACTGGGGCCATCTGGATAGCCGTCGCGGTGCTGTTAAAGTTGATGGAGTCCATCCCACCAAACTCCTGCCCAGAGAAGCCCGAGGTCCACACCTGGAGAGGCTGGCCACTCCCGGTCGTGAATACCGTGGAGAAGGTCCAACCGCCTAACGCTCGTCCCAACAAGCCTTGTTGGCCCCTGTAGAAGGGCGGGCTATAGACGATAAACGTGTTGTAGATAAATTTGCGATCATAGAACTGCCTGCCGTACATCTGGTTCAAGTTGAAGGAATCATCGGGAGAGTAGCCGCTGGTGGCCTGAACCAGGGCGCCCGTACCCAGCGCCTTTGACCATGTGAAGTTTGACTGCATGGTCATGCCCCTCCAGTCCGCCATTTTCAGCGAAACGAAGCCGGCGTTGTAGTCTCCGTGACCGACGGTGGCATTCATGCCTACACCTGAGGTGAGCTGGCCTTGGCAGCCGAATCCCGTGCCAGTTCCACAGTTGGCGGCGATGGGAGTGTTCATCATGGTGGGAGCGAAAGCGAACGCGCCCCCGGTGCTGCCGTTGACGGGAGTGCATGTGCCTGAGCCGCCAGGACAATTGACGCCGGCGTCCAGATCACTCCACAGGGTCCAGACCTGCTGGGCGGCAAGGTTGCCGCCCTCATTGGCTACCATCGCCTGCGTGCAATTTGCGAACCCTTTACAGTATCCGGTGTTCGCGAGTGCCTTCTCAAAGAAGGGCTGAGCGGTCACCGCACCCGCATTTTTCGCGCATCCGCCGCCGGCAAGGCCCGCAAAGCCTCCGCAGTACTGCATTACGACGTTGGCATAGGCTCTATCAAACCGCTGGCCGCCCATCGTCATCATGTAAGGAACGGCGTTGATGTTGATCGGCTGATATTCGTGGGTAATTCTCCGGCCGATATAGCCGAACTCGAGAGTGAGCTTGCGCGATAGTTGGCGCTGAATGGTGAAGTCAAACGAGTCCACGACGTTGGGCCGGAAATGAGGATCCAGACCCTCGCCGGCGCCCGCCGCGATTGCGTTATATCCAGGAAAATCTGGCTGCGGAAGGGTGGGATTGGCCGCCGGAATCGGGGCTGTCAGACCATCTGTTCCAATGCGGAATGCGTTGGAGAAGCTAACAGGGTTCGCGCTGCAATTGCCGCCCGCCCCGCCAGCGACCGGATTATTACTAGCGTTGTTGAAGCACTGGACCGGCTGAATGAGGCCTGTACCCAGCAAAGGCACGAGCACCAAGTCGACGCCGTTGAGCCGTCCATATACACGACCATACCCGCCGCGCACCACGGTGTCCTCATGGCCGAACACTTTGCCCATCATAGAGTCGCTGTCAAAGCGAGGATTCCACGCTGCGGCGACACGCGGACTGAACTCGCCGTAGAACGGATCGTACGGGTACTTCCGCCCGTTCTCGGTATTGCCGACAAGATTGAATCCGACGATTGGGTTGTAGACTTGACCCTGAAGGGCCGCCTTCTCCCGAGATTTCAAATAGCTTTGGGTATCGACAAGCTGGTTGGCCTGATCTACAAATTCCACTTGCTTTCCGTTTTTCTCCACGGGTGGCATTTCCAGCGTCCAGCCCAAGCCGTACGAAAGGGTAAAGGTCGGCTTCATGTGCCAGGTATCGCTGAAGTAGACGTTGTAATAAGGAATTGTGCTCTGATCGAACGCCGGTGTCAGAGGTGGGTTCAACGTCAGAGTCGATCCAGATCGGGTGTATGCGATCTGCGATATCGAAACAACGCCCAGCGCAGCAGCGCTGAGAGCATCGCAGTTTTGGATGGTTGTCTCTGTATTGTTGCAGAGGTCCAGCGGCGAAGCCATTCCCGAACCATTGGCACCCAAGCCCATTTGGTAGACAGGTTGGTAGTTGATACCACCACCGTTGTCGGTGCGTTGATGCCAGTTGAAGTTGTGCTGGTACTGGCCGCCGAGCTGGAACAGATGGTTGCCTTTCAGCATGGAAAGGTCGTCACGGAACATCTGATCGTGTCCATCCCAGAAGCGCGTGCGGCTTTGCTGGGTGTTCACGTTGTAGGGGCCGAGGTTCTCGTAGTGAGACTCGCCGTTACCGATCTCCAGCGCACCTCCGAGCCCCGCCAACTGCGGCACGTCTCCTGCTCTGCCCCATTGCCACCAGTTGCGAAGAAAACTGTAATGAAAATCGTTCGTAACGTTTTGTGAAATGTTGGTCGTCAGGCCCACTACCCAGAACCACGCCTGCTGTGGATCGCTGGACTGGCTCGTGGGCGTCCCCAATTTGTCGCCCGGGAAGAAGCCGCCGATATCGACCTGATCCGAGGTGGCATTTAGCCCGAACTTGAAATAGCGATAACTGGACATGAGGTGCCACTTCTGGGAAAAATCGTGATCGATGCGCCCGACCATGAAGTTCGTCTTCTGGGGAAGTTTCACATTGGACGTGAACCCCAGCACGTTGGCGTTGTCACAGATCGTAGCGTTGATGCAACTAAAATTCGAAGGGGGTTCATACTTCTGCCATAGCTGTTGGACCAGCGGATTAATGCCCAGCTTGCGCGGGTCGCAGATCCCTCCAGTAAACGTCTTACAGCCGAAATTGGCCGGGATTGGATTGCCACCGCCGGGGGGAGTCACGGCATAATTGTTCAAGTTGTAATCGATCGCGCCTGTCGTCGTGTCGGTCAGCAGTCCCAACTGCAGGGCTGGCGAAGGGACGTCGCGATTGATGCTCACCGAGTTGTCGGGCCAGCGAAAACCTTCATAGTTGAAGAAGAAGTAGGTCTTTCCGCCAAGGATTTCCTTCGGGATGAGCGGGCCACCGATCGCGCCGCCGAAGCGGTTGTAATGGAAGCTGGGAAGGGCGTGAGCCGACTGCCAGGAATTCGAAGACCAGTTGTTGTCGAGATAATAGTCGTAGGCCGTTCCGTGCCACGAGTTGGTTCCGCGTTTGGTAACGACTTTGACTTCGGCGCCCGACGAACTGTTGAAGTCGGCAGTCTGCCCTGCGGTGTTGACCTTGAACTCCTCCACGCTGTCCTGCGGAGTCGGCATCACACCAGTCGGTTGACCGGTGAGGTAGAAATTGTTCTGCGCGGCAACGCCGCCAGTCGGATCGCCGGCGTAGGTGGTGGTGTAGGTGGACATGTTGCCGTCCATGTCGTTGCTGTTGTTGCCGCCATCGAGCGAAAAATAGCTCTGGTCATTGACGGTTCCACCAACGCTGCCCTCGGGGCTCACACCCGGCTGCAACTCGACGAAGCTGCTGACGTCGCGGCCGATGCTGGGCAGTGAGTCGAGGGCAGCGCTTGTGATGGTGTTTCCCACGGTTGCATTCATCGTCTGCAATTCGTTGCCAACCGCCGTCACCTCGACCACCACGTTGCTGCCGCCCACCTGCAAAGTCAAGTTCGCGGTTGTCGAACTTCCGACTTGAACTGTGACCTGCGTTTTGCTGGTGGAAAAGCCTTGCTTCCCGACCGTGAGTTCGTAGGTGCTAGGGGCCAGGTCGACGAAGATGTATCGTCCCGCATCATTCGTGGTTGCAGAACGCGCGTTCTTCGTCGCCGTATCGGTGAGGGTTACCGTGGCACCATTCACCACCGCATTGGTTGCATCGGTCACGGTACCGGCAATCGTGCCGGTGTTGGTCGACTGTGCCCACATGGGCGGAGCGCCGCCCAACCATAGCGCAGTTGAACACAGAATCAGAGTTGTAAAGAGTACAGAAAGAATCTGGTGGCGAACACGCATGGCAAAGCCCTCCTGGACTACTGATCCGCAAACGATCACGCGGCAAATGTTGTCCGGCCGCCGCTTGCTAGCGGTCGTGGTAGTTGAGAATCAGCGCATGATGTCGGACACTCCGAGAATGAAGGCCGCTGACGCGCAAATTCCCCTGATAGGCCGGAGACACTAACACCATTGACTGCGCAAAAACAAGTAGCAATCGTACGAAATCAGTCAATGAATGCTTAACATAACAACGTGTTGCGAGACATAACAATAAGCCGTTGTTGGTGATTGTCTCTTCGGTGTAATGCCAAAACGTGAGCTTCTTGATCGGACACTTACCGGCTCTCATGCGAAGAAATTAAGAATCAACTTAGCCAGCACTAACTAAGGCAAGGCCTTCTAGGATCCAGCGACGGCGTCCGCCTCAATCTCTACGAGAATCTCCGGCGAAATCAGGGCACTCACTTCGACCATCGACGTCGCCGGGCGAATGTCGCGGAAAAATTCGCCATGCGCCTTGCCGATCTTTTCCCACTCCGCGATGTTTGTAACGTACATGCGAGTGCGCACAACATCCTTCATGCTGGCGCCGGCCTTGTGCAATGCGTTCTCGATATTCTTGAGCGTCTGCACCGCTTGCGCGTATACGTCGCCAACGCCGACGATCTTTCCATCTGGGCCCGTCGCGGTGGTTCCTGATACGTGCACATAAGATCCAATTTTCACCGCCCGCGAATATCCAACGACGGGTTCCCACGCCGTGCCGCTCGAAATGTTCTGCCGTTGCATGCAAATTCCTCCGTAGCGCTGTTCCTAGACGTAGCGCCAAGTCCATTCTGCCCGAAAATTAGCAGCCGCGTGTTCTGACTGCCAGCAGAATACAACGAAATCCGGGCTCAACTCAGCACAACCCGTTTGGATTCGCCCTGTTCTACCTGATCAGGAAAATGAATACTACCGATAAACAAAAGTCACTTGCGTTGCACTATCGAACTGAGGTATCTACTCCTGCAAGCGGCTGACGTAAGCGCTGGGCACTGAGTTCACGGGGGGCCGAAAACTATGATTCCGGAAGCGCATCCGTTGCAGCAGTTGTTTCAGGATCTTGTCGGACGGCATTACGCCGAAGAGATCGGCATTCGCGATCCGCAAGTCGTCGCCTATGTCTCGCATCTGCTGGCCGAATTCTGCGAAGCCGAGCAGCTTTTCAAGATTCGCGATGCCTCCAACCGGCCGCTATCCGACGTCGGTGAGATGTTGCTGCAATCCGATCCGGTCTACGGGCCTGCTCCTTCCTTTGACCGCGAGCGCCAGGTTCGCAAACACATCGGCGACTATGCTTTATTTTTCGCTGGAATGTTCCCCGAAAGCATCAATCACCTTCGTCTGCGCCGTCATCGTCTGGAAAACTTCGTTGAGTGGATCAAGGCCGGCAAAGAAAGCTACTACATCGTTTCCAAGTTCGAGCACTTCGAATACGCCAAGGTAGCGCCCCTGTT
>Ga0075029_100001053_pt1 | contig 15809 bp, 18 predicted proteins | sample LitLauG_LLR_2013_FD_71391 | JGI IMG/M metagenome (GOLD analysis project Ga0075029, IMG submission 71391) | Freshwater sediment microbial communities from North America - Little Laurel Run_MetaG_LLR_2013 | ecosystem: Environmental > Aquatic > Freshwater > Creek > Sediment | place: USA...
GGTCCAAAAAATGGATGTTGTCGTATTGCCGCGCAATGGCGGCCTTCTGCCACGAGCGCGCTAAATCAGGACGAGATGGTTTGGCTCAAGGAGGGCGCCCACTACGACGGGTTTATTTCCTACCGGCCCGACTAATCCGTAGTCACCTACGGAAAAGCCCGCCAATCACGCCGTGCACCGCGCCGCCGATGACGCCAATCGGGCCTCCTACGACACGGGTGTGGTGGACGCGGCCCGCACCTCGACGACGATCCTGATGGTCCGATTTGCCGGTCTCCCTCGCGGCCGCGCTTTCGTCCAGAAGCGCCTTGTGCTGGGCGGTGTCGAGGAAGCCGGTCTTAGGATAGCCGCGCTCGTCCTGCCAACGGCCGATGGCGGCGCGGGTCGAATCATCAAACTTTCCATTGAGCTTGGTGTCGAATCCGAACCTCGTAAGGTCGCGTTGCACTTCACGACGCTTTGCCTTGGTAAGGCCGATCTGATCCTCAGTCTCCTGAGTCGCTTGATCGGTCGGCGTGTCGGTGGCTGATTCGCGAGGAGTGGTGCTCAGACCGGCGATCGCGCAAGGCGCGCTGGCCGCGATTCCCACGATTAACAACACGAGGATCAAGGCGCGCATGGCCTGTTCTTTCCTGAAGCTCCGGGCTTCCTCAGTGGCAACCGCTGTGCTACCCGCTGGTTCCATAGCCTTGCGTCGATTGTTACGCCGCATTGCACACGTTGGCAGGGATAAGAGCGTGCGGACTCTTCCGCAAAGAATGTGTCGTCGGCACCAAAGCCCACCACAGGCAACGCATTCGGCAACGGCCGCTCGTCAGGCAATACCTTGGCAAATGCCTTTCTAACTACCTTCTTCCCTAGACGAGGGAGCGGGCGAGTACGCGCGCGACCTGAACGGGCTTCCACTCGACCGCGAGCAGTTGACGCTCTCCAGCCTCCGACGACATATTTTTCGCCCGGGCTCTGGCAACCAATGCCGTTTTGTTATGTCTGACGTAGCTCAGCGAAAAAGCTGTTCAATCCAACAACGATGGTCGGGACGCCGATGGCGATGTAGATTACGGATGCCGCCGAGGGCGCTCTCATGACAATCCAGAGAACTCCACTGCCTGTTATTCCGAGAGAAATGATATAAGCCAGTATCGTGTCCCACGGTCGTAATCGGCTGCCGACTGCATTGAGCCATGAAGAACGACAACGAGAGCAGGCCTTGGCGATAGATTATCCGGCAGGAAGGTCAACATACGTAACGCGCCCGGATTTGACCCGAAGTCCGCCATTTCTTGCAGACGGGAAAAAGACGGACGCCACGCGTTCACGGCGGTCAGTACTAATGACATGACAACTCCTTGTCAGGCGCTCCTCGTTGAGCGCCAACCCTACTATATGGGGATTCATTGCTGCGCCGGTGCAGACTCGCAACAGACCGGCATTAACCGGATCTTTTCCGAAAGATTGTGTCGCCTCGTAGGCTGTGCGCTAATTAGATGTTCTCGCCTCGCCGCAAAGCGTCTCCAGTTGGCGCAAGCGAGGCCGTCCCTACCGCATGCTGGTGCCGTTATCGCAATGGGTGTTCGAGCAGCACGGATGCAATCTCGACCTGTCGCTGTTCGGCCCGCGCGGCTAGAGGATGGCGACGATCGGACCATATAAGTAAGGATCACTTTTCAGGGAAAATGTTCGACGAAGGGAGCTCCCGAATGTACGCCAATGTTCTCCTGAGCACGGATGGATCGGATGTCGCGAGAAAGGGCGTTGAGCATGGGATTGCTTTAGCAAAGGCCTTGAACGCCAAGGTGACAGTCATCACCGTAACGGAACCGCTGGACATCGACTATGGGAGCGGACACGCCTCGGGATGGATTCCCTCGCAGGAAGAGGTTGATAGCTTTGACGCAGCGCGCAAGGAACGTGCGGGCAAAGTGCTCGATGAAGCTCGAGCTATGGCGGAGCAGATCGGGATATCTGCAGAACTCTTGCATGTTCCGAATGCGCACCCAGCCACTGCGATTATCGAAACAGCAAAGTCCAGAGGCTGCGACTTAATCGTCATGGCCTCTCATGGGCGTCGCGGCCTCAGGAAGCTATTCTTGGGGAGTCAAACATCTGAGGTCCTAGTGGACGGAAGCGTGCCGGTGTTGATAGTGCACTAGCGGAAGGACGTAGGTGCGGAGATCGACCAGCTCGCTCACCCGCAAGGCATGTCGGAACGCCATGAGAATCGGCAGCCGATCGCGGACCGGGTTGCGACCTTCGCCGGCACTGGACATCAGCTTGTCGATCTCTGGTTCCTTCAGATACTCACGCTGCCGATATTCGGCGTTCTTTGCCCGACCACCACGAACTGTCGGCTTTTCAGAATGACCGTATTCATTGGCAAATTCCCCCTGTGAGCAAATCAACTGTGATTGACCTATTCGTCCTCAATCCGCTTCGCATACTCAGCCCGCAACGTCGTATCGATCGCATTACGCACCGCGGCACGGGACACGCCCATAGCGACGCGACGGGGCGCGAAATCCCTCGATCGCGAGCATTCGGTGCCTGGCCAGAGTCGGAATTCGGCTTCAGGAAAAAATTCCCGAGGAAAGGGGTTCGTGGGCGCGCCACATCGGGCACCACCATTCTCGTTACTGAGCAGCTTTGCGCCTTACGAGCTGTCCATCAGGCGACCGGCGTGTGGTAAAGACGAAGCTGGAGTAGCGTTCGACGGTTCGACTCCGCCAATGCCGGGTAGCCTGTCCTGCAGCGTGTCGCCACGTTGCTACCCCGCGATTGCGTGTGCTAGATTGGGAACTACTCAAATGGGGCGCGCGACGGCAAGAAAGGGAGCGGCGTATGCCTGTTTCAGTCGCGAACTCCCAAGCTATCTACGATGCCCTCAAGGCCTGCGACGTGAAGATCATTTCCGCCTTGCCGGAGACCTGGCTGGTGCACCTTATCCGTATGGCCGATGACGACCCCAAAGTCACGCTGGTACGCGTCGCCAAGGAAGAGGAGGCGATTGGCATCTCCGCCGGGGCACACCTGGCAGGCGTCAACTCCGCGCTGCTGATGCAAAACCACGGCTTCCTCGCAGCAATCAACCCGATCGTCTCGCTGGCACTGCTCTATAAGATTCCACTACTGATGCTCATCAGCTATCGCGGCCACATGGGCGAGCGCGATCCCTGGCAGACGCAGGGTGGCATGGTGACCGAGCCGCTGTTGCGGACCCTAGGCATTCCTATCTGGCATCTCTCAGACCCTCTTGACGCTCAACGCCGCATCAAGGATGCGCAGACGCTGGCACACGCGGCGCTCTCGCCGGTCGCCGTGCTGTTGACCCGCGAGCTGATGTGGGAGGAGTAGCCATGCTACGCGCGGATGCCTTGCGGGCGATCTATCCTGAGGTGCAAGACCAGATTGTTGTCACAATCATGGGCGCCGTCGCGGCGGAGCTCTACACCCTCGGCCACCGCACCAACTTCTTCTACTTGGAGCACGCGATGGGGCTGGCTTCCTCGACGGGACTGGGCATCGCGCTGGCCATGCCACGCCACAAGGTCATTGTGATCGACGGTGACGGCTCGCTGCTGATGAACCTCGGCACGCTGAGCACAATGGCACGCTATCGGCCCGGCAACCTGGTGCATATCGTCTTCGACAATGGAAGCTTGCTCTCCGTCGGCGGCTTTCCTACAGCCACTGCGACTGGGACCGACCTGGCTGGCGTGGCGCGGGCCTGCGCTATTCCGCAGGTAGCGGAGGCGGACACACCCGAGCGACTCAAGCAGGTTGTTGCAGACGCATTGGCAGGCGAGACGCTAACGACTATCGTCTCCAAGGTTGAAGCAATTGGACCCAAGTCGTTCCAGATGGATTTGCCGCTGTTGGAGAATCGCTTCCAGTTCAAGCGTACGCTGGAGGCGCTGCGGCAGCAGGAGTGAGGCTTGGCCTGCGCTTAGTGCAAAGGAGGCGAGCATGGCGAATGGACGACCAGGCGGTATATTAGCCCAACTGGTGGAAGAGTTGAGCGCACGGCGGATTCGCGTCGTGGACCTCACCACGACACTGGGCCCCGAAACGCCGGTGATCGATCTGCCGCCGATCTTCGCGCCGTCACCGGGGCTGACACTCACCGAGATCTCGCGTTACGATGCCCGTGGGCCGGCATGGTACTGGAACGTCCTGACCCTCGGCGAACACACAGGCACACACTTCGACGCGCCGATCCACTGGGTCACGGGCAAAGATCTACCCGAGAATGCGACTGACACGATCGCGCCGCACAAATTCATCGGCCCCGCTTGCGTCATCGATGTGACGGCGGACGTGCAGGACAATCAAGACTTCCTGCTAACACCCGAGCGTGTCCAGTCCTGGGAGATGACGCATGGACTTATCCCCACCGGGGCATGGGTGCTGCTGCGCACCGGCTGGAGCGCCCGCACGAATCGCGAAGAATTCCTCAACGTGCACGAAGACGGCGCCCACTCGCCGGCGTTCTCGAAGGAATGCTCCGAGTTCCTGGCGCACGAGCGGGACGTCCTGGGCGTCGGTGTAGAATCCGTTGGAACGGACGCCGGGCAGGCCGGCACCTTCGATCCGCCGTTCCCCAACCACAGTACGATGCATGGCGCAGGCAAATTCGGCATCACCAGCCTGATCAATTTGGACCAGTTGCCGCCAACCGGCGCGGTGGTCATCGCCGCGCCGCTCAAGATCGCCGGTGGATCAGGAAGCCCGCTGCGCGTCATCGCACTCGCACCCGTCTAACCCAACCGCTAGCCACGCGATTTTCTGGGAAGCGCTTGAGAAGCCGTAGAATGCCCCATACCTAGGCGAACTAGATGCTGCAAATGAGCAGTGCGATTCCCGCCCTTTCAAGAAACTAAACATCTCGACGACGGTGCCCGCCAACACGCCCTTTCAGAATTTACGCGCCAAGCGCGACAGCAAGTTGACGTACCTCCCTGCCTGGATCGCCTCTTTTGTGCGCGCGCCGTGCCTATAACCGTCAAGGGACCAAAATCTGCCAACCTATAAATCAATCAGGCAGCAGTCTTCCTCGCGTCGATGATTTCCCCGGTCGCGCTGCCCTCCACACTTTGGGCATAGGCCTTGGCGACCTCGTCAGCAAGCATACCGGAGGAGGGGTTCATCTTCAGCGCGACGAGCGTCTCCTTTACCCAGGGCGGGCTGACGACGTTCACCCGAACCTTAGCGTCTTGGAGTTCGAGTGCTGCAGCTCGGCCGAATCCTTCTAATCCGGCGTTGACTAGGCTTATGGCGGCGGAACCCGGTATGGGTTTTTGCGCCAGAATTCCACTGGTGAGCGTGATCGAGCCCCCGGGCAGAACATACTGAGCGCCGGCCCGGACGACGTTGACCTGTCCCATAAGCTTGTCGTGAAGCGATTTATCGAAATCGGAGTCCGTGAGCGCCTCAAGGGGTTTGAAAACTGCGCCTCCCGCCGCGCTTACGATTGCATCGACTTTACCGATCGCGCTGAGAGTTGTCTCAATCGAGGCCTTGTTCGTGATGTCGGCACGGTAATCGCCGCTTGAGCGCGAGACCGCGATAACTTGATGCCTTTGCCTGAACAGCTTGACTACTGCGCCTCCGATCGTTCCGGTCGCCCCGATGACAACGATTTTCATAGGTTCCTCCATTGGCTGGCTACTTCGGGCGATAGGGATGCCCGACCACTGCTGAGAAAGGTTTTTGACAATCTATTTGTCTATTTGTCTGTCTTTTCTTGGACATTATCTTCCAAAGCAAAAGACACTGGCGAAACTGCAGGCCAATCGAATCGGCGGCTGAACGTCACGGACGAGGTCGGAGAGATGCCGTTCAGGTTCAGGTTTGTAGCCGAGACGTTCGACTAGCCGCCTTTGGCGCAACCTATTCATCGCATAAAACGCGGCTTATGTTGGGTCAATGAACGGCTGAGCGCCCTCCAGATCGTCGGCTCGGCCATAGACCTTGGCAAGCTCCGCCATCGTCTCGCCCTTGGTATAACGCCCGGCAGCAACCCTGATCATCTCTGCGCTTGCGGCCAAACGTGACGCCTTTGCGCTTCGCCCGCTCAATCCCTTCCTCGCAGCGCTTGCGGATCAAGCCACGCTCGAATTCACCGATACCGCCCATAATCGTCAGCATGAGGCGGCCTACGTCAGTCGTGGTGTCGCATCAGGTTTCGCCCAATGAGGTAAAGCCGCAGCCCAGGGCACCAAGCTCATGAAGGATGTTGTGCAGGTCGCGACTTGAGCGGGCGAGGCAGTCTAGCTTGCAGACAATCACGATATCGCCCGTTAGCAGGTCCTTCATGAGCCTCTCGAACTCACGCCGGCCATTGGTCGACTTGCCCGACGCGCCTTCTCGCTGTAGATTTTCTCGCAGCCAGCAGCCTTAAGTGCGTCAACCTGCCCCTAATAGTCCTGAGTGTTGGACGAGACCCTGGCGTAACCAATCAAATGCGGTCTTCAGACCCGAGAATCGTCAAAGCCTAAGCGGTGTGACGACCTTTCCGCCAAGGCGTGGGATACCTTTGATGAGGGCAGCGTTGACTTTCTTGGCAAGCTCTTCGCCGATAAACGGCTTTTTGATGACCCTTTCCTCGCCTACATCCCGGAGCGCATTTTTGTCAGCGTATCCCGTCACAAACAAAATTGGGATTGCCGGATGGTTCAATTGGACTTGGCGCGCGACCTCCACGCCACTCATGCCTGGCATCGCAAAATCGAGCAATACCAGATCAACATTTGGTTGCCGATCGAGGAGATCGAGGGCAGCGCCGCCGCTACCCACCTTCAGCAAGACATAACCAAGATCTTCCAGGATCGAAGCTGTGACGTCGCGTACTGCACTGTCGTCGTCGACGATGAGAATTAATGCACCTTTTCGATTGCTCCGAGCGGCGCCAACCGGCACGACCGTTGCTTCCGAGCAAATCTCGGCGCGGGGCAAATAGACCTTTACCGAGGTGCCTTCCCCGACGCGGGTTTCGATCCGCATTCCCCCGCCCGACTGCTTTGCAAAGCCGAGGACCTGGCTCAATCCCAAGCCCGAACCCTTACCAATCTCTTTGGTTGTGAAAAATGGCTCGAAGGCTTTTGCCAGAACTTCTTTTGTCATTCCCGACCCGGTGTCGGTGACCGCAATCATGACGTAGTCACCGGCGGGAGGTTCTTCCGGCCTTTCGGGAGGTCCGACTTTTGCATTCGCTGTTTCAATAGTGACATTGCCGCGATCTTCCATGGCATCGCGTGCGTTGATCACGAGATTGAGAACAACCAGCTCTATCTGTGCCGGATCGGCGAGAGCATGCCAGGTTCCCGGTCGGAGCACGATATTGATACCGATGCCGCCGCCCAACGTGCTTTGCAGCAGATTGTGCATATTCTCCAACGCTTCGTTGACGCCGAATGGCTTCGGCTCCAGCCGCTGGCGGCGCGAAAAGGCAAGCAACTGGGACGTGAGCTTGGCGCCGCGCTCGGTCGCCAACCGCATATGAGCAAGCCGCTGCTGCAATTTTGGATCGCCGACAATGGAATTGTTTCTTTCCAGAAATCCAATATTTCCCAGCACGACTGTGAGCAGGTTATTGAAGTCGTGTGCGACACCTGACGTAAGTTGACCAATCGCTTCCAATCTCTGCATCTGACGCAGCGTCGACTCAACTTTTTCCTTTTCCTCGATCTGAGAGAGAAGCTGCCGGTTGGCGGCGGCTAATTCTGCAGTGCGTTCCTGGACTCGCGCTTCCAAGGTTTCGTTCAGACTGCGCAAGCGCGCCTCGGCGTGCCGTGCGTGAGATTCGCTTTCATGCAAGGCATCGAGACGGGAGCGCGCCTCGTATTGCCTGTTTCGACCGCGGAGAGCTGTGCGCACGACGCTGAGCAATGTTGTCGGGTGAAACGGTCGTTCCAGAAACGCAACATTGCCGAGCGCCCCCATTTGCCTGGTTGCGATGGGATTTCGCTCCAAACCCCCGCCGCGTTCAGTCAGCAGCACGAAGGGAAAATCTGACCAGGAGGGCTGCGAACTGATCCAGCCCGCGAGAGTTTTGATATCTGCATTTCTGATGGCGTCATCGGTCAGTACCGCGACACCGGCTCCTCGGGCAATTTCTTCTGTCAAGCTTGGCAGATCGTTGCAGATCTCGACAGTCAGCCCGCCTTCACGCAAGATGCTGGCCGCGACCGTCGCATCGCGCCCTTGCGGAGCAAGAATTACCGCACGTTCGGAAATCGTATCGAACAGGGTGGTCATAAGTCTTACTCTTGGGTCTTTGGCGCGTTCCCGCCCAAGTGTTGAGGTACCCCGCGCAAGATGCCTTGGAATTTCTCAAGAACGGGCCCGACGGTGATACCAGTTCGGCCAATTGTGAACTCGCGGATCGAATTTTCGTGCGAGCCGGTCCGCTTCTTGAGCATCGAAATCGCCCGACGGACCTGGCCGAATGCCTCAAAATAGCGAAGCAAAATGACAGTGTCGGCAAGATACGTCACGTCCACCGGTGATTTCATTTCTCCAACCATTCCGTGCTGGGCAACCGTGAGAAATGTCGCAGCGCCCACGCGGTTCAGGTACTGCAACAACTCGTGCATGTGTAGAATGAGATACTGCTCCTGCGGCATTGCATTTTGATAACCGTTAAGGCTGTCGATGACTACCGTTCGAATATTTTCCTTTTCCACGACCCTGCGGACTTTGTGAGCGAACTCTCCAGGCGATATCTCGGCCGCGTCCACTTGAACAATGTGGAGCTTTCCGCCGTCACGCATGGACTCTAAATCGATGCCCATTGCCTTTGATCGGGAAAAAAGGAGCCCAAGCTCTTCGTCAAAAATAAAAAGAGCTGCGTGCTCGCCGCGCTTGACCGCCGCCGTTACGAACTGAAGGACCAATAGCGACTTGCCGGTTCCCGCAGGGCCGATGATTAACGTGCTGGAGCCGCTATCGACACCGCCACCCATAAGTTTGTCTAGTTCAGCGATGTTCGTACTCAGCACCTGGGATTTAGTTCGCGCACGATACTCCGAAGCGACCAAGCGTGGAAAAACCTGCACGCCGCCGGTTTGAATGATGAAATCGTGATAACCGCCACGAAATGCCTGGCCGCGATATTTCAAAACGCGTAGCCGCCTACGCTCCGCGCCGTAGTCGGGCGCAATTTCTTCGAGTCGTATGACGCCGTGCGCAACGCTGTGGACTGTCTTATCCAAAATTTCGGCAGTCATGTCATCAAGCAGCAAGACTGTCACGTCGCGTTGCGCGAAATAATGCTTCAGCGACAGGATTTGGCGGCGATAGCGCAGCGAGTTCTGCGCAAGCAGCCGTATCTCCGACAAGCTATCGAGTACGACACGTGCGGGCTTGACCCGCTCCATTATTTCAAAAATGCGGGTGGTCGTTTCCCCTAACTCAAGGTCCGACGAATACAACAGACTTTGCTGCTGCTTTTCGTCCAGAAGATTTTCGGGGGGGAGAAGCTCGAAGACGTCGATCTTGTCAGAAATTGACCAGCCGTGAGAGGCCGCCGCCTCCCGCAACTCCTGTTCGGTTTCGGAGAGTGTTATGTAGAGGCCTTTTTCGCCCCCTGAAGCGCCTTCGAGCAAGAATTGCATAGCCAAGGTTGTTTTGCCGGAGCCGGGGACGCCTTCAATTAGGTAGATGCGGTTCCGGGCGAGACCGCCAGACAGAATGTCATCGAGGCCGGCGACCCCGAATAGAGCTTTGGAGGCCCGTGTTGCTTCTTCTTCCATGGGGCCCCCGATCGGCGTGTAGTGAGAAGTCGAGGTACGTCAGCTCACAGTCACCCGCAAAAGAACGGTTGGCGGAAGATATGGTTCCAATGTGAACGAAGGGGGACGGTCCCTCCGTGTTCGAGTTGGTTCGTCTGCTGCTGTGCACTTTTCGGACCTGAGAGGCTGGCCAAACCCGTTCACGGGGGTAAATCGGACCTCGCGACGGAGCGGCTGATGGGTCGAATTTACGGATCGTCTAGGGCATTTCCTGGCCACCGAAGCACTTGCAAAGGCGACTGTGCGTTGCTGGCGGCGGATGTCGCCGGATAAAGCCGACTGATAGGGGTCGATGAGGCTTATGTCGGGTAAACTGCCTCTCCTGCGCGCGATTGCATTTCGTCAACCGCAAGACCGGCAAGCTGCTCGGGTACGAGAAAGACAGCGGGTAGCGAACAATAAGCCCCGCCAAATAGATGGCGGGGCGAGTTCTCTAAAACACAGGGGGAAAGCCCCGCTGCCCTGCCAGAGTAGACCAGCGAGCTGCAAAAAATCTAAGTAGCCAAATCCCATCAGAAAATTCTCTTCTGCCAAGCCGTCATTTGCCCCAAATGTTTCGAATGCGCTTGTCGGCCACCGCGGTATAGACGACGGTGTTCGCAATCGAGCGATGGCCCATGAATGCCTGCAGCGTCCTGGTGTCGACCCCGCGCGCCGCCAGGGCGTAGCCAGCGGCATGGCGCAGCATATGAGCATGGATCGGAAATGGCAGATTAGCGGCCACGCCAAGCCGCTCAATTAGCTTCTGGGCGCCGTCGACGGAAAGGGGCGCTTTCCGCTCTGACAGGAACACGAAGTCGGCATGGGGGTACTAGGCTGCGGTGCAAATCATGCAAGCGGCATGCCTGGTCCAAGAGCGCGCGGCTGTCGAGGAGGTTCCTTGGGAAGACCGACGCCGTTCGCCAGCCGACGCCAGGAGACGGTCCGAACGGCGGCTGGACAGAATCATGCGTCGCGACCGAGGTAGATCGACGATGGGACGGGACGATTTTTTATTTCGCGCGTGGGGATTTGTCTGGTCGCGGGAAATCGAGTTGAGGCGAAAAGCACGGCCAAGCACGAGAGGTGTCGGCATGGCCGTGCATGGCCCCACGCCGCCGCGCTGCTGTTTCAGGGGCCAATCTCAGGCTAGACCGCGAATGTTGACGACAGGATGTCGGCGAGCGGCACCCACGGGATAGTGCGCGACGGGCCGCGGCGCCCTGTGCATCGGATCAATGGCCGGCCGGCGGAGACAGGGCTTCGTCGTATTGAAATGGCGCCGGTCGTGCCGCCAAAGGCAGGTAGGCATTTGAATCGCGCCACTGCCAGTTCTTGGCCACCACGGCCCGATGGACTCCATGCGAACGGTGAGACTGAGCAGCCGCGACAGGCTGCACTATCGACACCGTGACGAGTGCGGCGGCCAGCACAGCTAAAATGGTCCTTTGCATTTTGATTCCTCCCGACATTCGAAACGCTCATTTGCGCGCAGCAGCGCTTCGCGCCTTGCGTCCCGCGGGAAATAGGGGCGGGCAATGAAGATTATCACTCAGCCGGCATCACGAGGCGGCGAGCAATAGTCAATCGGTCGTGAACGCGAGGTGGAAGCGCGGCCCCGTCACCCAGGGATGAGCACCCGAGACCGCGCTAGGCCGCCTGGAGGCATCCTCGACGACCCGACATTAAAGCCGGCGGCGTGGCGCGGGTTCCACGGTAGCGGCGCGTTGCGGCCACGGCGGATCGATGACGGGATGAGACGCCAGCCGTTCCGGCTGCTTGCTGCGTAACAGTCCAATTTCCCAACGTCCGACCAACCGCCGGTTCTGTGTGACTGGTGCAATCGCCAGAAATGAATTTAGAAAGCACCGCCAACACGCCCTTATTAGGATTTCCGCGCCAGGCGCGACAGCATGTTGACGTACCTCACTGCCTGGATCGTCTCGCTTGCGCGACCGCCATGTCGATAATTCCCATTCTGCTCACCTTTCGGCGCGCCGCCTTTAGCCCCATGCATCCGGCAGACGCGATAGCCGCGTACCGCAGGCGCACGACAGCGCTTCCCTGATCGTTTCGATTTGGCTTTGCACCGAGGCGCGTCGTGGGCGCTTTGCATGGGGTTGTCGGTCATTTCTTTTTCTGCTTCTCCCCCACCCCTACAAGATCAGGCTGCCTTGCTTCGCTGAGGATCGGCATAGGCATCGCCGAACTTGCAGCCAGAAGAGCAGGAGACGCGACATTGCGAGCGCCGCCGCCTGTAGTGACGCTATCGGCAATGATCGCCTGATCTGCCGTGACGTTGTTCGTGGTCACATGCTTGACGGTGATCTGTTGCTGGCCGCGACCGCGGTGATGGTCGAGCCTTTCGGTCAACAGCACCACTGTTCGCGCCGCCTTATCGGCAAGCTGCAGATATTTCGTCCGCCCCTCGAAATACTCGGGCGGCTGCGACCATCCCTTCCGATACATGGCCAAGGCTGCCTCATTGGCTGCTATCAGTTGGCCGACGAGCATCGCCTCAATCGGATCAGTTGAATTGATGTCTATCATTCCAGAGAAGATTGCTATCGACGAAGCCTGAACCTCTTCAAGATTTTTTAGATTTATCGGCACTGCGGACGCTACGAGATTGGAGAGCCGGTCATTCCACGCATCATATTGGCTCCCGCCGAGGTGCTTGCGCTCCCCCTTTGCACACCGGCGACCAGGGCGGGCACATCAATGCGACACCGTAAGGATGACGGCTGCAACGCAATGCCGCGACGCTCCAAGTATTCGGCCGCGACCGAGTAATGCAGTGGACGTGACGCGACCCAAATCTTGAGTGCCTCTGGATCGGGATTATGAGGCTTTGGTTTGGAACATGTAGGTGCAGGATGAACCGGTGCCCTGACATCCAGCAATCCGCGATGCTTTAGCTCGTCTAGAATGTCGACGAACTCGCAGCCCGCAAAGCAGCGCAACAGCAACCGATCATCATCGCCATCTGCGACCGATAGTGAGGGGAATCGATCACCGCGCCCTTTGCCGTGATTCGGGCACGGACAGCAAACCAGCCAGCCGGTCCCGTTGCGGCGCCCCTTGAGGGCCATTCCAATCTGTTGGGCGTTCATTGCGGCGCCCTCGTGCGGAAGCACCGACCGATGGACTCGCGGACAACGACAACGCGGCGGCCAAAAACTACTTGAAGTTCGCGGGCTGCTTGCGTATGTCGATGGGGCTTTAATGAGGTTTGCGAATTCGGGGTGCCCTGGCCGGCACCCCTTTGCATTTCAGGCGGTCCGCACATGCGTACCTCCCGTTCCAACTTCCGCACCTTTACGGCTGGATTTGGAGTCCGTTTCTGTCGGAACACTCTTTGAAAACGTTAATGAAACCTTCGGCCTGTCACGCCGGAGGTCGCGGGTTCGAGCCCCGTCTCTCGCGCCATTGCCGGCATCGAGAGCCCATCAAGGATGACTCGCCGTACTCTGCGTCTGGCGCATGGCTGCGCGAAAGAATCCAAGCCGACATCGGGCTCGACAGGCATTGGCGTTGCGCTAACCTCCCGCGCAAGGACGTGGCGACGGACAACGGCCGCCCGACCCGTCGTCGCGGGAGGATTTTCATGAAGGCGAAAGCGGCTGCGGCCGCGATGGTTATGCTTGCGGGCGCGGCATCGGCGCAGACGCTCGACGATCTCAGGAACGACGGCAAGAACCCTGACAACGTGCTGACCTATGGCATGGGCTATAGCCTCAACCGCTATAGCCCGCTCAAGCAGATCGACAAAGCGACGGTCAAACGCCTGGTGCCGATCTGGAGCCTCAGCCTCGACAATCCATGGGGCGAGCAGGCGCAGCCGCTGGTGCTTGACGGGGTGATGTATGTCACCAACGCCAAGGCGACGGTGGCGATTGACGTCGGCACCGGCAAGCAGATTTGGAAAACGCCGGTCGACTGGCTGCCGGAGACGCCGCGCATCGTGTGCTGCGGTGTCTCCAACAAGGGCGCCGCGATCCTCAACGGCAAGCTCTACCGCACCACGCTCGATGCCCATGTCATCGCGCTCGATATGAAGACGGGCAACGAGATCTGGAACCAGAAGGCGGCGGAGTGGAAGGAAGGTTATTCCATGACGGTCGCGCCGCTGATCGCCAACAACGTGCTGATCACCGGCATCTCCGGCGCGGAGTTCGGCATTCGCGGTTTCATCGACGGCTGGGACCCGGAAACCGGCAAACACCTATGGCGCCGCTACACGATTCCGGCGCGCGGCGAACCCGGCAACGAGACTTGGCCGCAGGACACCGACGCCTGGAAGACCGGCGGCGGCTCGAGCTGGATCACCGGCTCCTACGATCCCGACCTTGACCTGACCTATTGGGGCACCGGCAATCCGGCGCCTTGGGCGTCGCAAAAGCGACCCGGCGACAACCTTTTCACCGCCTCGGTGCTGGCGATGCGGCCGAAGACCGGCGAGGTCGTCTGGCACTACCAGTTCACGCCCAACGACCAGTACGATTACGACGGCAACTGGGAAATGATCCTCGGCGAGCTCAACGTCGCCGGCGCCAAGCGCAAGGTGCTGATGCAGCTCAACCGCAACGGCTTCCTTTATGTGATCGACCGGGCTAGCGGCCAATTGATTTCCGCCAAACCATTCGAGCGGGTGAACTGGGCGAGCGGCGTCGACATGGAAACCGGACGCCCGATCGAGACCGACATCGCCGAGAAATTGCGCGCCGGAGAGCAGGTCGAGCTGTGGCCGACGCAGCGCGGCGCCAAGAATTGGCCCCATGCCGCGTTCAATCCCGAGACCGGCCTGCTCTATGCCAACACCATGCATTCGGCGCGGTTGTTCAAGCATCTGCCGACCGGACCTTACGTGCAGGGACAGCGTTTCCAGTTCGTGGAAAATCTGCCGGCCAAGCAGCCCGACGGCGAGCCGGTCGGCCATGTCGACGCGATCGAGCCGCTGAGCGCCAAACAAGTGTGGCGCGCGCCGCTGTGGGACCATCCGCAATGGTCGGCGATCGTGGCGACCGGCGGCGGATTGCTGTTCACCGGCAAGGAAACCGGCGAATTCATCGCCATCGACGCGGCGGACGGCAAGACGCTCTGGCAGTTCCAGACCGGCTCCGGCATCAACGCGCAGCCGATCACCTACACCTACAAGGGCCGGCAATACGTCACTGTGCTATCGGGAATCGGCGGGGTGTATTGGAACCAGGCGCGCGAGGCGCTCAAGAGCGTGCCGCCCGGCGGCTCGGTGTGGACCTTCGCCCTGTTGCCGGATTGAAGACGCGGGCTGCCGCCTCCTCCCACCTCATGGTCCGCGCCGTCTCGAGCCGTGGACAACGCCACGTGCGGCACATCTCTCGAGACGGGTGCGGGCGCGCCCTCCTCGGGACGAGGCTGAAAGAGGATTCAGGCATGACAGGACTGACGACAGGCATAAGTCTCGCGGCGGCCTTTGCGCTGTGGTGCGCAACGGCTGCCGCCGAGAGCTTTCCGCCGCAGCAGATCGCAAGCGGTGCCGAAATCTACGCCCGCAACTGTTCGCCGTGTCATGGACCGCGGATGCAGGACCCGGAAAGCGCGTTCGACCTGCGCAAGTTTCCGGCCGGCGAGCACGACCGCTTCGTGCGTTCGGTGACCAACGGCAAAAACCAGATGCCGCCGTGGGGCGACCTGCTCAACAGCGACGACATCGAGGCAGTGTGGGCCTATGTCACGATGGGCGAGAAAAAATAAGCGCCCGCTACCGGTATCCTGGATACATCGCAGCGGGTTCGCGGCCGCGCAGCACGACCAGGCACGGCGTCAGCCCACCGTGACGGCGGCTCCAGTTGGCGCTATCCGTACCCGCCGCTAGCTGGTCTTACTGCGTCATAACCGTTTTATCCCCTCATCCTGAGGAGCTTGCGCGAGCAAGCGTCTGAAAAGGACGAGGCCCGGAATTAGGCAACGTGGCCTTCATGGTTCGAGACGGCGCAAGGGCGCCTCCTCACCATGAGGGTCTTATGACGCAGTAAGACTAAAGCATGATCCGGAAAAGTG
>Ga0075029_100001060_pt1 | contig 15758 bp, 15 predicted proteins | sample LitLauG_LLR_2013_FD_71391 | JGI IMG/M metagenome (GOLD analysis project Ga0075029, IMG submission 71391) | Freshwater sediment microbial communities from North America - Little Laurel Run_MetaG_LLR_2013 | ecosystem: Environmental > Aquatic > Freshwater > Creek > Sediment | place: USA...
GCCGTTTCTTGGCGGCGGGTTCATTCCCGAGCTGAAGGAGGGGCACTTCGTCGTTCACATGTCGGCGGTCCCCGGCACATCGATCGACGAATCGCTGCGCGTCGGCGCGCGTATCGCCCAGGCGCTGCGGCAACTGCCCGAAGTGCGCTCGGTTGCGCAGCGCGCGGGGCGTGCCGAGGAGTCCGAAGACACCTGGGGCCCGCACTACAGTGAGTTCGAAGTTGATTTGAAGGCGGGATTGTCGGGAGACGAGGCCGAAAAGGCGCAAGCGGATATCCGCCGAACCTTTGCGGGGTTCGTCGGCGTGAACGCCGCTGTCATGACTTTTCTGACCGAGCGCATCGAGGAGACGCTCTCGGGCTATACCGCCGCGGTCGTAGTCAACGTGTTCGGCAACGACCTCGACCTCCTCGATCAGAAGGCGCAGGAGATTGCCCGTGCACTCGGCGAAATCCCCGGCGCGGCCGACGTTCAGGTCCAATCGCCGCCAGGCCTGCCGCAGCTCACGATCCGCCTCCGCAAGCCCGATCTGGAGCGTTGGGGCTTTGATGCGGTTGAGGTGCTCGAATTGATCCGTGCGGCCTATCAGGGCGATATCGTCGGGCAGACCTATGAAGGCAATCAGGTCTTCAACGTTATTACGATTCTTGACGCTGCCAGCCGGGACAATATCACCAAGGTCGGCGACTTGCCATTGCGCAGTCCCGGAGGCGCTTACATTCTGCTCAAGCAGATCGCCGATGTTTATGAGACGTCAGGACGCTATCAGGTCCTGCACGAAGGAGCGCGTCGAGTCCAGACTGTGACCGCGAATGTCAGTGGCAGCGATCTCATTTCCTTCGTGCGCGCTGCAAAGGCCGCCATCCGTTCCAAGATTCAGCTTCCGGCTGGAACCTACATCCAGTTCGCAGGCGCGGCGGAGGCACAATCGCGGTCCCAGCGCGATCTCATCGTCAATTCGCTGATCGCCGCAATTGGCATCGTGCTTTTACTGTCGGTCGTCACCCGGAATTGGCGCAACCTGCTGTTGGTAATGGCGAACCTGCCGTTCGCTCTGGTGGGCGGCGTGCTGGCAGTCTTCGCGACCGGCGGGCTCTTGACCCTGGGCGGCATGGTCGGCTTCATCACGCTGTTCGGCATCAGCCTTCGCAATTCGATCCTGATGATCGCTCATTACGAGCATCTTGTTGAAGTCGAGGGGAGGCAGTGGGGATTGGAGGCCGCCATCGCGGGAGCCGCCGATCGGCTTACTCCTATCCTCATGACTTCGATCGTGACCGGGCTCGGCATCCTGCCGCTCGCAATCGGCATGAACGAACCCGGCCGTGAAATTCAAGGACCTATGGCAATCGTCATCTTAGGCGGCCTTGTGACGTCAATGGCGCTGAACCTGCTCGTGTTGCCGACGCTGGCGCTGCGCTACGGGCGATTCAAACGCCCGCCGGAGGAATTCGCTCGCTCGACCCTATCTCGTGAATCCAAGGCCGCTGAGTGAGGAGCGTTCGAACAAGGCAAGGGATCGCTCCGGTTTCACCCCGCCACTGCAGGGCATATTTCCGGTTGTACCCTAACTTGGTCAGGTCTTGCCCTCCCGCCGAAGCCGTTTGTACAGCGCCTCGACGGCGTCAGCGAAATTCGCTGAGGTGTTTTCTGCACAGTAATCCCGCAGAAAATGTAATTGATTGATCATGTCAAAGGTTGGGGGATTAAGATCGAGACCCTGGTCGACACCAGGCGGCCTACCCATCAAAATGCCACTCATGTAGCCCTGACCCCACGCCAAATAGTCTCTCTGGACAGAGGGGTTCAACCTAATATCTTCGTTAAATTGAAAGCAGGCGGTTGCGCCTAAGCCAACGATCCTGGCCGTTTGAGGTTCTGCTCGAATTTCGCGTCGACCGTCCACCGCGATTAGAACGCTTAAGGATGCCATGAATACGAGGAGTAATCGGAGCAGCCCTTGGTCGAGAGTGCGGCCGAAGAGTTGGTTTATCGGGTTTGACTCGTCGCAGTCCAGTTCCATCTTCATCATCCCAAGCCATCTCTGTCTCAGAGTACCAACATGGCCCAACCGAAGCGCATTCATTCCTTCAGACGGTAGGCATTTAGGAAATGGCCTCAAGTCTGCTGCGGTGAAAGCAAACTCAAGTCGCCTTTTGGCTCTTTTCGGGCATGCCGCGATGTCAGAGTTGAGCCTGCTTTCCGGGGGTAAAGCGGAAGTTGGATTTCGAGCCCTCCAGGGGCAACTTTTTGGCGCAAAGCGGCCGTTCTCGCAGCAATGTCCGCTCCTGAGGGGATAGTGTTGCAAAAGTCGAAAGTTGCATCAGCTCGAATATTTGGTGAAGCTTCAAAACACAAAGCGATCGACGATTCGGATAACGTCAGTCGAGCTACCGAAGTCGCCCATGAGTTTTGCGTGAGGCGATCCCTCAAATCCCTACGCGAAAAACGTGCCTGCGGCCCTCAGAATTTTCAACACCCTCGGCAAACGACTTTTGCAACAGTATCGAGGGCAGAGCGGAAAACATATGCTCCCATTGAGCTTTTCAGCCTTTGACCCGGTTCGGACATGGACGCCTCCCCCCCGAACTCCTTCAACCGGGGGTCAGACCGTAGAACGCGCCCATCCATGTGGCGAATGCGACCATGATTAATCCCGGGATCACACGAAGAGCGAACGAAAGACCGCCGCTGGAAGCGGCGAGTATGATCTTGCTGATGGTGTTGGTCGAAAGACCGGCCAGAATTGGCAAGACAGCGTCAGGCGGAGTGAGTTTTCCGGATGCAACGAGCGATGCAACGGAGATCGCGGCTGAATGTGTATCGGCGAAGCCAGCGATGGCCGCGGCGAAGATAACGCCGTTTTCGCCGAATTGGTCCCGAAGTGCCGCGCAAACGACGAGAATGATGGAAAGGGTCAACGCAAACACGAACGCCGTCGAGAGACTGAACGCATGAGAGCTTTGCACTTCCGCTTTCGCCCTCTGCCGCAGAGCCAGAACGGTAAACGCCGTCCCGTAGAGGGTCGCAGCCAACCCGGCGCATACCAGTGGAATCGCCAGGGCGAGAAGGGTCATCATGCTTGTGGTAGCCAGAACGAGGGCCATCTGCACGATCGTTGCTGTTGTTGACAGTACGGCACCCGCCACGGCGGACGCACGCACCTCATTCGCCTTCGCCGCCCGTGCGCCCATCGCGGCGATGGTGGCGGTACTGGAAATGAAACCAGAAGCGAGCCCGGCGATCGGAAGCCCAAACCGGGTACCAAGCAGGCGGACTGCGACATGCCCGGCCGCGCTAATTGCCATAATCAGTATGACTATTACCCAAATCGAGTGCGGATTTAATGCGCCATAGGGACCCATCGGACGATCGGGTACGAGAGGCAGAACAACGAGCGTTGCTCCGGCAAAGATCAGACCGTCCTGTAATTCATCCTCTGTGAGAATGGACCCGACAAACTGATGAAGTCGAGATTTGGCGGCGAGGAGAACGACCACGACGACGCCGAGGCCACCGGCCAGCTCTGGCCTTTGCATCGAAAGCCCACCGAGCAAAACGGCTACCGTCAACGCGACCTCGGTCGTAAGCCCAGGATCTTCCTCATGCCCGCGCCAATAGGCGACTGCGACCAGAACAATGACGCCTGAGGTCGCTATCGAAAGCAACATTTGACCGCCAGCCAAAAAGCTGATGGCTCCGGCAAGTGAAGCAACCGCGAACGTTCTTATTCCGGCGGGCGAACGTGAAGGCCCGGAGCCCTTACGGCGTTCCCGCTCGGAGCCGATCAACAAGCCGATCCCAAGTGCGACAGCCAAGTTCAGGATAATTGGGTCGATGACGGGCATTCGTTATCAATCTCGCGTGGCTGGCCAACTGCGCTTCTCGCCAAGTGTGTCCTCCAGATAGAACGTGTTGACGATGACGAGAATGACCACGGCGAGAGGTGCTGCCAAAAGAACCCCAATCGGCCCCAACAGAAGTCCGAACACCAGAGTTGCGAAAAGGGTGAGAATTGGCGGCAGTTCGACGATTTCGGCCTGTATGATGGGTGTTATCAGATTTCCCTCCACGAAATGTACTCCGGCGTATAGCAGCGCCGCGTAGAATGCTGGAAGCGGTCCATGGGTTGCCGCCATCAGAATTCCCGGCACAGAGGAAAGGATCGGACCTACGTATGGGATGAAGGCAAATAGGCCAGCCAGCAATCCGAGCGCAAGCGGCGCTGGCACGCCAAGTCCCCATAGACCTAACCCGGTGAGCGTTCCGACAATGGCCATCGTAATTGACTGTCCAACCAGCCACCGCTGAAGAGTTCGGCCTGTTAGACCAAATATCTCAGCAATCCGCTGGCGCCGTTTCTGCGGCGCCAGTCGCAACAGACCTTGGAGATACCTGTCGGGCTGCGCTGCAAGATAGATCGAGGCAAACAAAAGTACAGCCAGGTAGCCCGCCGTGCGGACGATGGAACCAAAGACCGCCGTCACATAGCCCGTGACCTGGCTCGTCGCACTTGTAAGGTTTACTTCCTGGGCGCGGAGAAACATCCAGGCGCCCCATTGTGTCGCTCGCAGATCGCGCACAATCTGGGAGAGGCCCTGAGGAAGGTCTTGCGAAAGCAGTTCGAATTGCGTCGCAATCTGAGAACCGAATAACCAGGCGAAGGAAACAAATGCCGACGTCATGGCGATAACCACCGCGGCAACGGCCAGGCCTTCGGATAGTTTCGTTCGGCCGCTGATGATACCGGCAAGACCGCGCAGTACCAGCGCCAATAGGATCGAACCAAAAGCCAACAGCAGCACGTCGGAAAGGCGCCACAAGGCCAACGCGGAAGCCGCGATGCCTACGACCAGAAGCAATTTTCGAACGAAAGGCCAACCGGACTGCTCGCTCAAATCGACAATGCGTGCTGGGGCCTTTTGGCTACTGTTCGACATGTGATCTCGCCGCAACAAATGCTCACGATAGTGCGCGCTGCGAGGCCGGCCTTGAGGTGCGTCAAGGAGAGAGGGTAGTTTAATGCGAATCGACGTCGGTGAGCTATGTTGACCACAGGCTCCAATAGCCCCATTCGACAGTTTTTGCGTTCGCTTAGAGGGAGTGCCCTACAAGGCGTCCGATGACGGCGGTAGTACCCATCGCAATCGCACCCCAGAAGGTAACTCGCAACATCGGTCTTAGAATGCCCGCTCCCCCGGTCTGTGCCCCCGCAGCCCCTAAGATGGCAAGCGCGACTAGTGAACCTCCCGACACAAGCCATGGAATTCGGACTAAGGGCGATGCTATTGCGATTAGCAAGGGGATAGCGGCACCAAGCGCAAAGGTAACCGCCGACGTTAACGCCGCTTGGATCGGGCGGGCTACAACGTGCGCTGAAAGACCCAATTCGTCCCGTGCGTGCGAAGCAAACGCATCTTTAGCGGTCAGTGCTCCCGCCACTTGGCGAGCAAGCAAAAAATCGAGTCCGCGTTGAACGTAGATATTTGTAAGCTCGTGAAGCTCTGCATCGGGTTGCTCTACAAGCTCACGTCGTTCTTTCGCCAAATCGGCAGCCTCCGTATCGGCCTGCGAACTCACAGAAACGTATTCGCCCGCAGCCATTGCTGTTGCACCGGCGACCAAACCAGCCACTCCCGCAACAATGACCTCGTTAGTCGAGGTTGATGCCGCAGCAACACCAACGAGAAGGCTGGAAGTGGAGATGATACCATCGTTTGCACCAAGCACCGCAGCGCGCAGCCAACCAATTCGTTCAATTAGATGCCCTTCACGATGGAGTGGGTGCATATTGATCTCCAAACATTTCAACAAGGTCCATTCGACGACTTGCCGGCATTTCCGAAACACCTTGGTCAAAACGGTCTGTAACAGGTTGATCCAAATCAATACGGCTCGACGGTCTCCGTCGCTTCCTTTTGGCGAGCGATCGCGCAAATTGCCGTTCACGAGCTACAACTTAGGAGAGACGCAGGATGCGCAGTATCAAATTTGCTCTGGCACTTGTAGGTTTACTCATCGTTCCGATTGCCGCACACGCCAATCCGACGTGCACTACCGAGCCAAAGGAAAAATGGATGTCAGAAGCAGCAATCAAGGCCAAGATTGCAGTGCTAGGCTACCATAAAATCAGATCATTCAAAGTGACGGAGTCCTGCTACGAACTCTACGGCTCAAACAAGCAAAACAAGCTCGTTGAAGTGTATTTCAATCCTGTGACCGGCGACGTAGTGCCGTCATTGGCGCCTCTGGTGCCGCCGCCTCCGAAATGAAAGACCGCTGGCCTCATGGCCCGGCTATCGTCGGAAGTCAAAGCCGATGGCCGCTTGATCCAGCATCAACCGTTTTGAATTTGGAAGCCGCCCGGCTGGCACTTTTCGGACGTGGCGGCGTGCGTGCGTGACGTCTGCTTATCGCGGAAGACCGAAAGTGATCCCGGGATCGTCAAACCAAGGCGATTGGGGTTGCAGCGAAAAGCCCCGCAAATGATCGGGGCAATTTTGCTCCAACATTGCGGGGCAGCGTCTCATCAGGCTGTCGGAGTCATCTGGTGAGATGTAGCGACCCAATTCGAGAAGTTAATCTTCGAATTAAGATCAAACTGGGGTCACCGACTTAAACGCTTCGTTCGCGATTTACGATACCATCCAGCGCCTGCAGATTGGAGCTCTGCTCGATGGGCATGATAACAGAAAGGGAATTAGATAGGTTTTATGCCGAAGATGGCATGGGCCACCGTTATACCGTCGTTCGAAGGCAGGACATGATCGTCTTCCGGCCAATAAATTGCTCGGTGAGGAGAATTCCTGGCAAGGTTCGCTACAGCCTAGTCACAGGCGAACAGCTCGATGATCTCTCTGATGGCAGCCTCGTGATCGTGAACGACGCTACCGTTCTTCATAAGGTCGAGACCTGACAGCTTACGGTGCGGACAGGTGGCGCCTTTTTATTTGGAGCTACCCGCACCCGCGACTTCCGGTTATGGCAGATTTTGTTGCAAAAGTCGGCTGCCGCCGATCGGCGGTCGGCCATTTTGTTGAGCGCGGCCGGCATTGACCTGCCGACCCTGACGCCCTTTACGCAACTCCAACACTACGCGACGCACCGACCCTCGGTTGGTGGCGGACGAGCGACCAGCGATGCGAGCCGTCGCAGGTTCTGAGCGATGGCGGCCAGAACAAACTCATCCTGGGCACCCCGCGGGCCACGCAATCGGAGCCGACCGAGCTTCAGGATGCGCTTCAAGTGTGCGAACCGCATCTCGATTTTCTTGCGCTCATGTCGCGACTGCTCAAAGCTCTCGGTGCCAGCGAACGACCGGGCAACGTCTCGGGCATGCTCATGGACATCACGCGGGATCTTGCGTGATGGTTCCTTTGGGCAGCACTGCGGTTTGAGTGGACAAACGTCGCAGTCGAGCTTGCTGGCACGGTACAAAAGCGTCTTGCCCTCGTGCACGGTGCCGCTTGTCCCAAGCCGCTTTCCGCCCGGGCAGAGATAGACGTCGCCGGTCGAGTCATATCTAAAGTCGCTGCGCGAGAAGGTGCCGTCATCCCGCTTTGACTTGTCGAACACAGGGATATGTGGCGCGATGCCTTTCTCCTCGACCAGCCAGTTCAGCATCAGGGCCGCCCCATAAGCGGTATCCCCGACAAGCCGCTCCGGCTTGAGACCAAAGCGCTCTTCAGTCCGTTCGATCATGGTCTTTGCTGCGCCGACCTCGGCCTGACGAATGGCGCGAGATGCCTCGACATCAACGATGACGCCGAACTTCACGTCGATCAGATAGTTGTCGGAGTAGGCAAAGAATGCCGGCCCTTTGTGAGCCCCGGTCCACTGCGCCGCGGGATCGGACGGCGAGACGAACTTCGGCACAACCTCGCTGGCGGCGCCCCACGCCGTATCGTCGAGGGTCGCCAGATACTCCTTCACCGCGCGGCTCGACCTCGCCGGATCACGATCCCTGCGCCAGTCCTGACCTGCGATCGAACGTTGCTTATTGGCGTCGGCTGCAATCAGGCTCGCATCGACTGCAAAGCCTTCGCCACCAACCAGACCGGCCGCGATACATGTCTCGACGACCCGTTCGAACACACGGCGGAAAACGTCTCCCTCGCGAAAGCGCTCGTTGCGCGCGCGCGAGAACGCCGAATGATCCGGGACGGCATCCTCGATCCCGAGCTTGCAGAACCAGCGGTAGGCCAGGTTCACCTGCACTTCACGGCAGATCAGCCGCTCCGAGCGGATCGCAAAGACATACCCCACGACCAGCATCCGGATCATCAGCTCCGGATCGATCGACGGCCGGCCCATCGACGAATAATGCGGTGCAAGTTCGCTTCGAAGCCAGGACAGATCGAGAGAAGTGTCGATCCTTCGCACCAGATGATCTTCCGGCACTGCATCCCCAAGACGAAACTCGTAGAACAGTTGACCTTGGTCACTCTTCAGACGGCCCATCATGGATCGACCTCGCCGAGAATCGCGTCAACACAACGGAATTACGCTTCGCGGCCTGTCTCAACTGACTTTTGCAACAATATCGGCACGAACCGGACCTCCCGCGATGTCCGCAGTTTGGTTGCTATCGGGGGTAGAACGGACGTCGCACGGACAGGCCATTTCGGTAGCGAATGACCCTAAGGAGACATCGAGTTGATTTGGATCAAGAGAACTGCTCTCGAATGACGGCATCCTTTTCCCCTTGGGTGGCAGGGAACACTGCCTGATGCGAATCGGTTCGCGGAAGCCGCAACAAAATGGCGGGGCGAGGAGCAGATTTGGGAAATGCAAACACGATGTCCGAATTGCACGACAACGGTAAGATCAAACGGCACCGACTGGGAAATCCTGAACGGTACATGCCCGGAACTATCGGCGACACAGTGGAAGAATAATCCAGAGTTTTGTCCAACACTCTCGCACGTGGCCGAGCCTGAGGTCGTCTTGCCCGGCGTGGCAAGCCGCGTAATCGTTCAGGCAGAAATTGCGCAAATTAGGACTGTAAAGATCCACCCTTGACCACCGTTAGATAGAGCGACGGCTCAAGAGGTTAATCCGTTGCGCCGTCGGGGCCGTGGTACGCGCAAGGTTCTGGTAATAAGTTTGGATATACTCCAATCGCGCCGTTCTCAGCGGCGCGCCCGACACCAAAAGAGAGAAACCCCGCTGGCTGCCTCCGGCGGGGTTTTTTCATTTTCCTAGTTCGCGAACGGATCATCTCAATTGATTTACCGCAAGGCCGCGAAGGAGCAATCTGATTATCGTAGATTTATGCCATCGGGTAGCCAGACGCTTGATGCAGTGGCAGGCAAAGACGTGATTGCCGAGATGGGCAGTACTTGCCTGCTATTGCGAATGCGCCTGATGTCGAGGGTTATCGCAAGCATTTACGAAGAAAAGCTCCAACCATACGGAATCGGCGCAGCTCAGTTCGTCTCGCTCGTCGTGATCTACCAAATACAACCCGCCACGCGCGCCCAAATCGGGTACCTTCTGCATCTGGATCGGTCAACGCTGACGCGGAGCCTGAGGGCAATACTTGCCGAAGGCTGGGTGAAGGAGATTCAGTACCAAGCAGATGCTCGATGTAGGCCAGACGGTCGAAGTAGACCAATTGTGTTGACAAAGGCAGGCAAGGACCTGCTGCGACGGGCGGAGCCAGCATGGCAGTCGGCGCAAGCACAGGCCAAGGTTATGCTTGGTAAGAACGGCGTAATCGCGGTTACGGAAATTGCCAACCGCATCATAGACGCAGGACGCCCGTAAATGCCGAGCGCAAGAATTGCCTGACACGAAGGGATGCAGAGACTAAACGGGAGGCCACTCATGCGCATTCTAGCTGTGATGTTTGGTGCCATCGTTTGAATTTCTCCTGCGTGCAAAGCGGTCATTCGCTGATTGCCGATGCCCGCCAAGTGCCAAGAAGGGAAACGGCCCCGCAAGTTTCGGAATGATGTCACCGGATGGACTGATCATCGCTTTGGATTAGACCAAGCCTCGGTCACCGTACTTTCGATGATGTGCCGTTGAACCCGCTTGCACTGTGGGGTCATGGTCTCTAGTGCTCGGTTCAATGGCCGACAACTTCATTGGTGAACCGCAAGCGGTAACATTGCGGACAATGGTTTTGCGCATCGAGCATGTGTTGATCTCCCTCAGTCTGGCGCTCTCAGTTCCCCATCAAGCCATCCGGCAACCTTGGATTTGAATGGGTCCGATGCAACGACCTTTCTCTCAACCTGATCGCATTTAGGGCACTCAAGCAGCCGGTGTCCGAAACCAGTTGGTCCCGGTGAAACACGTTCCAGCATCATCCGCGCGTGGCTCGGTGAAACTTGCCCATGCGAGTGTTCCTGTCGGTAACGGCAAAACCATCGACGGTCGTCTCGTCGGCACAAGCGAGAGCGAAGAACAGTAACTATCTTTTAACGATGACGACAGGCAAGCTGGAAACGAATATCGCCGGTTGACGTTGCTCCGTCAGAGTGGAGTTCTTCGTGAGGCGCCTTCAATGCTTGTAAACGGAAAATACTCTGCGTGGTTCAGAACGCCCTTGGGAGAGGGTACGGGTATCGTTGTTCTCCAAGATGGTAATGTTTCTGGTGGAGACACCGTGCTCGCGTACAGCGGCACCTATAAGCAGCATGGCGATGAATTCAGCGCAGACATCTCCATCAAGCGGCACACCATAGGGCAATTGTCCGTATTCGGTATAGATGACGTTGACATCTCACTTGCAGGAAAATCCACCGGCCCAACGGCATCGTGTCGCGGAAAATCCAGGCAAGCACCGGGAATGGAATTTGAAGCAACCCTGATCCGCATGGCTGGCTGAGATAGCCCGCCGACTGACAATGTCCGCTGCGGGTCAAAAGGACTTCATGGAATGTCCTGTTTCTGGCGCCAGACGCGGCTATGTCAACCACGCCTCGGCTACGACCGGCAGTCACTTCGGCAGGTGTAAGTCGCCCACCCACGCCAGCCGCCTGTCAAGGGATCCTTTGTCTCGACAATTTTGGTTTCGCCGCACTTAGCGCATTCAAACGTCTGCACGTCAGAGCCTGCACCGTTCGGTGCCAACCGGATCAGCAGCATGCGCTCTTTGCATTTCGGACAGCGCGGCTGCCGGATGGGCGGGATAGGTGACTTCGACATGGCCTGATCCGATTTTGATAACCACGACGATACAATCCCGAGGGCATCCGATTCGATCCGGCACAAAATTTAGGCTGCCCTCGGAACTTGTGTTCACTTTGTAACTTAAACAACGGCTGGTTGCGCGGGGGAATAACATTGAACCAGAAAGTTCCTGTCCTTGTGATAGAGGATGACGAACCGATTCAAACCGTGGTCGAAGACGCCCTCACTGAGGCGGGCTTCGAGCCGGCCATCGTTCCGTCTGGCGAAGAGGCGGTGACGCTTCTTAAGGGAATGGCTGGCGAATATCGTGTGCTCGTGACAGACATCAATCTGCGAAGCAGAATTGATGGCTGGGAGGTGGCCCGACGCGCCAGGGAAATCGACCCGAATTTTCCCGTCGTGTATATCAGTGGAGCGAGCGCAGGAGAGTGGCCGTCAAAAGGCGTCCCCAACAGCGTCCTGTTGGAAAAACCCTTTGCATCGGCGCAACTCGTCACCGCCGTTGCCGACCTTCTCAACAGCGGCACGCCGACACTGCAAGAACAGATGAGTATCTTTCCTCAGGCGCGTTCGAGTTGCGCGTCGTTATGGGGACGGCCGGTATTGGCGCGAAGCGGGTATTCGTAGCAATGTCCGCTCCTGGGGGTAGAGCGGAAAACATTTGCTCACCTTGAGCTTTTCCGGTTTTGACCCGGACCGGACATCGAGCGCATCCGGTCGGCAACAGTGACGTGGGCTCCATCCACACTGTCAGTGCAATCTTCTCGGTTTGGATATTGTTGCAAACCTGTCACACACGCATGGGAAGACAGCCCTTGTACTTGCCAACTGGGCTTGACTCACGAGTATTGGGATGCCGTTTGGGACCCGAAATGAAGCATGCATTTCTAACAGGAGCTATCGCGTTTTTCGCGTTCCTTTTGGTTCGTCAGGCGGCAGCAGCCGACCTCGGGACGATGCCCGTAAAAGCTTTGCCTGTGGCAGCATCTCCGGACTGGACCGGTTTTTATCTGGGCGGCCATTTTGGATACGCGACCGGCACGTCCAATTGGGATGCAACCCAAGGAGGCGGGGCGGCGGCCCTAAACGGTTCACTTGATCTCTTCAATTCGTTCGACGCCTTCAAGGGAACCGGTAGTTATTTTGCTGGGCTGCAAGCCGGTTACAACCGCATGTTTCCCTCGCGTTTCTTGTTGGGCGTTGAAATGGACTTCTCAGCCCCAAATACGATTGCCGGTGGCCAAACGGTTTCATCAACGCCAAGCGGACAGGCAAGCTATACCGATACCGTACTAGATTTTGGAACTTTACGCGGCCGTTTTGGCTATGCCTTCGACCATTGGTTGGTTTATGGGACAGGCGGTGTCGCTTGGACATACGACAAACTAGAGCGAACGCAACTCGCTGGGATGCCGGTGGGAGGTAACGTCGCCATAGGCACAACAGAAGCGGCCCTTCTGTGGCGATGGGGCTGGGCGGCAGGTGCCGGTGTCGAAATTCCAATCGCGCAGAACTGGACGGGCAAACTGGAATTTCTCACAACCGAATTTGGAAATCGCCAGAAGAGTTTTCCTTCAGCGGGTCAAGCGTTCACTTCTGACCTCTCAATGCAAAGTCTCCGGCTTGGCGTGAACTATCAGCTTGGTGCGGATTTGTCGAAGAGCGATGTCTTCACCAATGGTGTCTCGCCGCTGGCTACCGACAACTTTAGTATTCACGGCCAAACGACTTTAGTCGGCCAATACGCTCTTCCGTTTCGTGCTCCCTACAGCGGGCAAAACAGTCTTGCACCGAATGCGGGACGTGAAACATTGGATGTCGATTTGTATCTTGGTTTTCGTCCATGGAAGGGCGCGGAGATTTGGATCGACCCCGAGATCGATCAAGGCTTCGGGCTTAGCGGTACATTTGGCGTCGCCGGGTTTCCCAGCGCAGAAGCCTACAAGGTCGGTTCCGCTTATCCATACGCACGGGTACCGCGAGCATTCCTCCGACAAACCATCGACCTTGGCGGCGATAGTCAGAAAGTCGATGCGGGGTTCAATCAGTTTGCGGGCAGTCAGACCGCCGACCGAATGGTAATTACGGTTGGCAAGTTCAGCGTCGTGGACATTTTCGACAAAAACAAATACGCGAATGATCCGCGCGGGGACTTTTTAAATTGGACCCTAGTCAACACTGGAACCTTCGACTACGCGGCCGACGCATGGGCCTTCACTTACGGTTCTGCTATCGAATGGTACACCGGCCAATGGACACTTCGGGCGGGCGTCTTCGATGGCCCGGTTGTTCCGAATAGCACCGATCTAGACCCAACCCTCGGTCAGTTTCAGATGGTGGGCGAAGTCGAGCGTCGTTACGAGCTATGGGGTCAACCGGGCAAAGTTTTGGTTACCGGGTATCTGACACGTGCTCGGATGGGAAACTTTACGGACGCGGTTCAACTAGCTGCCTTGACCGGCGCTCCAGCAGACCTTGCGTTGGTACGAACTTATACGAGCAAAACGGGAATTTCGGCCAATTTGGAGCAGCAGGTTTTGCCGGGGCTCGGCGTGTTTGCACGTGCAGGATACACCCCCGGCCAGCTTGAACCCTATGCATTTACCGATGACGACGCAACTTTGGCAGGCGGGGCCTCGATATCTGGAAAATTCTGGGGCCGACCGAACGACACTTTAGCGATTGCCGGTATTCTCAATACAATATCGAAGGCTCATCAGGCTTATTTGGCCGCAGGCGGACTTACCGCTTTGATAGGAGATGGAGAACTCCCTCACCCGGGTCCTGAGAAGATCTTAGAGGCGTATTACAGCCTACCCCTTTTTACTTGGCAGCTTACTTTCGATTACCAGTTCATCACCAATCCAGCCTACAATCGAGACAGAGGGCCGGTATCAGTGTTCGCCACACGTCTACACACGCAATTTTGAATGTTTGTAGTTCATGGTCCTCCCCGACGAATGTCTTCGGCAATATCAGGTTTGATCGCTTTTGCTTCCGCCAGATCGGCGTTGCCAGCCTCAATATCACCGCTGTTCAAATAAATTGTGCCGCGCCTGTAGAGGACGGTTGGGTTTTTCGGATCAACCCGCAACACAGCCGTAAAGTCCGAGATGGCCTTCGCGTATTGTTTTTTGTCGGCGAGAGCGAGCCCGCGATTATAGAAGGCTGCGACGTAGTCTGGCTTGATAAGAATAGCTTGATCATAGTCAGCTACTGCACGATCTAAGTCACCCATATTCCTATAAGCTACGCCCCTATTGTTAAAGGCATTCGCGTAGTTGGGCACGAGCCTGATAGCTTCGTTGAAGTCATCGATAGCTTGTGCGTAATTTGCCTTCACTCGATAGGCTACACCTCGATTGTTATACGCCGCGGCGAGCCTTCGGAGAACTTGCTCACCAGTCCTAATGACGGCTGTGCATCCTTCGATGGGGAGATCAGGAGTGCTGAGGTCTCCAGCTAAACAGTTCGTCCAATCCTGTGCGGATTGGGCCAAGGTGGGCATGCTTTGAAACAAGCTCGCCACGATGATCGCGGCCGCTAAGGAAAAGTTTGGTCTAACGCAATCCATATTTCTTCAACCCGGCTCATACCACTTCATCTTGGCTTTTCCGCGAACAGGCCATCAACCCGGAATGAATACCCGACGCCAACAATGTAGCTCGGAGCATTGTGATTGAGCCCAAACGCGACGTGGAAATCGACCTGCTGCGTTGGGCTAAGGTGGTACAGTCCGCCCGAATTGAAAAGCTGGCTCGGACTTGAGTTCTCGGGGTAGTCGCCAACGTATTCCACAAACAAGCTTGCTTTCTCGGTCACCTTCTTTTCGATCACAAAGGTCGTTTCCGTGATGCGCTTAGTTGTTAACTCGGAGGGGCGGAAGAACTCGGTCAGCATACCGCTCAAGCCCCAACCGTCGTGCAGTTCCCACGACCATGGCATTTGCAGATAGGGCTGGGCACCGGGACCAGCTATGTTGACGGCCCCAGTAGGTAGCGCCACTCCAGCCACCAACGACAGGTCGATTTTCCCCGGGATCGGACTGACCTGCCACTTTATAGCCGGTGTCACGTCCGTAAACCCCGAACTTCCCGGCCCTCGAACGGTGGCGAAGTACGTTGGCACGTCCATCAATACTTCCAGACAGGATGCTATTCCCAAGCGCCATCGGGTATTTGTGCCATCAATGATTTGACCGCCGTCCTGACCTCTGAAATTCACGCCGTTCTCGCTCTGGAAGCTGCCAACCGGTACAACGATGCTGGAGTTCGTTACATCCGGCCGGTCCGTCGCGATTTCGTCCTTGGCGGTCGGACAGCCTTCCGCCTTTGCGTCCACCACCCCGAGGATAGCAAACGCCGACAGCAAACATCTCTGAAGAGTTCGTCTCCTCATCGAGACCCTCGCGGGGAAATTCGAGATGGAGCATCAGTAAAGGCAACAATTAGGCTCGGCAACCTTCCCCGTTCTCTAGCGAGAGAGCACAATCAGTCGTTTTAGCTATATAATTCGACCTGCCTTGTCGCATGTTGGCACTTTTCGGACATCACGCGACGTCCGACTTGAGTCCGAGATGCGTAGCAAAGCGGACGCCTGCCCGACAACGCGAATGC
>Ga0075029_100001066_pt1 | contig 15719 bp, 23 predicted proteins | sample LitLauG_LLR_2013_FD_71391 | JGI IMG/M metagenome (GOLD analysis project Ga0075029, IMG submission 71391) | Freshwater sediment microbial communities from North America - Little Laurel Run_MetaG_LLR_2013 | ecosystem: Environmental > Aquatic > Freshwater > Creek > Sediment | place: USA...
GGGTGTAAGTCAGCGGCAGACGGCGAGCCCCGGAAGCTTGAGGCCGTGGGTTCGAGTCCCACCACCCTGACAAATCTTGTAACGCTCACATGGTGAAATTGGCAAACACAGCACATTTAGAGTGTGCCGCCCCAAAGCTTGCAGGTTCGATTCCTGCTGTGAGCACATAGTGACATAGTGATATAGTTCTGATATAATGCTATTGTGGTGGAATGGCATACACGCCAGTCTCAGATGCTGGTGCTCGAAAGGGCTTGAGGGTTCGACTCCCTCCGATAGCACGGATATAAACACAAAGGCAAACAATGAAAGATCAAAATACATATGATTGCCCACTCTGTGGTCGAGTAGTCCCAGAGGTTTCAGATCATCATTTGACTCCACGCTCAAGAGGTGGAAAGGAAACACTTCCTGTTTGTTTGGATTGTCATAAATCAATTCATGCATTCTTCACAAACAAAGAGCTAGAGGCTACGTACAATACCGTTGAGTCTCTTCTAAATGATGAGAAGTTTTCCAAGCACATCAAGTGGTTGAGGAAACAAGACCCATCTCGCAGATATAAGACTAAGAGAGTCTCAGATAAGAAAAATCGGGGACGAAGCGATTAGAGATCTATGTATTACTCAAATACTAAGAAGAAAGCAAAAGACAAGTCTATTTTCTCTATGTCAAAGGTACTAGATGGCATCTACCACCTATCCTTTGACTCCACAATAAATCTTGGCGCTTACTTCTTGAGGTATCAAGAGTACTACGAATCTCCACGATACTACAATGTTCCATTTCAGTTGATTGACTTCTTGAAGTGGTATGCATCTGAGAATGATGGCAACTTCACGTACTTTTCAGATTGGGCAGGTTTCAATCTTCCTGCTCAGGTGATACTGGATCTGTATCCACAGCTCACAGACGCAAACGATCATGACTCATTCATGCTCCTCATCGCAAAGATGGTTCTGAAAGAGAATGATAAAGCATACATCATAGGAACATCTCACGAATCCAAATCAGCACTTGATCATGAAATAGCACACGGGCTATTTTACACTAATACCAAGTACCAAGCCGAGATGAAGAGAACTGTAAAGAAGCTTCCGGCAAAGATTAGAAAAGGTATTGAGAGTGTGCTGCTTGAGATGGGATATCATGAGCGTGTTCTTGTAGATGAGATTCAGGCTTATATGGCTACTGGAGTATCAGATAGAATGAAGGTTCCTTCAAAGTACCAAGGTCCATTCAGGAAAGTGTTCTACAAGTACTACCAACCCATGCCCGCCTAGCTCAACGGATAGAGCAATTGACTTCGAATCAAAAGGCTGGGGGTTCGAATCCCTCGGCGGGTGCAAGAAACCTCTTGACACTTCAAGAGGGTTGTGAGAGGATGGTTTCCAGATGAAGGAGTTCGCATTATACGAGAAGTCAGTTCTATCTGTGATAGAGCTTCTCTCAGGTCTAGCCAAGGGCACACTTGAGCATCTAATCTCCGATGAGGAGTTGACATACAACATTCGATGGCTAGAATGGAGAGTGAAGAACTGGGTGCCTTCTCCTGTGGATTGGGCAGAAGACAAAGAGTTCGATGCGGCTGTAAAGGTTCTTGCTCTGAAAACCCTTGTTCTGGTTCGATCAGCTCAAAGAAAAAACAGAGCCCCTTTCAATTTTCCTCTTGACATCGCATAATACTCTGATATAGTGTTAATATCCAGGGAAAGCGTCAGCAAGTTTACTGAAACGCTCACAAAGTGAAATCCGGCCTATCGTACAAGGGTTAATACGCTACTCTGATAAAGTAGAAACGATGGTTCGACTCCATCTAGGCCGACTAAGCAACGCGCTGTAGATCTTTCATCAATGCAATGAAAAAGAGGTCTATATTCTTTCGTTGTTTACTAATGGTCCCATCGTCTAACGGCTAGGACGTTACCCTCTCACGGTAAGAATGTGGAGTTCGAATCTCCCTGGGATCACTAGATAACGCGCCCGCTGACATTTCATCCATCATAACAATAGGCGAGAGATGGTGCGAATCCATCCTGGGCTATAAGAAACATCCGAAAGGGTGGCCCATATGTCGGCAATTTTTCGTTATCCAACTTTATAGCGGATTGGAGCAGAAGTAGCTCGCTTGGCTCATAACCAAGAGGCCGTTGGTGCAAATCCAGCATCCGCAACTAAGTGACGCGCTCCGAAGATCTTTCATCGCAATCAACGCGGGAGTACAAGGTTCGAATCCTTGCTAGTAGTGTAATGGTAACACGCCTAAAACAAAAGGTCTTCAAATCTTTCGTCACTGTTTGTCCCCATCGTCTAATCGGCTAGGACGCTACCCTTTCAAGGTGGTAAAGAGGAGTTCGAATCTCCCTGGGGACACTAACAACGCGCTGTAGACACTACATCAATTGAAATGAAAAATGTGTCTATGTTCTTTCGTTGTTAACTTTATATGGTGGCTTCTATGTCAGGTAATAAGAAGCTTGTAAGAGATAAGTTCAGAGAGAGTACATTCAAAAGAGACTTGTACAAATGTAAGATGTGCAACTCAAAAGAATCTCTTGATGCACACCATATAACAGATAGAAACCTGATGCCAAATGGGGGTTATGTAAAGGAGAATGGTATTTCTCTTTGTCCTTTGTGTCATCAAAAGGCTGAGGAATTTCATTCTACTGGAACATCTCATCCAGGGTATTCACCTCTAGATCTATATGCTAAAATAGGATCAAGCGAAGAAATAGCTCGCAAAGCTTCAGAAAAGTTAATGTCTGGGTAGCCAAGTGGAAAGGCATCTGTCTGCAAAACAGATCAGCGTGGGTTCGATTCCCACCCCGGACTCTAAACAACGCGATCAGTGGACGGTTCATCTTGAACTGATAATTCAAACGACACGGGTTCAATTCCCGTGCGCCGCACTAGGAGAAAACTCCTAATCCATGCGGCGGCTGGATGCTGGAAAAAACCTCCGTCTACGCCCTTTTCGTTGTTTATCATGCTCAGATGGTGGAACAGGCAGACACCCCACACTCAAAACGTGGTGCCCAAAAAGCGTGAGGGTTCGACTCCCTCTCTGAGCACGAAAGGAATTCTAGGTAATGAAAGTTCTCAAACCACCGCAATCTATTGCAGCTGCAAGATCACCTAGATTATTCCTCGCAGGCTCCATCGAAATGGGTGTTGCAGAACCATGGCAGTCTGAAGTTGAAGTTCTGCTTAAAGATTTCTCTGGTACCATCTACAACCCAAGAAGAGATAATTGGGATTCAAGTTGGGAACAATCCATCACCAACGATCCGTTCTATGAACAAGTTCGTTGGGAACTACAAGCGATGGAAGATGCCGATATCATCGGTATGTATTTTGATCCTAATACAAAATCACCAATTACGTTGGTTGAGCTTGGACTCTACGCAAAGTCTGGCAAGTTAATAGTATGTTGTCCTGAGGGTTTTTACCGGAAAGGTAATGTTGACATTGTTTGTCAACAATTCTCAGTCCGAACATGCGATACCAAGACTGAGTTCTTGGACGAACTTTACAACATTGTCAGTGAACACACTGAGTGATTGTAAGGAGCACTACATAGCGGATTGATTTCTGCTGTGTGGACTGTGGCCGTAGATCAATTGGCTAGATCGCAAGATTGTGGCTCTTGTAGTTGTGGGTTCAAGTCCCATCGGTCACCCTAAGAGGTTTTATGGAAGGCAGTATCAAATGCACAAAATGTGGTTCTACTGATATAGCCCATGCAGATTCAGACTCATGGTTTGATCCTGAAACTGGAGAAGGTGATGATTACTACGGGTACTGTGAGTGTATGAATTGTGGTCGTAGGACTGAAGGTTGGGATGGGGATGAGTGCATTGATCTTTTCAAATCAGTGCAGGAAATAGATGATGGAAGCTTCGGAAGACTTGGAGCTAAGTTTGTTGATTTAGGAAGAGATGGGATACAAGATTTGGCGAAAGGATAAGAAAGAATACAGTTTAGCGTTTGATGATGTTTTCGATACGAAAGAATCTGTGGACGAGAGAATAGCAGAACTTCATGCTATCTATCATACACAATTCAGGTTTGGTGAACTATCCTTTCATCCGTATCCCGAAGATGTTAAGCTCCACAAAAACGGAGCGCTAATGGAAGAAACGCTTCCAACTCATAGACCAAAGAAACATAAAAATCAAAGGTCTAGAAGATAAGATTTCGGAACGTAACTCAATGGTAGAGTAGCTGACTCTTAATCAGTTAGTTGGGGGTTCGACTCCCCCCGTTCCGACCAAAGTATTCAATTGTCAAGGCTATGGAACAAATATGATCACCACTAAGCTCAAACAGAAACCTGCAAACTAAACATTGGATTAGTAACTCAATGGTAGAGTAGCAGGCTTTTACCCTGAAGGTTGCAGGTTCGACTCCTGTCTAATCCACGCGGGTCAGTAGCTTAATGGTCGAGCACCAGACTTTTAATCTGAGAGATGAAGGGTTCAATTCCCTCCTGACCCACAAGGTAATCATGAGACCATTTGAAGAATACCTTAGAAAACTACTTGATCTCCATATCGCTATGGAAGCTGAAGATGAAGCTAAGGCAGATGAAATACGAGATACAATGGAGAAGCCTTGGTATGCTTTGTCAGAGGCAGAACAAAGGGTAGCAGATCTTGTGTCTGAAGCTTTGTACCCTGATTCAAAGTTGGAACTTGATAAAGTTCCAAAATCAAAAGCATAACATACATTCTTAGTGAACAAGAGGCGGTTAACCCCGCCTCTTTTTGTTTGTACGAAGAAGATTCCTATTGCACCAAAACTACACTTAGGATAAGATTCCGGGTCGAGACATCACCCTTCATGTAGGTAATATAGAATGGATAAGTCAAAGATCAAACCACAGAACTTCTACAAGATTGCACGCATCATGCGTGACTTTGATAAGAAAGACTTGATTGACAGATTATCTGCTTTTGCAGATAGAGCATCAGAGTACTCTGCTGAGATTTCAGATGAATACGGCCGCCTCATCAGAGGCAACTCAAGCATCATGCAAGAGATCAGAAATGCTTCAAGATCTGATCCTTTCAAGTCCATAGAACAACAAGAAATGGACATGGCTAATTGGATGCCTGAAATCCAAGGCTCATCTTTCCTAAGGATTGTTCTCAAAGTATTTGAACACTTGGATAACATCTGGGCATCATTGGTAACGCTTGCAGAGCAAGCCAAGCCAGATGAGTTGTTCATCAACGATTACAACAGATCACCTCTTGTAACAGATGCATCCCAAAGACATCTCCAGCTTATGGAGATGGAATGGAACATGAACTCTGTTGCATCCTTCGTTGAGAACATTGAATACATCGCAGAGTTGCAGGTAAACCTCCACAAATCCCTTGAAGCTGTGACAAGGATTATGGAGAAGTTCTATGAGTTTGTGCACCACAGACATGCTGTTGATGGTGTGAAGATTTATAGAGATCCTATTGCAACAGACGTTGCCATCTCTATCTTTGAGAACATCGATGCTCATGGCGAAATTGCTGGTGGTAAGAAGCCAGAAGAGGTTTCTTCTTATACAGAGGGCAAGGCTCTTGCTATTGCTTCTACTGTTAAGGGCGGGAAGCTGTATTCTCTAATCCAGAATCCAGAATCATTCCAAGAGTTCATTCAGAAAAACATCGGAACGCTTAGGTCTCTAGCTAACGACATTCAAGCTGCCATGAATGAAGTTACTCACGATGTTTGTATCGCAACGAACTATAAGCCCAAGGAAAAGATTACAGATCTTGACTGGAACTCTCTTATCCAGAGAATCCAAGATGCAAACACCGCTGGGATTATAGATAAGTCTGAAGAGAAGCTTTTGTCTCCTCAGGAGAGGTTTGCCACTAAGTTCAGAGATGAAACCATTGATTCTCTGGTAAAGCTGATCATCGATCCAACTGCCACTGTCAGAGATGTTGTCAAGTACGTACTCCAGCGCAAGGCGGAAATGCGCACGTACAATCAGACAGAGAACTCGTTCTATTCATGTAGAATCTCTGCTGGCAATCCATTCATGGGACAGGCCCCAGGTGCTCTTGAAGTTGTACCTGCAGAAAAACCATCTGTCAAACTTGAGCATATCATTGGTGCTGGGTTTGATGATGTGCGTGAGTTTGTCAAGGGAATTGATGGTGCTGTGAAGTGGCATGACTTGTTCTTGGCTACATCACCAAGAAAGAAGGTAGATCGTCAGCACTTGTTGATGGTAGGTCCGCAGGGATGCGGAAAGACAGAAATCATGAGAGCTGTTGCGAATCATGAAGGTTCTGTTGCTATCTTCGCACAAGGATCTGACTTCTTGACGTGCTGGAAGGGCGAAGACCTCAAGAATCCAAAGCGTTTGTTCCAACAAGCTTTGAAGATTCAGAAGGATACCAAAAAGCATGTTCATATTATGATTGACGAGATTGATGCGGTCCTTAATAATGATCGCACATCCTCTGATACAAATCTAACACTGGAATTCCAGATTCTGATGGATGGTATGGTTTCGTATCCTCACATTTCTGTGTGGGGAGCTACAAACAATCTAGCCAGAATTCCAATGCCAATGATTCGACGCTTCAAAGTCCTTATCGTTGGTGAGCTTTCTGTACAGGAAAGAAAGTCACTTCTCAAGCACTACATTGGGTTCTTGCCTCACAATATCTCTGAAGAAGAGTTTATTGGTGCAGCTGAGAAACTCAATGGTTGTACTGGCGATATCATCGCTAAGATTGCAGAATACTTGTGGCGTGAGAAGATGGTTCTGTTCACAACAAACCACAAAGATGCTGCAGTTGAGTTGACGGATTTCCTGAATGAGAATGGTCAATTCAATATCAGAGACTTTGATGAGAAGGTTCGTCATAACTTCTTGCAGAAGTTGAAGTCTTATGTTCTGGTATCTGCCAAGGATTTGAACTCTACAATAGATACGGCGTTGTCATCTATTGGTGTCAGGTCTGAGATAGAGACTGCAATGAATACGTACGAGGCAGCAAAGCTGCTTATTGCTTCTTTGCAGAAAGAGGATAATAATACGGGAGCCTGATCTACCGCTATATCTGCATTCAGACATGCAGAAGATTCTTAGATACGCCAACATCTTTTACGCCCATGCAGCCGTGAAACTCGCAGAGTCCGGCTCTGGGCCTAAAGGTGCCGCTCTACCTGATTCGTTCTGGATCAAATACGTACAGATGTGTCAAAGATTGCAGGTAGACCCATATGGTTTAGCTGCAGTCATGAATAACGAGTCCGGGTTTGATCCAGGAGCCAGGAACATACAAGGTGGAGTTACAATTGCACAAGGTCTAAACCAGCTTATCAAGTCTACAGCAGGTGGTCTTGGTATCAAAGATGATTTGTGGAAGAATTTCTACAAGCTATCTGCTGAAGAACATTTGAAGTGGTCAGAGAAGTTCTTTCAGAAGTTTGGTGCTCGTCTCAAAGGCAAAACTGCTGGTGATATCTATCTCATGAATTTTGGTGGATATCCAAACCCTGATGGTTCAATATATGCTGGCAAAGAAGCTCAGGAGCGTTGGAAAGCAACACATCCTGATGCAGTGTTCAAGAACCCAGAGTACCAGCAGAAGTGTATAGAGCAGAATAAAGGATTCGTAGAGAATGGTAGAATCATGCCTGAAAGAGTAAAGGCAACTGTAGCTGGTGGTCCACCTAAACCTATCAAAGATAGAATTGATGCAGCTATACAGATAGTGGGAAACAAACCACCTCCACCATTTGAAGAACCCAATCCAAACTGGACTGGACATACAGATTCCGATTCTGGTACATCTGGTACTCAAGGTACTCCCGAAGCTCCAAAACCAAATCCTTTGGTTGCTCAAGCTCCTACACCACAAGCACCAATACCCCAACCTGGAGCCCCAGCATCTGGTCCAGAAGATATTGGAGCACTTAACTCAATGCTATGGTCATGAAAGCTTATTGTAGACCTACATATGACAAAGGAACACTCTGGTATGAAACAGAGTGTTGGCCTCTAGAATACACAAGATTCGCCTCTTACAAATCCATATCTCGTATACTTGTCAAACGTGATGGTAAGAAGAGAGCAAGACAGATCTCTAAGAAGATTTTACTTGACGAACAAACTCACTGACCATTGCTAGCAGTACAGCAAACTTGCCATGTGTCTCCAGAGACTTATCACCCTGGAATACATCATTTGTATCCTTCTTGGATTTCTTCTTCTTTTTCCTTACCTTTTCTGGTAACTTTGAGAAGTCAGTCTTGTGTGCCCACTCCTTTGCCGTATCAGGCATTGTGGCGAACATGAATCTTTGTTGTCTCTTTGATCTGAATGGCATGTTATCCTATACGATCCATCACAGGAACGTTTGGTTGACGCAGTACATATAGTACTCCAGAATTATTAGCTAGTGGAGCTAGTCTAGGATCTTTTAGGACATCCAAAATGTCCATAGTATTTCCATCCACAACACAATCTCTAGAAACTAGAACGCAAACCTGTGAGTAATCCACATGGTTCATATCATGGTGCCAGCCTCTACCCTGAATCATATGCCAGTACATATTGTTGGTAGGGTTTTTCAAAAGGCTAATACAAGGAGATCCAGATATTCCTTGGAAAGAAGCTCCTGTTGTGAAGTGCCATCCATAGTTGCATGCCTTACCAGGATTTGCTCCAAGAGAGTTATCTATAATCCATATCTTTCCCACAGATGCCTTCAATCCAGATGGTGAACCTTGCTTTGCAAAATCAGCATCAATGTCTTGAGAATGCTTAATCATTGAGTCAGTAGTTGATGAAATTGGTCTTGGATGTGGATTTATTTTACACTTGCACTGATCCCACATCAAGTCATACAACATACCAGTTGGAAGAATGCAGTTTAGCATGTCTGCAATTTGCTGCTGAAGCTTTGCAGATACATTTACACGTACATCATCAATCTTCAAAGCATCTTCAAAAACACTAAACTCAGCTTTGTGATCTTTGTATTGAGATGTAACTTTGGCAAATGAAAACTTAGCTCGTCCATTCCTGACGCATTCGATAATCTTTGCATCTCTTTGTGGTGTATTATCTTTTGGGAAGTCTTGTAACATTTGAACTCCTATGCGTCGAGGTTGGTATTCCTTTTGAATACTATATTATTGAACGTTGCGAGCAAAAAACTATTCTTAACAAAGGAAGAAACATGTCTGATAAAACATCTCTTGGTGACAGAATGAAGAAATACGAGAACGTTCCTCGTATCCACCTAACACCTCGTATGCCATTGATTATGAGAATTGATGGTAAAGCATTTCACACATATACTAGAGGATTTGAGAAGCCACATGATCCTAGTATTATGAAGGCGTTTACTGAAGTTGGTCATTCTTTAATGGATCAAATTCAGGGAGCTAAGGTTGTGTACATGCAATCTGATGAAATCTCTGTTTTGGTTAATGACTACGAAATGTTTGAAACAGAAGCGTGGTTCGATAAGAATTTGCAGAAGATTGTTTCTGTCTCAGCATCTATTGCCACGGCATATTTCAACAAATACATGTGGGGCGCTGGTAAGGATAAAGTAGCCCTTTTTGACTCCAGAGCATTCGTTATCCCACGAGAGGAGGCGTGTAACTACTTCATTTGGCGACAACAAGATGCAGAGAGAAACTCTGTTTCTTCCTTGGCCCAATCTCTCTTCTCTCACAAGGTTCTACACGGAAAGAGTGTAGAAGATATGAAGCGCATGCTGCTTGATGAGAAGAACATTGATTGGAACACTTTGCCTACTGCGCAGAAGAGGGGCTGGTGTGTGTTGAAGAATTCTGCAGACATAGAGATTCCGAGGTTCCAAGAGGACCGGAAGTACATCGATATGCACCTTGTGCAAATCGAAACCTAAAACCCGTAGAGGTGGAAAATGGTTAGAATCGATAATATAAGAGAGAACCCACGTTGTGTTGCTTCTATCACTGTTCATGTTCGCAAAGGTAAGTCTAACATGCAGGTAGGAGATAGAACTCTAAAGATTCGAAGCATTCTCCATAAACCTCAATCAGGTGCACCCAAGCAATAAATCAGCATTCTAGGATGGATGTACCTAGAATTTCAAAAGCAGTAGATACATATGTTGCCGTCGTCCTAGCGTACTCTCCACGCGGGGAAGACGGCAACTTACTTACGAACTGGGTAGATGACGGAAAAACCGACATCCCCAAAACTACCAAACCTCCTAAAAAGAAGACTAAGAAAGATATCTCAAAACGTAAACGTAGTGTAACCAAAAACGATGGATAGACTTACATTGGAGTATGGATGCGAAGTCTCAGGCGGAATCAGATATTTTCGCTGCAGCTGATCGCTGGGCAAGAGAGATCATGCGCACGGACAAAGATCTCAATGCAGCTGAGCAAGCATTGCTTGAGGCTGTTATGAGGTACCAACGCTTTTTGCGTTCACATGCTGATTTACACGCTTACGTAGAGATACCAAAGCCACCTCACTTACCAAAAGATTTGATTGATTCTATTGTCGCGCCACCAGTTCCATCATCTGATGATCATATCTTGAAAGATACTGTGAGATATTCTCAGTTACCTACAATGCCATCTCCTCCTCGGGGCATGCATGCTGTTCGTCCAGAAGATCAACCAGAACAACCAAATACTTCAATCGATGATATAAAGCACAATGACGAAATAGATTCTTTGTGGGATGAGGAAAAATGAGTGACACGAATTCTGGCAGTTCTGGTATAGATTGGAAAGTTAAGACGGCGATAATCGGCGCTGTACTTCTTATTTTGTCTGGTATGGCCTTTATCATAAAGGTTCAGTACGATACAATTAAGAAACTACAAACCATTCAACAATCTGTTGTTGAACAGAAAGATATTGGAGATGGCATTATCAGAGCACAGTCTTCATATCTGACAAAAGAAGACCTTGATAAACTAATCAAAGCTCAAGGTTTAAACCTTGACGCAATAAGAAAAGATTTAAGCTCTCTTAGTGCAGATGTAAAGGCTATCAACATTACAAATGTTGTAACTCCTGGATATGATGGTAGGTTCATTCCAGTTTCTGGAACTGGAGATCCTAACCCAACGCCACCAAAGCCAAACGATCCTGTGCTTGACAAATATGGATACTTTGCAAAGACTCAAGAGCTAAAACTTGATGAGCCTTTTAACAAGGATCTTTCTGTACCATTTGGTATTACTGGATTTTCAGCATGGCAGGACAAGCCTTGGTCACTGAAGGTTTATCCAAGATCATATGATGTTACAACTGTTATCGGACAGGATCAAGAGGGTCGTCACTATGCTTACTCAAAATTTCAGATTGAAGTTGAGGGTAAAAAGTACGTAGTTCCGATTACTACGGCAAAGATTGAGGAAGAATACCCATCTCCAAAGTTCTTCTTCAATCCAAGACTGTACCTTGGTCTTGATGGTGGAGCAATACTTACACCTCCGGTACGAGCAGAGATTACTCCATCTGTTGGGGTTTCTTTATTCTCTTATGGAAAGACTAAGATAACTCCAGATTGGTCCTTTCTTACAATTGGAGTTGGGTATGCAACACAGACACAGAATGGTGTGTTGATATTGTCTCCTGTGAATTACAATGTTGGAAAGGTTATTCCTTTGATGTCAAATTTCCAAATTGGTCCATCTATATCTGTTGACGTAAAGGGTAATATAGGATTGTACTTTGGTGGCCGAGTGGCTTTCTAACCAGCCAATACCCCGCCATAAGTGTATGGATCTTGAGAAACTTCATACATTTGCAGACAGGCTATTCTTCGAAAGTACACCTATTATCAAGTCAGCTTGTGTTGTTGGTGCGGGTACCTTTGATGGATCTTTAATACTTGTCAAAGATAGAGATCGCAACTATAAGCCACATGTACAGATTGTACGTGAGATAATCAATGGAGTTGAAGTGGCTTACCTTCATGACCTTGACACAGACTGGTCAGAGGGCATGAACGCTGAAGGTATTGGTCTTGTCAATGCTGCTCTTATGGTGGGGCATGATGAGAAAGAGAAGAAACTTGCTCGTAGAGGTAAGAAGTCAGCAGATGGTGTAAAGATCCGTACAACTCTTGGATGCAAGAACTTTATAGATGCAATTAAGACCGCCATGAATTTCAAAGGTGGTGTTCATGGACACACACTTATATCTGATGGAAAAAACATAGTTACCATTGAGTCTTCTTCTGAACATGAAGCTGCTGTTGGTAAAGCAGATCCTAATGAGATTACTGTTTTTACTAACCATGGTAAAGTGTATAAGGATATCGGATACACAGAAGGTGTAAACTACTTCTCTTCTGTAATGAGGAAGAAGCGTTCCATTAAAGCTTTGAAGAAAGTCAAAGATCCTTTGAGGGTTGCGCCAGCGCTTGTAAAAGCTAGACTAGAGGATAGAGAGTCTGTAGAGAACCCTGTTCGTGACACAGATAACATGTCCACCACATCACAGATGGTAATGGACCTTACGAACATGCATATGTACTTATACCTCATTCCTGGTAAAGTAACTTGGAAGGGTATCAAGGATAAGTTACCAAAGGGATATGTACCAAAGATATCCTTGACTGTTTTGAAGTACAAGGATATGGAAGAAGATCTTCCTCCACTCAAGGAAGTTGCGGACGATCCTGGTGCAGAAAACGCTTGACAAAATCCTGTGTTCTAGGTACTCTGTGGTCGAGAAACTGATTTCGTACGGAGTACATACATATGAGAATTGTAAACGGATTCCTCCTCTTCTGGAAAGAGTGGCCTTCTAATTGGTGCAGAGAGAACTTCCTTGTTGATGGAGTTCAGTACAACTGCATCGAACAATGGATGATGTCTGAGAAGGCCAAGGTCTTCAAAGATAACGAAACGTATGCCAAAATCATGGGTACTCTTGTTCCAAGAGAACAAAAGGCTTTTGGTCGAGAAGTCAAAGGGTACGATGATGAAGTTTGGGCAAAGGTCAGATACAACATCGTGTTGAGAGGGATTGTGCAAAGATTCTTGCAGAACAATCCATCTCGTCTTCTAGATACTAAAGGTCTTACTCTGGTTGAAGCATCTCCTGAAGATAAAATCTGGGGAGTTGGTCTTGGAGAAAACGATCCAAGAATTGAAAATCAGGAAACTTGGTTAGGTCAAAATCTGCTAGGTAAAGCCTTGACAGAAGCAAGAACAATCATTACAGATTGGTAATGATTAGGAAGGTAAAGCCAATGGAAGGTGGCCCTACTCCATCCAAAACCTCCAAGAGGTTTTCAATTGAAGGTCACGACCTCATTCTGAAAGCCATTCGCTTTGCAGATAAGAAGCACAAGGGTCAGAAGAGGAAGGTATCTGGATCTGAGTACATCACTCATCCGATTATTGTTTCCTTTATTGCCGCTTCCATGAAAAGATCAAAGAACCTTGTGTCTCTGATCTGCGCATCTATCCTTCACGATACCATAGAGGATACCACAGCAACATACGAGCAGTTGCTTGGAATCTTTGGTATGAAGATAGCTTCTCTTGTATTCGAGCTGACATCAGATCCAAAAGAGATTGAGTCTGTTGGAAAGCTGGAATACCTAAAGAGAAAGATGTTAGGTATGTCATCCTACGGCTTGTTCCTGAAGCTGTGTGATAGGCTCTCCAACATCCTTGATGCTCCCTCTGAAAAGCAGATTCATGAGACGATCTCTATCCTTGAGTTCCTAAAGCGGTCAAGGAAGCTATCTAAGTCTCATAAGGCAGTCATTCAGGAGATTGAACATGCAATCTCTATGAAAGAACAATAATGGGATTTAACATGCTATTACTTGGCGTTACTTTTATCAGTTTTGTTGCCGGTTTTATTACTGGCATTTTCTTCTTTGCAAATGCTATTGAAAAAGATAGTTATAGAGCTGATAAACATCCAAAGTCATATTTGGATTCTTGGAGTCTTATCTCTATAGATAAGTGTCCAGAAGATCGTTTCTATGCTCTTTTGAAGGTCGAGACGCCTTGTGGTGTACGGACATTCAAAGGCAACGGCAACATCTGGATGGACCTTGAGAGGTTTAGACGATGTACCACCGAAGAAGAGTGTGTACTAACGGAGTTCTTGGAGAATAGAGGATTGCATGGGTAAAGCGATTGTAAGTTCTGGAAATAGAAGATTGATTGGGGAGATTCTTGAGACCAAGGAGGAAGCACTCCCAGGAGATAATGTCATCCTCAAAGACGCATATGAATTGCGCTGCGATTTGTTCATGATCCCAACTCAGCAGGGTCCAATTGGCATGCACAAGTCAACAGTAACTTACATCGATGTCGAGGAATCTCCTGTTGACATTCTTGTAAAAATCGATAACATACGCTGGTTCGACGAGATGCCGGACAAAGGTCAGAAGTACGAAGCTCTTGTAGCTCAGTTTGAAGAAATGCTGATGCAGAACAGAGCAAACCGTGCTGGTCTTCAAGTAGCTAGACAGATGCCTGCGCAACCAAAACAAAACAAACTTATCCTTTGAGGTTCACGTGGATCTTCTAACAAAATTGTCTGAGAATTTGGAACCAGGCAAAATGCCAGGTCTGAAGCGTCTAACAAAAACACTTACAGACGATGAGAAAGTTGAACTTGTAGAATCATGGGGCTGGGATGTTCAGACAGACGGCTCTGAGGAAGAACAGATCTGTGTTTATACAGGAATCATGACACAGACTAAAGGTTCTATTTCAGAAAATCCACCATCAAGATCTGATTCAGAAACACCACCTTCTGGTGGTGGAATTGATGAAGATATTGTAAGACCAAGCTTCTAACTTACAATACATAAGTATAGAAGGTATGAGATTTGTTTTCTATGTGCTTTTTGCACTTGCAATCCTTCTAAGCTCATGTTCATTTGCTAGATACCAACCTCACGATCCAAAGTCTTTCTGTGAGGAGCGAAAACCTGAGCTTAGATTGAGACCTGTTGTTATATGTACATCAACGAACGCCAAAGACTGTACTTGGGCCGCAACAGTAGAGATACATTGGAAGTGCAAGCAATGGTCATCTTGGTGATCACTGCATAATTACGCAACATACTAACGCCCCTGTAGTCCTAATGGATAAGGCAGCAGTCTTCTAAACTGTTTATTTGCAGGTTCGAGTCCTGCCAGGGGCACAAAGGGAAAGAAAGATGCTTGATTTACAATATGCTGAAACACATGATTTGGAAGAGGCAGAGCCTCTCATGAATCTTGAAATGTGGCTAGCCCCACATTTCCGATGCAAACGCTGTGGAGTTGGTATAGTAGATTACAGAGAAGGTGATATCTGGGGAAACACAGGTACCACTTACATCGATAAAAAGCAAAGATGTATTTCCCCTGTGAAGTGCAAGTGAATAATGCTGGTGTGGCGCAATTGGTAGCGCAAGACTTTTGTAATGTCGAGGTTGCGGGTTCGACTCCTGTCACCAGCTCAAAAAACAGTTGACAAAACCAAACTTGGGTGTTAGAGTGAAAAACATGATGAAAGCAAATCCGTTCAAATTCTTGTAGGTTCTCCCTCGTGGGCCTCCTATACCAAACGACTCCGAAATTCGTTTTGTTTTGAGTTGTTTGAATTTTGTTTATGTATAGGAGAGTATCATGGAAAAGAGAGATCTGATTAAGAAGTTTCGTTCTCTTGTGGAGAATGGTCAGCCAGCGGATCGTTATACGATGTTG
>Ga0075029_100001071_pt1 | contig 15693 bp, 12 predicted proteins | sample LitLauG_LLR_2013_FD_71391 | JGI IMG/M metagenome (GOLD analysis project Ga0075029, IMG submission 71391) | Freshwater sediment microbial communities from North America - Little Laurel Run_MetaG_LLR_2013 | ecosystem: Environmental > Aquatic > Freshwater > Creek > Sediment | place: USA...
CCATACACTGCTGCGCTGAGAACTTTGAATAACATGGCCCGAAGTTGCAGCGAGTGTACCAGAAGACAGCCGTCCGCAGTCTGTGATCGATGAACGGCGAATTGAAAGGCGCGGATAGGGAATGGAAACACACGCGCTTGACCGGTTTATCTCGATTCTTGATCTGCTCGTCAATCACCGGCAAGTTAGACCTGCTGGCCCGTCGCGCCCCGGCGCAGGTTAATTATTCCATCCTGTTCGGCTCACGCTACAATTCCATCTGTGACCACGAGCCTATTCGATCTTTACAAGATCGGTGTCGGCCCCTCGAGTTCGCATACCATGGGGCCCATGCGTGCGGCGAGCCGCTTTGCGGGCGAGCTCGCGACCCGCGGTTATTTGGATTGTGTCGACCGTGTGCAAGTGGATCTTTACGGCTCGCTCGCGCTCACTGGCCTGGGCCACGCCACCGATCGAGCTGTGCTTCTCGGGTTGGCGGGCAACGAGCCTGCCACTATCGACCCCGCGGCGATTGATTTAACAGTAAAAGGAATCCGTTTGGCTCGGCGCATTGAACTTGCTGGAGCACGTTCCTTCCATTTTGATGAAAGTACCGACCTTCTTTTCCATCGCGAGGTGATGTTTCCTCCCGGCGCACACACGCAGCATCCCAACGGCCTGCGTCTTACCGCCTTCGACGCGGCGGGCGAAATCGTGGAGCAGCGCACGTTCTTTTCCGTCGGCGGCGGATTCATTACCGAGGATGTGGCGCCAGGCACAGGTTTGGCACAATCCTCGCTCGACCAACGCCAGGCAGCGGTTCCCTTTCCCTTTCGCAGCGCCGGGGAACTACTGACCACCGCCCAAGCCAACGAGCTATCGATCAGCCAGTTGATGCTGGAGAATGAGTGCGCGCTGATGGCACCCCGCACAGAAGAGTCTCCCGTCGAACAGGTGCGCGAAGGAATCGACCGGATCTGGGCCGCGATGCGCGACTGCGTTGCGCGCGGCATCGCAGCGGAGGGAATACTGCCCGGAGGCTTGAATGTTCGGCGCCGAGCGCATCATCTTGTCGCACGTCTTGCCGAGAAGGAGGCAACGGGTCTCCGTGGCGATCCCCTTGCGCCCCTCGACTGGGTTACCGTCTATGCCATGGCGGTGAACGAAGAAAATGCGGCCGGCGGCCGCGTAGTGACCGCGCCCACCAACGGAGCGGCCGGCGTGGTTCCGGCGGTTGCGCACTATTACGATCGCTTCATCTCCGAATCGGATCACGAAGGCATCATCAACTTCTTCCTCACCTCGGCCGCAATCGGCATCCTTTACAAGGAGAACGCATCCATCAGCGGCGCGGAGGTGGGCTGCCAGGGCGAGGTGGGCGTTGCCTGCTCCATGGCCGCCGCCGGGTTGACGGCTGCTCTCGGCGGCAGCAACGAACAAGTGGAGCACGCAGCTGAAATTGCCATGGAGCACAACCTTGGCATGACTTGCGATCCCATCGGCGGACTTGTTCAAATACCCTGCATCGAGCGCAATGCGATGGGTGCTGCCAAGGCCGTGCAGGCCTCGCGCATTGCAATGAACGAGGCTGGCGATCATAAAGTCTCTCTTGATCAGGTCATCCGCACGATGTATCTAACGGGCCTCGATATGCAGTCGCGCTACAAGGAAACAAGCCTCGCCGGGCTTGCACTGAATCAAATCGAATGCTGACAAATTTTTTTGTAGCATACGTTCGTCGACTGAATTTGAGCATTCAATTTCACTTCTGCGATCTTCAAAACAACTTCATCCGCGATCGATCGCTTCGCATTTTCCAATTGAGTCGGCGATGAGGCGCAAAAAATTGTTGACGATTTTTCCACCTCTAATGCGTTTTTTTCTTGACACTGCTGCAACATAAATCTATACATTCATCAACTGCAATTTAATTTGCAGAATCGATGCAACCCATCGAAAAGGGAGAATAGGCAAATGGCAACTAAGAAAGCAGCCAAGAAGGCACCCGCGAAGAAGGCAGCAAAGAAGGCCGTAAAGAAGGCCGCGAAGAAGAAGTAGTAGCGGTTCGACCAACAAAAAGGCAACACTCAAGGGGGGCGCTTCAAGCGTCCCCCTTGGTGTTTCTAGCGAAGGAATACACTTGCTTAGAAGGGAATCGCTGCTTAGACCATGACCCGCCGCCGCTGGATTGCCGAACATTGGGACGAGGCCACGGCTACGCTGACGGGCGCGCAGGCCGCGCATATGGCACGTGTCCTTCGCGCTCAGCCGGGAATGGAAGCGGACGTGGTTGCAGGCGGTCACGTCTTTCACGCCGAGGTTGTGGCGGTCTCGTCCGATGAAGTCCGCTTCAACCTTCTCGCCGAGGTCCAGGCCGATCCAGCTCTCCCCGTTACTTTAGTTGTAGCCGTCTACAAGTTCGATCGCATGGAGTGGGCCATTGAGAAAGCAACCGAACTCGGAGTTGCCGCGCTCGCTCCTGTGATCGCACAGCGGACGGAGAAGCACCTGGCGCAGGCCGCGGAAAAGCGTGCGGAGCGTTGGCGGCGGATTGCGCACGAGGCAGCTCAGCAGTCGCGGCGGTCGGATGTACCGCTTATCCACAGCCCGGTCGCGCTGTCTGATCGCGTGCGGGCAGCTTCAGGAGCCACGCGCATCGTTCTCGCCGAGCAGGAGCGCACTACAACGTTGCACCGCCTGATCGAGGAATCAGTTGAAGCAGGAGGGGAAGAAATGCCCGCGCTTGAGATTGCGATTGGCCCGGAAGGTGGATGGGCTCCGGCAGAAGAAGCGCTCTTCGACGCCAACGGCTGGCGCGCTGCGACGCTCGGCCCGCGCATTCTGCGAGCGGAAACGGCAGCGATCGCGGCGCTGGCTGTGATTGCGTCCTGTCTGGAATAGTGGGAGGCCATGGTCTCGAGCGCGAAACCTGAGATTCACTTCCTTACAGCGAAACCCCGCGCTTCCACGGAATGAAATCGTTTTGTCCATTGAGTTCGGACTTTGTCAGCCGCTCCCCGCTTGCCACCTGGATGGTTAGCTCCAGCAGCTTCTCCGCCGACTCCTTGATGGTCGACTCGCCCCGCACAATGCCGCCCGCGTCGAAGTCGATGATGTCGCTCATCCGTTCGGCCATGGCCGAGTTGGTCGAGATCTTCACCACCGGCGCAATCGGATTTCCGGTCGGCGTTCCCAGTCCCGTGGTGAAGAGCACAATGTTTGACCCCGCACCCACTTGCGCCGTGACGCTTTCCACATCGTTGCCTGGTGTGCATTGCAGGTTGAATCCTCGCGCGGTCACATACTCCGGAAAGTCGAGCACGCCGCTGACCGGCGACTCGCCGCCCTTGCGCGCCGCTCCGGCGGACTTGATGGCGTCGGTGATGAGGCCATCGCGGATGTTTCCGGGCGAGGGGTTAAACGCGAAGTCCGAGTTCACGGCGCGGGCGCTGGCCGCATATGCCTGCATCAGGCCGGAAAAGCGTTGCGCCAGTTCGTCGGTCTTGCAGCGGTTGATCAGTTCCTGCTCCACGCCGTGTAATTCAGGAAACTCTGAGAGCATCGTGGTGCCGCCCGCGCCTACCAGCAGGTCGGAGACGAAGCCGACTGTCGGATTCGCCGTGATTCCGCTGAACCCGTCCGAGCCTCCACATTGCAGGGCCACGGTCAGCGCCGAAAGAGGCGCAGAAGCGCGCTCGGCACGATTTGCCTCAGCCAGCGCGGCGAAGGTCTTATCCAGCGCCTGCTCCATCAGTGCCGATTCTTTTCCGGCGCTCTGCTGATCGATAATGAGCACCGGCTTGCGCAATTGCGGGTCCCGCGCGCGAAGCTCCTCCATGAGAATGCTTGCCTGCGCGTGCTGGCAGCCCAGGCTGAGCACCGTTGCGCCAGCCACGTTGGGATTGTGAATGTACCCGGCCAGCAGGCCGCAGAGCGCCTGCGAGTCCTGCCTCGTGCCGCCGCAGCCGCCCTGGTGAGGAAGAAACCGTACGCCATCGAGATTGGGGAAGACTCGCTCCAGTTTTGCCGATGCCGCAACTTCCAACAAGCTGTCGCCGTTGCCCTGACGCTGAATGAGCTCGCGCACATGCCGGCGATAGCCGCTTTTCGCGCGGCCGTAGCCAAGTTCCTCCTCCAGCGCCTCTCTCATGTTTTCGATATTGCGATTTTCGCAGAAGACCAGCGGCAGCACGATCCAATAATTGCGCGTGCCCACCTGTCCATCGGCGCGTTGGTAGCCCATGAAGGTGCGCCCAGCCCACGGGGATGAATCGGGAAGAGCATGGGTTGACGGGTGGCGCGCGGCCGTGTAGTCGCCCGCCCGGTGGCGAATGTTGCCCGTTGTCAGCAACCCTCCGCGCGGAATCGCCTCCACCGCCTCACCCACAACCATCCCGTACATGAAGACGATGTCGCCGAGCTTCAGGTCTACCAGCGCCATCTTGTGCTTTGCGGGAATGGTCTGCGTGACCATGCACGTAGTTGAACCAAGCCGTACATGCGTTCCCAGGTCAAGCGTGGTCAGCGCGACCAGCACATTGTCACGCGGGTCGAGTTGGAGAACGGTTTCCGGCATGAGCGCTCTTTTCCGATTCTGCGGGGAAGTCTGCAGTCAACAGAAAGGATACAACTCCGCCGCAATGCCGGAACAGTGCCGGCCGCTCTCGCAGCGTCAAAGATGCGCGTAGTGCAGCAGCAGGCCGGCGAGTGCGCCTCCCGTCAGGTCGCCTAGAATCGGAACCCAGGCATAGGCCCAGTTGGATCCGCCTTTGCCAGGTATCGGCAGCAGCGCATGAACGAGCCGCGGGCCGAAATCGCGCGCCGGATTGATGGCGTACCCGGTTGTTCCGCCCAGGGAGAGGCCGATACCCCACACCAGGCTCGAAACCAGCCACGGCCCCAGGCCTGCCGCCGGCCCGGTCATTGAAACTCCATGCGAGAAGATTGCGCCGGCCACAACCACGAGAACCATGGTGGCAATCAACTCGCTCAAAAAGTTGGCAGGCCGATTGAGCACCGCGCCATTGGTGCAGAAGATGCCCAGCTTTGCCGCCGGATCGGGCGTGAGCTTCCAGTGCGGTCCATAGTGCAGTGTCATCAAGGCTGCTCCGCACATCGCACCCAGGAGTTGTGCGGACCAGTATATCGGCAACTGCGAATAATCGCCGCTGGTCACTGCCGCGGCCAGAGTAATGGCTGGATTAATGTGCGCGCCTGCGCTGCCGAAGGCCTGCGCGACCAGCACGCCGCACAGTACGGCGAGCGCCCATCCTGCCGTGACCACCATCCAGCCGGAGTCCGCCGCATAAGACTTGCGCAGGGTTACGCCGGCACACACGCCTGTGCCCAGCAGCACCAGAACCAACGTGCCCATAAACTCACCTAACCAAACAGAGTGCATATTGCCTTCCTTGAACTGAGCTCTCGGCGCCCAACATTGACGCGGGATTCAATAGTCGTATCCTGACCAAGTTAAAACCATGTCTGTCGCTTGTACTCTTCGTAAGCAGCGCCAAACTTCTCCGCCAGTACCTGCTCTTCTTTCCGACTGCGATAGATCTGCATCGGAATCAGTACGGCGAAGCAAAGCAGCAGCCAGGGCCTCTCCAGCCAGATCATCACTCCGGCAATCATCAAGGCGCCAAAGACGTAGATCGGATTACGGATCCGGGAATAGATTCCGGTTGTTACCAGCGTGGTCGCTTTTGCCTGCACGCTGAAGGCTTTGCCAAGCTGAATGCGCGCGAGGACGAACAGAATGAAGGACGGACCGGCGACAGCGAGTCCCACGATGTGCGGTACCGTCCATGGAAGCCCAATGGCATACATGGCAAGGAAAATCAAAGCGACGGTAACCACTGCGAGCGTCGCCATGTTGAGCTTCATGAGAGACCTCCGCGAGCCCCGGGACTGCATGTCCCGGACTGGCACGAACGGGAATCGATCCGATCGTCCCGCGTATGCAGCAAACGGATACCGAACCGGCTGCCGCCCAGTACCGACAAAGTCTGGACTTGCATGACCCAAGCATTCTCCACCAGCCACCCCGCCTTCGCCAACTCCTGCTCTGCGCGGGCGGCGGTCCTGCGCGGACGGCGAATGCTGAAGAGTGTTTCTGCCCACTTCCGCATGGCTACGACTGACAATTACGGTTTGCCTCGCACTTCTTCGATTGCCGCGGGAACCGTTCCCTCGTATCGCGGCCAATGGGCCAGGAGTTCGCTGACCACAGCATGCCCCACCCTGTATGCGGCTTCAAGAGAAGGCAGGTAGGCGGCGTAGGCCCCGATGCGCTGCCGCGCGAGACTCTCGGCTGCCGTGAGGCCGCGCGGCTGTCGGTCGAAATTGCTCACCGCGCGCAGCACAAGGATGCGCTTCAAATCCACGCGGCCCGCATTGGCAAGAAACTCAAGTGACTGCAGGGTGCCGGTGTCTTCCATCGCAGTGGTCGCAAATTCTCCCTTGCCGCCGGTAAAGTAGCGCATCCAGTCCGTGGCCCACGCGTCCATGAGCTTGCCGTGCCAGTAGGTCGAAGAGGAGATTTCGTCACCCATGGCGACAAACGGGGGGCGTTGGGAAGCATCGCCATCAAAGCCGCTGCGAATCTCCTTGAGGTGCTCGGAGTCATCGAGCGGAGTCTCGCGCGTAAGGTTGAAGGCCCATTGCGCCAGGGACGGGTTCAGTGCATACATCTGACCCGGCAAAGGATTGGCGGGCTGCTCGAAGGGTTGGGCCTTGCGAAGCGGCAGATACCCGGTTGTCCAGGCGGGCGGAATCTCGCGCGCATCGATCTCGTAGCCGAGGTCTGCATCCACAACCCAACGCGCCCATACGGCCGATCCAAGAGAAACGCGGTCCGGGCATCCGCCGGCAATGCCCGCGACGATCCAATAGGCGTGGCTGAAGTCGAAGCGCGGGTCAAGGCCAACGGCCATGATCGTGGCCGCTGCGTGCGCAGTCCCCTGTCCGGTGAGCACGGCCATCTCCCCCTCGCCGTTCATGCGGACTGGATGGTAGCCGGCCGTAAGCGGATAAACGCGGTCCAGGTGATCGCGTTCCACCCAGTACTGCAGTTCACCTGGAGCATCTCCGGTGTCGGCGCCCTGCTCGAACATGGCCACCACGACGACTTTTACTGGAATCGGCTGTGGCTTCGCGGCGGCCGAATTGGCAGCCGCCGCCAGCAGTAGAAGGGAAGTGAGAACTCGCGCGCAAGTCACCATTGATTGCGATCTTACTGGAGCGGGTCGCGTTGCATACAGCATTTCGCGCTCCGAAGGGCTAACATTAATTGGACCGGCGAGGGTACTCGCATGAAGATGACCTGGATAATTCGCGGTTTGATTTATGGAGCCATCATGACCACCACACTCTCCATCGCGGACAGGGCGCAACAGGCTGCTGAACGTCATTGGGCAATTGTTCTCCACGGGGGCGCCGGGATCATTGAGTGCGCCAGCATGAAGCCCGCAACCGAGGCCGCCTACCGCGCTTCGCTCGCACAAGCGACGGAGGCCGGCGCGCAGGTGCTCGATCGGGGAGGCTCATCGCTCGACGCCGTTGAAGCCGCGATACGCATTCTGGAAGACGATCCTCTCTTCAACGCCGGGCGGGGTGCGGATTTTGCCGCCGACGGCAAAAACGAGCTCGACGCGGCCATCATGGACGGCTCAAACATGAAAGCCGGAGCTGTAGGGGACGTGACCCGCACACGAAATCCCATTAGCCTGGCGCGCGCGGTGATGGAGAAGTCGCCGCATGTATTTCTGGTGGGGCAGGGCGCGGATGAGTTTTCAGTCTACGCTGGCCTGGAACAAGTGGACCCAAGCTACTTCTTTACCGAGCGGCGGTGGCAGTCGCTGGTGAAGCAGTTGAAGAAGGAAGGGCTGCCAATTCCGCCGCGGCCCGCCGGCGCACCGCCTCCGCCGGCCGTGCCGGTGGCGGAGTTTGAACCGCCCGACGCGCACAAGTACGGCACCGTGGGCGTGGTCGCACTCGATCGGGCCGGCAACCTGGCGGCAGGCACGTCGACCGGTGGAACCCAGGCGAAGAGGTGGGGGCGTGTAGGCGACTCGCCAATCATTGGCGCCGGGACGTACGCATCAAACCAATCGTGCGCCGTGTCTGCCACGGGAACCGGTGAGTACTTCATCCGACTCACGGTTGCGCGGACGGTTTGCGCGCTGGTGCAGTACAAGGGCATGAAGCTGCAGGCCGCGGCCGACGAGGTGATTCACAAGGAACTTACCGGCTTGCATGGCGATGGCGGCGTGATTGCCATTGCGCCGGACGGCGAGATGGCATGGAGTTTCAACACCCCGGGCATGTACCGCGCCAAGCTGGCCGAGGGCGGCAAGCTGGAGATCGGCATTTATGACGACGAGCCGTGAGGGCAGAAAGCAGGAAACCTCAAAGAGCGAAACCATCCTGTCAGATACCTACTTGACCAATTGCCACTTGGTGCGCGTGTAGGCGATCTGGAAGCCTCTGCGCTCGGCGTTGCGCTGCGAGTCGCTGCCGGGTAGCGCGACCATCATCGCCAGGTCGCATTCGTGTTCGAAAGCGCAGCGCATGCGTTCACGGAGCAGCGCCATTTGCAGACCCCGCCGCCGGAGTTCGGGAACAGTGGCCGCGCCGGCAAAGAGTGCAACACCTTCGTGGATGCACAGGGCGCCCGCAGCGCCGGGTTCGCCGTCAATTTCGGCGAGGAAGCAAACAGTATGCTCTCGTGCTGCCGTCACAGCGCCAAGCTTGAGCAGGAGATCCGCAAGTTCCGGATGGTCGTGCGCCCATCCTCTCGCATTGATCCTGTTCCACACCGCCGTTTCTTGCCCTGATGCAACCCGTACGGCGATTGCCGGCTGCTCCGGCCCTTCAGGAGGCGTGACCGGCCGGTACAGAACGCTGCTCAACTCGACTGGCCTGTAGCCGTGCTCGCAAAGCATTCCCAATGCCGCAGGCCCGGCGAAAGGGCTCACCTCGTGGAGCACGGGCGCACCGCGCATCTGAAAAAAGCATTCAATCTTGTCCAGTGTCGCGTGGCTCAATTCTTCGAAGATGCCAAGGCAAAAGGTCTGCGTGCAGGGAGAGTCAACGCCATCGAACGCCGCGATGGCCCCGCCGCATTCCATCCATTCGGCGCCGCTCTCCGGGAATTGGCGGCGTCGGGCGATTACCTGCTGAACGCACGCGGAGCCTTCCGCGCGCTCCAGGCGCCTAGACAATGCAAGGTCAGAGAACGGCATGGGGATCAGTCTAGTGGATCGGGGTGCTGTGATACGAGGCGCGGTGGGGAGTTTGTCGAGTCCCACCCCAGCGACAAAAACGAAGACGACGTGCCCGGCCGAAAGGGCTCCCCCGTCGTCCAGATGTGGCAACCGGCGGGAATTGGAATACAATCGTCGATCCCACTCATCGCGAAAAGCCGCGGTGAATGGGGCACGGGGCACCTGGTCCGAACCTCAAGCTCGGAGACGCGTCAGCGGATGATCTCGAAACGCTCCCAGGGACATTTGCAGACCGGGCAGTGCTCGTACTCCTCCTCGGTTTCCGAAGTATGGCCGCAGACCGGGCAGACATAAAACTCGCGTGCCAACCCAATCCACGAATCGAGTTTCCCGCGATGTAGAAGAGCGATAGCCTGTTCATAGAGTCGTGCATGAGTCTTCTCGGCCTCGAGGGCTCCCGTAAACGTGCGCACGGCCAGCGTGTTTCCCCGCAAGGTCGCCTCGGCGAGAAACTCTGGATACAAGACCCCGATTTCATGTTGCTCGCCGCTCAGCGCCGCCTTCAGATTATCGAGTGTCGATCCCGGTTCGACCTTGTGAATCTCGCACCGCACATCGCCACCCAACTGCTTGATGATGCGGGCATGATTGGCAGCGTGAATCTGCTCCGCGCGTCCGGTGGCGCGGAAGAGGCTTGCGACTCCGTGCAACTTGTCCTCGTCCGCTATCGCGGCGAAGCTGATATATCTGGCGAACGCATTCGACTCGCCCTCAAATGCAGCCAGGAGATTCCGGATGGTAATTTCGTTTTCCGCAGCAATGACCGGCATAATCGTCTCTCCTGCACTTCGATGAAAAGCGTACGAGGACCGGCGGGGCCGCGCTGTGACGGCGGCTACAGGGCAGTGGGACCGTGAAGCAGCGTGAATGCTCATGCCGGGAGCCGAAACCACTGGTAGAATGTTGCGCATGGAGACAATTCAATACAACCTTCCGCAAGATCGCATTCCCCGTGTCTGGTACAACGTGCTTCCTGATCTGCCCAAGCCGCTGGCGCCGCCGTTGCATCCCGGGACGCACAAACCGATAGGTCCGGACGACCTGGCTCCGCTGTTTCCCATGAGCCTGATTCTGCAGGAAGTCAGCGGCGACAGCGAGATCGAGATTCCCGAAGAGGTTCGGCAGATCTACGCGCAGTGGCGTCCGTCGCCGCTCTACCGCGCGCGGCGATTGGAGAAGGCTCTCGATACGCCGGCGCACATTTACTACAAATACGAGGGCGCAAGCCCGGCGGGCTCGCACAAGCTGAACACTGCGGTGCCGCAGGCTTACTACAACAAGAAGGACGGCACCAAACATCTCTCGACCGAGACGGGCGCGGGCCAGTGGGGCTCGGCGCTTTCCATGGCGTGCTCGTTCTTCGGGTTGGATTGCAAGGTCTTCATGGTGCGCGTCAGCTACGACCAGAAGCCGTACCGCCGCGCGCTGATGGAAGTTTTCGGCGCAGCGGTTACCGCCAGCCCAAGCATGGAGACCGATTCCGGCCGCGCGATTCTTGCCGAGCATCCCGACTCCAACGGGTCATTGGGCATAGCAATCTCCGAGGCCGTGGAAACGGCCGCCAAGGACCCCAACACCAAGTACGCGCTGGGCAGCGTATTGAATCATGTGCTGTTGCACCAGACGGTGATTGGGCAGGAAGCGATCGAGCAGATGGAATTGGCCGGCGACGATCCGGATGTGATCATTGGTTGTACCGGCGGGGGATCGAACTTTGCGGGGCTGGTGATGCCGTATATCGGCCGCAAGCTCAAGGGCAAGAGCAACGCGCGTGTGATTGCGGTGGAACCGGCAGCGTGTCCCAGCCTGACCAAGGGACGCTTTACTTATGATTTTGGCGACACCGGTCACCTGACTCCGCTGGTGAAGATGCACACGCTGGGCAGCACTTTCATCCCCCCCGGAATTCATGCCGGCGGATTGCGCTATCACGGTATGGCGCCGCTGGTTTCGCATGTGCTGGATCTGGGTCTCGCGGACGCGGTGACTGTGCAGCAACTGGATGCATTCGCGGCAGGAATTCAGTTTGCGCGCGCAGAAGGGATTGTCCCTGCGCCGGAAGCTAACCATGCCGTGTCTGAAGCGATCAGCCAGGCGCTCCAGGCCAAAGCGGAAGGAAAGGCGCGTACGATTCTGTTCAACCTGAGCGGCCATGGACATTTCGACATGCAGAGCTACATCGCCTACCAGGCCGGACTACTGGAGAACTACGAATATCCGGAAGAGGAAATTGCGATGGCGCTGGCGGGGCTGCCGGCGTTTCAATAGGGGTGACGTTGAATCGTTCGTCCCGGCAATAGAATGGAAAAGGCCATCCCGGGGCGGGGTGGCCTTCTTGTTTTTCAACGAGCGTTTTAGCGATTCACGGCTGCATCGGCACGCCTTGTGTCCCCGGATTCCGGGCCATCGCCTTTTCTGTGAGCACCTTGTGCGCGTTGTCTTCCAGAGCCTGCGCCGCAGGAAGGAAGGTGACGGCTTTCTGGATCTCCGGATCCCAGTCGGCCAGCGTGCGCAACCCCTGCAACTGTCCGAACTGGATGGTCACAATCTTTTCCTTGATGCGGGTCTTCACCCAGTCGGTTACGCCGTCAATCTGCGCTTCAGACCACGCGACGTTCTGGCCGGTCAGGAACTTCTTGAACTCGGCAAGCACAGCGTCGTCCACCTGGAAGTTCTTGTCTACCTGGTGGGTGGACACATACACGGGCGCGAACTTGAAGAACACATCCTTGAACAGAAGCTCTTCCTGGAAGTGATTGCTCTGCGGGGTATCGATCTTCTCATCCGGCGTGATGCCGCCGCCGCCGTAGACCGTCCGGCCTGAATCGGTGAGTTTGACTTCCTGGTTGGTCGAGTTCGAAGGTAGCGCGCCGGCATGGTTGTAGTAGTAGTCGTAGAGTGAAACGCCGGAGTAGTTGCGCTGAATCAGGCGTCCCGACGGCGTGTAGTAGTGGTAAGTGGTAAGCGCGAGCCCGGTGTTCTCGCTCAGGTTATAGACGGTCTGCACCAGACCCTTGCCAAAGGTTGTCTCGCCGACGATGAGGGCCCGATCGTGATCCTGCAAGGCGCCGGAGACGATCTCGGCGGCCGAAGCCGTACCGCGATTGACCAGCACGACGATGGGAAAGGCCTTGCCGTTGTTGCCATGAGTGGCGGTATAGTTCTGGTCCGGATAGGCGCGGCCGCGCTGCGAAACGATGGACTGTCCCTTGACCAGCAGGTGGTCGCAAACGTCCACGGCCTGACTCAGCAGCCCGCCGGGGTTGTTGCGCAGGTCGAGTACAAGGCCCTTCAAGTCGCCGAAGCTGTTGATCGCCTCGGTCATCTCGTCCCCGGTTGTCTCCTGGAATTGCGTGAGATGGATGTAGGCGATGCCGGGACGGATTTCGTATTTCAGGTCGACGGAGGGGTGAGGGATTTCGTCGCGCACCAGGTCAAAGACCAGCGGCGCCGCCTGCCCGGTGCGAATTGTCGTTACCTGAACATGGGTCCCCTTGGGGCCTTTCAGAGCCTTGGCAACCACGTCCGAGGTCCAGCCGTCCGTTGCTTTGCCATCGACCGCAGCGATTTGGTCGCCGGGGTGAATGCCGGCCCGGAACGAGGGAGTGCCCTCGTAGGGCGTGATCACAAAGACCTTGTTTCCCTGTTGCTGGATCACCATGCCGACGCCGTAATAATGACCGCGTTGATCTTCGCGCAAACGGGCATAGGCCTTTGGGTCGTAGAAATTGGAATGTGGATCGAGAACCCGGAGCATGCCGGGGATAGCGCCGTCATAGATGGCCGCGTCGGCCTTGTCGCCTGCGATCGGCTCGGCGTAGTTCTTTTCGACCAGCGCATACACATCGGCAAACGACTTCATGCTGTCGCGAAGCTGGCTTTCGTCGCTGGCAGACTGTGCGCCTACTCTGCGCTGCAATACGCTGCCGACCACGGCGCAGACGGCGAAAAAGAGGACCACAGTGAAAACGGCGCGGCGGGCGCGGGGAGTCATAGTCGGACGGAACCTCCGGAAGGCGAGTGCGGCAGGGGCCCTTTTGCGGTGTGCCAATCCATCGAGCTTCAACCCGCCGCGAACGGCTTGATGAATCCTCAAGAACGCTTCGCCTTGCCCTAATGTGGGCGGAGCTCACGAAATTGGCATACCACTACCCGGGCTCCGCAGAGCCATCTTGGGCTAGAGTATAGCACCGAATTGTTTGACTCCGGGATGCCCCGTTCGGGTAGCGCCGACCCCTAAATGCTGCTTTCTGTATCTATTATTAGAAGGGCGGGCCGCGCCCCAAGCTCCGAGATCCCGTCCTGAATCTGTCAACCGCAGGGCATTTTTTGAAAGGGCACGACTTGGATCGGGTCCCCAGCGGGCGGTCATTGCCTTTTTGGCCGCCTTGGTATGCTCACTAATGCCGTCACGTCAGCCGCTTTGATATGGGCGAACCCTGCCCGGCGCGAAGTGTTTACCAGAACGCCATCTCTTGCTTACCGGCCAACCTCTGTAGTAAGAAAAGGGCGAATCCACTGCTAAAATCGTTTCAGCCTGTTCCGGTACTTCGGGATTTCGGCAAATCTCTATGGAGTTTCCGCAACGGCGGTTCAGGAGCGGACTATCTCAACCCAGCCCAGCTGAAAGAAGGACTCAAGCATGTCAAATTGGAAATGGACGTTGGCTGCCTCGATGGCGCTTCTGACTTCGATCGTGGGGGTGGCTCAGGATCCTGCTCCCCAGCCCAAGATCGATAAGGACAAGTTCAGCTACGCGCTGGGCATGAACTTCGGCGAGGGCTTCCGCAAGCAGGGGCTGGATCTGGATCCTGCCGTGTTTGCCAAGGCTTTCGCGGAGGCCTTCAACACCGGCAAAACCGAGATGAGCGAGCAGGAAATGCAGACCGTGCTGACGGCCGCCTCCCAGGAGATCCGGAAGAAACAGGCGGCGACGCAGGCGGCGCAGGGTGCGCAGGCGCAGGCCGAGGGCGACAAGTTCCTGGCGGACAACAAAACGAAGGAAGGCGTGGTGACGCTGCCCAGCGGACTGCAATACAAGATCCTGAGGCCGGGGACGGGCGACAAGCCGAAGCCCGATGACACGGTAGTTTGCAACTACAAGGGCACGCTGATTGATGGGACGGAGTTTGATGCGTCTGAAAAGCACGGCGGCCCGGCGAGCTTCCCGGTGAAAGGCGTCATTGCAGGCTGGACCGAGGCGCTGCAGCTGATGCCGGTGGGCTCGAAATGGCAGTTGTTTGTGCCGTCGAACCTGGCGTATGGGCCGCAAGGGCCTCCGGGAATCGGGCCGAACGCGGCGCTGATTTTTGAGGTAGAGCTGGTGTCGATCCAAAAGGCCGCGACCCCTGCGCCGGGCGGAAACCCGGGCTCGAAATAGCTGGGCGTGACTGAGAGCGCGTGATGACGGGAAGACAAGGGCCGGCGCGATGCGCCGGCCCTTTCGCGTGGTACGCAGACGCTTGCGAAGCGTCCGCGGATTTGCCGAGGGTAAAGGTGGCGTATTAGAAGGGGCTGCAAGCAGAGCCCGCATCGGAGGTCAGTGTGTTGTTGTTGGAGTACCATCCGTTGGCGCCAATGGATGGCCCTCCGTAAAAGTAGGAGAAGAAGGCCAGTTCCTGGAGAGTGTAGGTGTAGCCGTTTTTGCCTTTGACGGGGGGCATGAAGAAGCCGGCCAGGATGTCGCCAACTTCGTAATTGTTCTGACAGGCGACCGGCCCGCCCGGATCGTAGACGGGGTTGTAGGCGGCGTTGACGTCGTAGGACTGGGTGAAGTTGGCGGTTGCGGGATCGTTTGCCCACTCGCCGACCTCGTGCGAGAGCGGGACGGCGTCAGGCCAATTCCAGTAGTTCTCGTCGCCAAACTGGGTGACCCCGTAGGTAAGCGCGGGGTCCACATTGCTCAGGTTGTGATAGCCGGCGGCCTGGGCCTCGAAGTATGGTAGCTGGCCGATGACAGCACCCCAGAGGACGTTTCCGCCGATGAACATCGTAAAGCTGCCAGAGTCAACGCCGTGTGCTGCCAGCTGCGGGAGGGCAATGTACTGGAGGTACTCGTCGAAGAGGTTGATGTCAACCAGGACAGTGGGCGCGCAGGCTGAGTAGCTGAGGAACGTGCTGGACTTGGGTAGCCCGATGCCGCTGCCCGCGGGGAAGTCGATCACGACTGGGGGAAGCACCTGGGTGTTGAGACGGAGATGGTAATCTCCGGGGTCTTCGCCGGTGGCGCTCCAGAAATTGGCGCGCTGGAAAGCGTCGATGTACTGCGTGTTCCCGAGATCGGTGCCGCCCCAGACCCAGTGAGTGTCTTGAAAGATGGGCGACTGCACGGCGAGATTGAAGGGAACATTGTTGGTTTTTCCAAGACAGGCGGGCGCGGGTTTGGTGGGGTCAAAAGTCTCGTCCTGGTCCTTGATTCCGGCAAGAG
>Ga0075029_100001072_pt1 | contig 15666 bp, 16 predicted proteins | sample LitLauG_LLR_2013_FD_71391 | JGI IMG/M metagenome (GOLD analysis project Ga0075029, IMG submission 71391) | Freshwater sediment microbial communities from North America - Little Laurel Run_MetaG_LLR_2013 | ecosystem: Environmental > Aquatic > Freshwater > Creek > Sediment | place: USA...
TCAGAGACATCAGGTCGATGTTGTCTTTGAGGACGTTCACCGGAATTTTGCCCACCGCCTGCGTCGCGTCGGAATGCACCAGCACGCCGCGCTCTTTCGCGATCTTGCCGATTTCCGCCATCGGCTGGATCACGCCGATCTCGTTCTGCGCATACATCACGCTGATCAGGATCGTCTTGTCGGTGATGGCGTCGCGCAACTGGTCCAGGTCCACAAGGCCGTTCTGCTGCACGGGCAGGTAGGTGACGCGCGTGCCGCCGTGCTCCAGATGCTTGCAGGTGTCGAGGATCGCCTTGTGCTCGGTCGCGACCGTGATGATATGGTTGCCCTTTTCGGCGTACATATCGGCTACGCCCTTCAGCGCCAGGTTGTTCGATTCGGTCGCGCCGCTGGTGAAAATGATCTCCTTGGCCGTCGCGCCAATCACATCCGCGATCTGTTTGCGGCCCTTTTCCACGGCTTCCTCCGCCACCCAGCCGAAGCTGTGGTTGCGGCTGGCCGCGTTGCCGAAAATTTCGGTGAAGTACGGCGTCATCGCCTTGAACACGCGCGGGTCCATCGGCGTGGTGGCGTGGTTGTCCATGTAAATCGGCAGTTTCATCGTGGGTGCGTTCCTAAAGATGGTTGGATGCTCAGTATCTGGGGCACGACCATCTCATCTTGAGTTAAATCTGAGATGGTAATCCCGGACAGAAGTCGCAGGATACCTTCGTGCACTTTGCGCAAAGGTTCCCGAACCGGGCAGGACTGGCTCTGTCCGCAGCCTGCGTGGTCATGTTCGGTGAAGCAGTGAGTCAGGATGATCGGTCCGTCAATGGCCCGAATCGCTTCCAAAGTGGTGATCTCCTCAGCGGGACGCGACAGACGGTAGCCGCCGTTGGTTCCCTGCTCCGAGGTCAGCAGGCCAGATCGGACCAGCTTTTGCAATACTTTAGAAAGCAGAGGCATGGGAATCAGGTACGAATCGGCGATTTCCTTGGTGGATGCGCTATGGCCCCGGCGCGAAGCCAAGTGGCGCAGGGCAATCAACCCGTAATCCGCCTTTTTCGTGAGTTTCAGCATCCCAGACCTTTTCAGTCCTAGATTAAACCGTAGGGCTCCGCTTGTCAAGCGCTTCAGGGCCAGAAACGCCAGTCACAAGTGTTTGCCGCTGGGCGCGGCCAGGGGCGCAGGAAGCGTCTCGCGTTAAAATAACGCCCCGATAATGCAAACGAACTTTCTTTTGAATCATCGACTTCCTATTTTCAGTCGCGAAGGCCTCGGCCTTCTCATGCAAAAGTGTATCCGGAGAGCTGCGGGGTTGGGGCGAGTGGAAGTCCTATGTGGCTTAATGGGAGCGAGTTCCGGGGAAAGCTGACTCGTCAGTTCGTGAGAATAGGGCGCCACGCCGCTTGTCTGGTTGGCGGTCACGCTCGAAAACGTCGAATTTCACGAAAGTGCCACACTGGTGTGTCCCAAATCACTGCAAGTCGCTGATTCCAAAAGTTCGGTGGTGACTCTTCTTCAGACCCCCAGCGGGGCCGGGTGCGCGACCCTGCCCTGCCTCCGCCGCAGCCGCCAGATGCGGTATGCGTTGCCCAGCACGACGACCAGGCCCAGCATCAGCCCCCACGGCGACAGCCTCATCGACCACATGTTAATCGCCTGGGCGATTTCGAGGCTCCTCGGCGCTGTCGCGCCGGCGTAGCCGAAGCTGGCCACGACGCTTGCGCGCATCAGCCAGACGAACATCGCCGAGCCGAACGCGTCCACCGCCAGCCGCGCCCACGCCCGCGCCGGCGTCCAATACGGACGCCACACGCTGACCGCCGCAAGCGTGGTGGTTGCCGTCGCGGACAGCAAAAATCCCCAATAAAACCAGCTCCACACCGGGTTGAGGGTGATGGTCAGGCCGGGGATGAATGTGATCGTCCCGGTTCGCAGGTTCGCTGCCCAGAACACCAGCATCCCCAGGTTGATGGCGAGCTCAAACATGGCGCTGCCGCGTGGGATGAGGTTGGGATGGCGGACGGGTGGCAGCTTGCGCGGGCTCCAGTCGTCCATCAGTTTTGACCCTCCGACGCGCTCGAGAACGGCGAAGACCATGGTGACGATGGCGGCCGTGGAGAAAGCGGCCGTCCAGAGCGAGCCCCACAGAGCCCCGAGATGCAACTGGTCACCACGGAACATCGCCAAACCGATCCAAGTCAGGACGAGCGGTCCCATGGTCGCCGCGAGCGCGACCTTCAACACGAAGCGGTAAACAGGAAAGAAAGCGGGCCCGATCAGGTGCCCGGCCGGCAGGTAGCGATTGGCTACCACCACCGGACGCCCGAGTTTCTTTAAGATCGCCTCCACGTCGGCGTCGTCCACGGGGTGGCCCTGAGCCACTTCACGCTCGGCGATCTGGGCGTCGATCTCCTCCGACAGTTCCGCGGCGATGTCCTCTTTCTGGGCCTCCGGCAGCCAGAATTTTACGGCCTGCAAATAGCGTTCAATGAGTTCCATTGCTTGGCTCCTTCACGATGTCCTGTATGGATTGGTCGATGGCGCGCCACTCGACAAGAAGCTGTGTGAGCATCTGCTCGCCGTCTTCAGAAAGGCGGTAGAAGCGCTTGTTGCGCTTGTCATGCTCCCGCCACATGCTGGTGAGCAGGCCTTGTGTTTCCAGGCGCCTGAGGAGGGGATAAAGCGTGCCTTCATCCATCGCCAGGCCACGGTCGCCGAGGGTTTTTCTGAGCGTGTAGCCGTACTGCTCCGTACGCAAAGCGCCTAAAACAGCCAGCACAACCGAGCCTCGGCGAAGCTCGCCACGAAGATTCTCCAGGACTTCGATGTTCATACAGTGCACAACATAGTGTGTTATACATACTATGTTCCACACAGTATTTATTGTCAAGCCTTTTTTAAGAGCTTCATAACCGTTTTGAGTCTACAGTCGGCAAGATTGGGCAAGGGTCATGACGTCTCGGGGCTCCAGGGCCCGTTCGTACCATGAAATCTCATCGATGAGCCCGTGGAAAGCCGCCTGCCTGCCGCGACTCGCACCGAAGGTCGAAAAGCCTCTGTTCGCGGGCTCAGCGTCGGGCCCCGGGAGGTCCACGTATCCCTGCGAAACGCCCCCGATGTAGAGAAACGTCCGGTTCCCGTCTGCAACCACTGCCACGTGATACCACCGGTTTGCCTGCACGAGCGCCGAGCTGGAAATCGGCCGTCCCGCAGACGGTTCTCCAACCTGAAGCGCCAGGTGATTATCCGTGGTTTTGAAAATGCGATGACGCCAGTGGCCACTGGGGGCGCCCCCACGCTCCAGAAGGGTCATTTCTCCGTCGATCGAATCGAACTTCGCAAAGAAGGATTCCGTCCAATTCTCCTCACAGGGCCAACAGGTGGCGTCGCCGGAGCCCTCCAGAGCACCCGCGCCGTTGAACTGGAACGCTTGTCCGATAAGCCCCTGGGCAAACTGAACGGTGCCCGCAGCCTTCAGAGCCGACACGCCTACGGAATCTTCCAATGTGCCATCGCCGGAGTAGTGGTTCACGAGCTTCTCCGTCAAAAGCCCACATCCTTGTTTTTCCATGTCGAACACCAGGAGTTCGGTGTTGCCCGAGTAGGAGGCCGCGAAAGCGCGAGCGCCAGCGGGGGAGAAGGCAAACACCGAGTACCCTTTGTCGGAGAGCGGCGCGATTTCTTCCACCGTTTGTCTAGCCCAGTCCATAACCACCAGCGGGGCGCCCCCAAATATCAAACGGCGTCCGTCCGGCAGGAACGCCGCCTCAAGCGCGGTTTGCGGACGGGAAAAACTTTTCAGCACCCTGAGGTCTGCAATGCGGACCAAATGGAAGACGTGACTCGGTACTTTGGGGCATCCGGCGTGGTCATAATCTTCATTGATGCATGCATCGTTTCCATCGAGGAGCAGCAGTTTGCCATCGGGCGAGACGCTGGGGCGTCCGCCGACCATTGGAAGATCGCGGATCACGCCCATGGAGCGCTCGGAGGCGGTGTCGTAGATTTCGGCAGAGTCGTGACCGGCCCGTCCGCCCGGCCCCCCGCATTGGTAGGTGACAACGAGACGTTTCCCTTGCCCGTCCATCGCCACGTAGAGAGGACAGGCAAATTCGGAAAGAGTGGCTGCTTCGCCGGATGCCGTCAGGATGCGTTCCAGCCCCCCGCTGGACATGGCCACGAAGATCTTCTTCTCATCCGGAGTCACGGTGAGATCGAAGACCGGGCGCCTAGTGGAGATCAAGCGCTCGACACTTCCCCGGCTTGTGTTTACCACCATCACGAGGGCATCGGGAGAGCCGATATAGAGGCGCTGCCCGTCTCCACTGATCGCGGCTCCACGCGCCGGATGCGGCAGATGGAGTGTTCGTTTGACGCGCAGATCGTCGACCCCGATTTCGGTGACATTTCGCCCAAACTGCTCGATGGCGTAAAGAGCCCGGCCGTCGGGCGTGACCAACAGCCATGAGGCTCGATAGCCCAAGTCGATTCGGGAGGGAGCTCTGCCCTCTGAGGTGGATTCCGCGAAAAGCCGCCCTGTTTTTGGAACCGCCGGGGATGTTGGCTTGGAGGCAGGCGCCCGAAAATCTATGAACGGCACCCCGACTGCGATCGCCAGAAACGCCGTACCGACGGCCCATCGGAGGCTCCGCGGAACGGGCGGTGTGGAGGAGCCGTCCTTTGATTTCGATGGCGGCTTGAACGCGAAGCGCGGAACGTAAGCCCCTTCGGGCAGCGTGATGACTACGTCGTCATCGCATCCCTCCCTGGAATAATACGCCGCCAGCTTTGTTCGCAGCCGATTCGCTGCTGAGCGCACCGAGGAGTTTCTTTGAGGATCGAAACTGGCTTGGCCAAAAAGTTCGGTGCCGATCACCAGTTCCTTAAGTTCGGCTCCCTTCCCGAGCAGCGCTTGCCTCACGACGAAGGCGAGAAAGGTCTTGGAGCGTTCTGAAGTGGAGAACGTCTCGCTGGTCAAAATCCTGGCGACTTGGGCTTCAACGGCATCGCGGGCCGGCAGATTTGCGGCGGGAGCTTTCTCAGCGTTGGTCATTGCTCAGCTCTACGCGAGCACGAAGAAAGCTGAGTCTAACACCAATCCTGGGAGGAAGCTAGCGGCAAAGTCGTAGAACTAATTCTGCCTCGCGGAACCGTTGCGTAACCCCACAAACCTAGCTGAAGGGTCCGCCCAGCCCTATAGTGGACCGACAGCCTGCCCACTTGCCTGGAAACTGTACTGGCAGGCTCAGGATTCTGAAGCAAGAGGAGCTGTCTCATGCGATTGCTGATTTCCGGAAGCTTAGGCTTGGTGGTGCTGGCGATTGTGGGGATCGCCGCCCGCTCGGATGGATCGACACTCTATGCCGTCCCGCCCGGCCTTACGCCCGGCGAGACCTACAGGCTGGTGTTTATCACTGACGGGGTATACACGTCCACCGATTACAGTATTGCCGACTACAACAGCGAGGTCAACGCGGAGGCCAACGCCGTAGGATCGCTGGCAGCATTGAACACAACCTGGACGGTTATTGGTTCGACACCAACCGTAAACGCGATCGACAATATCGGACAGGACCCAGGCGTTCCGATCTACAACACGGCTGGCCTGCTGGTGGCAAACGACGCTACGACCAATTCGGGAGGCCTATTTTCAGGGAGTATATTCACCCCTATCGAATATGACGAAAATGGCAACCTTCACGCCGTGTTCGTCTTCACTGGGACGAACGCAAACGGCGTGGTGTCCTACGCCCCCTTAGGCCCGGGATTCGGGTGTTGCAGTTACGGAGCTTTACTTGGGATCCCCAGCCATACTGACTCTCAATGGGTGCAGTACACAGTCGGAAGCTCCGGGTGCACCAGTTGCTCCAATTCGCTCTATGCGATTTCCGGGATACTCACAGTCCCAACGCCCGAACCATCAACAGGCGCCATGGCGTTCCTGGGCGGCGTAATCCTGCTTTTCGCGATGAGGCGGGAGCAACTAAGCCGCCCGTCCGTCCGGGGGCTGGCTCTTGAGTGCCGCAGACTGGTCTTCGAGAAACACAACATCCGGAGGCCGCTGGCTCCAGGGGCGGCGCGGCGCGCGGTGATTCAAATCAAAACCATGCGAAATCCTGTTTAGGCGCGTCAAGACGACGCTCGATGAAAAGGATGGCCCATATGAAGGTCCGTTGCTCGCCCACCCTGGCGAAAATGGCCGTAAACTTCATCGCTTTCGCGCTGCTGCTTTCTCGCCTGAGCTGGGCTACCGAAGCGTCGTGCGGCACAACGATGGCGCTGTCCAACATCGGCACCGGCACGGGAAACGGCTGTTATACCGTCGATCAGACCTTCAGCAATCTGGTGGTTGCAAACAATGGGTCCTCAGGCGCACCGGTACAGTCCACGAGTACAGTCGCCATCGCCGGATCCAGCACTTGGGTCTCAGACGCAGCGCCATGGATCAACACAACAACGTTTTCCGGAAACACAGGGGCCAATAGCGATACTGCCGCTCCCTGGACGTTCACAGGAAGCGGGGTCGGGACGTACCTCTACGGCGCCATCGCGGTTCTCACCGATAGCGCCGAGTCCTATTTCTCTCCGCCCGGGTATCCCACTCCGCCTTCCGGGGCGTCGCTTCTCATCGCGAACCTGAGCCTGAGCGCCATAGCTTCAACTGGCTTGGACAGCAGCGATGCAATCATCGTTGGCCTGGATTTCTGCATCGGCGCTGCGGCGTGCACATTGACCGGCCCTACCGCTAATGGGATATCTCTCCAAGAGCTTTTCCAAGGCAGTAACCTCACGACTCCCAGTTCCTATCGCTGCGGCTACTATTCGACGAGTGCCAACGCGGGCGCTACTTGTAACACCGTTGGGTCCAGCGTGAATCCGATTACCGTGAGCTTGAATAATCCAGCCCCGACGCTGTCTGCAGTTGAGTATTACTACTTGGTGACGGCTGGCGCTAGCGCAACCACAGACAGCCTGACCAGCTTCTCGATCAACTATGGGAACGAGGAGGTGACGCCCGAGCCCTCCAGCTTCCCCCTGCTAGGGGCAGCCCTTGTAGTCCTCAGCATGCTGAAACGCACGAAGCGGAAACGGGAATGCCGGGAAGGAAACGAGGGTCATCCGTGAGCGGTAAAGTCCCACGATCTGAGGAGACCATACAAGCGCGATACCGTTGGGAATCATCCCATTTTATTGGCGGTGCGGGCCAGAATCAGGCGTGAGCGGAGGCGATCACCCTAATTAAAGCGGCGTCCCCGGGCTGGCTCCTTCGCGTTCGCGGCTGGCGCAATCCTGATTTGCTGATCCGGCCTGTGTTTATTGATGGAAGGCCGGCATACCGCTGGCGTTCGCGCTTCCGCCGCACCTAGGCATTGGATTCGCGCACTGCTCAAATCCCCAAGTGTGTTAAAACTCGTTAAGTTATTATTTAACAGAGGCTTACATTCCATTAATGGGAACCTCTCGCGTTTTTAGGCTTCCCAGGCGCGGAATCGGGTGATACACTAGAGGTGGCGTTTGATTGTCCCGCAAGCCTTGGCTTATGCTGTGTCCGCCTCCGTTTGTTGCCGCATTCAACCCGTAAGGAGAGGAAACCTTGAAGAATATTTTCGTTGGGAATTTGGATTTTGGCGCGACGGAAGATACGGTTCGGCAGTTATTTGAAGCGTACGGAGCCGTGGAGCGCGTGAGCCTGATGACGGACCGGGAAACAGGCCGTTCACGGGGATTTGCATTCGTCGAAATGACGGATACGGAAGAAGCGGATCGGGCGATCGCGGCTTTGAATGGCGCCAATGTGGGCGGACGGGCGTTGAACGTGAATGAAGCGCGGCCGAAGCCTTCGGGCGGCGGCGGCGGTTATGGCGGCGGTGGTGGTCGTGGACCCGGTGGTGGTGGCGGTCGTGGACCCGGCGGCGGCGGACCTCGCCAGCGCCGCGAACCTCGCTGGTAGGGTTCCGCATCTAAGTAGGCAAGAGTTCTAAAATCCATGCGGCCGGTCTCCCAAGGGCCGGCCGAAGAAATCAGGGAAACGTATGGCTGGACGTTCGCATTCAACTTTCAAGAAGCGCCAGAAGGAACTGGCCCGCGTTGAAAAGCAACGCGACAAAGCAGAAAAGCGTTTGCAATCGGGTACAAAGGAAAAAACCGGCGGCCCGGAAATCATGTCCCTGGAAGAAGCGGCTGCGCTGCGGTTCCAGGACACTCCCATTGAAGACACGATCATCGAAAACGTGTAAGCAAGTGATCTGCAATTTAACTCATGGGGCCGCGCGCTTGGGCCTGAACCTTCCCTCCTGATCCGGCGCGCGGTTACTCAATCTTTCGCAGCCGCAGTTTTCTTCTTGCCATTCATTTCTTCCCACCACAGTTGACGCTCATATTGGAGCAGCGCCTCGCTCACAATGTCGTCCATCTTGCGTTTTTGCGATTTGGCCAATTTTTCCAGGCGGACGAGCATCTCCGCTGGAAGCACAACGGAAAGGGGGCGGGTGGGCATGGGCGGCTCTCGGGGATTTCGGGCGGAGGAGTTCCCGCCAAGTGGATTAGTGTATCACGGGCAGTGGTAGCGTGCTCAGCGCGCCGAATAAAGAATCGGCTGTCACGAGGGGGCCATCAATTTTGGTGCGGATGAGAGGACTTGAACCTCCACTGAGTTGCCCCAACTAGAACCTGAATCTAGCGCGTCTGCCAATTCCGCCACATCCGCAAGGTGTGTGACTTCTCTATTCTCCTAAACCAGAGGGGTTGGAGTCAATATTCTGTCACAAAGTTGACGATCGAAGTTCGAGGATGAGGCGCATGACCAGCGCCTCGATTTCCGCGGCGACGGCCTGATACACCGGCGGGGGCTGGCCGATGGGGTCGCGCACGGGCCATTCGCGGACCCTTGCGCCGGGCGCGAGCGGCAGCTTTTCCCCGCTCATATTCACGATGACGTCGAACTGCTCCCGCGCCAGGATTTCCATGCCCTTGGGAAACAAGCCTTCGCTCGAAATATTCCTCGCCGCCAGCGCCTGCTTCGTTTCCGGCTGCACGATGGACGCGGGGCTGATGCCCGCGCTCGACGCAGTCAGGATGTCGCCCCCATAGGCGCGCGCGAACGCCTCCGCCATCGGACTGCGGCAGGAGTTGCCGATGCACACGAACAGCACGCGCTTCTTCGTGCGTTGCGGCGTCGAGGGAGGAGCCGCGGCGCGCGGCTGCAGGCTGCCCTTGAAGCGGCTCACAGCGACCCTTTGTACCAGTCGAGCGTTCTCTTGAGCCCTTCTTCGATGGAAAACTTCGGCGCGTGACCCAGCTCTGCCTCAGCCGACGCCGTTTCCGCCATGGAATGACGCACGTCTCCGGCGCGCGGAGGCCCGTATTTCACGCCGATCTCCACGCCTTCCATCTTCTGAAGCAGGGACCAGATTTCGTTCAGCGTATAGCGCCCTCCGTTGCCCGCGTTGAACATTTTTCCCGACACGCCGGGCGCGTTCGCCGCCTTCAAACAGAGCGCCGCGACATCTGCCACGTATGTGAAATCGCGCGACTGTTCGCCATCGCCGAAAATCGTCGGCGGCGTGCGCGCGATGAGATGCTTCATGAACAAGCTGAGCACGCCCGAGTAGGCGCTCGACGGATCCTGGCGGGGGCCGTAGACGTTAAAGAACCTGAGCGCGACGGTTTCGAGGCCGAAGCACGAGGCGTAAACAGACGCGTACAATTCGCCCACATACTTCTGCACCGCGTACGGCGATTTCGGACGCGCAGGCATCGACTCCACCTTGGGGAGGGTTTCGCTATCACCATAGGCCGAGGATGACGCCGCGTACACCAGCCGCCGCGCCTTGCCTTTCACCGCTGCTTCGTAGACTTCGAAGGTGCCGTTGATGTTCACTTCATGCGATGGCCTTGGCTCGTCGATCGATCGCGGGACCGACGGGATCGCGGCCAAGTGAAACACAGTGTCCGCACCCTCGATAATGGGCGCGATGGCCGCCGCGTCGCGGATATCCACCACGTGCAGACGCACGCGGTCCTTCACCTCCGCCAGGTTCTTTTCATGACCACTCAGCAGGTTGTCAATCACCTCGACCGAACCGCCCGCCGCGAGCAGCGTCCTCACCAGTTGCGAGCCGATGAAGCCCGCTCCGCCCGTCACCACATATTTCTTCATAGTTGTCTGTTTAAGTAGTCGTACGAGTCACGGGCAATTCGCTCGGCGCCGAACGAAAAATCAAACGCTTCGAGTGAAACCCAGCCTTTGTAGTCGAGCCGCCTGAGCGTGCTCAAGACCGGCTTGAAATCGTAATCGCCCATGCCGCAGTGCTTGCCGTCGGTCTCATTCACATGCACGTGGCGGATGATGCTGAAGTATTTTTCGATCAACGCGGCGTGGGGTTCCGTCTCATCCACCGCGTTATGCGTGTCGAACATGGTTTGAATCGCGGGACTGCCAATTTGTTCAACGATCGCCGCCGCCGCGGCAAGCGAGGTCACGACGTTTGACTGATTCGCCGGCAGAGCCTCCACCAAGATCGTGACGCCGCGCTCCGCCGCCTGCGATGCGACCGACGCCAATCCATCGACGTACCGCGCCGTCGCTTCCGCCACCGTCGATCCATCCACAGTCGAGCGCTGTTGCGGCGAGCCGAACACCATAACGCCGCCAGGCCCCAAGTCCGCGCACAGGTCGATTAAATCGCGAATATGCCGCCAGCTCCGTTCGCGCAGCGCGTTGTCGGGCGTCGTGACGTGCAGCCCTTTCGGTGAAACCATGAGCCAGTGCAACCCAACAAACTGCAATCCCTCGGAGGCCAAAATCCGACGGTACTCGGCGCGTTCTGAAGGCGTGATGGCGGCCGGCGTTTCGGCCAGCGTAAACGGAGCAATCTCCAGCCCCTGATATCCAATGGACCGGACGAACTTCGCCGCATCGGCGAAGGACCAGCCTTGAAATGCTTCGTTGCAAATCGCGTGGCGCATGGGCAAATTCCAGTGTAGTGAAAATCGTTGCAGTTGTTCGTTATCAGGGCTTATCCGCCGGCTCACGCCGGGGGCTGCGCAGGTCAAGTGGCGGGCTATAGCACATGCACCACTTTCGGCGCCGCTGTCGCTGGACCCGTCAGGCTCCGCGGCAGTTCGGTAAATCGGGCCCGGCTGATCAACGCGGCCGTCGCCCGCCGGTCGAAGCGCGCCAGATCTTCCACCGCGGCGCGAAACGACTCGGGCCCCGCGTTCACCGTGCCGATCACCGTCTGATTGTTCATAATCATCCGCAGGAATGGCACAGGGCCCTGTGTGTCCTTCGCGCCCAAGACCATCATCACGCCCAGCGGAGGCATATGAGCCAGTGCATGCAGCGCCGCGTCCGCCGATCCCGTCGCTTCAAACACCAAGTCCGCCGCGCCGTCGATCGATGGCTTATACGGAATGTCCATCAATTTCAAAATCGCCGCGCGCGGATGGTCCGCCGGCTCCAGCGAATGCACGCGCACCGCATAGCCGCGAGCTTTTAACGCCATGGCCGTCAGCATGCCGATCGGCCCCAGCCCGAGCACCGCTGCTGTCCGCGGCTCGCCTTCGTGCACGTCCAGCGCCCGCGCGATGGCCTTTTCCACTGAACTCAGCGGTTCGACGAGGATGGCAAAGTCGATAATCTTCAGCGGCACGCGCACGAGGTCCTCTTCCGCATCAACCGCCTCTTCGGTGAAATAGCCGTGCAGGCGAAAAATGCCGCGCTCCGTGTATTTTCCGGTCAGGCACAGGTCGCGGCGCCCGCGCGCGCAGGAATCGCAGGGAGGCTCGCAGGCGCGGCGCACCGTCGGTACCACCCAATCGCCGCGATTCAATCCGGTAACGCCCGCGCCGGTTTCTTTCACTTGGCCCAGCGCCTCGTGCCCCAGCACGAGATGCGATTCGCCCTTGGGAGCCTCGCCTAAATGGAATGCCGCCAACTCGCGATCGGTGCCGCAAACGCCCACTTCATGCACCCGGTACAGGACGTCTTTGTTGGCGAGAAACTCCGGCGCCTCGGCCTCGCGCCAGCCCAAGGTGCGCGCTTCAAAATCGATGGCCAGCGACTTCATGCCCCTGGCGCGGCCTGGCCCTTCGCGGCAACGGCGATGACCGAGAGCCCCTTCCAAGGCAGCAATCCGTCGATGCGCCGCCAGATCCACACTGTTTTATCGAACAGTTTTAAGGACGCTTTATTGATGCGCTTGCGCCCCAGCAGTTTACCGAATAGAAACCAGGACAACGCGCCCACTTTGTTCATCTGGTACACGCGGCCCACGCGCAACCCCGCCTGCTCCATCGCGGCGCGCAGTTCCTGCTCGGAAAAGCGCTTCTTGTGGCCCATCGCCTTATCCAGAGATCCATACAGGGCATGGCTCTGCGGCGCGAGCACAATGGCCGTACCACCCGGTTTCAGAATAGACGCCATGTGGCGCAGCACCGCTTCCGGATCGTCCACCGTTTCCAGAAGATTCACGCACAAGGCGCTTTCAAACTTGCCCGTCCAAGGAGCGAAATCAGCGGCGTTTTCCGGGTCCAGTTTGCACACCGTCACGCTGGGCGTGCGCAGAAAGCGGTTGCGCAGCGCGTGCAGATACAGCGGATCCTTCTCGCCCGCCACGTATTCCAGTTTGCGAGCCATGAGCCGTCCCGTCATGTTGCCGAGCCCCGCTCCCGCCTCGAACACCGTATCGCCGAGGTGCGGACGCAGCACGCGGGTCAGCCAGCTTAAGTATTGCGGCGTCCCGGTGAGGCTGTTCAGCAGCCCGCGCCCGTAGCTGGGCACATACAGATCGTCCACGAGCCAGAAATACAAGATGACTCCGAGCGCCTTTACGCCGTCCTTCCAGCCGATTTTTTTGCCTTCTTCATAGGTGCGTCCGTGATAGCTGATGGGCACTTCGTACACGCGCAGCTTGCGCTTGGACGACTTCATGGTGATCTCCGGCTCGAAGCCGAAGCGGTTGCTGCGCACCGGGATGCTCTTCAGCAGGTCAGTGCGGAACACCTTGTAGCAGGTCTCCATATCGGTGACGTTCAGGTTGCTGAACATGTTCGAGATCAGCGTCAGATACTTGTTGATCATCGAATGCCAGAACGGCAGCACGCGCGACTGCTCGCCAACCAGATAGCGCGACCCGAAGACCGCGTCGGCGCGCCCGTCCAATAAAGGGCGCATCAGCTTGATGTATTCCGAAGGATCGTACTCCAGGTCGGCGTCCTGCACCAGGCAGAAATCGCCTTCGGCTTTTTCAATTGCCATGCGCACCGCAGCACCTTTACCCTGATTCACTTCATGGCGAAAAAGCCTGATGCGAGGCTCGACCGCGGCCAAACGTTTCAAAATGTCGGAGGTGCCGTCGGTGGAACAATCGTCGACGATCACCAGCTCCCGGTCCATGTTTTCGGGCAGCGGAGCAGCCAGCACCAGCGCTAAGCTGCGCTCCACCACCGTGCGTTCGTTATAGACCGGAATGAGGATCGAGAGTAGCATGCAATCCCTCAGTATAATTGGGTTTGGCCTCCCAACCTTTACTTGAAACCAACCTGCCCGGCTATACGCTTCGGGCGCGCGGAAAAGTGCGCGATATCTACGACGATGGCGACCGGTTGCTCATCGTGGCCACCGACCGCATTTCCGCCTTCGACTACATCCTGGCTACCGGCATCCCCGGCAAAGGACGCGTCCTGACGCAGATGACTCTGTTTTGGCTGGAGTTCCTACGCGACGTGGTGCCCAATCATCTGTTGAGCACCGATATGAGCGCGCTGCCTCCCGAATTCGAGGGCCGCAGCATGTGGGTGAAGAAGGCCGCGATGTTCGACGTGGAATGCGTCGCGCGCGGGTATCTTTCGGGATCCGGCTGGAAAGATTACGTCCGCACTGGCGCGCTGTGCGGCATTCCGCTGCCCTCCGGCCTGCGCGAAAGCGATCAGCTACCCGAGCCGATCTTTACACCTGCCACCAAAGCACAGAGCGGCCACGACGAAAACATCCCGTTCGAGAACGTAGTCGAGCGCCTCGGCGAAGCGACGGCGTCGCGGCTGCGCGAACTTACGCTTACGATATATAAGAAAGCGTCCGCTTACGCGCGGGAGCGCGGCATCATCATCGCCGACACCAAGTTCGAGTTCGGGGTGGTGGACGGCCAAATCATTCTGGCCGACGAGGTGATGACGCCCGATTCGTCGCGCTTCTGGCCCGCCGAAACGTATTCGCCAGGCGGTCCGCAGCCGTCGTATGACAAGCAGTTCGTGCGGGATTATCTCGAGTCGATCCACTGGAACAAGCAGCCGCCTGCGCCCGCTCTGCCGCCGGATGTCGCCGAAAAGACGGCCGAAAAATATAAGGAAGCCTACCGCGTGCTGTCGGGTAAATCGCTATGAACCTGCTGGACCTGGTGCTGGCGATCATCGTCGGGCTTTCCATCGCGGCGGGCATGAAGGCGGGCTTCGCGCGGGTCGGCATCGGCTTCATCGCGGCGATTTGCGGACTGGTCTTCGGCTTCTGGTACAGCAACGTACCGGGGGAGTGGATTCGCGAACACTGGACGCTGTCGCCGAACATGTCCAATTTGCTGGGGTTTTTCGCGGTGTTCTTCCTATGCCTGATGGCGGGAGGCTTGATTGGCCAACTGCTGGCGAAGTTATTCAAATGGACCGGCCTCTCCTGGCTGGATCGTTTTCTGGGCGCAGTCTTCGGCCTGGTGCGCGGCGCATTGTTCGCCGTGATCTTCGTCGCTGTGATCATGGCCTTCACGCCGAAACCAATGCCGACATGGATGGTCGGCTCGCAGGCGCTGCCTTACGTGGTCGATGCGTCGAATCTGGCATCGAAGCTGGCGCCCGAGGCGGTGAAGAATGCCTTCCGCGACAGCTTGTTCGAAATCCGCAAGCTGTGGCAGGAACAACTGCAGAGGAAACACAAAAAACAAGAAGAAGAACTCAAAAAGGTTGACAGTTGAGCGAACTCTTAATTTTCGATCTGGACGGTACTCTCATTGATTCCAAGCGCGATCTGGCGGACGCCGTCAACGCCATGCGTGTGCATTTAGGCGAGCCCCCTCTGGCTGATGAAACCGTCTATTCGTACGTCGGAAACGGCGCGCAGGTGCTGGTACAGCGCGCTCTTCCGGGGCGCCCGGCAGAGGAGATCGACCGAGGGCACCGCTTTTTCCTGGAGTATTACCGCGATCACATGCTGGACGCGACGACGCTCTATCCGGGCGTGCGCGAGGCGCTGGACACATTGCTGGAAATGCCGGTGAAGATGGCCGTACTCACCAACAAACCGGTGCGTTTCAGCGAGCATCTGGTCAAAGGCCTAGGCCTGGACGGTCATTTTTTTCGCATTTACGGCGGCAACAGCTTTGAGGAAAAAAAGCCGCATCCCATCGGTATTGAGACGCTCATCAGCGAATCCGGCATCGCCCGCGAGCGCACCCTGATGATCGGCGATAGCGCCGTGGATGTGCTCACGGCGCGCAACGCCCAAGTGGAGGCGTGCGGCGTCACTTGGGGATTTCAGCCGGAGACGTTCGCGACAGCGCCGCCGGATTTTCTGGTGGATCGAATGAGCGAACTGGTGGCGCGAGTCACTGCTTTACTTTAAATTCGCCTTGAGCCGCGACCCCCGCTATTCCTTCGGCAACTGGATCGTGATGTTGCGATACTTCATGC
>Ga0075029_100001073_pt1 | contig 15663 bp, 21 predicted proteins | sample LitLauG_LLR_2013_FD_71391 | JGI IMG/M metagenome (GOLD analysis project Ga0075029, IMG submission 71391) | Freshwater sediment microbial communities from North America - Little Laurel Run_MetaG_LLR_2013 | ecosystem: Environmental > Aquatic > Freshwater > Creek > Sediment | place: USA...
AATATTCTGAACCTACCATTGGAGTACTTGGGAGCCATTCTGCTCTAGAGGTAATGGATGGTGCAAAAGATGAGAATTTTAAGACAATAGTAGTTTGCCAGAGAGGAAGAGAGATTCCTTACAAAAGATTTTCAAGACTGGCAGATGAGATCATCATACTAGACAAGTTCCGAGAAATGTTATCTCCAAAGATTCAGGCAAGGCTTAGAGATTCAAGCACAATAGTTGTTCCACATCGGGCACTTACTGCTTATTTAGGATACGAGGGAGTAGAAAATAAATTTAAAGTGCCATTGTTCGGAAACCGCGCCTTATTTCAAGCAGAGGAGAGGGCAAACAAGAAAAACCAATACTATTTACTTCAAAAGGCAAAGATAAGATTTCCAAGATTATTCAAAGATCCAAAGGATATAGACGGGCCAGTCATAATAAAAGTTCAGGAAAAGAAACGCAAACTGGAAAGAGCATTCTTTAATGTTTCATCATATTCAGAATATAAGGAAAAGACAGAGAGCAAGATAAAACAGGGCTTGATTTCAAGAGAGGCACTCAAGACTGCAAGTATAGAAGAGTTTGTCATAGGCACTTACTTTAATTTCAATTATTTCCATACCCCAATATCAGACGAGGTAGACTTTCTTGGAATAGAAAGAAGGCTGCAGACTAATCTTCATGACTTTGTTTCACTACCTGCAAGACAACAGTTGGATACAAATATCGAATTGCAAAACATAGAGGTTGGTCACACACCTGCAAGCATCAGAGAGTCCTTGCTTGAAAAAGTCATCGATATTGGTGACAAGTTTGTAAACACTGTAAGAAGGGAATATGCACCTGGAATAATTGGCCCGTTCTCATTGCAGAGCGTGATAACACGCGACTTGGACATTGTGGTATATGATGTATCATTAAGGGTGCCAGGAAATCCTATTCTTGCCACAACCAGTCCTTACACCAAATACAAGTATGGAGAAACTTTTGGTGTCGGACGCAGAATTGCAATGGAGTTAAGAAAGGCACAGCAAGAAGGAAAACTAGATCAGGTATTGACCTAGGCTTCCATCTTTTCTTTTAAAAGACTTTTTCTAACCAATATAGGAATGTTGTAAAATGAAGCTAGTGCTATTGCATCAGATGCACGATAGTTACGCATTACAAGATCACTTTTTCCTGTGAAATAGACATTTGCACGCAAGACACTGCCGCTTTCGTATACTTTGATCTTTACCAGAACAAGTTCATTGAGCTCTGCGATCTCTTCAACCATGTTGTATATGGTGGGTATGGCCCCACGCTGTCCTTCTATAAAATTAGAAATGTGTCTTGCCACCTCACCTGAAAAGGCCCGCATGTGAAACTCCTTTCCATCATTTGCCTTTAATATCAAAAGTCCTTCAACTCCGTACGGATCTACAAAACCAACATATGTTATCTTGGTTTCAGCATAATCAGAATCTTGAGGTTCGTCGATCTTCACGACTAGTATTATAACCCAATCACCCAAGATAAACACTTTGGAGAAATTCAGAGATAGAATTTAATGTCAGGGTAGAGACCTTGGACAAGTGGAAAAACAAAAGTCACTAATAAGATCAAATGTTGCTCTCATACTAGTAGGTTTTTTAGCCATAGTAGTTTCTTTTTTGGCGTATGCAAAAAACAGCAGCATGATAATCACTCCTGCTGCCATGCCTGCATTGCAGAGATTGGCATTAGCAACATACGTCGTATTGTTGGCATCTTTTATTGCGATAGGATGGGGATTATACAAAACATACAGAACAAAGATTTCATCCGCAGATGCAACTGTTCTTTCCGTCATTGCAAACTCCATAAACAACAAGAGGGCAAAACAGATTTTTGTAATCAGTGCAGTAGGATATGGATTATTCTTTGCTTTTACATCAGGAATAATAATCTACAAGCCTGAGATCAATGCCACAGATTATGGTTTTCCAAAACCTCCACATGTAGAACTCTCGCCGTGCTGTGACCTACCGGGCTACATGCCTATGATCTTTGCTTTTTTCACAGAGCATGTAGGACTTCAAATCATTCCCTTGAATTTGTTGCTGCTAGTTTCAGTATCATTTTTGGTTGGTTTGAATTTTGCGATATCATCAACAGTATTTTCAATTGCAAAAAGTGGAGGAAAACTAGGAGCATTTGGAGCAATAACCGGTCTTTTTGTGGGATGTCCAACATGTGCGGGAACGGCTTTTACGATGCTATTTGGTTTTGGAACAGGAGCTACAACTTTTACATTATTTTTGACAAGCTTTGAAGCTCAGGTCCAGACCATATTCATAGCAATATCAATTCCAGTTCTCCTTGCAACTCCGATCATGATGGCAAAGAGAATAAGATCACAAAATGGAAGCTGTGCAGTAGAATCTAAGCAATAGTTTTTTTCACCAGAGGCCTCTTCCAGTCTCCAATGTCATAGCCAGCTTGTCTGAGAAATTTTAGAGTAAGTTTGTAGACTAGCTCATCATGTTGGGCAGAGTTTAAAATTAGATCCCATCCCACTTGGCCTGTTTTCTTGATTTTTTCTTCCATTTCTAAAGACAGTGTCTTTGCAATATCTCTGCACTGATCAAAGGTCTTACCGTTCTTGTATGCCCTAGTTCTAGAATCGCATGCATCCATCATATTCAACAATTAACAGGCCAAATAAAAAGCTCAACTAATTTACAACGAGATGCCAGTTTGAAATTAATATCTTAATAGCCCCCAACCTTGACACATTTTTCAGTGAACAATCCTAATCCCTTGGATGTAATCCTGTGGACATTAAGACGTAGAGAAAATGATGTCGTAAATCTCTACAATTATCTTTCTGGATTGATGCAGATTTCAACAGGGGGAAATTTCCTCAATTTTGGATACTGGGACAAAACTACGAAAGATCCAGTTGATGCACAATCAAATCTTTGCAACATAGTAGGAAAGATGGCACAACTAACAGATGCAAAAAAGATCCTAGATGTCGGGAGCGGTTTTTCAGAGCCTGCCCTGTTTTGGAAGAAAAATTATCCAGACATAGACATAACATGCTTGAATATAAATTCAAATCAACTAAAATCTGCAAGCAAGAGATCAGATGAAAGCGGGTATAAAATCAACTTGCTAAATTCGACTGCTACAAAGATTCCACTGGCCAATGAATCCTGCGATAGGGTAATTGCATTAGAATCAGCACAGCATTTCAAGCCAATTCATGAATTCATATCAGAGGCAAAGCGAGTTGTCAAGAAAGACGGGTTTGTAATACTTGCAATTCCAGTTATTTTAGAACCGACAAAAATGAATATTTTAAAAATAGGCATACTAAAGTTTACCTGGTCCTCAGAACATTACGATTTAGAGACTGTCAAAAAGACAATTAACGATGCAGGCCTAAATATAATAGAAACCAAGCTAATTGGATCAAAAGTATATTCACCCCTGGCAGATTACTATGTAAAAAATCATGAAATTTTAAGATCAAAGATCCTAAAAATGTATCCTTCCTACGTGGAGAAGATATTATTCAAGTCAATACTGAAGATGAGCAAAGTGGCACTGGATCAAACTATCGAATATGCACTAGTAAAATGTAAAAAGTAAAACCTTATCAAGCCCTAAAATCTGTAACTTTTCATAGCATACCATTTCCGTCTGGATGCTTGTCTGCGTAGGTACTCTCTACGCAGCGCCTTGTTAATTTTCAATAGTATTTCAGCCGATTCCAAGATAAAACCGTAAGAATTATTATCATAAATCAGTAAAGGAAAAACATGGGGCTTTTCAAGAAAAAAGAAGAATCGGTTGCAACAAAGTGTAAAGAGTGTGGCCTTGAGTTGCATGATCCAGTAAGACTTGATAGACATATGAAAAAAGCACATAAACATGTTTCACAGAAAAACTTTGACGAGCCTGGAACCAACGCAGGCGGAATGTGGTAAGGTACAGACCTTGTTTCTAGTAAAAAAGGAAGTGTAAGAATGGTTTCTTTTGACATAATCAATAATTTAGCAAACTTTGTAATTCAAACTATATCAAATACTGGATATCTTGGAATCTTTGCTCTCATGATAGCTGAGAGTGCACTGATACCAATTCCTAGTGAGATAATCATGCCATTTTCAGGGTATTTGGTATCCACTGGAAAATTCAATCCAATTCTGGTCATAATAGCAGGCTCTGTTGGAAATCTTGTGGGGTCCCTTGTTGCATATGTCATTGGCATAAAACTTGGCAGAGAAGTTATCCTAAAGTATGGAAAATACATCCTATTAAAAAAATCTCATTTAGATTGGACAGAATCATATTTTAAAAAATATGGTGATAGATCAACATTTGTAAGCAGACTTCTACCAGCAATTCGAACATACATCTCATTGCCAGCAGGTATTGCTAAAATGAATTTGAAAAAATTTGCAGTATATACTTTTTTAGGTTCCATCATATGGAGCACAATGCTGACCTATACTGGAATAGCATTGGGGGAAGAATGGGTCAAGATAAGGCATTATTCAGACTATATCAACGGACTTGTCATAATAGGAATCTTGATAATTATAATTATCATAATCAAAAGGAGAGTTGGTAAGACAGAAACAAGCTAGCGTTCTTTATACTTGCTTAGTTCTTCTAAAATAATCTTAAATATTGTTTCATTGTCAAGCAATACACATAAAATATTATTTTCCTTGCATGCCTTGCCAATTTCCACGTCTTCAGTGACTACAATCATCCCATTTTCTTCTGCATATTTTATAACAGAATAATCACTTGATAGCTTTTTGCCTTCTGCAATTAGTTTTTTGACACTAAATGCCTGATATCCAAATTCTTTGAGTTTGATATCTATTCCATCATACATTTCATCAACTAACACCTTCATTGTCAATATCCGATTGAGACTTCTATTATTATGTTAGGATAGAGAAGCATTTATCATATTTTTTATAGACTTTTTCTAGTATGACAAAAACCCACTTGAAATAATTTTATTGCATATCGAGGAACCAATTCCGGGCAGAGAATTTCATAACTTGAATTTTCTAAAATTGGAAGGGTATTAACTTGTCAATCCAGATACATACTATTTACGTGATAATTTTTTTGTTACAAAAAACTCAAAGATGGATTAGGGATCAGACTTTTATGTGATAAGCGCGTATTATTATCAATGAGTATTAACAAATCAACAAAAAAAGGCGGTTTGAAGATTCTCAAAGGCGTAAAGATTGCACTAAAAACACTAGTGTTTGATTTTGAATAACACAAGACATAGAGGAAATCCAAGATAGAAATAATATAAAAACAAGTTTATGAAAAATTGTTCAACAAATCTTTTGACAAAGAATTACTAGACAAAAAAAGTCTTAGTTCTTGAATAAGATGTATATAAGTCCAAATTTTTCCCCAAGTTATGATAAAGACAATCAGCATTGCAGGATTACAAGAAGGTATGCCGTTTAAGAAACCGTCAGTAGATCTTGCGGAACTTGCAGAAATCACTTCCTCAGGACACCTTACTTGGATCGAGTGTGTTGTTGACAATATCATAGAGGAAACTCCAAAAATTCTAGAAAAATTGAGTATCAACATGGATCCGTCAATATTATTATCAGGATATGTATCAAATTATGAAGATCGAGCAGATACACTAGGTCTCATGATACCATTTGTCGTACCGGGGAACAACAAAACTTTGACTGCTCCCATTTTGATATTCATGAAAAAAGATTTGATAGTAACAATTCATGATGACTATGGTGGAAAGATAACACGTTTGTACAATTATGCTCCTACTGTTTTACGAAAACTTCCAAAAGAAGCTGAAAGTTGGGCAGATAGACAAACTATACTTTTAGCAAGAATCATAGATGAAATTTGCGAAGCCAATTTTTCAATACTACGACTCATAGTAGAAAGAGCCGAACAATTTGAGATCGATATAGCGGGCTCAAGGCAAGTTACTAGGGATATTTCATTAGAATTATCAAACATGAAGACATCGCTTTTGACCTATCTGAACGCAATATGGGCTACTTATGATACAGTTCACAACCTAAAGCATGGAGATGCAGATATGGTATCAGATGATGAAGTGATTCTTGCAAAATTCGAGGTAATTCTTGGAAGACTTGATAGGCAGATACAAATGTCAGAAAACGTCATGCAAATGGTTGCTACCGGGGTAAATGTAGTCCAGACCGAAGTTACAAACAAGGTTACCATCCTCATCATTTGGTGGACAGTAGCTGGAACGGCAGAGCTTGTACCAAATACAATAGCAACAGTATTTGGACTGTATCCCAACCATGAGTCGGTATTTTTCCCAATAGTTGGAACAGTAGTAGGCTCTGCAGCATTAGCAACTGCAGTTGCCTATTTCTATGTAAGAAAGTTCTTTGGGCAGAAGCTAGGCTTTGATAAATTCAAGAAATTTCGAAAGAAATCAGTTAAATAATTTTTAATAATGCAGCCTTTTGAGATTTTATCTATTTTAACCATCAATTCTTTGTAAAAACCAAATATTTCCTTTAAAAATTATTTAAAGATGTCATAAATCAATAAAACTACGATCTTTGGCACAGAGTTAAAGATTCATAAATCGAGTTCACATAATGTCGAAGAATTACGATCTATGAAAGACTTTGGCACCCTTGAATATGTTTTAGATACATACTCAAAAAATTGGACTTGGAAATTAACTGGCCCTAGAGCAGTAAGCATGGTTGCTCGGGTAATCCCACATGCATGGTACGGCAATGGTCCGGAAGAGGCAATAGTTCCAGATACCATCCAAAATGTAGAGAAGATAAAATGGATCATGGATAGATACCCCCTTGAGATTAGATCAAAATCAATATGGCATAGAAAAGTTCGCAAAGTTATAGTCCCGCAAAAAAAATGGACAAGAATTGAAAAGCTTAGAAAAGCAAATCCTGGTCCGCAATTTCGAGGAAATCTTCTTGACTTTCAAAGAGAGGGGCTAGATTTTCTGCTCAAGTCATATGGAAATGCACTCTTGGCAGACGAGATGGGGTTGGGTAAAACTGTACAGACCTTGGCATATCTTGCTACAGAGAAGCAAACGTTTCCAGTGCTGATCGTAGCTCCACTGGTTACATTAAACAACTGGCAAAGAGAGACTCAAAAATTCCTAAAAAAACGCAGTCGCAATGGAAAAATAATCGAGGATGGATATCCATCATCTATTTTAATCCGAACCGGCAAATCCCAAGAGATCGAGAAACATGACGTGTATATCATAAATTATGATCTGCTTCATAAGAGAATAGATGACCTTTCAAAATTAAATATCAAGACAATTGTTTGCGATGAAGTACAGCATCTACGATCAAAGACGACTAAAAAATACATGGCTGTAAAAAAACTTGCGGCTCTAGATTCAATAAAGTATAGGGTTGGCTTGTCTGGAACGCCAATTTACAACAGAGGTTCAGAGATATGGCCAATTGTAGACATACTAAGACCTGGACTTTTAGGTACCTTTGATGAGTTTTGTGAGTACTTTTGTTATGTCAATGAAAAAGGAAAGGCGATCGTGCTTGAGAACAAACGGGCAAGTTTGGGCGAAGAATTACGCAAGCATGTCATGCTAAGACGAAAAAAATCTGATGTTCTAAAGGAACTCAAAGAGAAGGTAAGATACAAGGAACTCATTGATTCAGACATTAATTACTATCACGCAGAGCTTGGCAAGATTTGGGAAAGATTAGAAAAAGAGCAGAAAAGTGCAACAAGTGCCTTTGACAAGTTTTCTTCATACAAGAGGGCAATACAGAGTGAGAGACAGGCTGCAGGAGTTGCCAAGGTTCCCCATGTAATTGAATTTGTTAAAAACATAATGGAGATTGAAGAGAGTGTCGTCGTATTTTGTCATCACAAAGCAATTCATGAATTGCTTCACAGAAACTTGGCTGAATACCAGCCGGCATCCATAATAGGGGGCCAAAGTGATAAGGAGAGACAGGAAGGTATAGACAGATTCCAAAATGGTGAAACTAAGCTTATCATAGCAGGTCTGCGTGCCGGAAACGTTGGAATTAATCTAAGCAGAGCAAGATATGTAATATTTGCAGAACTTGACTGGAGTCCTGCCATTCACAGACAAGCAGAAGACAGACTACACAGAATAGGTCAAAAAAATACAGTCTTTGCATACTATTTGATGGGCAATGGAACATTGGATGATCATGTAGCAGATGTATTGGTTGACAAGAGTTATGAAATTGATGCAATAATGGATGAAAAGATAGAGACATTTGAAAACAAGGAAAAGGCCGAACTTATTTTAGCTCAGATTCATGACAAACTGGCAGCTAGCATGGGCAGATAGGTTATGCTTCTCTGACTTTATACTGGTCAAAAAAATCCTGACCTTCTCCTAGTTTCTCTTTTAGAAACGATTCCAATTTTTTTATGATTTCTGTCCGAGACATTTTTCCTTCAATGGTATCATAATAAGGAGATTCTGACTCACGGAATTTCTTGTAACTCATTGCCTTCATGACATAAAATACAAGGTACTTGCACAAGTAGTTTTGTATTAAAGATACAATGAAAAGATTTGATTTAGAATTGTGATGATATTACAAGTGTAGTAGTGGTACGAATTTGTGGAATCTTTCTTATCTGGTTTTCAATAATTTCCTTGAGTGATTCTATGGTATTGGATTCTATTATAGCCAGAATGTCATACGGACCGCTTGTTCTCACGCTCTCTTTTACTCCTGGAATAGATTTAATCTCATCAATTACTATATTTTCAGAGCCTGATTCACAATTTATCATTACACATGTAGTCTCTGTATTTTGACGCATTTGTGGTGTCTGAAGCATGACTACTATAGGGGGTTTTCACATATTATACATGCTCATCAATGTAGCTGATTTATCATAATACTAGCTTATTGAGCAGATCGCAGATCATCATTTTGTCTGGAACAGCTTCAATTTTTTGAATAACATGTGTAAATAATTCAGTCCCAAGAGTAAAATTGAAAAATATAATCAAAGAAAAAATGTCAAATCAAACATTAGGTGAACTTGTAAAGACAGCTGACAAGATAACAATCGACGAAGTCAAGGGTAAAAAAGTGACCTTGAAGATAAGCTGGTTTGATCTAAAGGGATCACGAAAAACAAAAAAGATCTTGCTCAACGAGAAAGACAATATTGAATTTTAGATAAAATTCTGTGTTTTGTCTTTTATTGCAACCCCCAAACTCTCTTTTTCTGTTTTTAAACAATTTCAGGCACGATATAACCAGTAATGAAGATCAAGATATAGATTTAACAGAGATATGACATAATTTAGTGTCCAAAAGCATGATGATCGCGTGCGAGTACCTATGACCTTTGTTTTATATGAAAAAAAACCTTCAATGTTTAGCAAGTTATTTGTGCTATATACTACAGATTATGAAAACATGGACGATGATGACGATGAATAGTAAAGACCAAGACAGGATTTTGAATTAATGCCAAAATTATACACAGTGTTTCTTGATTATCTCTAAAATGCCAAATGGGATTTTTCCAAGATCAAGTTGCCTTTCAGAAGATACAAAAAGTACATTATCTCTTATTGGAAAACTCATCAGGATTACTCTTTCTCTATATGAAAGTGAGAATTCTACTTTACCAAATTCTTCATCAAACTCATGACGCATTCTTACCCTAAGTGAGAGTTCCATGAACAGCATCTCATCTTTTTTGGCATCTTCAAGAGATTTGAGACCCTGCTTCATACCACCTGCAACAAGTTTTCCCTTACCGTTAATTATTCTAGCAGACCTTATCTTTCCATCCAATTCAAAAACTTTCGTACATATTGCATCAAAATTAGACCTAGTTCCATCATCAGACATGACATAAGGAGTCCAAGCCTAACAAATTAACTTTAATTTCATCACAAGGCATCATTTCAGGTATTTGGTCATTCTCAGGCTTGTTCAGATCAGTAAAGTTTAAGGCGTACAACCAAGAATCCTATGTACGAATTACAAGCCGTTATTTGACAAGATTATGGACATTGATCCCAAAATTCGTTTTGCTACTATATTTGATATGAGTGGGAAGGTTTTGTTTAGTGCACACCGAGAAGGCGTACAGAACCTGCTTTCAACAGAGGAGAGTCAGAAATCATTACGGCTTGCAATCAATGCATGGAAGGCAAGAAACGAAGTTTCAGATAAAATAGGAAAGGGAAAATATGCCCTAGTAGAATATGAGAAATTGAAGCGAATTACAATGCCTTTGGATTCAGAACATATACTCTACATTACAACTGACGTGGAAGCTGACCACGCCCCAATAATTTACAGGGCGTTGAGGTTAAAGCATGATGCACTTCATTCGCCTGAAGGAATGCCCTAGGTCAAAACACAAAATCATCAGATTAAAATACTATAGAGTCCAATGGATAGTTAGAAATGATAGTCGATCTAGCATCAGTGCTGAGTCACATAATTGCATTATGCACTGGAAACGTTCACCCATAATCAAAAATCAGTAAACATCACTGAACAAATTTTTAACAAACAGATAGAGTCAGGTTTTCCAGTTGATTTTAACTAGATTATGCTTTGGATTTCAGTGGATGAACTAAATAGTATAACATACTAAATCCTATAGAATTGGACACAATACCTTCAAGAGATAAAATAAAGATTGGAACTAGTGTATCAATAGTGCAAAAACAAGACCAAAGTTCTGGCAAGTTAACTGAAGGAACAGTGAAACGGATTCTTACCTCAAGCAGCTTTCATCCCCATGGCATAAAAGTAGAACTAGAGAGCGGTAAGATAGGCAGAGTGCAAAAAGTATCTTGAACGGTATCCTTGATGATTTACTGCCTCTTCCTTTTAGGCAGAAACAGAATCACGGTTCCTAGAACAATTAGGATACCAACTAGTGTGGTATACATCAATGCCAATGGTAGTGACCTGACATAATCAGTTTCCAGGTTTGGAATTAGAATAGAGCCTGCGGCAAGTTGCCATATCAGAAAAAAAGAGCCAGTTAACGCAATTATATACATAATCAGAATTTTCCGAAATGGCTTCATAAAATTACTACCAACATGCCAGTGTTAAACAATTTCTAAGAATATGCGTATGATTTTATGTTTTTCTCGTTCTTGGATTATTTCCTTGTTTCCTTTTTTGCCGTCTAGATGCATCGTACTGTTTTGCTCTATTATCAGCATAGTTTATCTGGAGCATAACATGTCTAATTTTTTTTCGCTTCTTCTCGTCTGGAAAATGAAGAAGCATAAAATCATCAAGCTCGTCAATACCTCTTTCGTCTAGTATCTCTAATGCAATTCTGCCTGCTTCACGTGAATTATCTAGTCCACATTTTGCACACATTGCACCTCGCAAAATTTTTGCTCTACAAGTAGAATTAACGCAACGCATCACAGAATAAAACAGGTGCAAGATCTATAAAAACAACCCGAACCTAAATTACAAGACTAGTACTGATACAACGACTACTCACATTTTTTGCAGAGACGGGCAGAGAAACCATCAAGTTTTAATTCATCATAATATAGCAAATAAAAGAATTGGTTGAACAAGAATGCCTGGAATGTCTGTCCAAAAATACCGGCGAGTATATGGACCCAATAGAAAAAAGCGATGGTATTCACTATTATTTTCTATGCGAAGATTGCAAGCATGAATGGGAAATAATAAGAAAATAAATCTTCTTAAATTTTTTTGTTTTGTTAGCATAACAAATAGAAATTGCTAAATCACCTGTCCAACTTGGAATAACAATGAGTTTCGAGGGAATAGACAACCAGATTGAGCGTTACACAAAAAAAATTAATGAAAAAACCGAGCAACTCAAGGATCCTAATCTTAACCAGGATGCCAGAAAGAAGTTAGAATATGAAATTGCAATTGCCATACAAGAAAGAACAAAATGGAAGATAAGAAAAAACAATCAATTTACTACAAGACACAAGAAATAGAAAGTTTCAGCTAGTTCTTGACAGGCAAGATAATCCGACTATTTAACAGATTTAGCAACAGGCCTCATTCCGCCATGTATGTCATTTTTACAACCATCACATAGAAATTGGTCAACAGATCCTTTGCCATAATGACCGCATCTACAGCTTGTACATGAACATAATACCCTATCAAATACTTTCATACTGATGTGACAACATATTACGAATATTAATACATGTTTTCATCCCTAGTTCTTTAATCCGTCAACCAAAGCTTTGACAGATTTTAACATATCTTTAATGGTGATACCCATTTCATGCATGTCTTGACTAGTACTAAAAGAATCTACTGTACTTTTGGCGGATTGAACTAATCCTTTGGTTTCGTTTACGATTCCAGTTTCTTCTAGTTGTTTTAGTGTATTTTGCATCCTTGTTGAAGCCTCGTTTATGTTCTCTGAGATCACACGAAAGTTTTCTATGTTCTTTACCATTTCAGGCGTTTTGAGAGCATCGATTATTTCCTTGGCGATAACACCAGTATCCCTAATTTTGCCAAATGACTCTAGCACTCCAGGTGTTTTAATTTGGCGAATTATTTCCACTGCACAAAATACAGTTTCTTTTATTTCCTTTACTTTGCTAGTTTTTTCTTCTTGTGCCATGTTATGGTCCCCCTAGAAACAACGTGCAGAGAAAGATTTTGCCCATTGCCAAAAGGTGTTCTTTTCCCTCTACCCATTGCATGATTTGGACTGCATAGTCCAGGCATTTTGTCAGCGTTGCCGAGTCAGTCATGGGAGTTTGCCTCCTTGTGTCTTGGTTGTCTTTATTGTTGTCATGCTGTAAATACGGCAGAAAAATTATATATCAATTCAAGACGATTTTGCAACAAAAATGTTGGGTTGTGCCTAGGAGGAGACAGAAAAGTACCTACGGATAGTCAGGAATTTATTTTCGATATAGCCACAGCCGATTTTAATCGTTTCAGCTATACAACTTGGGATTTAGCGATTATCTTGATCTAGCTAATTGAGTATTAAAGAAACTAAAAACGATCATGCCAACAGACAGCAAAATGTTTTGCCAAAGTTGATCTCAGTGCTACGGCAATGAGATTGCATATTCACCAATGAAGCAAATCAATGCATGAATTGGCGCATTAGATGAAAGATTGTCAAGCAGTTATTATCAACTGGCCCTAAAGACAACATACAACAAACTCGCATGTGTCAAACCGTCTGATGTGCACTAGATTATGAAAACAGGATGAATTGAGACAAGATAACATTATGAAAATAATATCAGAGTACAAACCAAATACTTGGTAGAGTTGGGTCATACCTACCATGTTGGTCTGATCTCATTTGACTGGTTTTAGCATAGACAATTATAATGTGAAAAAAATACATATAGTATGGGCGACGGAATAGGAGGTCCTGTAATTAGTTGCTTATCTGGCAATACTTTTGAAATGTCGGTCACTCATTTCCGCAAAGACAACAAGGAAGAGTACGGAAAAGTTGAAAGAATCGTAATTTCCAAGGTTGACAATCCAGACGATCCACAATATGAGGAAAAAACGGTTTATGATCTAGAGCGTGCACTAAAGGGCAAATTTGTGACTTGCAATGTACAGTACAGGGATCCAAAAACTGACAGATTAATTTGCAACGTTTTCGTTCAGAACCCTCCAGAATAGCCAAATATGTGAAAACATGAATATGAGACTTATTTTCCAAAATTTTAAGAAAATATCAGTCGCATAATTTAGGAATTAGAGTAATTTTGGTTGGAATTAGCCGGACCAGTATCTCCAATCGGTCAAAGGATTGCCATACTAACATCATTCCGTTTGGAGTCTACGGTCTGTAACATGGTACACATGATAGGATAAATTGCTTACGAGATATCAAAAAAGACCTTGTTTCATTTGCTACTGATCCCATACTCCTAACTAGGGAAATTAAAAAACTCTGAAAATAGGAGATTTTTCCAAGATGCAGAGGACAAGGTAAAATCACTAACAAAGGACATGCCAGAAACTGGAAAGATTTCAGCAATTGGCAAGATAACCCATTTTAGTAGTTTTGCAGCATATTTACCAAAGCTTTGTAGAAATCACAAGGCGTATTGGATGATTTTTGTAAACTGGATGAAAACCTGCAACCAGTGTTTATATTCAAATGATTTACACTTTCTCTTAGACGTGGTCCAATTCTTGTATTATATATTAAATTGGACATTTAAAACTAGAAAAAATGCACTTTGTTGCATTCTGCTATCATTAACATTAGGTTTCATATCCCTAGTTCCAATTATAACACAAGCTTCTCAAGAAAACACGAGTATTAACGCTGATGAGATAAAGGATGGACAATATTCCAATCAGCTCTTTCAAGTGAATATGTATAATGCAGCATTATCACAACAAATCAATTCTAGCGGCAAAATTATTTTTGTGGATTTCTCTACAAATCCTGCAATTCCAAATCTTGACAATCAAACTCAACTTCAAATAAGATTTATCAACAAAGAAACAAACTCTACCCAGCCACATGTAGACTACAAAGTTGAAGTGATGAAAGGAACCAATCAGGTCTTTTCAATCTTAACAACTCATGCAGTAGAGGGAGTAGTTAGCATTCCATTCAGATTTCAAGAGGTAGGAGTATATCATGTCATTATAGAAGTGGACAGGGTATATTTTCAACCAATACCGCCTGAGACATCCACATTTTCTGTCTTTGCAGGGGTGTTGCAAAATACAAATCAAACAACCCTTCTTGCTCCATCAACACCATCTAGGATATACAACGTTAGCATAGCATCTGAATCAGGCATGAATCAGAACTGTGTATTGACTCATAATTGTTTTGAGCCGCCAATAATTAAGATAAAACCTGGTTCTAGAATAATCTGGACAAATACTGACTCTGTTGCACATACCATAACAAGCGGAAATGCATCAGATCTTCAGACAGGCACAATATTTGCTAGTGGTATGATCCCTTCAGGAGGGACGTTTTCCTTTACGTTCTATAAAATAAGCACTTACAGTTACTTCTGCCAAGTCCATCCATGGATGACAGGTCAGATAATTGTAGAGTCTGATAGCTCTACCTTACCTTCCACAACTGTACCAGAATTTCCTCTTGCAATGCCAATTCTATTGGCAAGTTATTTCCTAGTATTTTCTCTTTATGAGATAAAATTTAAAAAATAACTTGAAATGTGTTGATTCTTTCATGTGATTGAGCAGTGTAGTTCATTTCAGATGTTTTTCATAAAGAAAACAAAATTAGCTAGATATCAAGCTTCATTAGAATTAATTTTAAGCTACGAAAAACGTTATTAAAAATTCCGACTGTACGTTAATGAATTAACTTTCTACTATATCTTTGGTGGGTTTGGTTAAATCAGTTTAAAACCCACTATTTTTTTATGATTCTGGCTCGGGGGGGGAGTGGGATACCAACATGAGCTAATTTTAGACCTACTTTGTTCATAAAATTAGAATCAGATGTTGTAAAGAAAATCCAAAGTTTGAATCGAATCTTACATGATGCTGTACGCAGATTATTTATTCTTCCAATCTTTCTTGGCCTCTTCTTCTAATTTTTCTAGTCTGTCATAATAATCAGGAAATTCGTTCAAGTGAGCCCTTGCGATTTTAC